>Ga0163150_10000257_pt1 | contig 100215 bp, 91 predicted proteins | sample OliLakLV19P2IB_FD_148628 | JGI IMG/M metagenome (GOLD analysis project Ga0163150, IMG submission 148628) | Freshwater microbial mat bacterial communities from Lake Vanda, McMurdo Dry Valleys, Antarctica - Oligotrophic Lake LV.19.P2.IB | ecosystem: Environmental > Aquatic > Freshwater > Lake >...
GCCGACCCAGGACCCGGGCAATCTCGGCGGGGCGGAAGCCCAGTCGCCGTAACACGCCTAGGGTATATCTTTCGTCCGCGGTGATCTGGGAGTACATGGGGCCCTTCGTTCTCTTGGAGGAGATCGGGAGGATACCCGACTGGCAGGTCACCGCACTCGTTTCCGCTCGTTCTGTTGCACTTAGTTTATGAATCCGCGCCTGCTTGGAGAGTTAACACACTGACACCGAACGTCCCTGCTATCTCGATCGGCAACCTTACGCGTGCGCGGTGGTCAAGAAGGGCAAGCAAAGTGAGAAGATGTGCAGGTTTGCGGACGTTGTTACCGAAAGCGACGCATAGGTGGTTCCGGGGTGAGTGAATCGGTCATCCGCGTGACGGAGCTGACGCGTCGCTTCGGTGTCACGACGGCCCTGGCGTCGGTGAGCTTATCCCTGCCACGCGGGGCGGTCTACGGCCTCGTGGGCGCAAACGGAGCGGGCAAGACGACGCTCATCAAGCACATTCTGGGTCTGCTCCGGGCGGACAGCGGCTCGGTGCGTGTCTTCGGCCTCGATCCCGTCGCCGACCCGGTCGGGGTGTTGTCGCGGATCGGCTATCTCTCCGAGGAAAACGACCTCCCCGGTTGGATGCGGGTGGACGAAATCATTCGCTACTCGCGCGCGTTCTATCCCGCATGGGACGATGTGTATGCGGAGGAGCTGCGGCAGTCGTTCGCACTCGATCCCGCGGCGAAGATCAAGCACCTGTCCAAGGGGCAGAAGGCGCGCGCTGGACTGCTCATTTCGCTGGCATATCGCCCCGAATTGCTGGTGCTTGATGAACCGTCGTCCGGCCTCGACCCCATCGTTCGACGCGACATTCTCGGCGCCGTCATTCGCACGATTGCCGATGAAGGGCGTACGGTGCTTTTTTCGTCGCACCTGCTGGACGAAGTGGAAGAGGTCGCCGACCATGTCACGATGATCAGCCGGGGCACGATCGTGCTGAGCGATCGGCTGGACGCGATCAAGGCATCGCATGGCGGCAGATCCCTCGCGGAGATCTTCGTCGCGCACGCCGGTGCGGCCGCAGCGCCGTCTCCGGACGCATAGGTCAGCGGCCATCATGCGTTCGGTCGGGGTCGCAATCGCCTGGGAGTTCTGCCAACGGTATCGTTGGGGCCTGCTCGCGCTGATCGGGTACCTGCTCGTCATGATGACGACCGATCTGCTGATCCTCGAGCCGGGACAGGCCGTCGGCTGGGACGGTTCGCCGAACATCCCGCCGCGTTTTGCCGCCGCGGTGGCCGTTCCCGTCACGCTCCTCACCTACTACTTCCTCGCGGTGTTCAGCTTCGGCCTCGCCGGTGACGTGGCCGCGCGTGAGTCGCAGTACCCCGCCCGTCTCTTCACGCTGCCGGTGACGACTGCGGCGCTGGCGGGCTGGCCGATGCTCTACGGGACGGCGACGCTCGCGGGCCTGTGGCTGGCGACGACGCGTTTCGTCGTCTGGCCGTCGGGCGTTGACCTGCCCCTGATCTGGCCGGCGCTGTTCGTCGCGGCATCGCTCGCCTGGACACAGGTGCTGATGTGGATGGCCTACGGACTCCCCGGGCTGCGCGTGGTCGTCGCCGTGTTCTGGCTCGCGACGTTGGCTGCCATCGTGTTCACCGCGATCGATCGCCGAGTGTCCGAGTCCGTGATGGCCGCCACGCTGGCGCCACAGCTTCCCCTCGCGTACCTCGCCGCCCGCTTCGCCGTGGCACGCGCCCGTCGCGGCGACGTGCCTGACTGGCGCGGAATCTTCGTCCGGCTCGGCCGGCTCGCGGACGTCCTGCCGCGTCGGCGCGCCGACTTTCGGTCGGCGGCGCGCGCGCAAGCGTGGTTCGAGTGGCAGCGGCACGGACGCTCGCTCCCCGTCTGGGTGGGGATCCTGCTGCCGTTCGAGCTGGCCCTGCTCTTCGTCGCCGGCAACGACACGCCCTCGCTCGTGGCCTACACGCTGGCGGGAGTGCTGCTGACCCCACCCTTCATGGCCGCGTTCGTCGCGGCGTCGGTGCGCACGGCCAATGGTAGCGCGGGCGATGCCTACCGCATGGCACCGTTCACCGCCACGCGGCCATTGACGAGCGCGGCGCTCATTGCCGCCAAGTTGCGGATGGCCATGTGGAGCACCCTTGCCGCGTGGCTGCTGGTGCTCGTCGCGATTCCCGCCGCGCTCACGCTGTCGGGCACTTGGCCGGTGGTGGTCGAGCGGGCGCACGCGCTGCGCGATGGCATCGGCGCGCCCCGCGTGGCCGTCGTGGGCCTCCTGGGATTGTCGGGCTTGATCGCGTGGACGTGGAAGCAACTCGTCCAGACGCTCTATGTCGGCCTGAGCGGCCGGACATGGCTGATCCGGACGATCACCGTGGTGACGATGACGGTACTCATCTTCATCGAGCCGATCGTGCAGTGGATTCGTGAGAGCGACGATGCGCGGGTCGCGCTCTGGAACGCGCTGCCGTGGATTCTAGCCGTGCTGGCATTTTCCAAGACATCCATCGCGGCCTGGATCGCCACGCGCCTCCATCGTAGCCGTGTGCTGAGCGACCGCGCGTTGGTCACCGGCGCGGCCGGGTGGCTCGTTGCCGTACTCGCACTCTACGGGCTGTTCGCGTGGCTTTTCTCCACGCCGCTCATTCCACGCTACGTTCTCGTGCTCGTCGCCGTCATGGCCGTTCCGCTCGCACGAGTGTCCGCGGCGCCGCTCGCGCTCGCATGGAACCGGCACCGGTGACCGCAATGGCCGAGCGCAGCGACGTTCGTCGCCGGCAGGGCGTCATCGCCGCCGTGCTGGTGCTCATCGGCCTGCCGCTGGTGCTCGCCCTGGTCGAGGCGGTGTCGTACGACGTCCGAAATCGGAGCAACGGCACAATCGTCTCGTCGGGACGGGAGCGGGAGTACCTGCTGTATGTGCCCAGGAGTTACGACCGCAGCAGGCCGACGCCCCTCGTCATCAGCCTGCATGGCGGAGCGATGTGGCCGGCGGCGCAGAGGGAGACAAGCCAATGGAACAGGGTGGCCGACGAGCACGGTTTCATTGTCGCGTACCCGTCGGGTCTCAGTGGTCGGGGGCCAAGGGCATGGCGCGCCGGCGGCTCTCTCGGTTCCGCGCGGGACGTCCAGTTCATTTCAGATCTTATTGACACGCTGCGCGCGAGCTACAACATCGACTCTACGATGGTCTACGCGAATGGGCTGTCGAACGGTGGAGGCATGGCGTTCCTCCTCTCGTGCACGCTCTCCGATCGCATTGCGGCGGTCGGGGTGGTGGGGGTTGCGATATTCCTGCCGTGGAGTGGGTGCACGGACCAACGAGCGGTGCCGATGGTTGCATTCCACGGGACGGCCGATAAAACGGCGCGGTACCACGGCGGCCCGACGTGGGTCGCCCCCGTGGTGTTTCCGGACATTCCAAGGTGGACGGCAACATGGGCGCGAAGAAACCGGTGTGCGCCGAACCCCAGTGATTCAACCGTGGCGACGGATGTCGTCCGCCGCGCCTACACGAACTGCGCTGACGACGCGGCGGTGGTGCTCTACACGGTTGAGGGCGGCGGCCATACCTGGCCTGGCGGCGGCCCGATGCCGGAATGGTTTGTCGGGCGCACGACGCGCAGCATCGACGCGTCGGGCGAAATGTGGGCGTTCTTTCGTGAGCACAGGCTTCCAGGCGCGCAGGCCAACGCGCAGCAAAGGTAGGAGGTGCCCGGAGCCATGTGCTGTGACGATTGTCCGGCCCGTTGTGTTGACCTGAACAGTCAAGGACAAAGGTGACAAAGCAGTCTAAGGACATAGGTAACAGTTCTCAGTAGGGCCGCCGGTGCTGCCGGCCCAGGGCATCCTCGATCCGGAGCGTCTCTTCGTGCAGCCGGCCGAGGCGGAGCGGTCCGAAGTACACGTCCCACTCCCGATCGTCGATCTCGACGAGGCCGATGTACTCCCCGCCGAGGGTCTGGCTGACGTTGACCCACTCACCGTACCAGCGGATGCCGCCGTTGTGACTGACCCGGCGCACTTCATAGTCGGGTACTCGAGGGGCGGGAGGCGGTGCGGGTACGGCCGCGGCGAGGGTGCATAGAAGGAGGCGGGCGTGGCATCGTCCAGTGACTCGTGGGGCCGCAGCGCGTTGTACTCCGCCCGCCAGGTATCGAAGCGGTGCTGCTGCGCCCGCTGCGAGGCTTTGGGCGGCCGGGTGCATTCGGCCTTCCGCGTGCGATGCATCCGCTCGTGGCGGCCGTTCTGCTGGGGGGAGGCGGGCTCGGTGAGATCCGGCAGGATCCCCAGGCGCAGCCACCACACGGAGAGCGGGGAGAGTCGGCCGAGCGCCTGCGTGGCGAAGGGCACCCCGTTGTCCGAGCGGATGCGCCCGGGCAGGCCGTACTCGGCAAAGGCGCGAGCGAACACCGGTTGGCTCTCACCGGATTGCGTACTGGTCAGCCCCTGACAGCGCAGCAGCATCCGGCTGTACCCATCCGCGACGGTGAGCGGATAGCAGTACTGACCATCGCCGAGCTTGAACTTGCCTTTGAAGTCCGCGGTCCAAATCGCGTTGGGCGCATCCATCGGGGCCTGGGGTCGCCCGGGATGTCCCGGACGGCGCACCCGGCGCGGCGTGACCACGAGTCCGGCGCGGTGGAGATGCAGGGCGAGGGTGCTGCGCGCGGGCCAGGGCGCCGTCGGCTGCTGTTGGCGCAGCACGCGGAGCAACTTGCGCGGTCCCCAAGTGGGGTGATGATGCCGCGCCTCGAGCAGGGCGCGCACCAGCTCTGCGGGGGGGGGACGGCGACGACTGCGGCCGGCGCGACTGATCGGCCAAGGCCGGCAGCCCGCCTGCCTCATAGCGCGTCAGCCACTTATAGCCCGTCTTGCGGCTGATCCCGTACGCGGTGCACAGCTCGGTGATGGGGGTCGCTCCGCTCTGCACGTCCTGGATGAACTGGCGACGCAACTGCATGGTGGACTCCTCCTGCCACGGCATGGGCCCCTCCTGGAGGAGCCCGAAAGGTGGCGGTCGTGTCACCCATGTGCCCGGACACCTGTCACCTATGTACCCAGGTTGTACCCGCCAGCGGCCTACCAGGCGCATGAAGCTGACCAAGCGCGGCCGGCTGGCTTCTTTACCTCAGAGATTCACGCGCCGCGCCTCGCAGCTGATGCGTGGACGTTAGACCGCAACCCGACATGTCGCTTTGCGGCTTCCTCCAGTGCCTGACCGCCGCCGACTGGGCGCTGGCACCGGCAAACCTGCCCGCCACGCGTTATCTTGGCCTTATGAGTCCGACCATCTTGCGGGTGAGAGGATACCGGTTCTACTTCTTCTCCCGCGCGGAGGCTCGGCCTCATGTGCATGTTCAGCACACCACGGGAGAAGCGAAGTTCTGGCTCGATCCAACTGTCGAGGGGGCCCAGAACTGGGGATTGTCCAAGCAGCGCCTGACCGCGGCGCTTTGCTCGGGAGCACGCCGATGAGATCCGCCGCGTTTGGGAAACGCACTTTGGCGGTTGAAGTCACCAATGTGTCGCCGAATGGTTTCTGGCTCTTGCTCGACGGCCGAGAGGTGTTCGCGTCGTTTCGCGACTCCCCTTGGTTTGCGGAGGCCACTATTCAGCAGATCTCCGACGTCCGGCGCCCCAGCCAGCACCACCTTCCTTGGCCGGCACTGGATGTTGACCTCGCCGTTGACTCGCTCGATCACCCCGACCGCTTTCCCTTGCTGAGTCGGCTACGGTCTAGCAAGCAGCTTGCAGCTGCCGCGGGCGCGTCCGGCTTCCAAGAAGGCGCAGCGGCAGCGCCCGCGCCCGCGCAGCTGATGCGCGGGCGTTGGGCCGACGTGAGGCCATGCAGTCCAGAGATCCAAAGGAGCACAACATGACCGAAGGGCCATTCCCCGCCGCCTACTCGTCCATCGTCGTCGGCACCGATTTCACCCCTTGCTCGGCGGTTGCGCTCGGGCAAGCGATCCGCATCGCCGGGTGGGCCAAGGCGAGGCTCCACGTGGTCCACGTCATCGACACGATCGTGGTGATTGAGCTCGAAGCGGCCCTCTCGCCGATGCAGCAGGGCATCCGCGACGGGCTCATCAAAGACGCCGAGCAGGCGTGGGCCGACTTTGCCAAGGGTGTGCCGGGAGTCGGGGAAGGTGGGGGCACCGCGGGGCTGCCCATCGAGGTCTCGATCAACAACCGCATCGTGGGCATCCTGAAACGCGCCCGCGAGGACAAGGCCGACCTGATCGTGCTGGGTGCCTTCGGCGACCGCGCCCCGGATGTGGGCCTGGGCACCGTCGCCACCGCCTGCGTGCGCAAGAGCATGACCGACGTGCTGCTGGTGCGCGACACGATTGGCCAGAGGGGGAATGTCCCCTTCAAGACCATCGTGGCCGCGGTGGACTTCTCGCCGACGTCACTGCGGGCCATTGAGCGCGCGGCCATGTTCGCCGCGCAGGACGGCGCGGAACTCCACCTGCTGCACGTCTTCCACGCCCCGTGGCAGCAGTTGCACTACCGCGCGCCCACGCCGCTGACTCCGGCGCACCAGCAGAAGCAGTACCGCGACGGCCTGGAGGGCCGGCTGGCCGAGTTCTGCCGCCCGGTCGTGGAAGCCCACGCCGCGCTTCGCACTCGGTTCGTGGTCTACGACCACAGCGGCCACCGCTCGGGTATCGTCGAGTACGCGGGCAAGGTGGAGGCCGACCTGATCGCCCTGGGCACGCGGGGCCGCACCAACCTCCGCGACATTCTGCTGGGCAGCACCGCGGAGAAGGCGCTGGAGGAATCCACCTGCTCGATCCTCGCCGTCAAGCCTGAGGGCTTCCACCACCCGCTGGCCTCGGACGAGCAACCGCCGACCATGCAGATGAAGCCCGGGTCGTGATTCGCGTCGGATCGACTCTCGGCCAACGCCGCGCATGAGCAACCGTTTATGAAGAGCGCCGTCTATTCCAGCAAGCCCTACGAGAGGCCGTTTCTTGACGCGGCCAACGATGGGCCCAAGCACGAGCTCGTCTACCTCGACGCGACGTGCTCGGCGACGACGGCGGGCCTCGCGCGCGGCTGCCCCGCCGTCTCGATCTTCGTGGGCGACGACGCCTCCGCGCCCGTGCTCAAGGCGCTCCACGCCGGGGGCGCGCGGCTGCTGGCCCTGCGCTCGGCGGGGTTCAACCACGTGGACGTCGCCGAGGCCGACCGGCTCGGGCTGACGGTGCTGCGCGTGCCCGCGTACTCGCCTCACGCCGTCGCCGAGCACGCCGTGGGCCTTATGCTCACGCTCAACCGCAAGTTCCACCGCGCGTTCAACCGCGTCCGCGAGCAGAACTTCGCGCTGGACGGCCTCATGGGCTTTGACATGCACGGCAGGACGGCGGGCGTCGTCGGGACGGGCAAGATCGGCGAGGTCGTGTGCAAGATCTTGACCGGATTCGGCTGCCACGTGCTGGCCAGCGACCCGGTGAAGAATCCCGGGTGCGAAGCGATGGGCGTGCGGTACGTTTCGCTGCCGGACCTGTACGCCCAGTCGGACATCATCACGCTGCACTGCCCGCTGAACCCCGCCACGAAGCACCTGGTGAACGCTACCGCGCTGGCGGCGATGAAGCCCGGCGTGATGCTGATCAACACCAGCCGCGGCGGAGTCATCGACACGCGGGCGCTCATCGCGGCCTTGAAGAAGGGGCACGTCGGCTCGGTCGGGCTGGATGTCTACGAGGAGGAGGGCGACCTGTTCTTCAAGGACCTCTCCGAGCGGGTGATCCACGACGACGTGTTCGTGCGGCTGATGTCCTTCCCGAGCGTGCTCATCACCGCCCACCAGGGGGTCTTCACGCACGAGGCGTCTACGGCGATCGCCCAGACGACCATCGGCAACGTCACCGACTTCGAGTCCGGCCGGGTACAGGAGTCCAACCGCGTGACGACGCGGCTGATCGCGCCGGCACCAAAGCCGTGCTGACGAACCCTCCCCGCGACGCGCAATGGAGTCTCAATGCGGCGATCTCTCAAAGAACTGGTAGCCATCCCCTGGCACACGCTATCCGCTGCCGACGCCTGCGCTCGGCTCCAATCCACCCCTGCCGGGTTGACGGGGGCTGAAGCAGCCCGACGGTTGACGGAGTACGGCCCGAACGAACTGCAAGTCGCCCGCCGGATCTCGCCGTGGGCGATTCTCTTCGAGCAGGTCAGGAATGTGTTGATTGTTATCCTCCTCGCTGCAACGGCGCTCTCTGCCTTCCTTGGGCACGGAGTCGAAGCTGTTGCCATCACAGTCATTGTGCTCTTCGCGGTGGTGCTGGGTTTCGTGCAGGAGTACCGCGCCGAACGGGCCATTGAGGCGCTGCGCCAAATGGCCGCGCCGACAGCGACCGTCTTCCGCGATGGGGAGGAGACCGAAGTCCCAGCGCGCGACCTCGTGCCGGGCGATGTCGTGGTCTTGCGGGCGGGTAACCGGGTTCCCGGAGATGTCAGACTGATCGAAGCCGTCAATCTGCAGATTCAAGAGGCCGCACTCACGGGCGAATCCGTTCCGGTCGAAAAGCACGCCGCCCCCCTCAGTAACCCCGAATTGGCGCTGGGCGACCGCAAGAACATGGCCTATGCCGGTACCGCCGCGACCTATGGCCGGGGCCGCGCCATAGTCATCGCCACGGGCATGAGAACCGAGTTCGGCAAGATTGCCCAAATGCTCCAGACGGTGGAAACCGGCAAGACCCCGCTGCAGGAGAACCTGGACAAGCTTGGGCACACGCTGGCGCGGGCCGCCTTCGTCGTCGTAGCCATCATTGTCGCGCTCGGTCTGTTTCGTGGTCAGCCTTTCATCGAGATGTTGGTGTTCGGGATTGCGCTGGCGGTGGCCGTCGTGCCCGAGGCGCTGCCGGCCGTGGTCACTATCTCACTGGCCATAGGCGTGCAGCGGCTGGTCAAGCGGCGTGCGCTCATGCGCCGCCTGCCGGCGGTCGAAACCCTCGGCAGCACCTCGGTCATCTGCTCGGACAAGACCGGCACGCTCACCAAAGATGAGATGACCGCCCGTCGACTCTATGTCGCGGGCCAAGGGCTGGACGTATCCGGCGCGGGGTATGAGCCGCACGGCCAGTTCTCACATGACGGCGCCACTGTGGAACTGTCGTCTCCGCTGAATCATCTGCTACGGGCTGGCGCCCTCGCCTCGGACGCGCACATCGTCCGCAACGAGGCCGCTGGCCGCTGGCAGGTCAAAGGCGACCCCACGGAGGGCGCGTTGGTGGTGGCTGCCGGCAAGGCCGGGCTGAAGAAGGCCGCTCTCGACGCACAGTTCCCCCGCGTCAATGAAATCCCGTTCGCCTCGGAAACCAAGCGCATGACCACGTTGCACTCCGTGGCGGAGGGCGTTGTCGCCTATGCCAAAGGCGCGCCGGAGATCATCCTGGATTCCTGTGAGCGGCAATTGACGGCCGACGGGGAAGCGCGCCTCGACGCCGCGAGCCGGACGGTGATTCTGGAAATGGTCCGGCTCATGGCCAGCGACGGGTTGCGGGTGCTGGCGCTGGCGGCCAAGGCGAATGCAACGCTGGAGAACGCGGAGCGCGACATGACGTTCCTCGGCTTGGTGGGGATGATTGACCCGCCGCGCCCCGAGGCCAGGGCCGCGATTCAGACGTGCGAGCACGCCGGCATCCGTGTCGTGATGATTACCGGCGACCATCCGATCACCGCACAAGCGGTCGCCCGCGAGCTCGGCTTGCTCAAGACGGGCCGCGTCACCAGCGGAGCGGAACTGGAGGCGATGAGCGAGGCCGAGCTTGAACGCGAGGTGGAGCACATCGAGGTCTACGCCCGCGTTTCGCCGGCGCACAAGCTACGGATCGTCACAGCCCTACAACAGAACGGCCACATTGTCGCGATGACAGGCGACGGGGTGAATGACGCGCCAGCGCTCAAGAAGGCCGACATCGGCATCGCCATGGGGATCACTGGCACCGATGTGGCCAAGGAAGCCGCCGCCATGATGCTCACCGACGACAACTTCGCTTCGATCGTCGCCGCGGTGGAAGAGGGACGAGGCGTCTTCAGCAACATCAAGAAATATCTGATGTTCCTGCTGTCGTCCAACATCGGCGAAATCGGTTTGATGGGCGGAGCGATGCTCCTGGGCCTGCCGTTGCCCTTGACTGCCGTGCAGATCCTCTACGTCAACCTCGCCACCGATGGCTTGCCCGCGCTGGCGCTGGCGTTGGACCCTCCCGAGGCTGACTTGATGCGCCGCAAGCCGGGCGATCCCCGCAAGGGCATTTTCACCCGGCCCGTTGTCACGCTGATGATGGTCGGTGGCGTGTGGTCGATGCTGGTCAACCTGAGTCTGTTCGCCTGGGCGCTGAACTCCGGCCGCAGTGCGGCGGAAGCCATGACCATGACCTTCGTTTCGCTGGTGCTGATTCAGTTTGTCAAAGCGTACAACTACCGCTCCGACCGGCTCTCGGTGTTCAATCGGCCCTTCGCCAACAGATGGCTGAACTGGGCGATTCTGTGGGAGATCGTGCTGTTGCTCGTGATCGTCTATGTGCCAGCCTTGCACGCGCCATTCGGCACCCTCAGCCTGCCGCTGGTGGATTGGGCAATTGTGGTTGGGCTCGCACTAACAATCTCGCCCGTGCTGGAGGCGGCGAAGTGGATGGAGCGACGCGGGTGGTTCGGGGAAATGGGATAGCCGTTTCGACTGTGGGGATGCCTGTCCGGGCGCGTTGTGAGTGCGCCTGGCGGCCCAACAATGGGTTGCAGCCGACGCCGCTCCGCTGCGCTTCTCGGCGTGGCTGAACAAAAGCGTTAGGCGCCTGCGCCAATTCTCAGCATCCGTTGCCTTCGCAACGCTTCGCACGACCACCCAGGTGTCACATAAGGGTGGACTGTGCAATAGTTTACGACCGCCGCTAGATTCTCCCGATGGCCCTTGCGTTTACTTGGGATCCGAAGAAGGCCGCTGCCAATCTCCGCAAACATCGGGTGTCCTTCGGGGACGCATCGACCGCTTTCGCGGATCCCCATTCTGTCACCATCGCCGATCCGGACCACTCGACAGTCGAGCACCGGTTTACCCTGATCGGGGCCACAAAGCGCAGTTTTATTGTCGTCGTATCGCATACGGAGCGCACCGATACGATTCGCATTATCAGCGCTCGCAAAGCCACCCGCCACGAGCGGGCAACTTATGAAGAAGACGAGTAAGCATCGACGTACCGCCGATGGAATGCGGGCGGAGTACGATTTCTCGGCTGGGGTCCGAGGGAAGTACGCCACACGGTACAGCACAGGGACAAACGTGGTACTGCTGGACCCCGACGTAGCGGCGACATTTCGGGACGCCGAGGCCGTCAACCGCGCACTGCGCGCCTTGATCGCAGTCATTCCGGCAAGCCGTCGTCCCGCACGGAGAGTGCGCCGCGCCTAACAGGCGCATGAGGCTCTCGAAGCGCGGCGGGCTCGGCCGCAGCGCCTGAAACCGTTCACCGCCCTTTGCAGCAAATGCGCGGGCGTTAGCCGGACGCGGTGACTCCGTGCCTCGCGCTCACCCCTGGTAACCTCCATCAACGCATTCCGACCGTGTTCCTACCAGCGACTCTCCAGCGTGCCGCCTCCGCTGGCGTCAACTGGTTACCTGCTTTAGACTTACCCCATGCCGACAGTCTTTCGCCATGGCCCCTATCGGTTCTTCTTCTACTCCGCCGATGGGCATGAGCCGGCCCACATCCACATCGAACGTGACGCCAATGCCGGAAAGTTCTGGCTCGACCCCGTGCGCCTTGCAGATAGTGGCGGCTACGGCGCCAAGGAATTGCGACTGATCGAAAGGCTGGTCACCACCAATCGGGAACCCTTGCTGCGAGCGTGGAATGACTACTTCACCGATTGAACGTCGCCCACCTTGGGCACAGGCTGTCCAGATCACCGAGGACCTGCTGGTCGTCGAGCTGCTTGACGCACGGGTGCTTTCCGTTCCCCTGGCTTGGTTCCCACGGCTCTTGGCCGGCAGTCCGGTCGAACGGTCCAACTGGCGTCTCGTCGGGCGTGGCGAAGGTATTCACTGGCCCGACCTCGACGAGGATATCAGCATCACAAGCTTGCTCGCAGGCTACGCCTCCACCGAGAGCCAGCAGTCACTCAAGCGATGGCTCGGAACACGCGCCGGCTAACAAGCGCATGCACCAGACGTGGCGCGGCCACGGCCTTGCTCTGAGCAGGCATTTGAGCCACGAGGGCGGACAGGTCCCTGTTCTGCGCCCGCACCTTGCAAGTCATGCGCGGGCGTTAGCAACTGTCTTGAAAGTCAAGCGTGTTGGGGCTCCCACGGCTGGTTGTGATGTAGCATGGCGTTGGCGACGCCGACCAGCGCCGCGATCTGATGGCGGGACAAGTGCCCGAGTTCAGGCAGCGTGGCCAGCAGGGTGAGCGTCGTGACTTGGCCGACACCGGGCACGGGACGCAGCAGGGCTGCCTTGGCGTGATAGAGCGGGCTCGCGGTGACGGCGTCCTGGAGATCGCCATTGACGTCGGCGAGCCGCTGCTCCAGCCAGCGGATGTGCTGGCTGATGTCCCGCTCGATGGGACTCCGCGCGAAGCCGCGGCGATTCTTCTCGGCCGTGAGCATGTCGACGATTTGCCGACGGCGCGTGAGCAGGCCCTCCCGGAGCTGGGCCGCCTCATCGGGGAGCGGCCGCGGCTCGGGGCGGATGCGCTGCGCGACCTCGGCGAGCATCGCCGCATCGAGCGCATCGGTCCTGGCGAGGCGTTCCAGGGCTTTGGCAAAGTCGCGGACCTGGCGTGGATTCACGACAGCGATCGGGAGGCCCGCCTGGGCCAGGGTGAGCGCCGCCAGCATCTCAAAGCCCCCGGTGGCTTCCAGCACCACCAGGGCGAGAGCGAGGAGGCGTGGGGCGAGTTCGGCCAGCCCCGAGTCAGCGTTGGCGACCGTCCAGTGCTCGCCGTCGGGGAGCGACGCGATGTCGAAGGTGGCCTGGGCGACATCGAGGCCAATGAAGTGGTCCATGGGGACCTCCGCGCAGGAAACGATCGGCGTGGCCCAACCTGGCGTGATGCGGGGTGGTTCCCCGGGCACCTGTTCGGGCTCTCGGCGAAGAACAGCGGGTGGCACCCCAGCTAACGAACGGGCTCGAGGCCCGTAGGCGCAACGGGTTACCACCGTATCAAGCAGCTACTGCAACCGTCACAATTAGAGATGCAAGGTGGCACAGGTACTTGCAAACAACTGTCCGCCGTCGTACATTGTCATACATGAAAGACGCCGTCACCATCCGTCTCGACCGCGAGCTCCAGCGCCGCCTCGATCGCGTCTGCAAGCAGCTGGGCCGGTCCCGCAGCGACATCATTCGCGATTCCCTGCGGCGACAGCTCGCCTTGCTCCAGTTCGAACAGGCGCGCCGCCAGATCATGCCATTCGCTGAGGCCCGCGGTTATCTCACTGACGAGGACGTGTACCGAGACGTCTCGTGAAGGTCTGCCTCGACAGCAACGTTATTGTCAGTGCCTTCGCCACGCGTGGACTGGCGACCGATGTCTTTCGGGTCGTGCTCGCCGAGCATGAGCTCATCCTCCCCACCGTCGTGCTGCAGGAGGTCGAGCGCTTCCTGCTGAAGAAGTTTGCGCTCCCGCCGGACGCCTGGACCATTGCCAAGCAGGTCCTGGAGGGCCAGACGGTCATTCCGCGCCCCGCCGCGCTGTTGGCCGTTTCGATCCGTGACCCGGACGATGCATGGGTCCTCGCCTCGGCCGTGTCCGGCGGGGCGGACCTGCTCGTCACCGGCGATGCGGATCTGCTGGTTGTGGCGGACCACGCACTGCTTCCTATTCTCTCGCCGCGCGCCTTCTGGGAGCGGTTGCGCGCCACCTGACAGGCGCATCACGCTGCCCAAGCGCGGCCCGGCCGCTGTGTCTCGTTCAGAATCGTTCGCCCGCGCTTGGCAGCTGATGCGTGGTCGTTAGCCAGCAGGAAGCGGGCCTCATCCCTGGCCTCGCTTGCCCGGAGCGCCCTGTCCCCATACACTTCTCTGTACACTCTTCCGTACAGAGACCCATGGCCCGTATCCGATTGACCGACGATGTCCGCCCGCTCTCCGAGTTACGGGCCAATCTGGCCGCGTTCGTCCAGCGGGTGCGCAAGACCGGGCGCCCGATGGTCTTGACCCAACACGGGCGGAGTGCCGCAGTGCTCGTGGACGTGGAAGCGTACGAGGATCTGCTGGAGCGGGTGGAGTTGCTGGAGGACGTGCAGAAAGCCGAGCGGCAGGTGGCGCAGGGGCGGGGAATTAGCCCGGCCCAAGCAAAGCGGCGAGTCCTCGCGCGTTTGGCCAAGTGAAGGTTGTCTGGTCCCCGCTGGCCATCGCCAGGGCGGGTGAGATCGCGGCGCGCATCGCGGAGGACCGCCCTCTCGCGGCGGAGCGGTGGGTGACCCAGCTGTTTGTCCGCGCTGGCGTGCTGAGCCGGCATCCGGGTACGGGGCATGTTGTCGCCGAGGTGGGCCGCCCGGGCATCCGGGAGATACATCACGCCGTGTACCGCATCATCTATCGTGTCGAGCCCAAGCTGGTCGCGGTCCTCACCGTGCGTCATGGTCGCCGGTTGCTGGATCTCGAAGCGCTGGACTCCGGGGCTGCTGGCTAACCACCGCATGCGGCTGGCAAAGCCCGGACTCTTGCCGCCTGAGCTTGCTGCAAGCTCGCTCCACCTCGTTCCACTGTGGATCCGCGGCCCCTCGCCCTCCGTAGTCGCTCGGGATGACCTCGTTCCCCGCCCCCAGCCACCCGAGGACTCATGTACCTCGCCCTCGAGGCCCTGCACATCCTGGCCGTGGTCCTCTTGCTCGGAAACATCATCACCGGCTTCTTCTGGAAGGCCCAGGGAGACCACTCGGGCGATCCCAGGATCATCGCCCATACCCTCGACCGCATCATCCAGAGCGACCGGTGGTTCACGCTTCCTGGGGTCGGGCTCACCGTCGCCTTTGGGGTCGCGGCCGCCCTCGTCGGGCAACTCCCCCTGATCCGGACCCCGTGGATTGCGCAGGCCATCCTTCTGTTCACCCTCTCCGGCCTCGCCTTCGTCCTCCAAGTTGAAGTGGCCCCGCGAGTTGCGAGCGGCGACTTGAGCCGTCAGCCGCTTTCGGCTAACTTTTCGCTGTGAGCCACCCGCACCGGTCGCTTCCCAGAGAGGGCCATTCGCTGGCGATGTTCTTCTGCTTTCTATTCACTTGCGCTGCTAGGCGAGGGTGTAATGACCTGGTCTGAACTCCGCGATCTCCGCGACAGCGTTGACCTCGGCACGCCGCCACGCGACGGGCCGCCGCTGAGCGTGGAGGTCGATGGCGTCGCGGTGACAGTGCCGGCCGGCAGCTCCGTGATGCTGGCCGCGACGCTGGCCGGGCGCGCCGTTCCGAAGCTATGCGCGACGGACATGCTTGAGCCCTTCGGCAGCTGCCGGCTGTGCCTCGTGGAGATCGACGGTCTCAAGGGCTTCCCGGCGAGCTGCACGACCCTGGTCGCGGAAGGCATGAAGATCCGCACGCGGTCGGACCGCCTTGACCGGCTCCGTCGTGGTGTGGCGGAGCTCTATCTCTCCGACTTCCCGCCCGAGGACATCGCCGGCGGCTGGAGCGAGTTCCACGAGGCGCTGCGCGCGCTAGGTGTCACGAGCCACCCTTATGGCACTGGCGCGGACCACCTCACCGCTCCGATCGATGTCTCGAATCCCTATTTTCTTTTCGATCCCGCGAAGTGCATCGTCTGCAGTCGTTGCGTCCGTGCCTGCAGCGACATCCAGGGCACGTTCGCGCTCACGATCGCCGGGCGCGGTTTCGCGTCCAAGGTCGTCGCCAGCGACGACCAGCCGTTCTTCGAGTCCGAGTGCGTGAGTTGCGGCGCCTGCGTACAGTCCTGCCCGACGCAGGCGCTGGTCGAGAAGAGTCTCTTCAACGGAGCATACGCCCGTGCCGAATCCCCGCCAGCCTGATCGCGCCGTTGTCACCACTTGCGCCTACTGCGGTGTCGGCTGCGGCTTCAAGGCCGAGTCGCGCGACGGGCGCATCGTGCGCATGACCCCGTGGAAGGAAGGCAAGGCGAACCACGGCCACAGCTGCATCAAGGGCCGCTTCGCCTACGACTACTACGACCACCCGGATCGTGTTCGCACGCCGCTGATCCGCGCCTCGATCGACCAGCCGTGGCGTCCGGTCGGCTGGGACGAGGCCTTCGCCCACGCCGCCAGCGAGTTCCGCCGCATCCAGGCGAAGTACGGCGTGCGCTCGGTCGGTGCGGTCTCGAGCTCGCGCTGCACGAACGAGGAGATCTTCCTCGTGCAGAAGTTCGCGCGCGCCGTGCTCGGCAACAACAACATCGACAACTGCGCGCGAATCTGTCACGCACCGACCCAGTTCGGCCTGTCGGCGACCATCGGCTGGGGCGCGGCCAGCCAGCATTTCGATTCGGTGCTGCAGGCGGACGTGATCGTCGTGGTTGGGGCCAATCCGACTGAGGGCCACCCGGTGTTCGGCTCGCTGCTGAAGCGCCGCGTCCGGGAGGGGGCCAGGCTGATCGTCATCGATCCCCGGCGCACCGAGACCGTCGCTTCGGCGCACTGCAGTGCGACGCTTCACCTGGCGCTGCGGCCGGGCACAAACGTCGCGATCCTGAACAGCCTCGCGCATGTCGTGGTGCGCGAGCGGCTGTACGACGAGCGCTTCATCCGCGAGCGCTGCGAGTGGTCGGAGTTCGAGCCGTGGGCGGCGCTGGTCGGCGCCGACCGCTATGCCCCAGAGGTCGTCGGGCTGCAGGCCGGGGTCGAGCCCGCCGATATCCGCGCCGCGGCCCGCCTGTACGCGGCGGGGCCGAAGAGCGCGATCTACTACGGCCTCGGCGTCACCGAGCACAGCCAGGGTTCGACCGGCGTGATGTGCCTCGGCAATCTCGGACTCGCCTGCGGCATGCTCGGTCGCGAGGGCGTCGGCGTCAATCCGCTGCGCGGACAAGGCAACGTGCAGGGCGGCAGCTGCCTGGGCAGCTGGCCGCATGTATTCAGCGGCTACCGCTTCGTCACCGACAACGAGACGCGCGCCAGCTTCGAGCAGGAGTGGGGCGTCGTGCTCGACGCGGAGCCCGGCCTGCGGCTGCCGAACATGTTCGACGCCGCGGTCGCAGGCTCGTTTCGGGGCATGTACGTGATGGGCGAGGACCCGGTGCAGAGCGACCCGAACCGCAACCACGTGGTCGCCGCCATGCGCAACATGGAGTGCGTGGTGTTGCACGACCTGTTCCTGAACGAGACCTCGAAGTACGCGCACGTGTTTCTGCCGGGCTCCTCCTCGCTCGAGAAGGACGGGACCTTCACCAACGCCGAGCGGCGGGTCAGCCGCGTGCGCAAGGTGGTCGAGCCGTTGGCCGGCTACCAGGACTGGGAGGTCACCGTCCGGCTCATGAACGCGATGGGCTATCCGGTCCGCTACGACCACCCCGGGCAGATCCTTGACGAGATCGCGCGCCTCTCGCCCGCCTATCGCGGCATGAGCTTCGGGCTGATCGATCGGATCGGCTCGGTGCAGTGGCCGTGCGACGCGAACGCACCGGAGGGCACTGAAGTGCTGCACCGCGAGCGCTTTCCGCGGGCCAACGGCCGCGGCACGTTCATGCTCACCGAGTACGTGCCCACGTCCGAGCGCGCCAGTGACCGCTATCCGCTGCTGCTCACCACGGGACGCATCCTGACGCAGTACAACGTTGGCACGCAGACCCGGCGCACCGCCAATTCGCGCTGGCACCCGGAAGACCTCCTCGACCTGCACGCCGAGGACGCCGCGGTGCGCGGCATCCGCGACGGCGACTGGGTCACGGTGTCGAGCCGGTTCGGCCAGATCCGCTTGCGCGTTCGGTTCTCGACGCGGGTGAACCCGGGTATCGCGTACACGACCTTCCATCACGCTGAGTCGCAGGCGAACGCAGTGACCTCCGATCTGTCGGACTGGGCCACCAACTGCCCCGAGTACAAGGTCACTGCCGTCGAAGTCACGCGCGTCGCGCCGCCATCGGCGAGCCCGGCACGCAGCGAACGCGAGGCGCCGCTCGAGACGGAGCTATGACGGACCCCGCCGGGCACGACGCGGCCGCGCCGACTGGCGTCATGGCACTCGAGCGACTGGTCACCATGGCGAACCAGATCGGGGCGTTCTTCGCCCCGTATCCGTCTGAGCGGCGGGCAGAGGGCATCCGCAACCATCTGCGCAGCTATTGGGACCCGCGGATGCGCGCCGATCTCATCGCGTACATCGAGCGAGGCGGGGAGGATCTCGACCCGAACTTGGTTGCAGGCGCCCGCTTGCTTGTGGAACCTGGGCACGAGCAGCGCGGCTACTACGGTCCACCCAAGGCCTGACGCGACCCCACACGGCACTCGCTCGCAGGTCCAACGCGCCCCCGGCCCGCCGGCCGTGACAATCTGGTGGAGGTGCGGATGCCAGGTGGCGCGGGAACCGTGTGTTTGGAGGCGGGCGACGATCCCGATGGCGAGGTCGCGTTCGCCGGTGAGCGCGCGCACGGCGGCGCGCACCGTGTGGGCGGCGACACGGGCGATATCGCCGAGCAGGCGGCGGCGATACCGACAGTACGCGCGATGCCGCTTGGGGATGGTGAGCACCACCTGCCGGTGCGGCACAGTCGCGAGCAGCGTGGTGTCCAGGCACTGTGCCCAGAGGGCGAGCCGCTTGGCGTGGCAGCTCGGGCAGACGTACCGGCACGTGCACGAGAAGGCGAGCAGGGACCCGTGGGTGTAGCCGTCGCACCGGATGCGCGCGAAGCCATGCTCTCGGAATGCGGGCTGCGCGCGCCATCGCATGAGAGCGCTGCGGCAGGAGCCAGCGGTTAGCCCGCGAGCCACCGTGACGTCCGGGTGATGTGATCGTCACCGCCAGTTCGCTCGCCTGTACTACGGTGACTCTCCCCCTTGCGAGAGCCCCGTCCGATGCCGCTTCCCGCCCGCCTGGCTTTCTACGTCTCCCTGCTGCTGGCGGGGTGCTCCAGCGAACAGACGTTGAGTACGCCAGTTGATCCCCCGGGTGGCGACATTCCACTCGCTTCTGCACTCCTGTTCGGCCGTATCACGACGATGGACGGGAGCCCCCTTACTTTTGGTGCCGGCTATGGCGTCGCCGCCTACCCGCTGCCTTGCCCGTCGCCGAGCAACCTGAGTGGGGGGGGCCACTTATCCCACGGCGCTGGACGGCACGTACCGGCTCCACGTCACGCTCTTCGGTACTGCGCCCGGACCCCGGTGCATCGTGCTCTGGGCCCTGAGCTATGGTGTGCCCGGCACGCATGCGGCCGTCGCCCGCGGTCCGGTGCTCTATTTTTCACCCGGAGTACCCACCGACAGCGCGCGGGTTGATCTTGCGCTTCCGCTGCCCTGACCCACCTCTGAAGCACGCTCGGCCGGCTTCGTTACACCTGCCCTGGCAGTGACCCTATGCGCCCAGTCCCGATCGTCATTCTCGCTCTGTCATGCCTGAACCCCGTCGCCGTAGCAGGGCAGGTACTCCGTGTTGGAGACCTGAACACGCGCCACATCTCGGCCCTCGATCGCGCCAAGACCGTCGTGGTGCTCCAGGGCGGTATGCTGGAAGAGCACGGCCCCTACCTTCCCGCCTTCACCGATGGCATTCTCAGTGCGCGGCTGACCGATGCGCTTGCGGCAGGCATCTTCGAGCGGATGCCGGGGTGGACCGTCCTCCTCTTTCCACCCATCTCGATCGGCGCCAGCGGGTCGAACGAGATCGGAGGCCACTTTGTGTTCCCCGGGACATACACGGTGCGCCCCTCGGGGCTACGCTCGATCTTCATGGATGTCGCCAGCGAACTCGGCGAACAGGGTTTTCGCTGGATCATGGTTGTCCACGTGCACGGGTCGCCCCTGCATATCAATGCGATCGACGAAGCGGGTGACTTCTTTCACGACACGTACGGCGGGACGATGGTCAACCTGTGGGGCCTGCTTCCGGTCCTCGCCGGCTGGGGAAGCGTGCTCGGGTCGTTACCTGATTCGATCCAGCGTCAAGATGGCGTGTCGCTCCATGCCGGGCTCGATGAGCACAGCATGATGCTCTACCTCGACTCAAGTCTCGTGGCCAGCGACTACCGCGACGCTCCCACCGTCGCGGCCGCAAGCTACGACTCGAGCTTTGCCGTCGCGCGACGCGCGGGTTGGCCCGGGTACCTGGGCGCCCTCCGGCTCGCGACCGCAGCCATGGGCCAACGGATCTGGGAGGGTTTCTCCGCGGCGACGGTGCGCGCAGCCGTGGAGGTCTTGAAGGGGACGGATCCCGCAGGGTATCAGCGTTACATGACCTTTCTCCGGAAGAGCCCACTCTACCAAGGATGGATCAGAGCCGCTGAGCGCCGCGCCGCGGCGCCCGCCCCGTAGCCCGCCAGGCCCACGAGACCGGAACCAAATGCCCGGGCAGGGCGTTGACTGCTTCGACCCGACCCGGTTCCTCCCCCCTGCGTTCCCCAGCCGCGAGGATCATCTGCAATGCGGGAGCTCCCGGGGCGCCAGCCAGGTGCGCACGCCATGATACTTGCTTGCGATGTCGGCGGTACCAAGACGAATGTGGCACTCCTGGATCGCGGGGTCGGAGGTCTTCAGGTTGTCCGACTGGAAACCTTCCCGAGCCGCGAGCATCCGTCACTGCACTCGATCCTCGATTCCTTCCTCTGGCCCCAACCACCGCGCCTCGAGGCGGCAGGCTTCGGGGTGGCCGGTCCAGTGATCGGGAACCGGGTCGAAACGACGAACCTCCCATGGAAGATCGATGGCCCCCAGCTGGCGGCCCAGCTCGGCCTGTCCGGCGTCTCCCTGCTGAACGATGTCGAGGTACAGGCCTGGTCGATCCCGGTGCTGGGGGCCGAGGCGCAGGTCACCCTCAAGCAGGGAAGCGCCAACGCCGGCAACATCGCGGTGATCGCGGCTGGCACGGGCCTGGGAATGGCCGCACTGCTGCGGGGCGACGGTCTGGTGCGCTCGCTGGCGAGCGAAGGCGGGCATGCTGATTTCGCGCCGATCGACGATATCGAGATCGAATTGCTCCGCACCCTGCGTCGGCGGTTCGGGCGGGTCAGTGCGGAACGGGTGCTCTCCGGGCCAGGGCTGGTCAACATCTTCCAGTTCCTGCGGGACGAGGAGACGCATCCCCTGGACCCGCGACTGGAAGAGGCGCTGCGTCAGGCCGATCCGGCCGCCGCGGTCTCGGAGGCCGCGCTCACCGGAAAGAGCCTCCTCGCCGAACGTGCGGTCCTGATCTTTCTCGGCAGCTATGGCGCGGCGGCCGGCAACTGGGCGCTCAGCACCATGGCGACCGGAGGGGTGTGGCTGGGTGGCGGCATCGCCCACAAGCTGTTCGTGGGACCGGCGGACACCTCGACCGTCTGGCGTGCCCGTGCGGTGGATGCGTTCACAGCCCGGTTCACCCAGAAGGGGCGGTTGGGTCCGCTCCTGGTGGCGATGCCGGTTCAGCTCATCGTGAGCGACGAAGCACCACTGCTCGGCGCGGCTCAGTTCGCCCTCGCCGAGGCGGGCCGCTAAGGGCGATAGCATTCACCGTACGAGAGGAGAGCAGGCGCAGGCGCATGCGCATCGGGATGATCGGGCTGGGGCGGATGGGGGCGAACATGGTGCGGCGGTTGCTGCGGCATGGGCATGAGGCGGTGGTCTTCGACCGGGCGACCGCGGCGGTCGACGGCCTCGCGAAGGAAGGCGCCACCGGCGCGCACTCGCTCGCCGACCTGGTGGCCGGGCTGCCGGCGCCCCGCGTGGTGTGGCTGATGGTACCTGCGGGCGTGGTCGACGCGACGATCGCCGACCTGGCGCCGCTCCTTGCCGCCGGAGATGTGATCATCGACGGCGGCAACTCCTACTATGTGGACGACCTGCGGCGGGCGAAGGAACTCGCCGGCCGCGGGCTGCACTACGTCGACGTGGGGACCAGCGGCGGGGTCTTCGGGCTGGAGCGCGGCTACTGCCAGATGATCGGCGGCGAAACCGCGGTCGTGCAACGGCTGGAGCCGATCTTCGCGGCGCTGGCACCGAAGAAGGAGATCGCGGCGCCGACCGCGGGCCGGGGCGACCGGCCCGGGACCGCCGAGTCAGGCTACCTGCACTGTGGCCCGTCAGGCGCCGGCCACTTCGTCAAGATGGTGCACAACGGGATCGAGTACGGGGTGATGGCCGCCTACGCCGAGGGACTCGGCATCCTGCGGGGCGCCAACATCGGGCGCACGGAGCAGTCGCACGATGCGGAGACCACGCCGCTGCGCGATCCCGAACACTACCAGTACCAGTTCGATATCGGTGAGATCACCGAGCTGTGGCGGCGGGGAAGCGTGATCTCGTCGTGGCTCCTCGACCTGACGGCGCAGGCGCTGCTCGAGTCGCCCGACCTGGCCGGCTTCGCGGGCCGAGTCTCCGATTCCGGCGAGGGGCGCTGGACGATCAAGGCGGTGATCGACGAGGGGGTGCCGGCGCCGGTGCTCACCACCGCGCTCTATCAGCGCTTCTCCTCTCGGGGCGAGGGGGAGTACGCCAACAAGGTGCTCTCCGCGATGCGCGCCGCCTTTGGCGGCCACCGGGAGAAGCCATGAAGCGTACCACCTCCGGGGCGCTGGTGTTCTACGGCGCCACCGGCGATCTCGCCTTCAAGAAGATCTTCCCCGCCATGCAGCAGATGGTCAAGGCGGGCGTGCTCGATGTGCCGGTCATCGGCATGGCGCGCCAGGGCTGGTCGCCGGAGCAGCTCCAGGCCCGCGCCCGTGACAGCGTGACGCAGCACGGCGGCGGGGTCGATCCCGTCGCCTTTCCCAGGCTGATGCAGCTGCTGCGCTATGTGGAGGGAGAGTACAGCGCACCGGAGACCTTCGATCGCCTCAATCGCAAACTCGGCGGCATCATCAACCCGCTGCACTACCTGGCGATCCCGCAGAACCTCTTCGAGGTGGTGATCGGCCAGCTCGGTCGCGAGGGCTGCCCCACCGCGGCGCGGCTCGTGCTCGAGAAGCCGTTCGGCACCGATCTCGCCTCCGCGCACCGACTGAACGCCGTGCTGCACAACTGCTTCAGCGAGGATGCGATCTTCCGGATCGACCACTACCTCGGCACGGAGGCGGTCCAGAACCTGGTTTTCTTCCGCTTCGCCAACACCTTCCTCGAGCCGATCTGGAACCGACGGTACGTCGAGAACATCCAGATCACCATGGCGGAACCCTTCGGGATCAAGGGGCGGGGCGCCTTCTACGACGCGACTGGCACGATACGCGACGTGGTCCAGAACCATCTGCTGCAGGTGCTCTCGAATATCGCGATGGAGCCGCCGCCGCGGAGTCACGACACCGAGACGCTCCGCGACGAGAAGGTGAAGGTGCTCAAGGCGATCGCGCCCCTCGAACACAGCCGGGTCGTCCGCGGCCAGTTCCGCGGCTATCTCGACGAACCGGGTGTCGCTCCGGACTCGCGGACCGAGACCTTCGCCGCGCTGGAGCTGGGGGTGGAGTCGTGGCGCTGGGACGGCGTGCCGTTCTATATCCGCGCCGGCAAGCTCATGCCCGAGGCGCGGACGGAGGTGGTGGTGAAGCTGCGCCGGCCCCCGCCGATCGCCGGAGTGCCGCTGGTCTCGAATCATGTGCGCTTCCAGCTCGGACCGCATTTCCAGATCGGTCTCGGGACCACGGTACGGGAGCCGGGGAGCGCGCAGGGCCATCCGCTCGAGCTGCTCGCCAGTCACGAGCATGACGGAGTGGACACCGATCCCTACGCCGAGCTGCTGGGCGACGCGATGCGGGGAGAGACCTTCCGCTTCGCACGGCAGGACTACGTCGAGGAGGCGTGGCGGATCGTTGACCCGGTGCTCGAAGGAATCGCGCCACTCCCCTATGAACCCGGCACCTGGGGCCCCACGGCGGCGCAGGAGATCGTCCCGGGTGGCTGGACCAAGCTGCCTGCGTGAAGTCCTCAACCCCAGGTGGCAGGCCTGTGCTCTGGCTGGTGCGCCATGGCGAGACCCCGTGGACCATCACGGGGCAGCACACCGGCCGGACCGATGTGATGCTGACACCGCTTGGCGAGCTGCAGGCGGGAGCGCTCCGGCATCACCTCGCCGGTCGTGATTTCACACGGGTGCTGACCAGTCCACTGCTGCGGGCCAGGGAAACCTGCCGGCTCGCGGGGTACGACGCGATCGCCGAGGTGGATCCCGACCTGCAGGAGTGGGATTACGGCGTATGAGGGAAAGACGACGGCAGAGATTCGAACCGAGTCGCCGGGGTGGACCGTCTGGAAGTCGGGAGCGCCAGGCGGAGAGTCGCCCGAGGCTATCGCTCGCCGGGCCGATCGGGTGATCGCACGAGTGCAGGACGCGGCGGGGGATGTCGCGCTCTTCGCGCACGGGCACTTCCTCGGAGTGTTCGCCGCGCGGTGGCTGGGACACCCGCCCAGCCTCGGCAGCGGGTGTTGCTCGATACCGCCTCGCTGAGCGTGCTGGCGCATGATCGCGGGCAGCGTGCGATCCGTCACTGGAACGAAGTCTGCCACCTGGACGACGACTGATGCGCGAGGAGATCCTGCCTGACGCCGAGGCGGTCGCCCGTCGTGGCGCGGAGGTGATCGCCGAAGCGGCACGGGAGGCGGTCGCGGCGCGGGGCCGCTTCCTGCTGGCGACGAGCGGGGGCAGTACCCCGTGGCGGATGCTGCGCCATCTGGCCGAGGCGCAAGTGCCGTGGCCCGAGGTGCATCTCTTCCAGGTGGACGAGCGGGTGGCGCCGGCGGGGAGCCCCGACCGCAACCTCACCAATCTCCACACTGCGCTCCTCGACCACCTCACGGCGCCGCCGGCAGGAGTCCACGCCATGCCGGTGGAGCTGCCCGATCTCGACCGCGCCGCGGCGGCGTACGCCAAGACGCTGCGGCGCTTTGCCGGCTCGCCGCCAGTGCTGGACATGGTCCATCTCGGCCTCGGCGAGGATGGGCACACCGCGTCACTGGTGCCCGGCGACCCGGTGCTGGAAGGCGGCGATGTCGATGTCGCCGGCACCGGACCCTACGCCGGGCACCGGCGCCTGACACTGACCGTTCCGCTGCTCGATCGGGCCCGCCAGATTATCTGGGTCGTCACCGGCGCATCGAAGGCGCCCGTGCTCGAGGCGCTGCGGCGTGGCGACCGTCGCATTCCCGCCGGCCGAGTGCGGAGCGACAACGCAGTGATCCTTTCCGATGCCGCCGCGGGTGGCGTGCCGGGCACCTCCTGAAAGATTCCTCCATGCCGACGCCGACTGATATCGACCAGCTCTCGATCACGACGATCCGAAGCCTCTGCATCGATGCGGTGCAGCAGGCCAACTCCGGCCATCCGGGCACCCCGATGGCGATGGCGCCGGTGGCCCATGCGCTGTGGCAGCGTTTCCTGCGTTTCGATCCGGTCGACCCGATCTGGCCCAATCGCGACCGCTTCGTGCTGTCGATGGGGCATGCCTCGAGCCTGCTGTACAGCCTGCTCCACCTCACCGGCGTCAAGGCGGTGAACGAGGCGTATGAGCGGCTCGGCAATGATGCGGTTTCGCTGGACGACCTCAAGCGGTTCCGGCAGCTCGACAGCCGCTGCCCCGGGCATCCGGAATACCACTGGACCTCGGGGGTGGAGACCACTTCCGGACCGCTGGGACAGGGCGTGGCCACCTGTGTCGGCATGGCGATCGGCGAGCGCTGGTTGACCGCAACCTTCAACCGTCCCGGCTTCCCCATCATCGAGTATCGGGTGTACGCCCTCGCGGGGGATGGCTGCATGATGGAAGGCGTCTCGGGGGAGGCGGCCTCGCTCGCGGGGCACCTGGGACTCGGCAATCTCTGCTGGATCTACGACAACAACCGGATCACGATCGAAGGGAGCACCTCGCTCGCCTTCAGCGAGGATGTGGCCACCCGGTTCCTGGCCTACGGCTGGAACGTCACCCGGGTCGGCGATGCCAACGATCTGGAGATGCTGTCGCGGGCGATCACGATTGGTCAGCGCACCGTCGACCGGCCGACCCTGATCATCGTCGACAGCCATATCGGCTATGGCTCACCGAACAAGCAGGACTCGCACACGGCGCACGGCGAGCCGCTCGGCGCGGAGGAGGTGCGGCTGACCAAGCGGGCCTACGGCTGGCCGGAAGAGGCGCGCTTCCTGGTGCCTGAGGAGGTGCGGGCCCATTTCGCCGGGACCTTCGCCGCCCGTGCCGCCGCCCTCCGGGCGGGCTGGACCGAGCTGTTCGCGCGCTACCGGAAGGACTACCCCGACCTCGCGGAGCCGTTCGACCAGATGCGGCGGCGTCAGCTCCCGGCCGGGTGGGACCGGGAGCTGACCCCCTTCCCCGCCGACCCGAGCGGCGTGTCGGGTCGGGACGCCTCGGCGACGGTGCTCAACGCCCTCGCGCGGAATCATCCCTGGTTGATCGGCGGCTCCGCCGACCTCGCCCCCTCCACCAAGACCCGCCTGACATTCGCGGGCGCGGGCGACTTTTCCGCGACGGAACCGTCGGGCCGCAACTTCCATTTCGGGATCCGCGAACACGCCATGGGGTCGATCCTCAACGGGCTCTCGCTCTCGAAGGTCCGCGCCTTCGGTTCGCAATTCCTGATCTTCAGCGACTACTCGCGCCCCACGCTCCGGCTCTCGGCGCTGATGGAGCTGCCGGTGATCTACATCGATACCCACGATTCGATCGGCGTCGGCGAAGACGGTCCAACCCACCAGCCGGTGGAACAGATCGCCTCGCTCCGCGCCATTCCAGGACTCAGGGTCATTCGTCCCGGCGATGCAAACGAGGTCGTGGCGGCGTGGCGCGCGATCATGCCGCTCCGGCACGAACCGGTGGCGCTGATCCTCTCTCGTCAGGCGATGCGACGCTCGACCGGACCCGGTACGCCTCAGCCGACGGGGTGCTGCGGGGCGGCTACGTCCTGGGGAGCGCGCCGGGCGGCCTCCCCGAGGTGATTCTGCTGGCGACCGGCAGCGAGGTCGGCCTCTGTGTGGCGGCGCACGAGCGGCCGCTGGCGGAGGGGATACGGAGCCGGGTCGTGAGCCTCCCCTGCTGGGAGTTGTTCGAAGAGCAGAGCCAGGAGTATCGCGACAGCGTGCTGCCGCCGGAGGTGACGGCCCGGGTCGCGGTGGAGCAGGCCAGCACCTTCGGCTGGGAACGGTACACCGGCTCAGCGGGCCGCATCATCGGGATGCGATCGTTCGGTGCCTCGGCGCCACTCAAGGCCCTGCTCACCAAGTTCGGCTTCACGGTCGAGGCCGTCGTCGCCGCCGCCAAGGAGATGGTATGACCGCCGCCCCGCTGTGGGACCGCTATCGCCGGCACCTCTGTGTCGTGGCGCCGCTCGGCGTGACACTCGATATCTCGCGGATGCGCTTCGACGACGGCTTCTTCGCCCGGATGGCCGTACCGATGGCCGGCGCCTTCGACGCCATGCAGGCGCTGGAAGGGGCGCGATCGCGAATCCCGACGAACAGCGCCAGGTCGGGCACTACTGGCTCCGGGCGCCGGAGCTTGCGCCGGCGCTGGCCGAGACGATCCGTGCAGCCCAGCGCCAGGTGCGGGAGTTCGCCGCCGCAGTACACGCGGGCCAAGTGGTGCCGGAACGGGGCGGGAGGTTCGAAGCGCTGCTGGTCATCGGCATCGGCGGGTCCGCGCTGGGTCCGCAGTTCCTGGCCGATGCGCTGGGCAGCGCCGGCGACCGGCTGGTGCCGCACTTCTTCGACAACACCGACCCGGAGGGGATGGAGCGGGTGCTGGCGCGGCTGGGCGAACGCCTCGCGCGAACGCTCACTGTGGTCATCTCCAAGTCAGGCGGCACCAAGGAGACCCGGAACGGCATGCTGCTGGCGGAGCGAGCCTATCGGCAGGCAGGGCTGAGCTTCGCCCGGCACGCCGTCGCGGTCACTGGCGCCGACAGCGAACTCGACCGGTCCGCGAAGGAGGGCGGCTGGCTCGCCCGCTTCCCGATGTGGGACTGGGTCGGGGGCCGCACCTCCGTCTTCTCCGCGGTCGGGCTCCTGCCCGCGGCGCTGCAGGGGGCGGACATCGACGCGATGGTGGCGGGCGCCCGGGCGATGGATGAGGCCACGAGAAACCGTACCGTGGCCGCCAACCCCGCCGCACTGCTGGCACTGATGTGGCACCATGCGGGAGGGGGCCGGGGGACGAAGGACATGGTCGTGCTGCCGTACCGGGACCGGCTGGTGCTCTTCTCGCGGTATCTGCGCCGCTGGTGATGGAATCGCTGGGGAAGGAGCGGGACCTCTCGGGGAAGATCGTGCATCAGGGGATTGCGGTGTACGGCAACTAGGGCTCAACCGATCAGCACGCCTATGTGCAGCAGCTCCGCGACGGGGTGCACAATTTCTTTCTCACCTTTGTGCAGGTGCTGCGGGACCAGGGCGGTGCACCGCTCGAGGTCGAGCCGGAGATCACACCGGCGACTATCTGCACGGCTTCCTGCTCGGGACCCGGGAGGCGCTCTATCAGAACGAGCGGGAGTCGATCACGCTCACCGTCACCGATATCAGCGCGCGGTCCATCGGCGTGCTCATCGCGCTGTATGAGCGGGCGGTGGGTCTCTATGCGACGCTGATCAACGTCAACGCCTATCACCAGCCTGGGGTGGAGGCGGGGAAGAAGGCCGCGACCGCGGTGCTGGGCGTTCAGCGTGCGGCGCTCACCGCGCTTCGCGCCGGCGCCCATGCGCGGACCGCCGAAGAGATCGCCGCCGCCGCGGGAATACCGGACCAGGTGGAGACCATCTTCCAGGTCCTCGAGAGGCTGGCCGCGAACGGGCGGGTGCGCCGCAGCGCCGGACCGACACCGACCGAGGCCACTTATTCGCCGGGTGGTGGCGCGTGAGAGTCGCGGTCGCCGCCGACCATGCCGGCTACCCGCTCAAAAGCGGGGTGCTGGAGGCGGTCCGGCTCCTCGGGCACGAGGCGATCGACCTCGGCACCTGGTCGACGGCGCCGGTGGACTATCCCGATATCGCGCGGGCGGTGGCCGTCGCGGTGGTGAGCGGCGCGGCCGACCGCGGCGTGCTGCTCTGCGGCAGCGGCGTTGGTGCCGCGATCGCCGCGAACAAGATCAGGGGGGTGCGGGCGGCGATCTGCCACGACACCTACTCCGCACACCAGGGCGTCGAGCACGACGACCTGAACATCCTGACGCTCGGCGCCCGGGTCCTCGGTCCGGCACTGATCCCCGAGCTGCTCCGCGCCTATCTGGGCGCGACCTTCAGCGGCGAGGAGCGCCACGTCCGGCGGCTCGGCAAGGTGACGCAGCTGGAAGACGAGGCCGCCGGCTCAACGCCCCCCATACGATTCATCATCCCACTACGGAACCGGCCATGTCCCATCCACTCCTCGTCATGCAGCAGCTCGGCCAGTCGCCCTGGCACGACAACATCCGCCGTGATCTGCTCACCAGCGGCGGGCTGGCCCGGATGATCGCCAATGGCGAGATCACCGGACTGACCTCGAATCCGACGATCTTCGAGCAGGCGATCGCGACCAGCGACGCCTACGATCCGGCGCTCCGCGCGCTGGGCGCCGAGGGGAAGAGTGCCGAAGCGATCTTCGACGCGCTCGCCATCGAGGATATCCGGAACGCCGCCGATCTCTTTCTCCCGGTGTATCAGCGCACCGGTGGAGGCGACGGCTACGTGAGCATCGAGGTCTCTCCCCGGCTGGCGCGCGACACTGAGGGCACCCTGGCGGAAGCGCGGCGGCTGTGGACCACGGTGGCGCGCCCCAACCTGATGGTGAAGATACCCGCGACGCTGGAGGGGCTGGGCGCCATCGAGGCCGCGATCGCCGACGGCATCAACGTCAACGTGACCCTGATCTTTTCGCTGGAGCGGTATGCCGCCGTGATGGCCGCCTATATCGCCGGATTGCGGTCGCGTGCGACGGCCGGCAAGGAGATCGGCCGGATCGCGTCGGTAGCGAGCTTCTTCGTGAGCCGGGTGGACAGTGCGGTGGACCAACTGCTCGAGGAGAGACTCGCGGCCGGTGCGGGCAATGCCGACACCCTCACTGCGGCGCTTGGCAAGGCGGCGATCGCCAATGCCCAGCTCGCGTACGACGACTTTCAGCGGACGTTTGCCGGGGCCGAGTTTGCCGCGCTGGCGGCGCGGGGCGCGCGGCGGCAGCGGCCGCTGTGGGCCAGCACCTCGTCGAAGAACCCGCGGTATCCGGACACCTACTACGTGGAGGCACTGGTGGGGCCCGACTCGGTGGATACGATGCCGCCGGCGACGATCGCGGCGTACCGGAACCATGGCAGACCCGAGGTGCGGATCGACCGCGGGCTCGAGGCAGCGCGGCGGACCATCGCCGGCCTGGCGGAGCTCGGCATCGACTTCAACGGGGTGCTGGCGCGGCTGGAGGTGGAAGGAGTCGCGTCGTTCGCGAAGTCGTACGAGTCGCTGCTCGACGTGGTGGGGCGGAGGGCGCAGGGGTAGGATCGCCGCGGCTTCCCCCCCCGAACGGCGGATCGTCCGATTGACGGGATACGAAATTCAATCGCGGTCGCGTAAGCACGCTCCGGATTCTGGCGGCGCGTGAGGAGCCGATGAGCGATCTGTGACGCGGGCTCGACGGCTCCGGGCGCGTCGTCGGGGTGTACGGCGATCTCCCCCGCGACTGGTCCGCTCCCCTCCGGGTGCTCCAGTAGCCAGGCCGGGGCCCGTCGCGCACGCCGCGCGGCCCCGGCCACCGCCCAGTCCCCCGGCGTCACCCGCCGATTGCGGCCGGAGACCGTGCGCCGGGTGCGGGTGAAGCAGTGCGCGGGATAGGCCTCGTAGCGGCCGCGGGCCGTGCGACTGCGGGCGCGCTCGCCGGTGATCGTGCTCCGGGCCCGGCCCAGGGCGCGCGCGATCACCGCGGGGCACCACCCCAGTGCTCGCAGGGCGGCGATGCGATACCTTTCCTCCAGGGTGAGCTGGCGGTACGTCATGGGAGCCTTCGTTCTCCTGGGAGAGTTCGGTAAGCGACCAGTACTGCCCAGCTCACCCGTGCTGTTGCACTTAGTTTAGGTACATCCCCATGCTACTGGCATCGGCGCACGATCAGGGTTCGTTGGCGACAAGGAGGGCGACCTGCAATGGCCGGCGGGCCCTGCACTCCTCGCCCAGGATGCTTTGGAGGTTCTCGATGCGTGTGATGATCGCACTTTCGCTGATGCTCAACATCGTCGTCCTGGCACCGGTCTGCGCCGGCCTGATTACCAACGCAAGTTGGGCCAGAAGGGCTTATGGCGATGCTACCGCGGCGCGCGGCATCCTGCTCTCGGTGTACCTGGCGATCGGCCTGGTTTCGGCGCTCCTTCTCTTTCTTCGTGAACCGAAGCTCGTGGCTGCGCTCCTGCTGGTGCAGGTTGTGTACAAGATGACCACACCGCTGACGGTGGGAACGCTCCGCAGCCCGGTCGTCGTCAGCAACCTCGGTATCGCTGCCTTCCACGCCGTGACCCCCGCACTCATCTGGCATGCGCGGCAGTAACGAGATCGGCGAAACGGATTGGGACGCCGCCTAACAAAAGCATGCAGCGGCGGGCGCTTCGCGCCGCCGCTGATGCCAGGCGTTAGGCTGATGCGACAGGGAAGTCGTCGGATCACGCCCGGAACTCCACGAGATTGCGCCACCCCCGTCGGGGTAGAGTTGGCGTGCGCCGCCGGAAGCAGCCGGGCCGCCCAGAACCCCAACCCTTCAGCCCTTCGGTGGTGCGCCCGGTTGCTTGGGCTCCTCCTCTCCGGAACCGGCTTGTTCTGTTTCGGCCGGCGCCACCAGCCCTTGGCCGGCCCGCCGGCGGGGATCCTCATCTGACCGTGATTGCATCTCCTGTCCCGTTCGGCATGACGCTGGCCTCCTTCTCACCGCTCGACGCGGCAAGGCCCCATGACACGCTTGTTCCCGATCGCGAGGCTCCTCCCGCTCGGACTCCTGCTCGTCGGCCTCGGCGCCACACCCGCGCCAGAAACCATCCGTCCGAATGACAACCGGCACGCCGCCGGCACCTGGAAGAACAGCGTGCTCTCCGTGGCGCTCGAAGCGCGCGCCGGCCGCTGGCTGCCCGAAGGTGACAGTGGCGGCTCACTTGACGTCGCGGCGTTTGCCGAAGCGGGGCAGCCCCTGACCACGCCGGGCCCGCTGCTCCGCCTGTCGGTCGGCACCGAGCTCAGCGCGACCGTGCGCAACCGGCTGGACCAGCCGCTCATCGTCTATGGCTTCGGCAATACCCGCGGAGCATCGGACAGTGTCATCATCCCGGCCCGCGCCGTGGCTCAAGTCAGGTTCAAGGCCACGACGCCCGGCACCTACTACTACATGGCCAAGCGCGGCGTGGACCCGCTCGGGATCAGGCCGGCCGAGGACATGCAGCTCAACGGCGTGATCCTTGTCGACCCGCCGAACGCGCCCCGCAATGCATCGGAGCGTGTCTTCGCCATCTCGTGGTATGTCACGGTCAACCCGGCGAGCAAGACGGGTATCGAGCGCGGCACGATGGCCATCAACGGCCTGTCGTGGCCCCACACCGAACGGCTGGACTACACCCAGGGTGACTCGGTCCACTGGCGGGTGGTCAACTTCACCGAACTCGATCACCCGATGCACCTGCATGGCTTCTACTTCCGCATGGAGTCCAAGGGTAACGGCGTCACCGATTCGCTGTACACCGCGGACCAGAAGCGGATGGCCGTGACCGAAGGCATCCAGCCCTTCGAGACCATGTCGCTGGCGTGGAAGGCCGAACGGCCGGGCAACTGGATCTATCACTGCCATTACGCCATGCACCTCTCGAGGCTGGTCGCACTGGATACCAGGGATGGCGACCTGGACACGACCCTGATCGGCCATCACATGTCCGATCGGCCGCATCAGATGTTCGGACTGGTGCTGGGCATCAGCGTCAAGGCCCGGGGCACCCTCGCCCGCTCCACCGAAACCCCGCGCGCCATCCGGATCGTGCAGCGGGAGAAGCCGAACGTCTACGGATCACAACCCGGTATGTCGTTCGTGATGGACGGAACGCCGGAGGCGACCGATCCCGGCGCGATGCCCGTTCCCGGCCCCACCCTCTTCCTCGAACGGGGCAAGCCGGTCGCCGTCACCGTCGTGAACCAGTCGGAGGATCATGCCACGGTGCACTGGCATGGCATCGAGCTGGAGAGTTATCCCGATGGCGTGCCAGGGTGGAGCGGATCGGGCACGAACATCCTGCCGCCCATCGCACCGCACGATTCCCTCACCGTGCTCTGGACGCCGCCGCGCGCGGGGTCGTTCATGTATCACTCCCACTTCAACGAATCCACCCAGATGGGCAGCGGTCTGTATGGTTCGATCATCGTGCTGGAACCGGGCCAGCGCTTCGATCCCGAGACGGACAAGCTGTGGTTCTTCGGCACCGCCGGCGCCGGCATCAACCCGGTTTTCGGCCCCTTTCCCGAACTGCTCATGAACGGCCAGTTGCAGCCGGCGCCGATGGATCTCACGGCCGGGACGCGCTATCGCTTCCGCTTGTTCAACCTGGCGGGCGACGCTCCCACCATGGTGTCGCTCGATGCCGATACGATACCGGTGACCTGGCGCGCCGTGGCCAAGGACGGCTACCCGCTGCCTCCGGTGCAGGCCACCTCGCGCCCGGCGGTGCTGGTGTTCGCGCCGGGCGAGATCTACGACTTCGAGTACACCCCGACCGTGGCCGGTGAGCTCGTGCTCAGGTTCGGTCTCCCGCCGGCTCCGCCGCCGCCACCGGGATCGGCGCCGCCCCCGCCCCTCCCACCCGACGCACCGCCGCCGAACCTGCCGCCGCCGACAATCTCGGTGCCGGTGCACGTGCACTGACCTCCGACAGGATGGCCCAGCCGAATCCGCCTGGGTCACCTCGCCGGCGCAGCCACTTTTCCTTCGTGAATTGGGGTGTGCGGCAATCCGTCCTCCTCTACGGCCTCCTCTCCAGGCCTGTCATGAGGTTCATCTTGCCCGGCCGTGCTTCCGTGAGTGGCGCTCACCGCCAGCGCGGGCTGCACGATTACCCGGCAGGTGGTGATCACGAATGGGGCGAACGGAGGGATCTGGGCGGAGGGGCTGCGCTGAGCCTGGTCCGAGCGGTTGGGCGGTTAGGCGGTTAGGCGGTTAGGGGGAACACGGCCGCGCACCCCCGAAGGTTGGGCCGTCGGTAGGGCCCGGGGCGGGGCGCCGGCCCCCCCCCGGGCAACCGCTGGTCCTGCACACCGGGCAGCCCTATAATTATCGGACTGTCTGGATGGCTTTCCACTCTTTCCGCGGCACCGTGTCCGACACTCTCGCCCGCCTGCAGTCCGCCCTCAGTGATCGCTATGGGATCCAGCGTGAGTTGGGCCGCGGGGGCATGGCCACGGTCTACCTCGCCACCGACCTCAAGCACGAGCGTGAGGTGGCGATCAAGGTGCTGCATCCGGAATTGGCCGCCAGCCTCGGCCCGGAGCGGTTCGACCGCGAGATCAAGTTCGCCGCCAAGCTGCAGCACCCGAACATCCTCAGTCTGTTCGATTCCGGCGACGCCGACGGCTTCATGTACTATGTCATGCCGTTCGTCTACGGGGAGTCCTTGCGCGACCGGCTCAACCGCGAAGACATGCTGCCCGTGGATTTCGCGGTCCACGTGGCACTGGAGGTCGCCGACGCGCTGGGCTATGCCCATTCGCTGGGCATCATCCACCGCGACATCAAGCCGGAGAACATCATGCTGTCGGGCGGCCACGCGCTGGTCGCCGACTTCGGCATTGCCCGGGCGGTGACCGAGGCGGGGAACAGCCAGAAGCTCACCGAGGCGGGGATGGCGGTCGGGACCCCGCTCTACATGAGTCCGGAGCAGGCGGTGGCCGACAAAGTCGGACCCACCAGCGATCTCTACAGCCTGGCCTGCGTCCTCTACGAAATGCTCGCGGGACAGCCGCCGTTCACCGGGAGCAACGCGCGGCAGATTATGGCCAAGCACGCGATGGAGCAGGTGCCCAGCATCCAGGTGGTGCGGGAGACCGTTCCGGACCTGGTCGAGGACGCGATCGTGGCGACGCTCAGCAAGGCCGTCGCCGACCGGCCCCAGACCGCCTCGCAGTTCGCCGAAATGCTGGGGGCACCCCCGGGAGCGACCGCCACTCGCTACACCTCCGGCGGTCGCCCTTCCATGGCCCGGCGCACCCCCCGAATCTCCGGCGCCGGCGGCGGTGCCGTCACCCTCACGCTGCAGCGCCATTCGCTTCGCCGGGCCGGGATCGCGGCTGGTCTGAGCGCCATCGTCCTGCTGGGCCTCGGGGCCTGGTACCTGCGCCATCGCGGCGGCGGAGCCGCCGATGCTGGTCTTGATCCTCGGCGGATTGCGGTCCTCTATTTTGCGGACATGAGTTCCGACAAGCAGCTGGGCTATGTCGCCGATGGCTTCACCGAGGCGCTGATCAGCGAGTTGAGCCAGGTGCCGGAGTTGAGCGTGGTCTCCAAGGGCGGCGCCGGCGCCTGGCGCGATTCCAGCGCGACGCCCGACAGTATTGCCCGGGCCCTGGGAGCCGGGATGCTGGTGGAGGGCCGGGTCGAGACCACAGCGAACGACCGGATCCGGGTCCAGGTCTGGCTGGTGGACGGGAACAGCGGGGCGGACCTTGGCAAGCGGGCGAGCTTCGAGCGACAGGCGAGCGACCTGATCGGCGCCCGGGACTCCCTGGCCACCGAAGCCGCCGACCTGATCCGTCGGCAGCTCGGGCAGGAAGTGCGGCTCCGGGGACAGCGGGAGGAGACCCGGAGCACGGCGGCCTGGTCGCTGGTGCAGCGGGCGGAGCAACTGCGCAAAGGCGGGGAAGCGATGACCGACTCGGGAGACAGCCTCGGCCACCAGCGCGCCTTCCAGACCGCCGACTCGCTGCTGGGGCGAGCGGAGTCGCTGGACTCGAAGTGGGCGGATCCGATCGTGCTCCGGGCCGGGCTGGATTATCTCCAGTCCCGTCGCTCCCTCAGCGATCCGGTCGCGGCGGGCAAGTGGATCGGGCTCGGGCTCGCCCACGTGAACCGCGCCATGGCGTTAGGCGAGAACAATCCCGATGCCCTGGAACTGCGCGGCAACCTCCAGTACTGGAGATATCTGCTCCGGCTGGACCAGGAACCGAACGTGAGAACGGCGCTCAGGGCCCGCGCGCGGGCTGACCTGGAGCAGGCCACCCGGCTCCGGCCGAGTCAGGCCGGGGCCTGGGGCTCGCTCAGTCACCTGTACGGCAACGACCCCAGCACCAGCCTGACCGATGTCATGCTGGCAGCGCGCCGGGCCTACGAGGCCGACGCCTTTCTGTCAAACGCGCCCAAAATCGTCGATCGACTGTTCTTTGCCTCCTACGACCTGGACCAGCCAGTCGACGCCGCCCACTGGTGCGCCGAAGGCCAGCGACGCTTTCCCGGCAACAGCACCTTCACGACCTGCCAGCTCTACCTGATGACGATGCGGGGTCAGGACCCCGATCCGGCCCGGGCGTGGCAACTGGCGGGGAGCAAGGTGCTCACCACGGACCAGACGGGTGGATCCGCCGAGTTTCAGCAGGCGGAGGCCCGGATGATCACGGCGGCTGTGCTGGCGCGGGCGGGCCTCAAGGACAGCGCCAAGGCGGTCGCCCGCGCAGCGGTCGCGAGTGCGGACGTCGACCCCACCCGCTTCCTGTACCTGCAGCAGGCTTTCGCCTTGGTACTCGCCGGCGACAAACCGGCGGCCGTGAAGGCGCTGAAGACCTTTCTGGCGGCCAACCCGGAGCGACGGAGCGAGTTCACCCCCGATCCGGGATGGCGCTTCCACGACCTCACTGCCGAAGCCACGTTCAAGGATCTGGTTGGCGACAGGTAATATGTCCGTGGCGCTCATGCCACAGTCCTCTGTTGCATTCCATCCCCAGTAGCGGCATCTCCCCGACCGTGTAGTTTCTTGCGCCGTGAGGGCAGCGGGCCATATCGCTCGTGCAGTCGCTAAGTCCGAATCTTGCGCTGTCTGGCGCACTCGGCCTGCGATCGCGCCCAGTGAATACCTTTGTGAGGACACAATGCATCAGAGACTCCGATACCTTCTCGCCGTGTCGGCCTTGCTGCTCTCGGCCTGCTCCGATAACCAGCTGTCCGGACCGGACCGGATCCCCGCCCCCCCGGCCGCGCAGGACTTTCCGAGGGCGTCATCGACCGCAGTACTGCCGGCGGAGTGCGCCACCCCTGCCCGGGCCCAGAGCGCCATCGACAGCCTGCTCCCGCAGCTCTTCGGTCCTGGCGGCGGCAGGCGGGGCAAGGCGCAGGGCTACAGCAACGCGATTGACAAGGCCCGGCGTGCCGGCAATCCGCAGCTGGCCGAGACCAATGTGGACTCGCTGGTGAACTTCGTCCTCCAGACGTACTACACCGGAAACCTGATCGGCGGGCAGAGTCAGGCCACGCAGGACCGGGTGGTCAAGTTCATCTATCTGCTCTACTGCTCCAACAACATCTCGCCGGTGCCTGACCTGAGCGGCATCTTCGGCGGCACCACCGTGCTGATCCGCAATGGTACGCCAACGACCGTCGTCAGCGCGCAGCAGAACCAGGCCGCGGTCAAGGTGGATCAGGGCGACGTCCCCAGCACGCTGAACAGTCAGCCCTTCTTTGGCACATTCGTCTCCGTGGTGCAGACCACGAACCCATTGCCCACCAGCCTCGACTGGTACGGCCTCAACGGCTACAAGTCGGGGGCGTTCGAGTTCATCACCAATCCGGAAGTCACGTTCACCGCTCCCGTCCTGACCGGGGTCTGCATCACCTACGATGATGCCATCGTCACCTCACCGAATGATCTGCGGATCGCGCATGCGGTACCCGCGGGCTATCTGTCGGTCGTCCCCGGGAACTCGGTTCTGACCACCGCCGGCGGCACGATTGAAATCGGCGCACGAGTAGCCACCGATCCATTGAACCTCGCATGCACTCCGCTCCCCTTCGCGGCCGGCAGCGCCTTCGGGCGGGCCTGGCAGCTATTCGCGAGGCTGATCATTCCGCAGCAGCTCGTGGCCGCGGTCACGGGCGGCAGTACCGGCGCCCAAGTGGTGAAGTTCAGCCCCTTCGCGGCGGTGGATACCAAGCTCATCATCTCCAGCACCGGACCCACCTCGCCCCAGTACATCCCGGTCAACAGCACCCAGATCGTCGCACCAGTCAGTGTGACGCTGACGACGCGGAATGGCGCCACCCCGATCGACGGGATTCCCACCGGCTTCACGCCGAGTGGCTCCTTCTCACCGGCCTCGGTGACGACGGGCGGTAACGGGACGGCCGCTTCCAGTTGGACCATCGTGGCTGGAAGCAACACCGGGACCGGGACACCGCTGCAGGCATCGTTGACCTTCCTTCCGGCGACGGCGGATTTCTCGATCACCGCCGTACAGGTGACGGGGCTGAGCATCACCGCGCCGGCATCACCCCTGACCGACGGGGTGCTTAACGCTCCCTTCCCGAGCACCACCTTCACCGCCAGCGGGGGCATCGGCACGTACACCTGGGCGGTGACCGGCGGCGCGCTGCCCGCCGGCCTCTCGCTCTCGGCTGGTGGTGTCCTGAGCGGCACGCCGACCGCGATCGGCGGCGCCAGCTTCACCGTCCAGGTGACCAGCGGCCCCGTCAGTGCCACTGGCAGTTACAGCCTCAACATCCAGCCCCCACCGGTGGTCATCGGCACGACCACCCTGCCGGCGGGACAGGCGACGATCGGGTATGGCCCGGTGACGCTGGCGGCCACGGGTGGTACCGGCAGCTTCACCTGGTCGCTCTCCGCCGGCGCGCTGCCCGCAGGCCTTTCGCTCTCCAGCGCCGGTGTCCTGAGTGGTACTCCGTCGGTATACGGTTCCTTCAGCTTCACCGTGCGCGCGACCAGTGGCCCGTCAGGCAATGAGGTCTTTGCGGACCAGGCACTTCTGCTCGACCTCCTGCCACCGCCGGTGAGCATCACCACGACGGTGTTGCCTGGCGGTCAGGCGACGATCGCCTATGGACCAGTGACCCTGGCGGCCACGGGCGGCACCGGTTTCTTTGTGTGGTCGCTCTCCGCCGGCGCGTTGCCGGCCGGCCTTTCGCTCTCGACCGGCGGTGTGCTCAGCGGCACTCCCTCGGCCTACGGTTCCTTTAACGTCACGGTGCGCGCGACCAGCGGCCCGGTGGGCAATGAAGTCTTCGCCGACCAGGCGTTGGCCCTCAGCATTCTGCCACCGCCCGTCAGCATCACGACAGCCGCCCTGCCCGGCGGGCAGGTGACGATCGCCTACGGCCCGGCCACCCTGGCTGCCACGGGCGGCACCGGCTCCTTCACCTGGTCGGTGACAGGCGGCGCCTTGCCCGCCGGTCTTTCGCTCTCATCCGGCGGCGTGCTCAACGGCACCCCGACGGCATCCGGATCCTTTAACGTCACCGTCCGCGCCACCAGCGGCACGGTCTTCGCCGAACAGGCGTTGGCGCTCAACATTCTGCCGCCGCCGGTGACCATCATGACAGGATCACCGTTGCCGCCCGCCACGATCGGGGTGCTCTATTCGCAGACCCTGCAGGCGACTGGTGGCACCGGCAGTTTCGCCTGGTCGGTGACGGCAGGCGCGCTGCCCGCCGGGCTCACGCTCTCGTCCGGCGGGGTCCTGAGCGGTGGCGCCACGGCGGTCGGCACGGCCAGCTTCACGGCGCAGGCGGTGAGCGGTCCGGTGAATGCGAGCAAGGCGTTCTCGCTCACCGTCGGATACCCGACGGCGATCTCCCTGGCATTCCAGCCCGGACCCTCGGGCTCCCAGTGCTATGCGATCAACGCGGTGCTGGCGCCTAACATCGCCGTGAAGACGACGGATCAGAACGGCAATCCGGTGGCCGGCGTGCTGGTCAACCTGGTCGCCGTCACCAACAACGGCTCCAAGGTGGTCGTCTCGCAGCCGTCCGCGGTCTCGGGAGCCACTGGCCTGGCGCTCTTCAACACCCTGTCGATCAACAAGACCGGTGGTTACCGGCTGATTGCCTCCACGACAGCGCCATGGCCGACGGCGAGCCTGCAGTCGGGCAAGTTCACCATCTCTCCCTCGTGCCCATGAGTTGAGCCGGCACCACAAACGAGCGGGCGGTTCCTCACGGAACCGCCCATTTCGTTTCGGGATGGCCCTGCCGGCATTCAGGGGATACGGACATCCGGCGCCCTTACGGCACGAGCTTCGCCTCCGCCAGGTGCCGCTTCACCCAATCCATCCACAGCCGAGCGCGTTCCATCGAGTTCACCGGATCGGAGGAGGCGTGGGTGCGTTTGATGCCGCGACGGGGCGCCTGTCGCTGGATGAGCGATTCCACGCCGCCAGCAGCACGGAGCCGGGGGTCCGCATGGAGAACATCGCGTGGCCGCATGGTGGGAGTGCCGCCGCCATTCCCCATGGAGCGGTGTTCGCCGGGCCGTAGTCTCCCCCAACCACTGCTCCTTTACCCCACCGTCCCGCATCCCCTACGGCTTTGCGGGTATCCCGTCCGGGGTACTGCCGTCCTGCTCCCGCTTCCAAATCACATACGAATATGTCACCGAGCCGAGTGCCGCCACGGCCGCCACGGCCGCCACGGCCGCCACGGCCGCCACGGCCGCCACGCCGAAGGAGCCATACCGCACCCAGGGTGCGGTGACCAGCGCACTCACCGCGATGCATACCCCGGCGATCGCGGACGCCGCTCCGCCAAAGCGGTGGGTTTTCCGCCACACGCTGTCACGGCTGAGCGTCCACGGTGTGCGAATCCCCATGAACCAGTTGGGTCGAATGCGGCTCATGAGATTGCCCAGCAGGATGAACAGACCACTGACGCCGAGCGCGGCCACCTTGCTCATGTCCACGGCCCACCCCATCGCCTTGCCGAGCAGGAGGACGTGGATGGCAGCCAGGAGAATCAGCACCGCGTTGACCACGGTCCAGTACGTTGGGGTGAACAGGGCGTAGTTGGCCCGTCGCGGATCGATGCGCGGCAGCATGGTGAACAGCGCCGCGAGAACGAGCCCGAGCGCCGGGACGAAGAGGGCGGCCATCAGGGGGGAGGGCCAGCCGTTCGGCGCGCCCTCGAGGTCGAAGTGGGTCGCCACCTCCGTCGGCAGGTGCGGGTAGGCCCACACCGAGAATCCGGCGGCGGCGAGCAGCACCACTACACCCGGAATCAGCTTACGCATGATCTCGCTCCTTTTTCTTTTTCCCGTTCTTGCGTTGCGCCAGGGTGATCAATTGCGGGACCAGATCCTGGAAGACCGTGGTATTGACGGAATACCGGATGAACTGCCCCTCACGGACCGCCAGGACCAACCCCGCCTCCTTGAGGGTGGCCAGGTGGTGGGAGACCGATGTCCACGCGATCGGGAACTCGGCGGCGATGTCGCCCGCGGTGCGATCCTTCTCCTGCAGCAGCGAGAGAATCTGCCGCCTGGTCTGGTCGGCTAATGCCTTGTAGAGCTTGTCCATGACACTAAGAGGCTTAGACTAGCGGCTAAATCAATGGGGCTGCTAGGTTGGCCGGCCTTCGCCCTGGTCCGTCGAAGTGTCCGCCTACGTTGACCCCGCCGCGCACCGACTCGGCGTCCGCCGGGCACTGTACCGGAGCCTGTTCGCCGTCCTCCGCCTCCAGGGATTCCAGAGCGCTTACGCGGGGATCGCACTGCCCAACCCCGCCAGCATCGCCTTCCACGAGCCCATGGGGTTCATGCAGGCGGGGACCTATCATCGGGTGGGATACAAACACGGCGAGTGGCCGGACGTCAGGTGGTATGAACGATCGCTGGGGGATCATCCGGGAGAGCCGCCGGTCCCGCGCCCCCCTTCCGGCGGCCGTGCAGGAGCCGGCGTTCGCTCAGGCGCTGGCGAGCGGTACCGGGTGAGCGGGACGCTGAGTGCGGGCGGAGCTGGAGCTCCCCCCTACCCAACTCCTCCCAACCGCCCAACCGCCCAACCGCCCAACCGCCCAATCGCCCAATCGCCCAATCGCCCAATCGCCTACCGCCTGGGATACGGATATCCCTTCCGTAGCAGCCGATCCAGCGTGCGGTCATGCCCGTAGATGTCGGGGTAGAAGAACATGTCGCCGTTCTCCCGCGCTACCGCCGTCGCGTACATGATGAAGACCGGGATGGGCCTGGTGAGGTCCACCCGTTGCGATTCTTCCGCGGCCATCGCCGCCCGGATCCGCTCGTCGGTCCAGTCGGGCTGATCGTGCAGAACAAATTTGGCGAGGGCGAACGGATCGCCCAGCCGGATACACCCATGACTCGCGTCGCGCCGGGTGCGCTCGAACAGCGCCTTGGAGGGGGTGTCGTGCAGGTAGATGTTGTTTTCGTTGGGCATGATGAACTTCACGCCGCCGAGCGCATTGTGCGCCCCGGGAATCTGCCGCACCCGTACCCCCTGCCCGATCCGTTCGATATTCTCGAGCCACGGCTGCACCACCGAGCCCCCCTCGACCAGTTCGTAGCGGTTGCGGGTCAGGAATTCGGGATTCCTGAGCGCCGCCGGCTTGATCTCGTTCACCATGATCGTCGGCGTGACATCCCAGTACGGGGCAAAGACCAGATATCCGAGGTCGGCGGCGAAGACCGGCGTCTCGTTCTCGAACGCCTGCCCGACGACCACGTTCATGCCGAGCAGGCTGGTTTCGTCGTTCCGCATGGCGCTGAAGGCGTAGAGCCGGAACGCGGGGATGTTGACGAAGAGCGGCGGCGCACTGTAGCTGCGCGGCATCCAGCGCCACCGCTCGAGCGTGATCTCCATCTGCCGGATCCGCGGCGCGAAGGGACTGCTCAGCCGTCCGCGGGTCGAGTCGCCGATCACGCCATCGGGGGGGAAGCCCTGCCGCATCTGGAAGCGTTTCAGCGCATCGACGACCCTGCCGGCATAGAGGGTGTCGCTGATCGGCGCGGAGAGCGTATCCCGGTCGTCGCCCAGCAGCCGCAGGATCCGGCGCAGCGTCGGCACGCCGGCGTAAACCGAGCCGGGCCGCAACTGTCGCGGCATCGGCGGCAGCGCGAGCAGCGCGGAATCCTGGGCGAGCGCATGGTAGCGGGTGAGCGAGGCGAGCAGCAGCCAGTACTGCAGGAACGGGGGCTCGAGTCCGCGGAAGACATCGCTGGGCCACGGACTGACGGCCAGAGTATCGAGCGTTGCCGCGACGTCGAAGGAGTCGATCGGCAGCTTGAAGGTGACATGCAGCGCCGTCGGGTTGACCCGCCCGCGCCGGAGCGCCGTCGCGAACCGCGCCGCCGCCGCCGACAGCCCGACATCCAGCCGGGCTCGGCTGTCCTCAGTGGTGTTCCCCAGAATCCGCGTCACCTCGACCTGACCCTCGAACCAGCTCACGTCGTAGTCCGCCGGATCGAGCCCGCGGTACTCCGCCTCCTTGAGAATCCGCACCAGCGTCCGGGCCGGTGTTGTGAGGGTGTCGTTGACCTGCCAGAGCGGCGCCCAGCCGTGGCGCTGGTAAAGCCGAGCCAGATCGGCCTGCACGTCGCGCAGATCAGGCCAGCGCAAGTCGGGATGGCGGCCGCTCTCGACCAGCCGCTCGATCGCCGCATCCCGGAGCGGGCGCTGGGCGGGAGGCGGCAGGCGGCCAACTGCCGGCTGCAGCATGACAACAGCGGCAAGGAGAAGGCTTCGCATGGGTGGGGGATTATAGCGCTCCGGGAGTGGAGGGCCAGACGGGGGGCCGTCAGCCATTAGCCGTCAGCCGTCAGCCATTAGCCATTAGCCATTAGCCATTTGCCTGCCGCCCACCGCCTACACCCTGCCCCCTGCCGTACCCAGCGAGTAGTTTGAGGGACGGCGTGGTGACCGGAGCCACCGGGACCCCCGCCGTTCTCCGGAGGATCCTGCCGCGATGAGCACCGTCATGACCCTGCCCCGGATCATCCAGGGAGGGATGGGGATCGCCGTCTCCAACTGGCAGCTGGCCAATACAGTGTCGCGCTCCGGCCAGATGGGCGTGGTGTCGGGGACCGCGCTCGACGCGGCGTTCGTCCGGCGGCTGCAGGACGGCGACAGCGGCGGCCACCTGCGCCGCGCGATGGCGCACTTCCCCCTGACGGCGGTGGTGGCTGACGCGCTCAGGCGCTACTTCCTCCCCGACGGCCGGGCGGGCGCCAAGTACAAGGATTTGCCGATGTATCGTCAGGGCGCCTCGGCGGAACGGGAGCGGCTGACGATGCTGGCCTGTTTCGTCGAGGTGTTTCTGGCGAAAGAGGGTCACGAGGGCGTCGTCGGCATCAACCTGCTCACCAAGATCCAGCTGCCCACGCTCGCCTCGCTGTACGGCGCAATGCTGGCCGGCGTCGACGCGGTCTTGATGGGCGCCGGCATCCCGAAGGAAGTCCCCGCGGCGCTCGATGCCCTGGCCGAGGGCCGGCCGGCGCGGATGCGACTCGAGGTCGAGGGTCAGGATGCCGATGTCACGGAGCAGATGCGGCTCGACCCGGCGGCGCACTTCCCCGGGACTCCTCCCACACTGCGTCGCCCGCTCTTCCTCGCGATCATCGCCAGCAGCTCGCTCGCCATCATGCTGGCGCGAAAGGCGAGCGGCAAGGTGGACGGGTTCATCATCGAAGGACCGACGGCCGGGGGCCATAACGCGCCGCCGCGAGGCGAGAAGACGTTCAACGAGCGGGGCGAGCCGCTCTACGGCCCGCGCGATGTCGTCGACCTCGACAAGGTGAAGGAACTCAACCTCCCCTTCTGGCTGGCCGGCGGCGTCGGCCGGCGAGGCTCATTGAAGGAGGCGCTGGCAGCGGGGGCCGCCGGTATCCAGGTGGGGACGCTGTTTGCCTTCTGCGACGAGTCCGGTTTCACCACCGAGATCAAGGCGTCGGTGCTGAGTCACGTCGTGAGCGGCGAGATCGAGGTGTTCACCGATCCCGTGGCCTCACCCACCGGCTTTCCCTTCAAGGTGGTGCGGTGGCCCGACGACCCGGCGAAGGGCGTCGAGCGGGAGCGGGTCTGTGACCTGGGGTATCTCCGCACCGCCTACCGCACCCCCGAGGGAAAGCTGGGCTACCGCTGCGCCAGCGAACCGGTGGATGCGTATGTGAAGAAGGGCGGCAAGGTGGAAGACACGGAGGGGCGCCGCTGCCTCTGCAACGCGCTGCTGGCGAACATCGGGCACGGGCAGGTGCGCGACAATGACGTGGAACAACCGCTGATCACCAGCGGCGATGACCTGGTCCAGCTGGGGGAGGTGCTTGGCGGACGGACGCACTACTCCGCCGTGGATGTGATCCGCTATCTCCTCGCCGAGGCTGCGGTCGCGGGCTGAGGCGCGCAGCGTGCGCGCGCAACACGCACGTGCCCTCCAGGACGCCCGCCGCCTCGCCCCACTCCGCAACATTGTGCAGGGATTTCTCACGCCTTCAGCGATTTCAGATCAATCACGAAGCGGTACTTCACATCGCTCCGAAGCATCCGCTCATAGGCGGCGTTGATCTGCGGCATCGGGATCATCTCGATGTCGGAGACGACGCCCCGCTCGGCGCAGAAGTCGAGCATCTCCTGTGTTTCCCGCAATCCGCCGATCATCGAGGCGCTGAGCTGCCGCCGGTGGGACATGAGCCGACCAATGGATGGCGACGGATTGGGGGTCTCGGGCAATCCCACCAGGCAGAGGGTCCCATCCCGCGTGAGCGTACCGAGATAGGGATCGAGGTTGTGGGACACCGCCACTGTGTCGAGGATGAAGTCCAGACTCTTCGCATGCGGGGTGAACTCGGTGGAGTGCTTCGTGAGGACGATCTCGTCGGCGCCGAGCCGCCGGGCATCCTCTGCCTTGCCGGGCGAGGTCGTAAACAGCACGACATGCGCGCCGAGCGCGTGGGCGAACTTGACCCCCATGTGTCCCAGGCCACCTAGTCCCACGACACCGACCTTCTGACCCTTGCCCACCTTCCAGTGCCGGAGCGGCGACCAGGTCGTGATGCCGGCACAGAGGAGCGGCGCGACGGCGGCGGGATTCAGCTTCTCCGAGACATGCAGGACGAATCCCTGTTCCACCACGATAGAGGTGGCGTAGCCACCGTAGGTCACCCCACCGGTATGCCGGTCGGGACTGTTGTAGGTGAAGGTGGTCTCGGGGCAGAACTGTTCCAGCCCTTCCCGGCAGTCCAGACAGGTTCGGCAGGAATCCACCATGGTGCCGACGCCGGCCAGATCGCCGGCCTTGAAGCCGGTGACGGCGGCACCGATCCGCACCACCCGGCCAACGATCTCATGCCCGGGGACGATGGGGAAGGTGCTTCCCTTCCATTCGTTCCGCGCCTGATGGAGGTCCGAGTGGCAGACACCGCAGTAGAGGATATCCAGCTGGACATCGGTGGGCCCAGGGTCACGCCGCTCGAATGCAAAGGGTACGAGCGGTGTGGTCGCACTCAGGGCGGCGTATCCGGCATTCTTGAACATGCAGCAACTCCGCGTAAGTCGTCCGATTGGCTTGGGCGCCGTCGCGGCCGATGGCCCCGCCGTTCCCCTGGCGCCCATTCACCTGATAAACGTCCCGTCGCGCAACTCACTGACCGCCTGCCGGATCTCCGCCTGGGTGTTCATCACGATGGGACCATGCCATGCGACGGGCTCCTGGATCGGCTGACCCGAGATCAGCAGGAAGCGCATTCCCCGTTCGCCGGCCTGCACCGTGACCTCGTCGCCGCGGTCGAAGAGCACCAGCGACCGGTTGCCGATATCCGACAAGATCACCTTTTCCTCATCGCCCGCTTCCTCGCTCTTCACGGCCTGCGGCGCGGAGGCATCCCGGAACGTCCCGCTGCCTTCGAAGATATAAGCAAAGGCGTGGCGGGTGACTTCGACCGGCAGCACCTTGCGGCGCCCCGGTGGCACCCAGACGTCGAGGTAGCGGGGATCGGCGGCGACGCCATCCACCGGACCGGACCGGCCCCAGAAGCTGCCGCAGATCACCCGCACCCGCACGCCATCATCGTCGGTCACGTCGGGGATATCGGCGGAGCTCACATCCTGATAGCGCGGCGCGGTCATCTTGAGGGTGCCGGGCAGATTGGCCCAGAGCTGGAAGCCGTGCATCCGCCCCTGCGGATCTCCCTTGGGCATCTCCTGGTGCAGAATGCCGCTGCCGGCCGTCATCCACTGCACATCGCCCGCGCCAAGCGCCCCCTGATTGCCGAGGCTGTCGGCGTGATCGACGGTGCCGGTCAGGACGTAGGTGATGGTCTCGATGCCACGATGGGGATGCCAGGGAAAGCCGGCGCGGTAGTCGGCCGGAATATCATTGCGGAAATCGTCGAACAGCAGGAAGGGATCGAAGGCCTCGGTGTCCCCGAAACCGAAGGCGCGGTGCAGGTGGACGCCGGCACCCTCGATGACGGGTTGCGAGTGGATGACGCGCTTGACGGGGCGGATGGACATGGTGGCACCTGAAGGTGTGAATCGTAATGCGTGCTTTGGGTCGCAACCAATGGTCTCTGCTCGCACCAATCGCCCAATCGCCCAATCGCCCAATCGCCCAATCGCCCAATCGCCCAATCGCCCAATCGCCCAATCGCCCAATCGCCCAATCGCCCAACTACCTACTTCCGGCCAAACCGCCAAGTGTCAATCCGCCTGATCTGATCGATGCCCCCGCTGAACAACCCCTCGTGACCTGACGAGTCCGCCTGAAAGATGCCCTCGACGATCACGTAGCCGGGCACCGCCGCGGTGATGCCCTCGCGCAGCGAATCGGGGACGACGAGCCAGACGGCATCGCGGGTGAAGCCATGCTCGTACGCCTCGCGAGCAACGAACAGCGCCGTGCCTTCCGGCTCAAGCGTGGCGTAGCCGAGCAGCTGCACCGGCAGGCCGTCGAAGGTCTCCGGTCGGCTGATCAGTTCCTGCAATGCCGGAACGTAGAGCGTGCAGTCGTGCATGCCGAGGCTGTTGATCGCCGCGCAACGGGACTGGAGGTAGCGCGACGATCGGGAGCAGGCGCCGAGGACGAGCAGGAGGAACAGCGCGGCAGCGCGGCGGAGGACGGTCACGACGGGGCGGATCCTCTCTGGAACCAAGGTGCAGGCGGCGCCGAACGCTTCAAGCTAACGGCCAACGGCTAATGGCTAACGGCTAACGACTAGAACGGCTGCTCGATCCCCTCGCTCTGGGGCGAGAAGAACTTCGGCCCCTGCTCCGTGATGTACAGGCAGTCCTCCAGCCGGATGCCGAACTCGCCGTAGATCGCGATCATCGGTTCGTCGCTGAAGCACATCCCGGGCTGGATACGGGTGGTGTTGCCTTTCACGAAGTTGGTCCATTCGTGACCATCCATCCCGATGCCATGACCGGTGCGGTGCGGCAGCCCCGGCACCGTGTATCCGGGTCCGAAGCCGGCATCGGTGATCACCTTCCGGGCGGCTGCATCCACCGAGCCGCAGGTGGCGCCGACCTGGGCGGTGGCAAAGGCGGCATCCTGTGCCCGCCGCTCGAGGTTCCAGATCTCGCTCTGTCGCGCCGTCGGCCTCCCGAAGACCGTCGTCTTGGTGATGTCCGACTGGTAGCCCTCCAGGGCGCAGCCGGAATCGAGCAGCACGATGTCGCCCTCTCTCATTTGCTGCGGCTGCACCGAGCCGTGGGGAAAGGCCGACGCCGCACCGAACCCGACCAGCGCCCAGACATCGCTGCCCCCCAGCCGGGTTTGCGCCTCCTGCTGGATCTCCTGCAAATCGTACTGGGTCATCCCCTCGCGGAGCAGCGAGAAGCTGGTCCGGAACGCAGCCATCGTGATGTCAGTGGCCCGCTGCATCAGCGCGAGCTCGGCGGCCGACTTGAACATCCGGCAGCCGGCGGTGACGCCCTCGGCGCTGACCAGCTGCACGCCCGGCGCTTCCTTCCTCACGCCATCCATGATGAAGAAGCGCAACCGCTCCTCGACCCCGACCTGTCCCGTCGTGACGCCGCGGTCCTTGAGGATTCCCGCGAGCAGCCGGCAGGGATTCTCGTCCTCCTGCCACACTCGCACATCGGTGCTGAACTGGATCCGCTCCCGGGCCCGTGCCTCCTCGAAGCCGGGGCAGATGAACGCCAGCTCCCCTTTCGCCGGCAGCACCGCCACGAAGGGCCGCTCCGAGAGCGACCACTGCATGCCGGTGAAGTAGTCCATGGTGGTGCCCGGCTCCAGCAGGATGGCGCCCAGCTTCTGCTCCACCATCAGGCGTCGCGCCTTGTCCATCCGGGCCCGGCGTTCGTCGGCGCTGATCGGCACGATCCCGGTGGTCATCGGCGTCAGCCCCAACACCGCCGCGGGGAGCGCGCAGGGATCGAGCGGTGGACGCGATTCACCGGTGAGCCGGCCGAGGGGCAGGGCGCTCCCGCCAACCAGCGTGGCCAGGAGTCCGGTGAAGCGTCGGCGGTCTAGGCCCATGAGTCAAAATCCTTTTCGTAGGGTATGCCGAGTCCGTCCAGCCAGCGCTTCACTTCGTAATAGTCGGCAAAGCGCCGCTGAATCAGTGACAGGAGGTGACGATCGCCGGACAGCGTAAAGGGAGCCGCCCCGGATTCCGCCGCGAGGAGTGCCAGAATGCCGGCCTTCTGCTCCGGGACCAGAATCATGAAATACGCCGCGTCGCGCCCCAGCCACTTCTGGGCCTCATCGCTGAAATCGAAAATCTCGATCACGAGGCAGCCATCGGCGCGGATCGACGCGGAGGAGGCGGTCTGCGGCAGAACGCCCCTCAGCTTCACTTCCGGAACCGAGGGGTCTGTCACGCTGCTGCTCGCCGCAGCATCACCGGTGCGCGACCCGCCGGAGCACCTGCCCGGGTCGCCGACCGGTGGTCTGTCCCTGCTGGTAAACGAGGTCGCCATTCACCCAGGTCATCACGATCCCCTCCGACAGTGCATGCGGCTCGTCGGGCGTCGCACGGTCCAGCACCGTCGCGGGATCGAACAGGACCAGGTCGGCAGCAAATCCTGGCGCAATGCGGCCGCGGTCGGTGATTCCCACATGTTCGGCGGCGAGCGCCGTCCCGCGATGCACCGCTTCCGCCAGCCCGAGCACTGATCGCTCCCGGACATAGCGCCCGAGGAAACGGGGGTAGGTCCCGAAGCCGCGGGGATGCCTGCCCGCGAGCGAGCCATCGGTGCAGAAGTTGGTGAAGGGCCAGCGGATCAGTGCCTCGATGTCCGGCTCGATCATGCTGGTGCCGATCACGCTCTCGACATCGCTTCCTCCCTCCGCGCGCATCCGTTCGGCCCGCGCGATCAGCTCGATCAGCGCCGTCACCGAATCGACGCCGAGCGCCTGGGCCACGTCGGCGACGGTGCGACCGGTGAACTCCGGATTGGGTTTGTACACACCGAGCTTGAGTCCGGCGGGAGTGGAGACCTGGGTGACCGCGAACTCCGCTTCGCGCCGGTCCTGGTAGTCCCGCTCGGGGAAGAGCACTGTGAGCGTCGAATGCCAGTAGGGATACGGATAGATGTCGGCAGTGACATCGATCCCTTCGGCGCGCGCCTGATTGAGCCGGCGGATGAGACTGTCGGCCTGACCCCAGAGGCTGCGCATCGCCAGCTTCACGTGGCTGATTTGCACCGGGAGCCGAGCCTCTCGGCCGATGGTCAGCAGCTCCTCGATGGCGGCCCAGAAATGCCGGTCTTCGCTCCGCACATGGCTGATGTAGCGCCCGCCGGCGTCCGCGGTGGTGCGCGCCAGGGCGAGGATCTCTGCGGGAGCGGAATAGATCCCGGGATCGTACTCGAGCCCGGTCGAGAGCCCAAGTGCGCCGGCGGCAAGCTCCTGGCGAAGGAGGACTTTCATGCGACCGATCTCTTCCGCCGTCGCCACGCGACGCCAGTCATTGAGCAGCACGAACTCTCGAATCGTGTTGTGGCCGGCGTAGGCGGCAACATTCAGCGCGACCGGCTGCTGCTCGAGGCGGCGGTAGAAGTCGGCCAGCGGATACGGCGATGAGCCGTCCTGCCCCACGATTACCGTCGTGATCCCCTGGCTCACCGCGCCGAGGGCACCGGGCAGCGTCTCGAGATCGCTGTCGGCGTGACTGTGGGTATCGATGAAGCCGGGAGCCAGGGCAAGGCCGTGCCCGGCCACGACCCGCTCGCCCGGGAGCGGTGTCAGCGCCCCCAGCGCCGCGATTCTGCCGCCCTCGACTCGTACCGCTCCGCGCACGCCCGGAGCGCCGGTGCCGTCGAGGATGAGCACGTCATAGATCAGAAAGCCGGATTGAGCCGAAAGGGGCGCGGCGCCGACTGCCCACAGCAGGGCGAGGCGAAAAGCGGTGCGGTTCAAGGCGGGGTGCCTGGCCAGAGAGGGGGGAAGACCTGGGGGAACTCGCCTCAATGCTATCCCTGACGCGGCGGAGCCGCCAGCAGGGGCTGAGCGCGGATTGGTGACGGCTGACGGCCGACAGCTGCGAACGCTTGCCTCCATCGCTTTCCACGACGAGCTTTGCTCCCTACCGCCCTTCGCCCTTCGCCTGCCGATCGCCAGCGGCCAACCACGAGCGACGATGAAATACCGCCGCATGCTCATCGAGGTCGAGTCGCCCGAGGAACTGGGCTACGGCCGCATCCGCAACAACCTTTCGGAAAGTTCGATCGCCGACCGGACGCTCGGGGAATTCACCGTCGATCTCTCCAGCGTCACCCTGCTCTACGGCGAACATCGGGGTGACCCGCGGCTGCGCGAATTGATCGCGCTCCAGGGCGGCAGCGCGGCGATCGGCGCGGAGCAGGTGCTGGTGACGGCCGGCGCGGCGGGGGCGCTGTTCATCGTCGCGACGACCCTGCTGGAGCGGGAGTCGCATCTCGTCGTCGTGCGGCCCAACTATGCCACCAATCTCGAGACCCCGCGCGCCATCGGCTGCGGCGTCAGCCACATCGATCTCGCCTTCGACACCGGGTTCCGCCTCGACCTCGCCGCCGTCGAACAGGCCATCACTCCGGCGACCCGGCTCATCAGCGTCACCTGCCCGCACAATCCGACCGGGACGATGCTATCGTGGGATGAGCTGCTGCAGCTCGACCGCATCGCGGAGCGGCATGGCTGCCTGCTGCTGGTGGATGAGACCTATCGCGACCTGACCTACGGCATGCCCTACCCCACGGCGGCGAGCATCAGCCCGCGCGTCATCGCGGTCTCCTCGCTGTCCAAGGCATTCGGCACCCCGGGGCTCCGGCTGGGGTGGCTGATCGCGCAGGACCGCGCGTTGCTGAACGCATTCCTCGCGGCCAAGGAACAGATCGGCATCTGCGGCAGCGTGGTGGATGAACTGCTGGGTATCGCGGTACTGGAGAGCCGGGAAGCGTGGCTGGCGGAAAGCCGGATCAAGAATGTCCGGCACCTGGGGATCGTGCGGGAGTGGATGGCGGGCGAGCCGATGATGGAGTGGGTCGAGCCGGCCGGTGGCGTGGTCTGCTTCCCCCGGATGAAGCTGCGTCCCGGATTCGACACTGATCGCTTCTACCGGTCCCTGCTCCAGAACCATGGCACGTACGTGGGCCCCGGGCACTGGTTCGAGATGCCGAAGTGGTACATGCGGATCGGATTCGCCTGGCCGACGGAGCAACAGCTCAAGGATGGACTGGCGGGGATCTCGGCGGCGCTGCGGGAGCAGAACTGAGAGGACGAGCGAGGCAGCATGGAAGTTCGCAACCTGCGACTGCAGTCACCGCTCCAGCTCGGCGACGTACCACGCCTCCAGACGCTGCCGGGCCCACGGCGTCTTCCTCAGGAAGGTGAGACTCGACTTGACGCTCGGATTGTGCAGGAAGCAGCGCACCGGAATCCGCTCCCCCAGTTCGGCCCAGCCGTGTCGCTCCATCAGCGTGGTCACGATCATTTCCAGCGTGATGCCATGCAGCGGATCGCGCGGGTGAGTCATGAGCTACTTCTGGTGGAATGAGACTTCTACGGGATGGGTTGCTAAGGGACCGGAACCGGTGCACTCCTGGCAATCGTGGTACCGTCTCCCAACTGGCCAAAATCATTGTTACCCCAGCACCATGCGCTGCCATCCAATTGCAGGGCACAGGCGTGTGCCGCCACGCCGCCGGCGACTGTGATTGAGCTGAAGGTGCGCGACCCCTGGACCGGCTGCGGGGTCGTGCTGAACCCTGACTGACCGTTGCCCAGCACGCCGTCGGTGTTGTCGCCCCAGCAATACGCTTGTCCGGTGAGCGTCAACCCGCAAACTGTTCCGACTGCAGTGGCACCACTCCGTTCCCCGCCAACCGAAAGCTGGGCGAAAAACTGCCCTCCCCCGACTTGCTGCGGCACGGTATCGGACACAACCCCTCCATTGCCGAACTGACCGGTGCCGTTCTCTCCCCAGCACCAGGTGGGGCCCGCAGCGGTGACCCCGCACGCCGTCGACCCTCCGGCGGCGATGGACGCGAAGCGCAAGCCTCCCGGCACGGCCGTTGGCGAAGCGTAAACGATCGGAGACGGCGAGATGCCGGGGGCGTCCAGTGTCCCGACGCAGTACGCCAGCGAATCGATGCCGAGGCCGCAGGCGAATCCGGACCCGACGGCCGCCGAGCGGAAGGGCCGACCGGGGTTCACCAGCGTGGCGAGCATCCCCCCCTGCGGGTTGGCTCGGGTGAAGCACCACGTATTCCCCGTTGCGTGCAGCCCGCAACCGTAGCCCTGGCCAACCGTCACGGAGTCGAATCCAGCCAGGCCAGCGCCGAGTTGAACCCCTCGAATGGAGTCAGGCGAAATACCACCACCCCAGCAGCCCACGGTCTGGGCCCCCTCCAGCACGCAATTCGCGTCGTTGCCGGCGCTGATTCCCGGATTGGGTGAACGGTCCGTGAGCTGCCGGGGAACCAGACTGCGGTGCCCGGCGCCGGACAGCCCGTCGTTCAACTGGCCGGCGGCGCCATCGCCCCAGCAGAAATTCGGTGTCCCCGCGCAGGTGTGGGTCTGCCCTGCCGAAATTCTGGTATACCGGTTGATGGCAACATCGAATGGAATGCTGGTGACCGCGGGCAGAGTCGGGGTGGAGGCCACCAGGGTGTATCCTGTGCCCGGCAACGTCACCGCGATGTCGGGAAAGGCAACCACCCCGAGTGTCGGCAGCCGCCGGACCGTGCCACGGAGCGCCGCACCGGAAGGGTTCAATCCGATCGCCAGGTCGACAAAGCCGGCAAAGGCGCGCGTGACGTTGCCAAAGCTGTCGAGCGCGGCAACACTCGGCGTTACATAGAACTGGCCGTTCGCCGGCGCCCCGACGGGCTGCCCGATGAACTCCAGCGCAATCGGCGCACTGCCCCGGATGGCGAACGGCGGGCCAAAGGCATCGGGCAGACCCGAGCTTTGGGCACGCAACAGGTAGCCGCTGTCGGCCCGGGTCAGCATGAGATCATCAAAGGTCGCCACGCCGGCGACTGCAGCACGCGTCAGGGTACCGCGCAGACTGTCCCCGCCGGGATTGGTCTGCAGGTCGACCGTTACCTGACCCGTGAAGTTCGTCGCCGTATCCCCGGACAGATCGAAGACGGCAACACGGATGGAGGGTGTGAAAACCGTCCCGGCGATGATCGAGCTTGGCGCTCGCACCAGAGCCATGTGGTCCAGCGGTGTTGGTACCGCATCGAAGACGGGACTGTCAATGACAAGTGATCCCGCCGTGGCGCGGAGCTGGAACCCGATGCCCGCCGCCCCGATCGCAAGCGAGCGGAAGTCTGCGATCCCGCGGTGAGCGAAGACGGAGTCGGCGCCCCGAAAGGACGCGCCCACTGGGTTGGCGAGAAAGGAAAGGTGAACCACCCCAGAGAAGGTGGTGTCGATATCCGCTGTTGCAGTCGTGTCGCTCAAGACCAGCACGATGATATCGGACGCCAGCTTGGCCGTCACCGGTGTCTGGAAGTTGAAGCGAAGAACACGGCTGCCCTGGTTCCCCGCTTCGGGGCCACCGGTGTCACCGCAGCCCGCACTGAAGCAAGAGACAAGGATGCCGAAGATGACCGGGAAATGTGTGCGACGCTTGGGCATGCCGGATTCCTACCTGAGAATGAGCCGACTGAGCGCGCGGTCCAGCTCGTCGGCCATGATGTCGGCTTCGCGGATGCCGAATGCCATCGGCGGCTTGATCTTCAGCACGTTGTCGAACGGCCCGTCGGATGACAGGAGCACACCGGCATCACGCAGCAGGTTGAGCAGATCGCCGGTCTCCGAGGTCGCGGGCTCGAGCGTCGCACGGCTCCGCACCAGTTCCACCCCCAGGAAGAGCCCCGTGCCCCGCACATCGCCGATCAGCTCATGGCGACCGGCGAGTGCCTCGAGCCGAGCCTTGAGATGCCGGCCAGTGGCGAGGGCGTGGGCCTGGAGCTGCTCCTCCTCGAGCACATCCAGCACCGCCATGCCGACCGCCGCCGACACCGGGTTGCCGCCAAACGAGGAGAAGAACTCCATCCCATTGGCAAAGCCCCGGGCAATCTCCGGTGTTGTGATCACCGCCGCCATGGGGTGGCCATTGCCGATGGGCTTCCCCAGGGTGACGATGTCGGGCACCACGCCTTGCGGCTCGTGGGCCCACATGTGGGTGCCCACCCGCCCGAAGCCGGTCTGCACTTCGTCGATGATGACCAGTCCCCCCGCGGCGCGAACCAGGCGGGCCGCCTCCCTGAGGTAGCCGTCGGGATAGACCACCTGCCCGCCACAGCCGGAGATCGATTCGGCAATGAACGCCGCCGGTCCCTGTCCGGTCTTCCGGACAATGACGTCGATCTGTTCCGCGACCGAAGCGGCATACGCCCGCCCGGCCTCGAGTCCATAGCCCTTGTGTGCACCACGGTAGGGATCGGGCAGCGTAGCGATTTCGACGTGATCCGGCTTTCCGCTCCCGCCTTTGCGGTTGAACTTGTAGGGGCTTACCTCGATGAGCTCGCTGGTGTGCCCGTGATAGCCCCAGTCGAGCGTGATGACGTTGCGCCGCCCGGTGGCGGTGCGCGCCATGCGGAGCGCGAGCTCGTTCGCCTCCGAGCCGGAGCAGACCAGGTACACCACCGACAGCGGCGCCGGAAACGTCGCCCCGAGGCGTTCGGCGTAGTCCAGAATGGTATCGTGCAGGTAGCGGGTATTGGTGTTGAGCACGGCGGCCTGTCGTGCCAGCGCCTCGACCACATGGGGATGGGCATGCCCGACATGGCAGATGTTGTTCACCCCGTCGACGAAGGCCCGCCCGGTGTGGTCATAGAGGTACGCCCCCCGCCCACGCACCATCTTGAGCTTCCTGCGGTAGCTGATGGACAACGACGGCCCCATCAGCCGGCCGCGCCGCTCCAGCAGCACGGCGGGCGGCGCCGGATCTTCGATGTAGCTCTCCGGCGCCAGCTTCAGGATCAGGTTCGGGTCGGGAGAGATTTTCTGCCAGACGGGCCAGAGGCTGGGCTGCCCCACGCCGGGGAAATTGCCTGACGAATCCAGCCGGTCGGTGATGATCTGGAAGTGGAGGTGCGGCGCCCAGCCGCCGTTGATATCCGACGTTCCGATGGATCCGATCCGGTCACCGGCCTTGACCGCCACTCCCGGCTGCAGCCGGGTCAGCGTCTCGCGGGCCAGGTGGCCATACAGCGTGACGAAGGCGGGGCCTCCCGCGCCAGCCTCGTGCTCCAGGATCACGGTGGGCCCGTAATCGAGTGTCGCCGCATTGTCGGCCACACTCAGCACGCGGCCATCGAGCGGCGCATGCACCGCCGTGCCAGGCTCGGCGAACAGATCGACGCCGAGATGCTGCGAGCGCCACTCGGGCGACGCGGGCGTGCGGTACTGGTCGCCGGTATACACCGAGCGGATCTCGCCGTACTTCCCGATGGCAAACCGTGCGTCCTCAGCCGCAAGTCGCTGCCGGAGCCAGCCCCAGTAGGCATCCGGATGCGCCGCATGCTCCATTCCCGGCGCACCGGCCGTCATGGAGACCAGGCAGCGAGCGGCACGGTCCAGGTCGAAATCGAGGAGCGAGGCCGGCCGGCATTCCCGTGACGAGAGCCATGCCACAATCCGGTCGTGCGCTGCGACGGCTGGCAGGCCCGCCGCCTGACGTGCAAAGGCGGCCAGCAGCGACGGGTTCAACTGGTCGAGGCGGGTGAGCAGCCGTAGTGCGGGCGCCTGCGAGATCAGCAGGTAGATGTTGTCGGGAAACTCGTGGGCCCGGTGCGACGAGACGCAGACGCTCACCGCCAGGCGCGCCGCAATCAGGTCGAACAGGACGGCGGCCTCGTCCGGTTCGAGCGGACAGGCTGCGGCATACGCCGAGATCAGCGGACCCGCCGCCGCGTACAGATCGTCCATGTCGAGCAGGGCGTACGCCATCGTGACGGCGAGCTCGTTGATCCGGCGGCCGAACATCATGTCGCCGAAATCGATGAGTCCGGTGACCGACGAGCCGTCGGGGCTCACGATCAGATTGTTGTCGTTGATATCCTGATGCAGCACGCCGGCGCGGAGGCTGGGGAGCCGGGGCACGACGTGTTTCTCATAGCGTGCAAAGACGCGAGCGACGAGCCCCCGATGCTCCGCGGCGACGTCCTCCAGCCACGGCTTCACTGCCAGCGCCTCGTCGAGGTTCCACAGGAATTCCACCCGGTGCGCGACCGGATGGCCGAATCCCATCAGCGCGGCTGTCAGCCGACCGACGAACGCGCCCAGGCTGCCGAGCAGGACGGGCGTCTTCTCCACCTCGGAGAACAGCCGCCCCGGCAAATAGGTGAGCAGGCGTACTGCATGTACCGCGGCGCCCGACCTCCACTCGCCGATCTCCGCCCCACCGTGGGTGGGCACCAGCCGGGGGACACCCAGATCGGGAGCCGTGATGGCGAGGTGCGCCAGCAGCCCGTTCTGCAGGGCGAGCAGGCGACGATCCTCCACGGCGTTGGCGATCTTCAGGACGTAGCGCCGCGCGCCGCTGTCGACCAGCAGGTTCTGGTCGCGCTCGCTGACCAGCGGCGCCGTGGAGCCGTCGAGGCCGTATACGCGCTGCAGCAGCGCGCGGACCTCGGCCTCGGCCAGCTCGGGTTGCGGGTGATCAAACACGGACAGCTCACTCACGGATGGTCTCCGACTGGCGTCATTCCACAGGCCCGTCGTTGGGGCGGGCCATGGAGTATGGTTCCGCCCTGCCCCGGACACCACCCGTCCCGCCGGAACGCAGGTGAAGCCGTCATCCTCGGGGCCGTGCGGGTACCGGAGTGCCGTGTTCCAGCGAGGAGTACCGGTCGGTCGAGCTGGATGGAGCGGGGGAACCGCGAGCGAGCAGGCGGGATGAGGATGGGGCAGCGGTCGCGGGCGGGTGCACGCGGAATCAGGTGCAGGCGTCGCGCGGGATCAACTCCCCTGACCACCCCGGCCCTTGGGGCCCTTGCGGCTGGTGGGCTCGCCAAACCTGAGCTTCGACGCACCGCCGGAGACCTCGCCCCGGGGAGCGAGATCTTCGAGGAGGACGACCTCGTCTTCCGCGGGGGGGATCGGCTTGTCGCGCTTCTTGTTGGTCATGTGACGTGGTCCGGGTCTACCTCGTGTCTGGAATCGAACGGGCCAGGATCCTCGCCGAGCTCAGCCGGCAAGGATCCCGATTCCGCTCCGCTCAGGCGCGCGGCTTCGGCTTGGCCGTCGCGCCACCCTTGACCTGCTCGGCCTTGTCTTCGTCGATCTTCTTGGTGGGAAGATCGCGGACCTTGTCGTTCTGCTTGTCGGACATGAGTGCCTCCGTATGCGAGTTGTGCCTTCGGGAAAGAATCACTGCGATCCACGTGGCGGCGTGTACCCGGCGGCCGTCCGCCCACCCTTTACCTGCGCCGCCTTCTTGGCGCCCACGGCCTTCTTGGGCAGGTCCTTCATCTTGGGCTACTTGCTGGCAGCCATCGGTCGATCCTCCTGAGTGGGGGTCCGGCCCAGCGCCCGGCGGCGGTGTGCCGAGGCGGGTGGTGCGCTGGACCCAGGGATTCGCGGGGTAACCGGCAGCCACCGGCCTCGCGTGCCTCTCTCCAAGGCAGGCGCTGTGCCGTGACCTGGGGCAGATGCCAACAATTTGCAGTGGAACGACTTGGCTTTTCGAGCGCAGCGGACTGGACCACAGAAGGTATCGATCTGCAGCCATCGGATAGATCGATTGTGAGACTGTGGTAGCAAGACGGGACTGGCGGCCACCACGGGACGGTTGCCCATCACCGTGGTGGATCACCTCACGCCGGGCGCACCCCGAGCTTCCGATCGAGGGTCGAGCGTGACAGCCCCAGCATGCGCGCGGCCTGACGCTTGTTGCCGCTGACCTGCTCCATCACGGCACGGATGTGCCGCAATTCGGCGGCTCGCAGCGACAGATCGGCACCACCGGGCCCGGCCGGCGCAGGCGACTGGAGCATGGTCCTCTCCGCCACGCCTTCCACACCGCGCTCCAGCAGAATCGCCTCGGGGGCGATCACCTCTTCCTCGGTGATCGCAACCGCGGTGTGAATGACCCGGTTGAGTTCCCGCAGGTTGCCAGGCCAGTCGTACGAGAGCAGCCGGTCGGCGGCGGCACGGCTCAGCCCCACGATGGTCTTCCGCTGTGCCGCGCTTGCCGCCGCGATCGCGGCCGCGGTGAGGCCGCGCAGGTCGTTGGGGCGCTGGCGGAGCGAGGGCAGCCGCAGCGTGATGCCGCTGATCCGGTAGAACAGATCCTTGCGGAAATGGTCGGTTTCGAGGTACCGGTTGAGCGGGAGGTGGGTCGCCGAGATGAGCCGGACGTCGGCATCGAGCAGCTGCTCGCCGCCGAGGCGCTCGAATTCGCCGTACTCGACCGCCCGCAGGATCTTGGCCTGGCCCTGCGGTGTCATGTCGGCGATCTCGTCGAGAAAGAGCGTGCCCCCGTCGGCCAGCTCGAATTTCCCCTTCACCCGGCGGATGGCCCCGGTGAAGGCGCCCTTCTCATGACCGAAGAGCTGGCTGTCCAGCAGGGTCTCGGAGAGCGCGGCGGAGTTGAAGGCGATGAAGGGGCGTTTGGCACGGCTGGAGGAGTTGTGAATGGCGCGGGCGAGCATGGTCTTGCCGGTGCCGGTCTCGCCCAGAATCAGAATCGGCAGGCCGGTTCGGGCGGCGATGCGGGCCAGCCCCAGGCACGCCGCCATCGGCTCGTCGTCGCTCTGGAAGTCGTCCAGCGTGTAACGCCATTCGGGGTGGCGTTCGCCCTCGAGCCAGCGTTCAGGCATTACGGGGCCGGGGGTGGTTCCACGAAGCTCTCCTTGAGCGCGCGGATCGGTTCGAAGACGAAGCTCACCAGCGAGCGCCTGCCGGTCACGATATCGGCGCTGCCGCCCATGCCGGGGAGCAGCGGCTTCATCCGGCCGCGTACCCGGATCGAGTCATCCCGGAGCTCGATCAGGGCGCGGAAGGCGCCGCTGTCGGAGGAGGTGGTTCCGGTGGGGCCAAGCCAGCGCACCGTCCCGAAGCGTACCCCGTAGCGCTGGTAGGGAAAGGCATCAAAGCGGAGCTTCACCCCCTGGCCCGGCTGGACCTGCGGCACGCCGGACTGGGGCAGCACCAGTTCACCCTGGAGCCGGTCGCGGGCACAGGCCATCTCGCTCAGGATCTCGCCCTCCTGCACCACCGCACCAGGAGCGTTCACGTGCATGCGCAGCACCGTCCCGGCGCAGGGCGTGGTGACCACCAGCCCCGAGTCGGTGCTGTTGATCAGGTCGCGCCCCATGCTGCGGATGTGGATCGTGGCGGTCTCCATCGATTCCAGCAGCCCGCGCCTGGCTTCCTGATACTCCAGGTCCCGGGCCGCCTCATCCTCGGCGAGCCGGGCGATATCACTGCGGGTCTCGTCGAGATCGTTCTGCACGCTCTGGACCTCCTCCGCCAGCGTGCTGGCCTCCAATTCCATCCGGCTCGCTTCCAGCTGTCCGATGGCGCCGCGTCCCGCCCCGGAAATGGCGCTGTCGGCGAGCCGTCGCGTCAGGACGAGCCGGGTGCTCTTGGACCGGAAGAGTCCATCCAGAAACCGAATCCGGTTCTCCAGTCGGCGGGAATCGGCGGCATCGGACCGGCGGCGGGTCTCGTACTGACTCTTGAGGATGATCAGCCGCTGCTCGTTGCTGCTCCGCTGGGTCTCCAGCGTCCGCAGGTCGGCCGAACGATCACTGAGACTCACGGAGCGAATCACGAACAGCGCAGCCCCCGAGGCCACCGTGTCGCCCTCGCTGACGCGCACCTGACTCAGCAGGCCGGCGCGGAGGGCGCGCACCGGATCGGTGCCCTTCACCGGCACCAGGATGAAGCGACCGGACACCACCTCCGGAACGTGGACCACCACCGCCGCGACCAGCACCACGGCAAACAGGGTGATGATCAGCACGGAGAGTCCGCGCGCCACCCAGTGAGGGGGCGCGGAGTCCATGAAGGGGGCGTCGGATGCGGCCATGGATCAGTTCGCTCTCACAGCCCCAGTTGCTGGCTTACCAGGAAGAAGTACAGTCCCTGCCGCTTCATCAGGTCGTCATGGGTTCCCTGCTCGACCAGCCGGCCCTTCTCCAGCACGATGATCAGATCGGCCTCACGCACGGTGCTGAGCCGGTGGGCAATGACGAAGGAAGTCCGGCCTTCGAGCAGCTGGTCGATATTCTCCTTGACCGCCCGTTCGCTCTCGGTGTCGAGGGCGCTGGTGGCCTCGTCGAAGATCAGCACGGGTGGGCGGTTGAAGATGGCGCGGGCGATCGCCACCCGCTGCCGCTGTCCGCCAGAGAGCGCCAGCCCCGACTCGCCGATGCGGGTGTCGTAGCCCAGCGGCAGCCGCTCGATGAATTCGCGCGCGTTGGCCGCCTGCGCCGCCCACATCACCGCGTCGAGATCCGGCTCCTCATCGCCGAAGCCGATGTTGCGGGCGATCGTATCATCGAACAGGTGATTTTCCTGCAGCACGAAGCCGATCTTGCGGCGGAGATCGTGGTAGTTGAGCGACTTGAGGTCGAGGCCGTCGTACTGGATCGTGCCCGCGGTGGGTTCCAGCAGGCCGGCCAGGCACTTGATGAGGGTGGTCTTGCCCGAGCCGCTGCGGCCCACGATGGCCACCATGGTGTTCGGCGGGACCTCGAGGTCGATATCCTCCAGGATCGGGGCCGACTCGGGACCACCGTAGCGGAAGCCCATCTTCCGGAAGGCGATCCGGCCCTCCAGCGACTTGACCGGAATGAGCCGGGAGCGATCATGGCCCTGTTCCGGTTCCTGCTGGAAGATGTCGTCCAGCCGGTTCAGGTAGACGGTGGCCTGTTGCAGGTTGTCCCACATGGAGAGCAGCGTAAGAATGGGCGCATTCGCCAGCGCCAGCAGCGCGTTGAAGGCGACCAGCGCGCCGATGGACATCTGTCCATTCATGACCAGGTGGGCCCCCACCAGCAGGAACAGTACCACCGACAGCAGCGTGACGCTGTGAATGATGCCGTTGTAGGTCATCACGGTGAAGTCCGCCTTGAACCGCTTGCGGGCGACGCTGAGGAATTGGCCGAGCATCAGGTTGCGGAACGAGTGTTCCGCGCCCAGCGCCTTGACGGTTTCGATCCCCTTGATCGCGTCGATCTGGAAGCTCTGGTAGCGGCCGTGCGATTCCTCCAGCTCGGCGTAGAGCGGAAAGAGCCAGCCGGAGGCGTACCGCATGAGCAGGATGAACAGCGGGACCGTGGCCAGAAAGACCAGCGTGAGCGTGCCGCTGTAGACCAGCATCAGCCCGAGGGCCGCGAGCAGCTGGGCCGAGGCGGTGAGCATGGCCACGCCGTGTTCGACCAGGAACTCGCGGACTTGCCAGATGCCCGCCAGCCGCCGCTGAATGTCGCCGGTTCGGCGGGTACTGAAGTAGCTCATGGGCAGGCTCAGCAGCCGCCGGGTCAGGAAGTCCAGCGTAGCCGCATCCACCCGGACGGCGGCAAAGCTGAGCAGATACCGCTGCAGCACCGTCGCCACCAGGGTAAAGACGATCACCGCCCCCATCCCCAGAATCAGGACGTTCAGCAGCCCGACGTCGTGCTCGACCACCACCCGGTCCACGATGACCTGGGTGAAGACCGGGATCACCATCTGTAGCACGCTCACGATCAGGGCCAGCGCCGTGGCCTGCATGATCAGGCCGGCATACGGCTTGAAGAACGGGAGCAGCCAGGAGATGCCCGCCGACGTTTCCTCGTTGTCGGCGAACTTGTCGGTGTAGTCGAACAGGGCGGCGTACCCGCTCCACTTCTTCTCGAACTCCGCGATCGGCATCCGCCGCTTGCCGATGCCCGGGTCGGAGACGCGGACCGAGGTTGCGTCCACATCGTACAGCACCACCCAGTGATTGCCGTCCCAGTGCACGATCGCCGGCAGCGGCATCTGGGGCAGGTTGACCGGTGACGCCTTGACGGCGCGGGCGGCGAGGCCGAGCTCGTTGGCCCCCTCGCAGATGGCCTTGAGGCTGGCGCCGTCCAGGCTGGTGTGGACCATCTGCCGGATGCGGGCCAGGCTGATCGCCCTGCCGTAGTAGCGACAGACCATCGCCAGACTGGTGGCGCCGCAGTCCATCTCGTCGATCTGCCACAGATGGGGAAAGCGGCGGATGCGCTTGCGCCGCTTGACGAACCGCCCGGACTCGTCGGCGAATGGTGCGGACGCCGCGTCGGGCTGATCAGCAGGCTCGGGCCGGGCGGCATGGTCCTTCGGATCGGGAATGGCCCAGGTCCGGGTCAGGTCCTGATCGAGCTGGGCGTCGCTGACCAGCTCGGTGACGCTGGCATCGGCCGGCAGCATCTCGCGGAAGAGATCGATCGGAATCTGGGCGGTGTGGCGGAAATCGAACTGCGCGATGCGTTCCTCGATGGCCGCGCGAAATTCGGCGTGCTTCGCCAGCAGGTCGGCGTAGGTCTCCCGGGTCAGGCGCAGCAGTCGGCAGGGCGTGACCGCCTCGACCGTTCCCTCGCGCGGCTGGTCGTGGAACACCGAGAGCTCGCCGAAGAACTCGCCGCGGCGCAGAAACGCCACGTTGCGCCGCCGCCCTTCGACTCCGATGTGCACCCGGCAGCGCCCGTCCTCGATGATGTACATCGGGCCGGGCGGATCACCCTCGGCGATGATTACCTCGCCTTCGGCGGCCGCCACCGGCTCGAGGGCCCGGAGCAGCGAGCCCACCGCTTCGGGCGGCAGGGTGGAAAAGACATTGAACTGGCGGAAGAAGTGCTGCAGGTGACGGTGGCGGGCCTGCAGCTCGAAGAACTCGCGCACTTCGGGGCGACGCTTGAGCAGCGCATCGAAGACTGACCGGTCGAGCCGGAGCGCCTCCACCTCACCGCTGGCGCGCACCGTGGCGGAGTGGATCGCGCGGTCGGCAAAGCCGCCCTCCCCGAACGTCTCGCCCGGGCGCAGGGTGCCAAGCGAGATCTCTTCGCCGCGATCGCCGCGGCGGATCATGCGGGCGCGCCCTGCCACGAGGAGGTAGAGCGCGTCGGCGGGATCGCCCTCCCGGACGATGAGCTGGCCGAAGCTGTAGCTGGCGGGAACGAAACTCGCCACCACCAGATCACGCACATCCTGGGGCAGGAAGTTCAGGACCGGGACGCCCTGCAGAATGGCTTCGACCGACTCTGTGTCCAGCGGTCCCTCCTAGGGCGCGACGTCCCAGCTGACGTGCCGCCGAGCCTCGTCGGCCAGCGCGCGGCGGAGCAGACTCGCTTCGGCCCGCTGGCTGATGGCGGCATCCTTCTCGGTAGGGATTTCCTTGCCGAGGATCTGGTACAGGGTGAATCCTCCATCCGCGGAGATCGGGCCCAGCAGCTCCTGCGGCCGGGAGGCGAGCAACACCGCGCGAAGGCCGGACTCGAGTTCATCGAGGTAGAAGCGCGACTCGACGATCGCCACGCGGGCGGATGCGGCCACCTCGTCCAGCGCCAAGCCGTCCTCTCGGACGCAGAGGGCGGCCTCCCGGGCCTGGGCTTCATCCGGGAAGACCGCCGAGCGGCAATCCACCCGCATCCAGTCCATCTGGTTGGCGCGGATCTCCTTCTGGATCGCCGCCTGGGTCAGGATCGATGCCCGGAAGCGTTCCATCGCCCGCTCGATGCGCTGCAGGACCGGCCAGCGCTCCACGGCTCGCTCGACGGAAAGTCCCGGCGGCAGGATGGGCAACTCCGTCGTCTCCGCTGATGGCAGCTCCCCTTCACTGAAGCTCCGCGCCGCCGCCGCGCGCGCCGCCAGCTCTTCGGCAAACTCCCAGCCGATGCCGGAGCAGATGAGATCCACCCGGAGTGCGGCGTCGAACTCCTCGCCGGACGGGGCTGGATGACGAAGGAGGAGGGTCTCCAGTCGGTCCGACGCGTGGGAGCGGAGCACGCCCCGGCGCATGTGCTCCATCCACTCCTGCGCGGGCAGGCCCCGCGCGGCGAGCCACTGCTCCATTTCGAGAGCGGTGATCAGTTCTCGCTCATAGCGAAACTCGCGGGCCGCCTCCTCGATCTCCTCCTCCGGTTCAGCCGTGCCGGTCGCCTCGGCGTGGGCAACGCAGGCCAGCCCCTCCTGTGTCGTGCGCTCGAGGTCCGTCCACCGCCCGCGCGCCACCGCGTCAAGCAGCACATCCTCCCAGTAGAAGAGGGTGTCGACCACTCGAAAGACCGGGCGGCCATAGAGGGCTTGCATCGTGAGGCGACTCGGAGGACTGGGGGGGGTGCTGGGGGGGTAAGATGCCGCCGGTGGAGGTGGCCGCAAGGGCCTGCCCGTCCTCCCCGGTATCGCCGCACCGGCGCGCTCAGATGGGAGTTCGCGGAGCCCGTCAGTTGAAGCCGATCCCGTGCGGCCGCGCCGGCCCGGCGGAAAACGCGGTGTTGAAGTCCAGCGGGAGGAAGTTCGGATCCTCGACCCGCCCGTCGTCGGAGACGTTGAGGACGTGGACCTTGTGGTCGCCCTCGTAGTGGATCTTGCCGAAGCTGTCCTCCTCCAGGAAATAGTCGGTCACCACCAGTCGCTTGTCGTCATGGGTCAGGTGAATGGAGTGTGGCCCCGAGTTGAGGCCGAAGTTCACGATCGACACCTGGCGGAACTTGTTGCGGTTGGTGATGTCGAGCATGCCCACCTGCCCCGCCTGGAACGAGCCGAAGATGAGCCGGCGGCCACTCCGCGGCATCGCGAGGAGCTGGGTCATGCCACCCGGCACCGGCACCTCGATGTGCGGCACGATCGAATCGCAATCGAACGCCATGACATAGCTGCCGTCGGTGGGGTCCACCGTGTAGACCAGCCCGGTGAACATGTTGGCGGTGATCGCGCGGCCCCGGGGGTCGCCGGGAATGAGCTTCACATCCATCGTGCCGCCGCTGTCCGGCAGGAACACGGCGCGGATGATCCGCCGCTCCCGGAGGCTCCAGAACCGCAGTGAACTGCGCAGCTCCACCGGACCGGGCCAGGCGTTGAGCGTCGTCAGCGGATTGATGAAGTCGCTGGTGACAAGCAAGTTGGTGGCGAAGTCGGCGTCGATGCCATGCGGATTGGACTGGCCATCCGCCTGCGAGGTGGATGGATACTTGCCCACCAGGTTCAGGTGCTTGTCGAATTCCACGAGACGCCCGCCCGCGCCGCCGCTGGCCGACCCGATGTTGGTCACCAGGCATCCGCCATCGGGCGGCGACGGATGCGGGGTGGTGAAGAGGAACCCGAAAATCAGGCATCCGCAGGCCGGTGCCGCCCGACTTGTTGCTGGTGGCGGAGGCGGCACCGAGCAACGCCAGGAACGGTGCTGGGGCGCCAATCCAGTGCGCGTGAAGCGACGGGCTTGGAATCCTCCGGTGGTCGATGAAGTGCTGAGAGACCCGATCTTCGCACCTCACTCCCCCGGAGGAAGGCATGGGGCGGGCCCGGCACAATTCGACCAGCCGTGCGGTGAATGCCCAGATGCACCATGCACTTGCGGGCACGATGCAAAACGGCATGCCGCCGCATTGCCTATCAATGCAATGCACGTCAACCGTCTTGAGACGGAAGAACGAGAAGGTGGAAGAACGGAGGCAGCGGAGGGAAACGAATCGGGACACCGGGATTCGGGAACCAGGGATCCGAGCCGACTCGTGCGCGCGAGTGGAGCGGCTGGTCGAACGATCAGGAACTCAGGCCAGCCAGCGAAACCTCGAATTGATTCCGCCGAGTCCGTCGGGCACGCGCCACGGGTTGGTCGGGTCGGTCAGCCAGAGCTGACCATCGATCTTGAGCTTGTACTGATATTCGCCGGGTCGGAGTGACATCGGCTCGGTACTCCAGAGCCCCGGTTCAAGCTGGTGGCAGGGCGAGGCCTGTCGCCAGTCGCTCCACGAGCCGAAGACCGCGACATCGGCGGCGGCGTCATCGTGCAGCCGGAACACCGCACCGGCCGCGGTGACCAGTGGCGTGAACGGACTCGGCCCGTCCCAGCCGTGCCGTTCCAGCACCGCCAGCGCGACCGCTCGGCCGGCGTCGAGCGCTCCGGCGCCCTGCCGTTCCGGTAGTGCCCCAGGCACCGGATGAGCCGACCGAATCAGCAGTTCACGAATGAGGCGCGGCGTGAGGCGCGGGTTCGCCTCCAGCATCGCCGCCACGGTGGCGGCGGTGATCGGCGCGGCGAAGCTGGTCCCGTCAACGTGCTGGTAGTCCGGTGTCACGAGCTTGAGTTCGCTGATCCGGGCTTCATGATCCTGCACGCCGCGCTGGGCAAATAGCGTCGTCGCTTCACGGGCGACGGCTGACCCGGGGAGCACCGGCGCCACCACCCAGAGGCTGGGGGCCACCAGTTCGGGCTTCGGTGTCCCGGTGGCGGAATCGCCGAAGTTGCTGTGCCAGAGCTGCCGGGAGTGGTGATCGAGGGTGTTGCGATCGTCGAGTCCGCCCACCGTGATCACCGAGGGCGCCGTCGCTGGCGGCACCAGGTGACGCTGGCCGTCGTTCCCCGCCGCCGCGAGCACGGTGATCCCGGCCGCGATCAGCCGCTCCACCGCCCGCTCGATCGGACCGAGCATCGTCTCCGCCGGTGCGTCACCCGCCACCGACAGACTCACCACCCGGATGCCGTAGCGCTCCGCCTGCTCCTCAATCCAGGTGAGCGCCCGGAGGATGCTCTGATCAGTGATCCGGCCGTCGGCATCGGTGAGGTGCAGCAGGACCAGCTCGGCGTCCGGCGCGAGACCGCGATACAATCCGTGACTTGAGAATCCATTCCCCGCAGCGACCACGCTGGTCATCGTGCCATGCCACTGATGGTTGCGTGCCGCGTTCGAGTCTGGCCAGGCCGGACTGACCTCCGCCGCAAACACCCGCACCGTTGTCGGCGCGCGACTCGCATCGACCCAGACCCGGACCCGGTTCGTCGGGTGGATCAGATCAGGGTGCGCCGCGAAGCCGGAATCGGCGATGGCAATCGTGACGCCGCGTCCGGTGAAGCGGGGATCGGCGTGCAGTCGGAGTGGGGTCGGGAGGGCGCCAAAGGCGGCCTCGGCGTCCAGCGGCCAGGCCCGCTGCACGGCATCATGAAAGAGCTCCTCGCCGCGCTCGAGGAGCGTCGTGAGCAGGGTCGCCTGCACGCAAGCGGGACCGGCTCCATCCGGGCTGGTCCAGAAGGCGTACCGGGCGGCCTCGGCGAGGAGAGCCGGGTCAGTGGGTCGGCCGCACAGGCGGCATGATGATGGAGGTGTCACGGGAGGCAGAACGCGCAACGGTCCCGCCCAGTTCCCCCGAGGAATGGCGCCGCGGCGCTATCCAGCCACCTGATTCGTCCCCGCCGCGGCCGCTATCTGCGGCTCTTCCCCCTCGGCTTGAGCACCGTGATCGGACCAGGAGCGATGTCATTCTGCAGGTGGATCCGCGGCCGAGCGCCATCCACCCGGAACGGAAAGGGGATCACATACCGGTCGGCAGTGGTGTAGTCGACGGTGTAACCGATGTCCGCCATCGAGGCGATCGACACCGCGCTGAGCGGATTGAATCCGGCATTCACACAGCCGGTCATGATCTCGGTGTCGAACGTCGCTCCGCGCCACTGCGAGTCGGCCGTCCCCTGGCCACCCTGATCCTCTACCGGCACCTTGCCGCCGACATGTGCCGACCCGCCCAGGGAATCAAAGGACGCGATCGCCAGCGGCCCGTTGAAGTAGGGATCCAGACCGCCCAGGCTCGACGGATCCTGCAGGAAGCCCAGATCGCTCCAGAGCGTGCCATAGCCCAGCACCTGTCCCATCTCGTGGAGCATCACACCCTCCAGCAGACCCGCGGCCTCGATGGCATCCAGATCCGCCACGTCAAACGTCATCTGGCCGATCGCCCGAAGCACACCAACGGTATGCAGGAAGCACGGCCCTGCCTGACCGAGGATGCCACCCGGTCCATCGATGGGCCCGAGCGAGACGAAGATCAGCAGATCGTCGATCGGCTGGTCGATGGCGGGGCTCGGCCCGCAGCTGTTGGGCGGCAGCGAGGCGCAGTCGTCCGGCAGATCCCCGGTGATGATGGCCTCCCAGCGCTGCTGCGCCAGCGCGAACGCCTGGGCCTGACCCGTCGTCGGCTGGTTGGTGACGTAGACCAGGTCGATGGCGAATGGTCCGGGGAGGCGGGCGCACGCATTGAGGCTGGCGGTGAGCACCGTGCCCGACACCGTCGCCGAGAGGGTTTAGGGACCGAGGGCCGGGCCAAGCGTGAGCGTCGTCGCTGCCTGACCGAAGAAGTCAGTCGTGGCGGTGGCGGGAGAAACCGCGGCGCCGGCGTCGGTGGTGGCGAAGGTGACCAGCACGCCGGGGGCGGGATGATTCAGCACATCGGTGATCTGCACGACCATGGGGAACGGGAGCGCCTGCGACGGCTGCCCACCCTGCCCGCCGCCCCCGACCGCATAGATGTGGGCGGCCACCTGGCTGATCGTCACCGTTGCGACCGCAGTCACTGAGCCGGCGGCGACTGTCACCGTGGCGGTGCCCGCCCGTGCCGCCGTGGCGAGACCGTCGCCATTCAGCTTCAGTACCGCCGGATCCGAGGTGGACCAGGACAAGGTCATGTCGACCGGACGCCCACGGATGTCGGTCACCGAGGCGGTGAACAGATGATTCTGTCCCACTGCGGTGAAGGTGAATACGCTGTCGCTCACCACAATCTCGGCGGGCTCGCCCGGCTGCAGACCGCCGTCACCACCACAGCTCACGAGTGACAGAACGGCGATACAGCTCAGCAGCGCGCGGGAAAGTCGGACAGCCATCGGGGCCACCATCATCGACGGGATTGTCATGGGGGCGCCGGTTACAGGCCGTAAGCCGGGACGGGGAGCGTGAGCACGAACGTCACCTGGAAGAATTTCGGGTCGTAGCCGGTCCCCAGCACGACCGAGCCGTCGGTGGAAGCGGCCTGGATGTTGGTCAGGAGGTAACCCTCGGGGATGATGACACCGTGGCTGATCGCCAGCGAATCCAGCTGCTGCATCCCGCCGGCGGACGTCCACACGAAGGGGCGCGGCACGGCGAAGAAGGGGGAACCGACGGTACCGAAGATCAGCTTGCCGTCCGCCGCGATCGCGTTGGGGATCTATGCCGCCGGTGAACGCACCGTTGCCGGGGAGCTGGCCGAGGTTCACGACACCGGTACCCACGGTCCAGCAGAACCCTTCCTGATTCCAGACGCCGGCCAGCGTCTTGCCATTGGCGCTGATGGCGAGCACTTCACCGGGCGCATCAGCGGGGAAGGTTCCCCCGGGGAGCAGAAATCCGGTGCCGTCAGGATTCCAGATGGCGGGCCAGCGGTCCACCAGGTTGGTCTGGGCCCAGCCCGCCGCCACCGCGCCATCGTCGGAGATGACCGTCGCCCGGTTGCCGGGCGGGTTGGTGCTGCCGGGGAAGCTCGCGCCCAGCCGCTGCAGCGGCGTCAGGATACCCGACCCGGGCGCATCCCAGCGAAACGCCTCCGCGGCACACCCGTTCCACACCAGACCCACGGTGCTGCGGCCGTTGGCGCTCACATCCCAGGCGCCGGCATAGTCAGAACCGCAGCCGACGAGGTAGGGTGCGGCGAGGTCGGTCCATTCAGCAGCCTCGGTCCAGAAACCGGCCTCGACCGGCTCGTTATGCAGCGCGGTGACCACGCCGGTGGCGGAGATCGCGCTGGCGAAGGTGCGCAGCGGATCGCCGACCCGGGTCTTGAATTCCAGCGCGCCGGTGGCGGTGTGATAGAAGTAGATCGCCGGTGCCGGAGGAGCCATCCTGGATGGCTGCGATGCTGCCATCGGGGGTGAGGTCCACCGGGAAGCTCAGATTCACGAACTTGAGCCCCGGCTTGGGACCGCCGGACGGGCCGGTGGAGTCGTCACTACAACCCGCCAGCGCGCCCAGGAGGAAGCCGGGGAGGAGGAGCCGCGAGAGGTGACGTTGCAGACTTCGGCGGCCGGTGTCACACAGCTTCATATACACTCCATTGGGGATGCCTGAACACTTTGCATGCAGCTGGACGCGGCCCCTGCCAGAGCTGAGCGGCGGCGCGGACCAACTCGACCACTGGCAGCGTGAACGGTGAGGGTCACGCTCGTGCAGAAATCATCGCCCCGGGACCTCGGATCGAAAGAGGAAGGCCGCCCACCCACTCGACGAACCGCTGGATCAGCGGTATCGGCCCGCCTCACACCAGTTCCGTCCCCAGCGCCTCGGCTACCCGCCTGGCCACCTCGGTGAGTTCCAATGGCTTCGCGATGACCGGGGTGGACGCCCAGACTTCGCTCCGGCCGGCAATGAGGCCCGGCGTGCCCGACATGAACAGCAGGGGAAGGTGCGGCCACTGGTCGGCGATTCGGGAGGCCAACTCCTGGCCGCTCATCCGCGGCATGACCAGATCCGTGAGGACCAGATTCACCGTGCCGGCATGTGTCTCGAGGAACTCGAGCGCTGCCCGTCCATCCTCCCGTTCCACCACCTGATAACCTGCACCGGTGAGGTAGCGCGCCACGATGCGGCGCACCGCCGGCTCATCATCCACCAGCAGCAGGCGGCCCTCCCCCTTCGGAATCGGCGGCTTCGACCGGGGGCGACTTGCGTGCGCGGGCACTCCCGTGAGGGGAAGCCAGATGGTCACCATGGTCCCCGTGTCAGGTCCGGAGTAGAGCTCCAGCCGGCCACCCGCCTGCGTCACGATCGCCTGGACCGAGGACAATCCCAGCCCCGGCCTGCGCGACACACCACCAGGAGGGCATTCGAGGATCGTTGCACCAGCGCGCGGAACCGCGCGTCCTGCGCCATGCGCGCCTGCGATTCGGCAGCGAACTCCCGTTGCGCCACCACCAGCCGCACGATCAGCAGCCCCATCAGTGCCGCGCCCCCGAGCACCAGCCCGGAGAGGGCGGGATGGGTCGGGTCGGGCCGCCACCACTGGAGGATCGCAAGGGTTCCCACCACGCCGATGGCAAGGTAGGGCACCAGCGCGGTGCCGATCGCGACCGCGGGATGTGATTCCCGTTCCTCCCGCCGGGACGAGAGCCCCGCGGACATCACCAGTGCGGCCGCAAGGCCGAGCAGCAGGTCGGCCCCGGGGCCACTCCAGGTGGACCAGATCAGATCGTCATACTCATAGATGAAATCCGCGACGACGGCCGCGAGCGTGCCGACGCTCAGGAGCGAGAGGGTCCGGCTGGAGCTGGCCTGGGTCGGCCGATGAACGATGGCGACGGCGCCCAGCGCCACGGCCAGCTCGCCGGGAAACATCACCAGGACAATCTTGAGGTACGGCAGCAGCGTCCGCGCTGCCTCATCGAATCGGAAGATCCAGTACCAGGCCAGGATCACCGTTGCGACCACGACGATCAGCCCCTCCACCGCCAGGCGGACGCGGGCCAGCGCCCCGGAGGGGATCTCGATGAACTGCCGGAATCCCAGCAGCAGCGGGAAGTAGAGCTGATAGAGCGCCAGCGAAACCGTCTCCAGCCAGGCGACGGGCCAGAGCCAGAGCGGCATCATCAGGAGGGCCGCCACGCCGGAGATGAACCAGGCCGCGGCCACCAGACGCGGGCGAGGCGGCGAAAGGCGGCATGCTCCCGGGCGGCATGCCAGGCGGCGAGACCCGCGCCAAAGTAGAGCGGAAGAAAGACGAGGTCGTTCACGATGCCGCGGGGAACGAGGCCGGCGAGCACCGCCCCGGCCCAGAGGCTGTAAAGGCCGAAGTACGACCAGGCGGCTCGCAGCGACCATGCCCTGCGGGCGACCCCGTGATTGGGTTCTGCGGTCATGACAAACTCAGGGGGCCGGAGGGAGAGGCGGCGTGAATGTGCAGAACGGAACGGCGGTGGGCAAGTAGAATCCCCGTGAGTGCGAGTCATCAGTCCGGTGGCAACCCATACCATCCACGGCCGTCGGACCCAGCCCCGCGGCACCGGCCGATGTCGGACTTACTTCGCCGCGAGCTCCCCGGCGCGATAGGCCCTGAGAAAGGCCCGGCCACACGGATCACGCCCCAGCAGCAGCTCGGTGGCCAGCAGCCAGCCTCGGGAGGCGCGATTGAGCCCCGAGCGGACCGACACGGGATCGATGATTCCGCTATCGCCGCCGGCTTCGACAAACAGGGCGATGAACACATCATTGATGATTCGCCGTGCCGGCAAGCCGAAGGAGACGTTGCTCAAGCCCCCCGTGATATGGATCTCGGTTCCGAGCGTACGCCGCAATTCACCGACTGCGGCCAGCACCTCCGCCGTCGCTTCAACCCGTACCGCGGCGGGCAACACCAGCGGATCGATGAACAGCTGGCCCGGCCTGATGCCGCGTGCCGTGGCGTGTTCAACCATCCGGACGGCGTTGGTCACCCGCTCCTCAGATCCGCTCGGCAGGCCACCGGTCCCCGCCGCGGACAGCACGACCGGACACCCAGCCTCGGCGGCGTAGTCGAGCACCTCCAGTCGCTCGAGTGAGGCGGAATTGATGAGTGGGCGCTCCGCGCTCCCGCGCACCGCCTCGACCCCTTCGCGCAGCACCGCCGGGCTCGACGAGTCGAGGGAAAGCGGGACGGTGGCGACGGGCTCGATGACGCCTACCAGCCAGCGCATCGCGGTCTGCCGCTCCGCATCATTGGCGGAGATCTCGTCCACATTCAGGTCGAGCCAGGCGGCTCCGGCCTCCATCTGCCGGAGGGCGAGCGACTGCAGGTAGCCCCGTCCCTCCACCGCATCCGATCCGGCGCCCGACATCCCCGCGACCAGCGCCGCCTGCACATGCTTGATCCGGCCCTTTTCCCCATCCATGGAAAGCCGGACCCGATCGGGGATCGGCAGGAAGCGCCTGACGCCATCCGGCCCGTGGAAGCCGAGCGACTCGCGGCCATCGGGACCCGGGACGACATGCTTCCCCCCCCGCTTCACGATGCGGCTGGCGTGGATATTCTCGCCGATGATGCTGAACCGCGGTCCGGTCATGGCGTCCGTTCCCGCGGTGTGAGCCGGGCCAGATGGTCACGCCGGAGAAAGGTGTTGGCCCAGGCGCTGGTGTGGAGCAGCGCCGGGTCGGCAATCGTCAGCGGACGTGAAAGGATGTCGGCTTCTTCGCCGTAGGGTTTGAGCCGTTCGTAGGCCCGGGCCCAGATGCAGGCGCGATCGCCCACCTCGCACTGGCCATCGCGCGAGCCACCGCAGGGGCCGTTGCGCTGGCCCTTGGGACAGTGTGAGGCAGGACAGAGATAGGCGAGCTCCGCCAACGAGCAATCGCCGCAGTCCCGGCAGTCGAACCACGGGCCCTTGATCGCCTGTTCGAGCAGGTGCAGCGGCCGATCGAGCCCCGTCCCTTCGGCGCCGCGATACACCGCAGCACCCAGCGGGAATCCCGGCGCCTCCGGGGCGAAGACGAGTGCGTGGAGGAGTCGCGAGCAGCGATAGCCCGAAGACACGGTGCCCCGGGCGCTCCGCCTCGCCGCGATGGTACAGGAGGCGAGATAGGCCGGGTTCACCGTGTCACGGTTGAGCCCCGTGGCCGGATCAAGCTCGAAGTAGTAGAAGCCGTCCGGCCAGCCGAAGCGGATCGCGCCGGCGAATCCGCGCCAGTCATCCGGGCCGAATCGGTCAGCCAACTCCAGCACCATGGTCACTTCGGCGGCGGTCCGGTGCCCGCTGATCCACACCCCGCGGTAGCCCAGCCCGCGGGCGATCGCGATCTGTTGTGCCGCGAGTGTCAGGAAGAATGCCCGCCCGCGGTCCGGTGCGGCGGCCCGCCGCTCCACCAGCGCCAGCAGGTCGTCCGTCACCACGCACCCTGGCACGCGCCCCGCGTGGAAGCGCCGTGCCACCGTGTCACTGAGGATGAACACGTTGGCCAGCACCGGTGTCGTCAGCCCACGATGCCGCATATAACGGATCAGCTCGTCGCTCTTGCGGGCATCGTATCCGAGCTGACTCACGATGAACCGGGCGCCGCTCCTGATCTTGAGCTCGAGCTTGTGATACTGTGGCAGCAGCTCCCGTTCGTGCCGCTTGTGGCTGTTGACAACAGCGCCGAGAAAGAACGACCGGGTCGGGTCGAGCCCGGCGTACATGCTGAGCAGACCGGTCGAGTCGAGATCGAACACCGGCCGCGACAAACCACCGGCCCGTTCGGCGGGAGAGTCGCCCGAGAGGGCGAGCACATTCGTGAGACCCTGGTTCACCAGAGTCCAGCCGAGTTCCTGCAGCGCCCGGCGGCTGCGGTCGCGGCAGGCGACGTGCACGATCACCTCCCGGGCGCGATCGGCGTACCGCTGCGCGACCATCAGCGGCGCGACAGCCGGGTGACCGCCAGCGCCGTCCGTGATGCTCAGCGCGGTGATGCGCGGGTGACCAGCCAGTGCGTCCCCGATGGCGAGCGCCAGCGCGCCCCGATCGGAATCAGCGCTGTCTCGCCAGGGCACCAGCTCCGCGACGACAGCGAAACCGTCACTCGAAGCGAGCGTGGCAGGGAACCCGCCCGTCCTCAGAGCCATAGTGCCTCGAGGTAGCGTTGGGTGTACCCGGGCTGCGTACTGAGCTCGAGGTACTCCGAGCGGAGCGCGAGCGCCTCCGCGATGCGACGGCGTTCCCGCGACAGCAGCATCTGCCGCGCTCCCGCCCCCGCCGCGTTGCCCACCTGGCGGAACCGTTCCCGCGGCAGCGCGGGGAACATCCCGATCCGCATGGCGCTCCGGATGTCGAGATAGCTCCCGAACGCCCCGGCAATGATCACCTGCTCGATCTCCGCGGGGGCCACCTGAAGATGGGCCAGGAGCGTCTCGATTCCACTCTGGATTGTCGCCTTGGCGAGCTGGATCTCCATCACGTCCCGGCGATGCACCGCGATGGCGCGACGGCTGCCATCCGCCGGCGCGGGGGCCAGCACCAGACTCCCCTCATGGATCAGCGGGTGATCCTTCCGGATATTTCCCCGCTCGTCGAGCATGCCGGCCAGGAGCATCTCGGCGATCGCGTCCAGAATGCCGGAGCCGCAGATCCCGACGGCAGGACGGTCATCGACGGTGCGCAGCAGGATGCGGTCTCCAGCAATGCGCACCGCTTCGATGGCGCCCGGTGCCGCGCGCATGCCGGCGGTGAGATGCGCCCCCTCGAAGGCGGGACCGGACGGGCAGGAGCAGCTCACCAGCCGCCCGTCGTGCAGCAGCGACATCTCGGTGTTGGTGCCGATGTCGAGTGCCAGCACGGTTCCACCGAGCAGGTGGAAGTCGGCGGCCAGGAGCATCGCGACATGATCCGCGCCGACGAACCCGGCGATGTTGGGTGGCAGATGGACCTCCGCACCCGGCGCGAACGGGAGACCGAGGTCGCGAGTCGAGATCGCGAGAGAATCGGTGACGGCCGCGACGTAGGGAGAGACACCTAACTGCCGGGTGGGGAGTCCGGCGAACAGGTGATGCATGGCGGTGTTGCCGACCACGACCGCGTCCACGATCTGATTCGGACGGACGCCTGCCCGTTCGCAGAGCTCTGCGGTCCCTTCACTGAGGCAGGCGACGATCCGCTGCTGCAGCAGGCGCGTCCCGTGCTCGTTCTGGTCCGCCCACGCGAGCCGGCTGATAACGTCTTCACCACAGGCGATCTGGGGATTGAGCGCGCCGAGTGCCCCGAGCGTCTCGCCACTGGCGAGGTCCATGAGATACATCGCCACCTTCGTGGTGCCGATATCAGCGGCAACGCCGAGCAGCCGGGTGCCACGCGGCAGAACCGCCACGACGCGCCGATGGTGTCCTGCCCCACGAAGCGCGACCCGTACCTCCCACTCCTCGTACCGCAGCACCCCGGGCAGCTCGGCCAGCACCGCCGCGCTGAAGGAGACCGGCCCGCCCGTGCCGCCTCGCAACGCATGCCACACCCGGCTGGCGTCGGAGCGCACGTCCATGAGCGTTGGTGGATCGAGGACGAGATCCCGCGCAACCACGAGCGGGTCCAGCTCGACCCCGGTTGCCACCGCCTCGAGCTGCAGCCGCTGAACGGCGGTGAGCGAGTCGGCCGGCACCTCGAGCAGTGCGTCGGAGCGGGGCCGGGCCTGACAGGCGAGGCGATACCCCGCGGAGATGCCCTCGGGACCAAGCTCGGCCTGTTCCGCAGCGTCCGGTTCGGAGAGTGCGCCGCTGATCCGCCGCACGCGGCAGCTGCCGCAACTCCCGATCCCGCCACAGGTCGCCATGATATCGACGCCCGCGAGTTGCGCGGCCGCGAGCAGTGTCGTCCCCGGCGGGACCGCGATCCGGAGCCCGCTCGGCTGGAAGTGGAGCTTGTGATGACTCGGCACCATCTAGCTCACCTGCCGATGACGGCAACGGTCGCGACTGGGACAGAACTCACAGTGCGAGGCCCCCGCACGCATCGCCGGTCCCAGGCCGACAACCAGGGTGAGCGACTTCGCCGGGGCCATCATCCCGCTCGCGTGAAGCTGTATTGGGAGATTCCCCTCACCCAGCAGGCGGAAGAGGTCTCGCTGCCCGGGCTGGAGCGGCCACCCTTCCATGCCGGGGCTGAGTGGCGGCCCGGCGCACGATCCCATCGCCGCTGCCATCACTGTGATACGATCGGTCGCAGCGCTCGCCAGCGCCTCGACCGCTGCCGTGCCCAGACCGTCGAGCGCAAGGCCAAAGCCGGGCTCGCGGTTCATTGCCGCCGCCGTTGCGGTTTCGAGCCCGGCACCGATGGTCACGGCCATGACGATGAGTTCCTCCGCCGGGGCGCACCCGGTCGCGATCAGCCGACTGCTCAGTCCGCTGCCGCCGCGGAATCGGAGGCCGGTGTGATTCCGGCTCAGCACCGCGTATCGCCGACTGACGATTGCGGGAACAAGCAGCGGCTTACCCTCCAGCAGTGCGCGCTCCGCCAGCGCCACCAGCCGCGGGCTCCGCGCACGGACCCTGACCGGATCGGCACCCTGGCCGCGAAGCACGGCGTCCACATCGAGCCGGGGGAACCAGCCCGTGGCCTCCACGCCATGCACCGCCGCAGTCATCTCAGATCCCCGGCAGGGTGGTGAGTCCCACAGCCATCGCTTCCCGTTCCATGATGGCGCGAAGCGCCGCTTCACGGGCCGCCCCCAACTCGGGACGGCGATACTGCCTCAGCAGCGCGGCCACCCGTGCCCGCGCCCGGGTGAAGCTGTCGGACGCGCCGGCTTCCTCCCATGCGCGGAACGAGAGACGATCAATCACGGGCGACGGAAGAAACTGTTCCTCACGAAACAGCGCCCTGGTTTCCCTGAGCTTCAGGAACTCGCCAGACAAGCCGGCCTTGGCGAACATCTCCAGCGCGAGTGAGGTGCCGCGCGGCTCGATCCCCCGCCCCAGGCGCTGCGCCATGCCGATCGCCTCGGCGTCGATCACCAGCTTTTCGGCGCTGTGACAGGCAAGGAAATCGAGCATCCCGGCGCCGGAGATCATGTTGATCCCGGCGAGCACACCGATCAGCGCGGCCATGCCGGTCTCGAGACCGGCCTGCGCGTCCACCACCTTGGCATCGCTGCCGCAGAGATAGCCGTGGGTGGGGAGTCCAAGCGACTTGCCCACCTGGGAGCAGGCGGCATCGAGCATCGCCGTTTCAATGGCGCCCATCGGGGCGTTGCCGGAACGCATGTCGAAGATCGCGGGGGCGCCACCCCACACTACGCGCGCACCGGGACGGGCAAGCTGATGAATCACGATCCCGGTCAGGCACTCGGCGGCATGCTGCACCACCGCACCGGCCAGCGTGACGGGTGCGGTGGCCCCCGCGAGCGGCACCGAGATGATCTCCGCCGGCACGTCCGCGCGTGCGAGCTGCACCAGGTTCTCCCCGGCGAAGTCTGACCAGTGCAGTGGCGGAGAGGGACACACGTCAAAGATCGCACGCGGCCGCGCCTGCAGCGCGTCGAGCCCTCCCGCATCGGCGGCGAGGAGATCGATCATCCGCTGCGTCGTGGTCGCGCTGAACGCACCGGTGACGACCGGCTTGCCGGAATACCACAGGACCAGGAACAGCCGGTAGAGGTCGCCGATTCCGCTCGGCACATCCGCACAGACCATGGCGGTGGACTGCGCGGCGTACGCCGGCAGCAGCTCGGCCACCTGGATCAGCCGGACCAGGTCTGCGGCCTGGGACTCGCGGTGCTGGAGGGTGTCGGGATCGAGCACATGGACGCAGGAACTGCCCGGATCGAACTGCACCGCATCCCGGCCATACTCAACGGCCCGATTGCCATCGCGATCATAGAGCACGAACTCCCGAGGCACCGTGGCCAGCGCCGCCCGGATCACCGGTTCGGGAATGCGGGCCACGCCATCGGCGACGGTGGCACCGTGTGCAGCGAGGAGCTGCTGTGCCACCACCGCCTGCACCCGGACGCCCGGCTCCATCAGGAGTGCAAAGGCCTCACCGAGGATTCGGTCGAGTAGTGCCTGATCAAGGAGCTGGAGCCGTGTTCTCACGTCGCTGGGACTCCGCGGCCGACCAGCCGCTTGGCCAGCGCGACCGCCGCCATGGCATCCTCGCCGTAACCATCCGCTCCGATCTCCTCTGCCCAGGCGTGACTCACCGGCGCGCCGCCGACCATCACCTTCACCTGTGCTCGGAGTCCTTCCCGGGTCAGTGCCTCCACCACCTGCCGCTGCCCCGGCATCGTGGTGGTCAGCAGGGCGGAGAGGCCCACGATATCGGCGTGCACCTCCCGCACTTTCGCGACGAAACGCTCGACCGGGACGTCCACGCCGAGGTCGTGCACCTGGAAGCCGCTGGCGGACAGCATCGTCATCACCAGCGTCTTGCCGATCTCGTGGATGTCCCCCTTCACCGTGCCGAGCACCACGGTGCCGAGGCTGTCGCGCTGCAAACCGCGGCGCTGCATTTCCGGCTCAAGGATCGCGACCGCCGCCTTCATCGCTTCGCCGCCCATCACCAGGTCGGGGAGAAACATCTCACCCAGCCCGAACTGCTCGCCGACGTAGTTCACCCCCTCGACGAAGCCGCGGTTGATCGCCTCGAGCGGATCAATGCCGAGCGCCAGCGCTTCGTGCGCCAGGCGCTCGACCTGCTCCGGGTCACCGTCGATGATGCTCTGCCGCATGGCGGCAAACAGCACTTCATGCATGGAGTCCTCGACCTGGGCGGGGAGTGGTTCGCGGCAGGAAAGTGCCTTCGGAGCCGACTGGCCTGATTGGGTCGGGTCCCGAGGCCATCACCACGACTTCAACTTCGCACCGGTAGGGACAAGAACTCATGAAGGTCGGATTACATCGGGCACTGACGCACCTGGTGCCGGGGCATCCGCTGCCCCTTCGGTGCGGAAGGAACTGGGTGCGAACAGCAAGCCTGCGCGGGTCCATGAAACAGCGCGGCTGAGCCAGGCGAATACAGCGCGCCGGGTCCCTCCGCCGCCTACGACACCACGCAGGTCGAGATGACCTGCCACCACCCCTGTGTCCCACCCGCAAACACAATGTGCAGCTCGGCGGGGAACATCCCGCCCCGGCCTGGGAGGGACGGAGGCATCAGCAGGTAGTAGATGTTGCCTGGCGTGCCGATCCCGTTGGCATGCCCGGTGACATTCCAGACCTTGTAGCCCGGGAAACCGGGATAGTTGGTGACCACAACGCCAGTATTCCGGTAGGAGCCCGGCGTGGCCGGATAGTAGGTGGGATAGGAGAGTACGTTGGTCGGAGTACCCGTTGCCGTCAGCTGCGCCGTGACCGTGTAGCAGGCATAGCGCCGGCCACCGGCCGCGCCGTTGCACTTGAGATTGCGGAGCGCGGCCGGCGCGACGAGCTCGGCGGTCGCCGCTCCACTCGTCATCGGTACGCTCAAGGGGGTGGCGCTATCGGGCGAACGGGCTGCCGCCGAGGCGTTCTCGCCGGTGGGGCTGGTGCTGCAGGCGGCCAGGGTGGCGGTGGCCGCGAGGGCCAGCAGGGGGAAGCGCTTGAAGGTCGACCGCATACAGGTTCCTCGAAGTAGGGTGGAAGGTTACCCGCTTCGACCTGCAACTCACGTGCGTGCGGAGCCCCCGCCCGGAGAGTGCGCTCGGCGGAGGACTTAGCTGCGCAGGGCGGCGCGATGACCTGGATCGAGGCATGACGATTGAATCGGCGTGTGGCAGTTCCTGCATGACGGACGCATGAAACGGCGCGGCCGCATTGATTTAATGATGGAAGCTTCGCGAACCGTTCAACCCCGCTTCAGAGGGTGACTGCTAAGTTGTGCTGCAGGTGGTGAGATAGGACAGAAGGTAGGTTCACCAAGGAGGGCTGTATGAGACTCACCAAGACGCAGACTGGCGTCCCGACGCTCGCCCGTGATATCGACGACGTTCTCGGTCGGTTCTTCAATGCTCCGGCCGCATTCCCGGTCTTCAATTTTGAGCCGATGAAGAAGGCCATGGAGACCAGTTGGATGCCGGCGCTCGACTTCGCCGAGACCGAAAAGGAGTTCGTCATCCGCGCGGAAGTCCCGGGTGTCCCGCGGGAGAATCTGGACGCCCATCTCGAGGGAGACATCCTGACGCTGACCGGCCATCGTGAGCGCAACGTTCACGAGGCGAACGAGAACATTCTCTGGGAGGAGAGAGAGACCGGGAAGTTCATCCGCAGCATCCGCCTGCCTAAGGCGGTCGAGGCCAAGAAGGTCGAGGCTGACTACAATGAGGGAATCCTGACAGTCCGTCTGCCCAAGGCAGAGACCACCGTCATGAACAAGATTCTCATCAAGGGCTGAAGCCCGATCTGCACCGCTCGCCGCCCCGGCCCGCCTCGGCCGGGGTGGCTTTTTCTGGCCCGGATCCCGGCGGAGCTGCGCAGGCGACAAAGCGGCCGACCCGGGAATCCGGATCGGCCGCTTCCGATATCATCGACGACGGGCGTGTCACATGGCCGGGCTGGCGCCGTCCCGCGCCTCCAGTTCATCGGCCAGCGGGTGGGCATCGTACACCCGGCGGAGCGCATGGACGATCGCCCGGGAATCCACCCAGACCGAGCGCGCCACCCGCTCGGTAAACAGAAAGCGATTGGGCAGCATCTCGATGTTGCCGTCGAAAATCAGCCCGACCACCTCGGCGTCCCGGTTGATCACCGGGCTGCCGGAGTTGCCGCCGATGATGTCGTTGGTCGAGGCCACGTTGAACGGTGTGTCGGGGACGAGCGAGTCGCGCCGCTCCTTCCAGCGGGCGGGAAGGTCAAAGGGCGGCTGCCCGCCGAAGACGGAGGCCCGCTCGTAGAGGCCGTTGAAGGTCGTATACGGCGCCGCGACCGTGCCGTTCATCGGATAGCGGCGGACCTCGCCATCGGAGATACGGAGACTGAAGGTCGCATCCGGCGCCACCTGATTCCCGAAGACCGCCAGCAGCGCGCGGGCGACCTGCTCGTTGGCCTGCGCCTCGCGGTCGTTGAGCTCGGTGACTTCCCGGATCATCGCCCGGTCGAGCGGATCGATCACCCGGACCAGCTGGATGAACGGGTCTTGTGAGGCCGCGGCCGCGGCGGCCCCGCCGTCGGTGAGCGCCTTGCGGGCCGCGGCCGTGGTGAGCGTAGCGGCATCGACCATCGCGGTGGCGGCGGCCTCCGGCGGCCGGCCCTTGAGCGCCTGACGCAGCACCGGATCGGTGGCGGGCAGCTCCCGCTGCATCGCGGTGAAGTAGGCGGTCAGCAGCGCCTTCTCCTGCGCCACATCAACCGGCTGGTCGCCGAACAGCACCCGTTCGATGTTGGCCTTGTTCGCATCCTGATACGGCGCCAGGCGTGCGGAATCCGGCTTGGCCGTTTCCACCGGATAGCGGATGGCCCCCATCGCCAGGCTGAGCAGGCGGGAGCCGTAGGCACCGGAGGCGTAGTAGCGGCGTCGCACGTCGATCTGGCTGCGGCGCAGACTCACCGCCGAGATCGTTGGCCACGCCTTTCCATACTGCCGCTTCAGTCCCGCGTCTCCCTCTACCCGGGCGCGGAAACCACGCTCCCACTCCCGCTTCCGGGCCATGAGCTTCGGATCGAGCAGACCGGACTGGTAGCCGAGAATCGCCTTCTGGGTGTTCTGCAGACCGAAGATCTGGTTGCGCAGCGCCTTCCCGCGCACGCTGTCCTGGCTCGAGAGCTGGAAGTAGGTCTCGATCTGCCGGTGCAGGGCATCGAGCTGGGCCGGGTACTGCACGTCACGCAGGAATTCGAGCTGGGCCACGGTATTGAGCCGCCCGGTGGAGCCGGGGTTTCCAATGACGAAGGTCAGGTCGCCTTCGGTGCTGCCGCTGCGGCTCCAGGTGAAGTGATGCGGCGTCGCAGCCGGCTTCCCATCGACGTAGGCCCGCACGAAGCTCATATCGAGATTCCAGCGGGGGTAGGTGAAGTTGTCGGGATCGCCCCCGAAGAACGCGATCTGGCCTTCCGGCGCGAACACCAGCCGGATGTCCTTGAACCGGTGGAAGCGGTACAGCTTGTACTGCCCGCCGCGGTACATCGTCACCACCTGGCAGGCGGCGTCGGGCCCGGTCTTGCCGCACTCCTCCTCGATCAGCTTGATCACCTTGGCGCGCTGGGTGGATGCCGTCTTGGGGTCGGCCGTGGGGGCGGCGGACTGGCTCACCCGGTCGGTGACATCGGTGATCTGCTGCAGCTGGTCGAGGAAGAGACCCGCGCAGGCGCGCTCGTCCTCGCGCCTGGCGGCGTAGAAACCATCGGCGAGAAAGTCCTCACCCTCTTTCGTCGACGACTCGATGCAGGCGCGGGCGCAGTGGTGATTGGTCATCACCAGCCCGTCACCCGACACGAACGACGCGGTGCAGCCGTTACCGTACCGCAACGCCGAGAGCCGCACATGCTCCATCCAGCCATCCGATGGGGTGAAGTTGTAGCGCTTGGCCCAGTACTCACGGGGCGGGACGTCAAAGGTCCACATCTTCCCGGTCTCGAGGCCGGGGTAGTCGCCCTCGAGCGGGTTCTGGGCCCGGAGGGACGCCGGGGCGGCGAGCAGAAGGGTGAGCAGGGCAGCACGAAGGATTCGCATGGTCTTCAGGGGTTCAGGGTGGAGCTTGATCCAGCCGACGGCCAGAAAACTATGCAGTCGCGCACCGGAATGCGCGAGGGCGGATCCGGGCGACCGCGGAGCGCTCACCCCCGATTCACCCATCGTTCATCCACCCTGACCAGGATGCAGCTCCGCGTTACCTGAGAGGGGCACATGGACGCCGGTACCCTGCTCCTCTGGAGCGTGGTGGCCGCGCTGGCGACGGGACTCGGCGCCGCGCTGGGCGTGTCCATCCTGGGCTGCGCGCTATGGAGCGTATTCTCTTCGCTGCCACAGCCGCTGATGGCGGTGCCGGCGTTTCTGCTGGTCGACCGGGTACAGGCCGCCCTGCCCTACGGGCTGGGCTTTGCCGCCGGGGCGATGGTCTACATGGTGCTGATCGAGCTGCTGCCGGAAGCCTACGATGCCGCCGAACGCCGCTCGATCGCGGTGCTGGCCGGCCTCACGACCGTGGTGATGCTGCTGTTTCAGCAGGTCCTGTAGGGCGTGCGAGGGGAGAGGTATGCACTGTCACCGTGGCGCCTTGCCGGACACACTCACCAGCCGCCGGCCCTCCACGTCATAGGTGACGAGCAGGATCTGCCGGGGTTCGAGGACGAGGGTCGTTTCGAGCAGGAGACTGGCGGGCACCGCCTCGAGCCGGCGGTGCTCCCGTTCATCCGCCTCGCGCCGATCGCGACCCGGAAGTCCCGCGATGAGTGAATCGTCCGGGTGCTCGCCGCTGTCGGGTGCGGCGGGGCCCACGGGGGTCAGGCTGTCGATGCGCTCGAAGCGAACCGCGATCTCATGTCGCCCTGGTGGGGTGGGGAGGTCGCGCAGCAGGTAGAGCGGCCGGTCGTGCCGCAACCCCGACCCGCGGACGACCTCATCCACCAGAGAAGCGCCATCCCTTGATACCCGCAGCCGGTAGCGCGCACTGGTGCCTTCGCACACCACCTTCTGTCGCATATGCGCCGGGAGCTGGGCCAGCTCCGCCGCGCTCGGCTCGCGACAGGACTCGATGCGCTCCGGTCGCGCGCTCCAGGCAAGTCGGATGACCCCCGCGTCACTCGGCCGAATGTGATACGGCGCGCGGGACAGCCACGCGACTCCGAGGACAGTCACGAAGGCCAGGAGTACGCCGAGCCCGCGGCGAAGCGGTGTCGTCATCGCGTCACCTCTTCCTCGGCGGCCGGCTCGCAGACCGCCTCGACCTGAATCTCCGCCTCCGCCGTCGGCGGCACCAGCCGGGCGAGCGCGGCCTGGAATTGGTGCAGGGCACCGAGCGCAACGGCGCGTTCTCCCGCGGCCGCATGTGCAACGGCGACCCGGTCGCGATCCACCCGCGCCTGCAGTTCGGCTTCGCGCTCGTGATAGATCCGCTGCTCCAGCCAGAGCGGGCCCTCGCGATTCTTGCAGTCACGTGGGGGACAGGCGAGGACCAGGACACCGGCGGCGCCGGCACGGATCGCATACTCGACCACCGAGGTGTGAAGATTGCCGGCGCAATCGACTGCATAGACCGCGCTCCCTGCAGCCTCGAGATCCGCAGTGAGAGCCCCCGCTCCATGGCCGCAAGCGATCACGACGACCTGATCGGGCCGGCGGACCGGATCGGCCATGAACCGGCGAATGGTCTCCAGCTGGTCGCGGCCGGTGCGGCCCGGCGGACCGACACCCATCGGCGCGCAGGAGCCGGCGCAGATCCCGCAACTCACGCAGAGCGCCGGATCCACATCGGCGACCACGTCGGCCCGGCCATCGGTGCGCGGCAGCATCGTGATCGCGTCGAAGGGGCAATCGAGCCCGCACTGGCGGCAGCCGGTGCAGAGCGCCGCGTCGACCGTGGAGGGCGGTGGCCGCTCGGCGCCGCGGCGGTGGGCCCAGCTCGGGAAAAAGACGAACGTCGCCGTGACTATGATGCCGAGGGCCCAGACCGCCGCGCCCGGCAGCGGGCGGGTGAGCGGGAGCCAGAAACCGTAGAACCAGTCGACCGCGACAAACTCTGGGCGGCTGAAGGGACTCGCCTCCGGGGCCATGGCCAGCGGCCAGATCACGGCGACGGCCAGCAGCAGCAGCACCAGCCCGCGGGCGAGCGCCTGCGGCGGGAGCAGCACTGGCCGCGCCAGCCTCGAGACGTGAAGCCAGAGGCCGAGCCCCATCGCCAACGGGATCGCGATGTGCAGGAAGAGGTTCAGAAAGAAGAAGACACCCTGGATCGGGCGTTCTCCGACAAAGGCGCGGCTGATCGGCTCGGAGAGAATCGGCAGCGCGTCCACGATCCGGGCGCCTTCCAGCGCAAGCTCGGCGCCGAAGCCGTCCCACACCATCACGAATCCGGTCACCCCGCATACGAAGAGGAGTCCGAGGAGGACCATACCCGAGACCCAGGCCAGCAGGCGCGGTCCCCAGCTCCGTCCCTGCGCGACCATCCGAACCGCGTGGACCACCGCGGCAACGACTGCCGCATCCGAGCTGTATCGATGCAGTCCCCGCACCCAGTTGCCGGTCCACCGGTTGGCCGTGAGGCGGGCCACCGAGTCCCACGGGGCGCCGACTCGGTAGAACAGCAGCAGCCAGAGCCCGGTCACCAGCAGAACGAGGAAGAGGAGGACGACGATCGTCCCGCTCTGATAGAGCGGATTGTGCCGCCAGCCATAGAGCCGGTTCAGCCCGGCGTCTGTCTGACGCAGTACTCGGCGGACAAGGCGTTCAAAGGCACGGACAAGAGAGTGCATCGGGCCGGGGAAGCTCGAGGAGGTGGCCTGGGGGCTTGCGCGATTCATAATATCACCTCATCATGATCTAATCAACGCGAAGCGATCCACCTCCACCTCAATCGCGCGGAGCTGCGTCCATGCCCCAAGCCCCTGACCACCCAAGCGCAGTTTCCGAGGAGCCGCCGCTCGGGCAACGCCTGTTCGACAACGTCTTCCTCCTCCTCGTCGCCGGCATCGTGGTCATGACGGTGCTGTTCACCGGCTGGGGCATGTGGGAGATCATGACACTGCCGCCCGCCACTCTTCCCTGAGGCATCCATGCACACTGAAACCCATACCGGGCTGGACTCTCCGCGGGGCATCTGGTGGAAACCGGCCCACAAGGCCGAGAGGATGTGGGTCGCGATCGCGTTCGGCTGGTGCATGGTGCTGTTCGCGATGATGCCACTGTGGCATCTGAAGGGCGGGCAGAATCCCTCAGGCATCCGCCGCCGCACCACGCCGCAGGCGTACTACGCCCGCACGATGGAGTTCATCAAGCAGTACAAGGTCGGCGAGGACCGGGGGATGCCGATCGTCGCGCCCCCGCCCGGCAGCGATGTCTACCTGATGGCGCTGACCTTCCAGTGGCAGCCCATCCTCAAGCTGCAGCAGGGCGTCGAGTACACCCTGCATCTGTCGTCACTCGACATGCTGCACGGCTTCGAGCTCTTCCCCATCAACGTGAATTTCGAGGTGATACCAGGGTACGACTACGGCCTCCGGGTCACGCCGACCGCGGCCGGCGATTTCCGCATCATCTGCAATGAGTTCTGCGGGATCGGCCACCACACGATGGTTGGCCGCATCATCGTGGTGGACAGCGCTGGCAACGAAGTCGCACAATCCGGAGGTACCCGATGAGCGCCGACGTCTACCGGTCCTGTCCCGTCACCGGCCGCCGGATCTACTCGCAGGCGGATGCGCTGATCAAGGCTAATGCCGTGGTGTCGGTGGTGTCGCTGCTGATCGGCGCGATCGCGGCGATCCTCATCGTGCTCACGCGCTGGCAGGCGGTGCACCTCCTCCCCGCGGACTGGTTCTACCGGCTGCTCGGCGTCCACGGGATGAGCATGCTCATCTTCTTCATCATCTTCTTCGAGATGGCGGTGCTGCACTTCGCCAGCACGGTGCTGCTCAATGCCCGGGTGTCCGCGCCGCGACTATCCTGGGTCGCCTTTGGGCTGATGGTGCTGGGCGCGCTGATGGTGGAGGTGCTGATGTGGGCCGGCAAGGCCGATGTGCTGTTCACCTCCTACGTCCCGCTCAAGGCGCACCCAGCCTTCTACCTCGGCGTCATCCTCTTCGCGGTCGGCGCACTGCTGGTGACCGGCGTCTTCTTCAATAACCTCGTGGTCGCCAAGCGGGAAAAGACCTACGAGGGGTCGCTGCCGCTGGTCGTCTATGGCGCGGTCACCGCCGCGATCATCGCGGTGATCACACTGCTCCATGGCGCCGCCATCTACATCCCGACGTTCCTCTGGTCGCTGGGGCTGATGAACGTCGATCCCCAGGTGTACCGGCTGGTCTGGTGGGCGCTGGGTCACTCGTCGCAGCAGATCAACATGGCCGCGATGGTCGCCATCTGGTACATGCTGGGCGCGCTGACCGTCGGCGCGGTGGTGCTGAACGAAAAGATCAGCCGCTCGGCTTTCGTCCTCTACATCCTGTTCATCTCCATGGCCTCGGCCCACCACCTGCTGGTGGACCCCGGCATGGGACCAGCATGGAAGGTGGTCAACACCAGCTACTTCATGTACATGGCGGTGCTGGCCAGCATGGTCCACGGCTTCACCGTGCCGGCGGGGATGGAACTGGGCCAGCGACTGCGGGGCTTCACCAACGGGCTGTTCGAGTGGCTCCTCAAGGGACCGTGGGGCGACCCGGGGTTCAGCTCCCTGATCTTCTCGGTGGTCGTGTTCGGTTTCGTCGGCGGCATCACCGGGGTGACCATCGGAACCGAGCAGATCAACATCATGGTCCACAACACGCTCCGCTCACCAGGCCACTTCCATTCGACCGTGGCGAGCGGCACGGCGATGGCATTCATGGGAGCCACCTACTACCTGATCCCGCTCATTTTCCGCAAGAAGGTGGCCTTCTGGCCGCTGGCCCGGATCCAGCCGTATCTCTTCGCCGGCGGCATGCTGGTGTTCGTGATGGCGATGACCTTCGCCGGCAGCTTCGGCGTGCCGAGGCGGCACTGGGACATCAGCTTCAGCCAGGCGCCGTTCGATGTGCAGTTCAATCCGGCGGTGGATCTTCTCCTCGCGGTGATGGCGCTGGGCGGCGTGGTCGCGGCGACGGGCGCGCTGGCGTTCGTGGCGATCGCGGTGAAGTCGGTATTCTTCGGTGAGCCGATCGGCGAGATCGTGCCCGGCGTCGAGGTGGCCGGCCTGCCGAGGGGTATCACCCATCCGCCCATCCACAAGCCGAACGTCGATCAGCTTAACGATGAACTCCATGCCGGCAAGACCTGGCGGCTCGGCCCGGCGCCGGGCACGCTGATCCTGGTGTTCGTCTTCCTGGCGGCTTTTGTGCTCTACTTCTTCACCAACTGGAAGCTGCTGTCGGCGGTGTGGAAGATCGGATCGTGATGCGCCGCCGGGCGGCGCTGGCGCTGGTGGCACTGGGGTGCATCACGGCGATCACCGTGTCGTGGTGGGCACTGGCGCTGTGGCCAATGCCCGCCACCACGCCGCTCTGGCTGGCCCGGGCCCGCGAAGTCTGTTTCGGGAACGCGGGCGACGGACTACCGAACGCCGGCGGATGGATCCTGCTGGTGGGCGAACCGCTTGGCATGGTAGCAATCCTCCTCGCCGTCTGGGGCGATGCAGTACGCGAGGGGCTTGGAGTACTCAGCCGGCGCTGGACGGGGCGGCTCCTGCTCGGTGGCACCGCGGCGGGAATGCTGGTTGGCATGCGCTGGGCAGCCCAGCGGGTGCTGGACGCGCGGGGCGAACCGTTCGATGCCCTCGCCAGCGCGCCGGTGCGCCTGGACCGGGAGCCGCCACCGCTCCGACTGCTCGACCAGGCCGGAGATACCATCCGGCTGGAGCAGTACATCGGCCGGCCGGTGGTCGTGGCGTTCGTCTACGGACATTGCGAGACCGTCTGTCCGGTGATCGTCCACGACCTGATCGCGGTCACCTCCCGACTCGGCGCCAAGGCGCCGGAACTGCTCTTCGTCACCCTCGATCCGTGGCGCGACACCCCCGCTCGCCTTGCCACCATCGCCGCGACGTGGGAGCTGCCGGCCGGCGCGCACCTGCTCAGTGCCGGGGTCCCTCAGGTGGAGGCGGTGCTGGATGCGTGGGGAGTTGCGCGGAGCCGGAACACCACGACCGGAGAGATTGTCCATCCGCGGCTGGCATATCTGATCGGGGCGTCGGGGCGGATCACGGCCCGGCTCGACGGCAGCACCGAGTCAGTGGTCGCCGCGGTGGAGGCGCTGGACCAACACAGCCCACGGTAGACGCCCAACGGTCCGCTTTCCCACCGTTGCGGAGCGGTCGAAGACGCGGCGGCCCCACCGATCCTACTTCTTCCTGGCGGCCTCCTCCCAGTGCCGCTTCTCCTGCTCTCGCAGCTCCGGGGTGCACTCCGCGCCGAAGTCCTCCGCCTCGAACACCCGCCGAATCTCGATTTCCGACGCGGTCAGCATGGGATTGGGGCAGCGCTTCACCCACTCCACCGCCTCCTCCATCGACCTCACCTGCCACAGCCAGTAACCGGCGATCAGCTCCGTGGTCTCGGCAAAGGGGCCATCAGTCACCGTACGCTGGGTTCCTTCGAACCGCACCCGCTTCGCCGTGCTGCTGGGATGGAGCCCATCGCCGGCCAGCATGATCCCCGCCTTGACCAGCTCCTCGTTGAAGTTCCCCACATCGGTGAGGAGCTTCTCGCTCGGCATGACGCCGTTTTCCGAGTCCGTGGTCGCCTTGATGCTCACCATGCCGCGCATTCGGCTTCTTCTTGATCGCTGAGAGTCAGGGGGGTCTGGCGGAAGCGTCGAGCGCTCGGCCTTCGGCCGCCGAGCGATCAGACCGCATTTCATTCGCCGCGCCCCATGGCCATCACATCGTGCCGTTCAGTTCTCCCGGGACCAGCGTGGTCTGGCTCGGTATCCGCCTCAGGCCAACGCGGCCTGGAGCACCTCGCGCAGCGCCTCGAAGGAGAAGGGCTTCTGGAGGAAACTCGCCAGGCCCTTGCCGGTGAACCGCACCAGCGCTTCCTGCTGGCTGAAGCCGCTCATCAGTACGACCTGCACTCCCGGGCGCAGCCGGCGCAGTTCCATGAACGTCTGCTCCCCATCCAGGTGTGGCATGGTGAGGTCGCACAGGACCAGCGCGAAGCGGTCGGGATCGGCGCGAAAGAGCTCCAGCGCCTCGCGGCCATCCGGAGCGAGTACGGCTTCAAGACCCATGTGGCGCAGCATCCGCGCGATGGTGGTCCTGATGGTCTCCTCGTCATCGATGACGAGCACGGTGCCCGGGCCAAGCAGGTCGGTGCTGGAGACCGGGCCGATGAGGGCGGGGTCGAGCGGACCGGTCACCGCCGGGAAGAGAAGCTTGAAGGTGGTGCCACGGCCCGGCTCGGTGTAGACCTTTAACGCCCCCTTGTGTCCCCGGATGATGCCGAGGACGGCGGCAAGCCCGAGTCCGCGCCCGGTAAATTTCGTGGTGAAGAAAGGATCGAAGATGCGGGTCTGTGTTTCGGGGGTCATGCCGCAGCCGCTGTCGGAGACTTCGAGAAAGACGTAATCCCCTTCAGGCAACTCGGGCGTGGTCACCGTGCCGGCGAGGGGGCGATCGATGCGGGTCACCCCCGTGCTGATGCTGATGACCCCGTTCTTCTCGCCGATGGCCTCGGAGGCATTGATGACGAGGTTCATGATCACCTGGCGGAGCTGGGTTGCGTCGGCCTCGATCGGGGGCAGCTGCGGGGCAAGTTGCAGCCGCAGCACGGCCTTCTTGCTGATCGAGAGCTGGATCATCTGGGTGGTTGCCTCGACCAGCCGGCCGAGGTCGAGTCTCTCGACCACGAAGCGCCCCTTGCCGCTGTACGCCAGCATCTGCTTGCAGAGATCGGCGGCACGAAACGCGGCTTCGGTGATGTCGTTGAGATTCTCCTCCGCCGGGGAGCCGGGCGGCAGGCTCATGAGTCCAAGGCTGGCGTTGCCCAGGATGCCGGTGAGGATGTTATTGAAGTCATGGGCGATGCCGCCGGCAAGCACGCCGAGACTTTCGAGCTTCTGCGTCTCCAGCATCTTCCGTTCGAGGTTGTCGCGATCCAGCTTGGCCTGCCTGCTGGCGGTGATGTCCTGGATGAAGCCGTCGATGCACAGCAGCGTCCCGTCGGCGGCATAGACCCCCGAGGCCCGCTCGGAAACCCAGTGCTCGTGGCCCTGCCGGTCGAGAATCCGGTACTCGTTCTGGCATGGAATGCGGGCGTCGAGCGAGGCCTGGCACTTGGCCCAGAGCCAGGTGGCGTCCTCCGGATGCACCAGGGTGCCATAGCTGACGCTCCGGTTCCCCTCCAGTTCATCACGTCGGTAGCCGGTGAGCGCCTCGCAGCCGTCGCTGACGAAGGTCATCGTCCAATCGGGATCGTTCTGGCAGCGGTAGGCCATGCCGGGAAGGTGGCACACCAGGGTCTCGAGCCGGACCTGACTGTCGCGCAGTGCGGCCTCGGCCTGCTTGAGCTCCGTGATGTCTGACCCCAGCACGAGGAAACCCAGCACCGTGCCGTCACTTCGCGTGCGGGGGATGTACTGCACGTCGAACCAGTGGGACTTGCCTGCGGGGCTGGTGGGATTGATCTGATAGTGCACCGGCTGGCCGGCAAGCGCTTGACGGACATGCGGCTGCATCTCGGCATAGTCCGCCGGCTGATGCACCTCGCTCAGGCGCTGGCCGACGAGCTTCTCGGCCGTCGGGCCGATGTACTCCTCGTAGCGCCGGTTCACCAGCCGGTAGCGCTCCTCGGCATCCACGAAGGAGATGTAGGCCGGCAGGGAATCGACCAGCAGCTGCAGCACGGTGAAACTGCCGGCCGAATCGTCCATCCACTTCATCGGTTTCTCCGGGATCGAGCGCAGGACCAACAGCCGCAGAGCCGGCGGTCTGCAGCCAGACCGGGCGCGGCATGCTTTCCAATGTACATCTCGAGGCAGTCATTCGCCGGGAAGATCGGCCTCAGTCGCCTTCGGCTCCGCCCAGGGGAGTGATGCGCCCCCAGATGAGCCTCTCTTCACCACTGGTTCACGATGCTTTCAACGCCAGCGGGGAATCCTGCTTGTGACTCAGGCAGGAGGTCCCGGATGCTGGTGGCGGAGCTGATGGAGAAGAACGTCCTGACGGTCGGCGCGGAAGCGACCGTCGCGGATGTCATCGTGACGATGTCCGACGCCCACGTCTCATCGTTGCCGGTGGTGGACCGGCATGGACGGTTGCTGGGAGTCGTGTCGAGCACCGACGTGCTGAACGCAGAGGCGGAGGCGGAGGGGGGCGGGCTTAAGACGCTTCTGGCAAAGACGACGGTCGAGACGATCATGACGACTCGTCGGCTGGGCGTGTCACCCGAGACATCAGTACGCGAGGCCGCCCAGCAGATGCTCTATGCCGACGTGCACCGGCTCTACGTCGTGGAGCACGACCGCGTCATCGGGGTCATTTCGACCACGGACATCGTGCGCGCCGTGGCCACCGGGCAGCTGTAGGGAATAGCGCCGCACGGCGAGCACCGCAGGTCGAGCCGTTGGGTCGCCCGCACTGAGAGGGGTGGATTCGGCGACCGGCCGGTGATGCGACACTGATCACAAGAACCGGGGGGCGCGGAACCGGTGCATGGGGCATTTTCAGGGGGTCGTGGACCGCCCCCTGACTCGTACGGAGCCTCCCACTCCCATGCCTTCCGCCACGCTACCGCTTCCTCCCGCACTGCAGCGCGCGCAGCACCACGCCGCCACCTGGCTCAACGGTCTGAACGAGCGGCCGGTCGCGGCGGTGGCAGATCTTTTGACTCTGCGTGCGCGACTGGGCATTCCACTCCCCGAGCGGGGCACCGACCCGGAACGCGTCATCGACGAGCTCGTGGCCGCCACGGAGGGGGGGCATCTTGGCTCTGCCGACGGGCGGTTCTTCGCCTGGGTCATCGGAGGATCACTCACCTCCGCACTCGCCGCCGACTGGCTTACTGGCGCCTGGGATCAGAACGCGGCGCTCTACTCTACCGCCCCCGCCGCCGCGGTGGTGGAAGAGGTGGCGGGGGCGTGGATCAGGGAACTGCTCGATCTGCCGCGCGACGCGTCGTTCGCCATCACCTCCGGCTGCCAGCTGGCCCATTTCACCTGCCTGGCGGCGGCTCGCCATGCCGTGCTGCACCGCACCGGGTGGGATGTCGGCGTCGAGGGTCTCTCCGGCGCGCCACCGTTCCGGGTGCTGGTCAACGAGCAGAATCATGGTTCCATCACTCGCGCAGTCCGATTCCTCGGACTTGGCACCCGGCATCTCCAGGCGCTGCCGACCGATCAGGCCGACCGGATCGCACCGGCCACACTGGAGCGCGCGCTCGCCAATCAGTCAGGCCCGACGATTGTCGTGCTGAACGCCGCCGACCTCAACATCGCCGCCATCGACCCATTCGCCGAACTCATTCCGCTGGCGCACGCCGCCGGAGCGTGGGTGCACATCGATGGCGCCTTCGGGCTGATCGCACGGGTGAGCCGATCGAAGCGACACCTGCTGGCGGGTGTGGAGGCGGCCGACAGCTGGGCGACGGATGGCCACAAATGGCTCAACGTGCCGTTCGACTGCGGCATCGCGCTGGTGCGGGACAGACAGGCGCACCGCTCGGCGATGACCGTCAGCGCCTCGTATATCACCGCCGAGAGCCAGGCGCGGGATGAAATCGACTGGAACCCGGAGTGGTCGCGCCGGAGCCGCGGGTTCGCGCTCTACGCCGCGCTCCGGGAGCTGGGCCGTGCGGGGCTGGAGGCGGTGGTGGATCGGAATTGTGCGCAGTGCCATGCGATCGTCATGGGCATCGGTGCGCTCGACGGCGCGGAGGTGGTCTGGGAACCGACGCTCAATCAGGGGCTGGTCCGGTTCCCCGACCCGCGTGCCGGCGCGAGTGAGGCGGACCATGACCGCCGGACCGATGCGGTCATCGCCGGCATCAACGCGACCGGCGAGGCGTTCTTCAGCGGCACGACCTGGCGCGGGCGGCGGGCGATGCGGGTCAGCGTGGTGAACTGGCGGACGACGGAACAGGATGTGGTGCGCGCCATCGCGGCGGCGCGTCAAGCGATCAGCATGGGCTAACGGTGGGTAGGTCCGGCCTCCGTGCCGGACCGGGAAGGGCAATGAGGCGCGGCGCAATGGTCGCCAGCCGGCCGGCCGGCCTGAGTTCATCCTTCTTTACCGGGGGCCCCGCCAGGGCCGGACTGCTGCTCTTTCCTTGTCCTGCTCATTCTGGCAGCCGACGTCAGCAGCGACCTGCCCGCCGTGGCCCGAGTGGCCGTCACTCCCGCCAGCTCCACCATGGCGGACAGCGATTCCGCCGACTTTTCGGCGGTGGCCTATGACGCCCTCAACAATCCCCTGCCCTCGGCGACGATCCACTGGACCTCCGCAGATCCCGCGGCGGTGCAGTTCCAGTACGGCTCCGCGCTGGTGAACACCTTTGCCTGGCCGAGCGTCGTGGTGCATGGTCGCAAGGTCGGGCTCGCAAGCTTCACCGCGAGTGCCGGCGGCATCACGACGGTGGTGCCGATCGACATCCAGGTGAACACCATCGTGCTGGTGCAGCTCTACCCGCCGGACTCGAGCCTCACCGTCGGCGATCAGGTGCAGGGCGACCCGCGAGTGAAGGACAACTCCGGCTACATCGTGCCCTTCCCCGTCTTCTGGACCACCAGTGACGCCAACGTGGCGACGGTCGACGCCAACGGGCTTGGCCCTACCCTGCGCCAGTCCCCTCAGCCGCAGGCCTCACCGGCCTCGCGCGGAAACACCGTGATGCCGACCGCGAGAAAGGCCGCCTGGGCCCGGACCGTCCGCAGTCTGAGCTGGTCCGCGAGCAGGCAGCCGGGCCCTCGGAGACGCGGACCGGGGAGGCTGGGACGCACCGACGCCTGGGCGAGGTGCGCCGCCAGATCCCACGGGTGGGAGGCGAGCGCCTCAAGCGATTTCTGCCGCAGCAGGTCGAGTGCGCCGTTGCACATCATGCCGGTGGTCGTGATGTCCGGCGCGGTGAGCACCAGGCGGTTGGTCCGGATGGCGGGGACCCCACTGATGCGGACCGGGCAGGCGAGCGGTCCGCTCCGCGCGGTGGCCAGAAGCACCACCCGCGCCCCTTCCACGCGAAAGGCATTGGCGCCGGGCTGCAGGGTGAGCGAAACGACCTTGCCCTGATCCTGCGCCAGCGCCTCCTCGACCAGATGGCGTCCCTCCGCGGCCGTCACCCGGACCTCCTGATCCGGCGTGCGGCTCGCCTCCTGCACCTGGCCCGCGAGCGCCGACGACGTGCCTCCGAGGCATGCGAGGATCACCCCGGCACTCGCTATCTTTGCTACCAGCATCCTGCCTCCCTTGCGACGCCCTGACGGACGTCCGCCGCAGTCACTCACTCCTGAAAAGTAACGGGAGCCACGAGCGCCGCCGGCGACGACTGCCGTCCCACCCGGAGAGATTCATGGCTTACCAGCAGCGTTGCGCCCTCCTGCTACTTTGCCTGCCATCACTCCTCACCGCCCAGCAGACACCCGGCTGGCGGGTGCACGAGATGACCCGGCCCCATCCGCCATCGATCGCGACACCAGCGCTGGCGCGAGCGGCACCACCCGCCGGTGCGGTCGTCCTGTTCGACGGCACCAGCCTCAGGCACTGGGTTGGGGCGGACGGGAAGCCGGCGCGATGGACGCTGGGGAAGGGTTACTTCGAGGTGCGGCCCGGCACGGGCACCATCACCACGGTGGATTCCTTTGGCGACATGCAGCTCCACCTCGAGTGGTCCGCGCCGGTTCCGGCGAAGGGCGAGGGGCAGGACCGCGGCAACAGCGGCCTCTTCCTGATGGGGCGCTATGAGCTGCAGATTCTCGATTCGTGGCATAACGAGACCTACACCGACGGGCAGGCGGGGGCGATGTATGGCCAGCACCCGCCGCTCTTCAATGCCTCGCGTCCGGCGGGGATGTGGCAGAGCTACGATGTCTTCTTCCGCCGGCCGCGGTTCGACGCGGGCGGCGCCCTGCGGGAGCCGGCGCGCGTCACCGTGCTGCAGAACGGTGTGCCGGTGCAGAACAATGTGGCGCTGTTCGGGCCCACCTCGTGGCTCAGTCGCCTGCCCTACGAGGCTCATCCCGACCGGCTCCCCTTCGGGCTGCAGGATCATTCGTTCAAGGTCCGGTTCCGCAATATCTGGGTGCGGCCGCTCCCCGAGGGGGATGCGCCACCACCGCCACGCGATATTCACCGGGTCGCCGACGGCGTCACCGCCTCGCTGATCGGCCGATACAATGAAGGGGGCAACGCCGCCGCGATTCTGCTCTACGACGGGAGGCTCTCCGTTGACCTGGGCGACGGGCCGATGCCGCTCGTCGCCGACACCGACTCCTCGTTTTCGATCGAGGGCGTGGATGCCGCGGTGCGATTCTCGCGGGATGCGGCCGGGCTGGTGCGGGCACTCGAGTTCGAGGTGGGTGGGGTGCGCCGGCAATTCGAGCGGCGCACCGAAGCGAACCGCCAGGTGGGCCGGATCCGGACCCCGCAGGGCGAGATTCTCTTCCTGCTGCACGACGCCACACCGCGCCACAAGGCGAGCTTCCTCCGGCTGGCGACGGCGCACTACTGGGATTCGCTGACGTTCAACCGGGTCATCAAGAACTTCGTCATCCAGGGCGGCTGCCCCGACACGCCGGAGGGCTTCAGTGACTCCCCCTACCTGCTCGCGCCGGAATTCCGCGACAGCCTGAAGCACATCTACGGCGCGGTCGGCGCCGGGCGGGACGACAACCCGGGCGAGCTCTCCGCCGGCTGCCAGTTCTATATCGTGGTCAACCCCAAGGGCATCCCCCGGCTGGACCATCACTACACCGTCTATGGCCAGGTCATCCGGGGAATGGATGTGGTGGAGACGATCGCCTCGGTGCCGAAGGACTCCACCGACACCCCCCGGACGCCGGTCAGCCTGCACATCGACGTGATCACGATCACAGCCGAGGAATTGCGGCGCCTGTCGTCGCCCTGATTGCAACTCTCCGCCGCCCGTGACATACTGGTGCGGAGGATTCCGGGACGAATACGCGGAGAAGGTGGATGCGGCGGATCAGGGAGTGGCGCGAGGCGCTCAAGCGCGGCGGGATGACTCGGCGGCGGCGGTGGCAGCTCATCACCGCCGTAGTGGCGTTCTACCTGGTGCGTGACATCCTCCTTTATGTCGTGCTGCCGGCGCTGGTCTGGGTCCGCACCCGATAGCGGCGCCCCTGACCCATCCCATCTGAAGCCCGGCGAGCCTACCCCCGCACCATCAGCACCACGCCCCACACCGCCAGTCCTGCCCCGACGATCCGGCCCACGAGATCGCCGCGGGGCACCACCTTTTCGAGCAGCACCAGCAGCGCCAGCCCACCGACCCAGAGCGGATTCATCACCCCGCCGACGAAGAGCAGTCCCATCAGCAGCCAGCAGCAGGCGAGGCAGAGCGTGCCGTGCTCCAGGCCCATGCGGAGCGCGCCGCTGGTGCCTTCCCGCCAGTGGGCGGTGAAGTGGGCGAGGGGTGAGCGGCAATGGGAGAGGCAGCTCGCCTTGAACGCGGTCCACTGATAGGCGCCGGTCAGCAGCAGGAGCGCACCGGCGACGAGGCTCATGGGCCGGGAGCCGGAAGCGAGGTCGAGCAGGGCGACGCCCAGGCGGGTCTGCAGGAGCGCGGCGAGCGCGCTGAACCCGATCCAGATCAAGAGATAGCCGCCGACGAAGGCGGGCACCGAGAGCGGGGCCCGATTGGTCTGCTGCCGCTGGCGGGCCATCGACATGAACAGCAGGACCGCCGGCAGCACCGCCGGCAGCATCATCCCCGCCATCATCGTCACCCACATGAGGAAGAGGCTGAGCAGCGTGGCTGTCGGGGCCATCGGCCTATCCATTCCCGGCATGTCCATCGGCATCGTCGCCGACATGCCGGGGGCGCGGGCGACGCCGGCGACCCAAGCCCACGAGAGGATCGTGAGCAGGGCCAGCGTCGCGATGACCCTCAGCCGGTGCTCAGGTCGCGTTGTGCCAGCGGGCGATGGCATGCGCCGAGTACTTGCCGGGGTGGGCAAAGTGAACCTTGCCGTGGGTGACAGTCATCGCGGCCGTGGTGCAGACGTTCCCGTCGTCCCAGAAGAACCCGCCCTTGGGATAGACGATATGCACCTCCGAGTCCTCGCCCGAGACGATATTCTTGATCGGGGTCTGCTGCAGTTCGACGACGCCGGGGATCCGGAAGCTCGAGCGGGTCCCGTTCACCTGCATCTCGATCCTGGCGCGGACCGGTCCCTCAAAGGAAGTGACCGTACCGGCCAGCGCCTCCCACGGCATGCCGCCATGCTGGCCGCTCAGGATCTGGGCGATCGCGTCCACTTGGGGCTCGGTCAGCGACTCATTCACAAACAGCACCACTGCCCCGTTGCCCTCGTGAATCGCGCCGGGATATACGCAGACGACGACGAACGTCGCGCCGTCGAGGCGGACCGAGCCGAACATCCCTTCCTGGACCCGATAGCCGATCAGGAAATGACAACTGGTATAGGTGGGCGTCCCACCAAACTGGCAGGGGCAGCTCGTGGGACAGTTGCACGATTCGAGCTGATCGAGCTGCACCTTGTAGCGGGTGGCGGTTGGGGCGGCGGGCATGGGAGCCTCCGGGGGGAGCAGGGAGA
>Ga0163150_10000258_pt1 | contig 99931 bp, 94 predicted proteins | sample OliLakLV19P2IB_FD_148628 | JGI IMG/M metagenome (GOLD analysis project Ga0163150, IMG submission 148628) | Freshwater microbial mat bacterial communities from Lake Vanda, McMurdo Dry Valleys, Antarctica - Oligotrophic Lake LV.19.P2.IB | ecosystem: Environmental > Aquatic > Freshwater > Lake >...
GCCAGGATCTCCGCCGCCAGGGCCTGGTCGTAGGCGGCCTGCGCTTCCTGCACATCGGTGATCGCAATCAGGCCCACCTCAAAGCGCTTCTGGGCCTGCTCGAGCTGGCGGCCGATTGCGTCCTTGGCGGCCTGCTCGGAAGCCAAGGTGTCCTCAGCAGCCAGCACGTTGAAATAAGCCTCGGCAACTCGGATCACCAGATCCTGCTGGGCAGCCTCGTAGTCCACATCCGCCTGGGCTGACTGCTTGCCGGCCTGGGAAAGCCCGACCCACTGGTCCCAGCGGAACACCGACTGGCGAAGCTGCACGTTCCAGTTTCGGGCGTAGTAGTTACGGGAATCAATGGGGCTGGCCGCGATAACGTCACCGATCTGGTTGAAGGTGGAGCCGTTAGCGTTACTGTCGCCCCAGGCGGCCGTGCCGCTGACCTGCGGCAGCAGCGCACCCCGCGCGATGGGTTTGCCCTGCTGGGTGGCCAGCTTGTTGGCGTCGGCCTCCCGCACGAGGGGGTCGCTCCTCAGGGCCTTCTGGTAAATCTGCATGAGGGTGTCGCCCGAGGCCAGGCTGGAAACCAGAAGCGCGGTCAGGGGCAGCAGCGACGTTGTTCTCATGACATCCCGTCCTTGAGTTTCAGAATCTGAACTTCGATAGTGGTGGTGCGTGCAGCAACGCCGGCAGCGACGTTTCGAAAAGTGTGGTCTCGGCCCACTGTTCCGGGCCCTGGCGCGTCAGCAGCCGGGCCTGCATCAAGGGCTCTTCCCCGGTCACCAGGAACAGGCGGCCCCCAGCGGCCAGCCACTGCCGAAAGCAGTCGTCGGGCTTTGGCAGGGACCCCGTTACGGCGATCACATCGTAGGGCGCGTCCGGACGGTAGCTGAAAATGTCACCAACATGGACTTCGGCATTCCACGTCGACACGCCCCGGAGGTTTCGGCGGGCAACGTCCGCCAGCTCCGGCAGGATTTCCAGGCTCGTCACCTGGCGACTCAGGCGCGCTAGGCAAGCGGTGAGAAACCCCCCCCCGGTGCCGACTTCCAGTACCCGATCGGTCCCCCGCAGGCTCAGCGCCTGCAGCAGTCGGCCCTCGACCTGGGGGGTCAGCATTGACTGGCCATACCCCAGGGGTACTTCGGTATCGGCAAAGGCCAGGTTGCGGAAGCGGGGCGGAACGAACTGCTCCCGCGGGACCTGCGTGAGGACGGCAAGGACGGCCGGGTCAAGGACGTCCCAGGCGCGCACCTGCTGATTAACCATCTGGGTGCGGGCCGCTTCGACGTTGATGCTCATTGGGGGCGTTAAGGGTAAGTAGATTGACGGGTTCAGACAAGATTATGGCCCAAAGCGGTGGCCTGCGGATTATGGTGAACGGCACCGACCCCGGAATGGACCATCGGCTATGCTTAAAGTCGTCCGCGAGGCCGGACCGCGCCAGCGTTCAGCGCATAAATCCGAGAGGAGCAGGGCCCGGCTGACTCCTCCGTAGCAACACCAAAAATGACCGAGACGTGGTTGATCCTGGCCCTTGCGGTGGCCTGCCTCGGGCTCGTTGCGACCTGTTTCTACCTGTGGCGAGGCCGCAGCGACTATAGCCGCGGTGTGGCGATCCTGAACCGGGAGATTATCGAGGCTGCGGAGACCGCTGCCTTCGGCAAGCGCGTTGCCCTGCCCGCCAGCGACGTTCAGGAGATTGGCCAGCTGGGCGACAACGTCAATCGGCTGTTCGACTCCCTGAATACCAAGGATCGCCAGTTGCGGCAGCGGGAAGCGCTGTTTCAGGATTTGGCCAACACGATGCCGGAGGTGGTCCTGGTCCACCGGGATCGGGTGATCTTTGCGAACAGCGCGGCGGGTGCCCTCATGGGCCTCACCGCAGAGCAGCTGGCTGGCCGACCGGTTACCGATCTGGTCCGGCCGGCGTACCGGGCCATGACCCGCAAGAACATTGCCGGGCGGCTGGCGGGGGAGGTCGTTCCCGATCGCTACGAGATCCAGCTCATCTCGGGCGCCGAGGGGGGACTGTGGGTGGAGGCGGCCGGGACCATGATCGACTACCGGGGCCAGAAGGCCATCCTGTCGATAGCCCGGGATGTGAGCTACCGGAAGAGCATCGAGGCAAATCTTGGCAGGGGCAAGCAGCAGGCCCAGATCACCCTCGAATCCATTGGTGAAGGCGTCATCACCGCCGACACCGAGGGCGTCATCGATTACCTGAACGGTGCGGCAGAGAAGCTCACTGGCATGACCCGCGAGAATGCCATCGGCAAGCGCATGACTGACCTCATGACGCTGGTTGACGAGAACGACCGCAAGGATCTGGGTGATCCTGTGGCACGCTGTCTTTCTGAGCGGCGCCAGGTTGGCCTGGGCCGACGGGCCCTGATGATCTCGACGGATGGCAGTCGCGAGTTGTCGGTGGAGCTGACCGCCTCGCCCATCATTGGTGCTGGCGACACCGTGGCGGGTGCCGTGGTCATCATGCACGACGTCACCGAGATCCGGGGCATGACGCGCCGGATCTCCTACCAGGCCGCCCACGACGCGCTGACGGGGCTGATCAACCGCATGGAGTTTGAGAGGCAACTGGCAGAGGCACTGGAAGGCGGTCGCGGCGACTCGCTGAACTCGGTGCTCTGCTACATGGACCTTGACCGGTTCAAGGCGGTCAACGACACCTGCGGTCACCTGGCTGGCGACAACATGCTTCGGGAGATAGCGAAGCTCATCCGTGACCAGGTCCGCGACTCGGACTTTGTCGCCCGCCTGGGCGGCGACGAGTTCGGCATGCTGTTGATCCGCTGCCCGCTCGACAAGGCCCGCCAGATTGCTGACGACGTGTGCAATGCCATCAGGGACTACCGTTTTGTCTGGCAGGACCGAATCTTTACGGTGGGTATCAGCATTGGTCTGGTGGAAGTGGCCAGGGAGACCGGGACGCTGAAGGACCTGCTGAGTGCCGCCGATTCTGCCTGCTATGTGGCCAAGCAGCAGGGCCGCGGACGGGTTCACGTGTACTCAGCACGGGACGAGGTTTCTGCCCGGCAGCGGGGCGACATCCACTGGCTGCGCCAGTTGCAGGTTGCCTTGCGGGAGAACCGTTTCGAGATCCATGCCCAACCGATCATCTCCACTTCCGGTCGGGTGACGCGCGGGCCTGCCCTCGAAGTCCTGCTCAGGATGATGGACGACGATGGCAAGCTGGTGCAGCCGCGCCAGTTCATTCCTGCGGCGGAGCGCTACCAGCTGATGGCCAGCATTGACCGCTGGGTAGTTCAGGCCACTCTGTCGGCGATAGCCCACGGCGCCATTCGCCTGCCGGACGAGCGGAGTTGCAGCATCAACCTCTCAGCTCAGGCGCTGGGAGAAGACGGGTTTCTCGACTTCGTGGTTGACTGCCTTGATCACAGTCAGGTGCCTCCGCACCAGATCTGCTTCGAGGTCAGCGAGTCTGCTGTTATGGAACGCTTTGATCAGGCGCGCCGCTTTGTGGGGGTGGTACACGGTATGGGCTGCCAGTTTGCTCTGGACGACTTCGGCAGCGGGCTAGGCTCTTTCACCACCCTGCGCGACCTGTCGATCGATTATCTGAAGATCGATGGCACCTACACGCGGGACTTGCGGCCCGAGACCCTGAATCACCAGGTCGTGACGGCTCTAGCCGGAGTGTCGCGGATCCTTGGCTTCAAGGTGATCGCAGAACAGGTGGAGACCCAGGCGGATTTCGAGACCCTGCGCTCCATCGGTGTGGATTTCATTCAGGGCAACTTCATTGACAAGCCGCACCGGCTCGGTGAGCCGAGCACCGCTCTTTCCACCCAGTAGGAGCGGCTTTAGCCGCGACCACACGTCGCGGCGCGAGCGGCATCCCGGTCGGGATCCCTTCCGGCTACCGTGAGTACACGGTGAGCGCCGGAAGGGATCCCGACCGGGATGCCGCGGGCTACGGAGCGAGTTGTCGCGCCTGAAGGCGCTCCTACAACAGCGGCACCAGCAGGAGGGCGACGATGTTGATGATCTTGATCAACGGGTTGATGGCGGGACCGGCGGTGTCCTTGTAGGGGTCGCCAACGGTGTCGCCCGTCACGGCGGCCTTGTGGGTTTCTGAACCCTTGCCGCCGAAATTGCCCTCTTCAATGTACTTCTTTGCGTTATCCCAGGCCCCACCGCCCGTACACATCGAGATGGCGAGGAAGATGCCGGTGACGATGGTGCCGATCAGCAGGCCGCCCAGAGCACGGACGCCGGCTCCCGGACCCATGAGGATATTCATGCCGAAGCCAACCACTACGGGCACGAGGATCGGGAGCAGGGAGGGGACGATCATCTCCTTGATCGCAGCCTTGGTCAGCAGATCCACTGCCTTGGAGTAGTCGGGCTTCGCCGTGCCCTCCATGATGCCCTTGATCTCCCGGAACTGACGACGCACTTCCACCACCACGGAGCTCGCGGCGCGACCCACGGCTTCCATGGCCATCGCGGCGAACAGGTAGGGCACCAGGCCACCAATGAAGAGGCCAATGATGACGGCCGGGTCGGAAAGGCTGAAGTCCTGCAGTTTGCCCACGGCCTCGAGGTTGTGGGTGTAGTCAGCGAAGAGCACGAGGGCAGCGAGTCCCGCTGACCCGATGGCGTAGCCTTTGGTGACTGCCTTGGTGGTGTTGCCCACCGCATCCAGGGCGTCGGTAATGGTGCGGACGTTCTTCGGCAGCCCGGACATTTCAGCAATACCACCGGCGTTGTCCGTGATCGGACCGTAGGCATCGAGGGCGACGACCACGCCCGTCATGGACAGCATGGCGGTCGCAGCAATGGCGATGCCGTAGAGGCCACCCAGCTCGAACGATGCCCAGATGGCTGCGCAGACCGCGAGGACCGGCCACGCTGTGGACTTCATGGAGACCGCGAGGCCGGCGATGACATTGGTGCCGTGGCCCGTCTGGGATGCAGCGGCGACATAGCGTACGGGCGCGTATTCCGTGGCGGTGTAGTACTCGGTGATCCAGATCAAGGCACCGGTAAGCACCAGGCCGATGACTGCACACAGGAACAGGCTCATCGCAGCCTCACCCATGACTATCTGGGTCACCGGGTAGAAGGCCGCCAGGGCCAGGATGCCCGACACGGCCAGACCGCGGTACAGGGCGTTCATGATCTTGCCGCCCTCTCGCACATTCACGAAGAACGTGCCGACAATCGAGGCGACGATCGACACGGCGCCGAGTACGAGCGGGTAAAGGATATAACGGAGATCAAGGCCCCCGTCGGCGCCCTTGAACATCAGGCCGCCAAGAACCATGGTGGCCACCACGGTCACTGCATAGGTTTCAAACAGGTCGGCAGCCATGCCGGCGCAATCACCGACGTTGTCGCCCACGTTGTCGGCAATCACGGCGGGGTTTCGGGGGTCATCTTCCGGAATGCCGGCTTCGACTTTACCCACCAGGTCTGCGCCAACGTCGGCACCCTTGGTGAAGATTCCGCCGCCCAGTCGCGCAAAGATGGAAATCAGGGAACCACCGAACGCCAGGCCAATCAGCGAGTGCAGAGCCTCGTCGTCACCGATGAAGCCACGCATCACCGCGAAGTAGCCTGCAACCCCGAGCAGACCGAGGCCGACCACCAGCATGCCCGTAACGGCACCACCGCGGAACGCGACCTGCAGTGCAGGGTTGAGGCCGATGCTGGCCGCATGCGCGGTTCGGACGTTGGCCCGGACCGAGACGTTCATGCCGATAAACCCGGCCGCGCCCGAGAGGACCGCACCGACGACGAAACCGCCTGCTGTGGGCAGGTCAAGCGCCAGGGCCAGGATCACGGTCAGCACCGCACCGACTATGGCGATGGTGTAGTACTGGCGATTGAGATAAGCCTTGGCTCCTGCCTGAATCGCCGCGGCGATCTCCTGCATACGGGCGTTGCCTGCGGGTTGCCCGATGATCCAGCGCGACATGAGGGCGCCGTAGAGCAGGGCCAGCAATGAAGCGCCAATGGCCAGAGTAATGGCCAGGTTGGTTGACATGGTTGAGTCCTCGAAGATGAAAAGCCGGCCAAAAAATGGCGCGCAATCATAGCACTAAGATTTGGCGTTGTAGGAGCGGCTACGGCCGCGGCTTCAGCTTTTTCTTCACCGCCACGAGCTTGAGGGACGCGTAGGCGGGTAGTCCCTGCCTGTAGGGCGGGTAGTCCTCGCCTTGGATCAGGGGGGCCAGATAGCGCCGGGCGGCGGCCGTGATGCCGAACCCATCCCGGGTTATGTAGTTCCTCGGCATCATCTTCTCCTGGTTCGCCACATCGGTCAGGGCGGCCTTCCCGACGCTCCACCGATACGGCTTGTCCGAGCGTCTCACAATGGTCGGCATAACCGCGTTCTCGCCTTTCAGGGCCAGTTCTACGGCCGCCTTCCCCACAGCGTAAGCCTGCTCCACGTCGACCCGTGCAGCAATGTGCCGGGCCGAACGCTGCAGGTAGTCGGCGATGGCGTAGTGATACTTGAGCTTCAGTTCGTCCCTGACCATGGTGGCAATGACCTGCGCCACGCCGCCGAGCTGCTTGTGGCCGAAAGCGTCTACCGTGCCGGCATCGGCCAGAAAGCGCCCGTCAGCGTGGCGTGCGCCTTCGCTGACCACCACGACGCAGTAGTCGAACCGGCGCACGCACCCAGCCACGCGAGCGAGGAATGCCTTGGCATCAAAGGCGATCTCCGGGAAGAGGATGATGTGCGGGGCATCCCCGGTCTTGCTGCCGGCGAGGCCTGCGGCTGCGGCAATCCACCCGGCGTGGCGGCCCATTACTTCCAGGATGAAGACCTTGGTTGAAGTGCGGGACATGGAACGCACGTCCAGCGCCGCTTCCAGTGTGGACACGGCTATGTACTTCGCGACAGAGCCGAACCCGGGACAGGTATCCGTGATCGGCAGGTCGTTATCTACCGTCTTGGGGACATGGATTGCGACCATCGGGTAGCCGAGCGTCGCGCCAATCTGGGACACTTTCAGGCAGGTGTCCGCAGAATCGCCACCGCCGTTGTAGAAAAAGTAGCCGATGTCGTGCGCCCGGAAGACGGCGATCAGCCGCTCGTACTCGGCCCGATTCTGCTCCAGTCCCTTCAGCTTGTAGCGCGCAGAACCGAATGCGCCTCCAGGCGTGTGGCGGAGTGCGGCGATGGTGGCAGCGCTCTCCCTGCTGGTATCCACCAGTTCTTCATCCAGGGCGCCGAGGATCCCGTTCCGGCCGGCGTAGAGCGTGCCGATCCGGCCCCGGTGGCGCCTGGCTGTCTCGATGACGCCACAGGCCGAGGCGTTAATGACGGCTGTGACGCCGCCGGACTGGGCATAGAAGGCATTCCGTTTGGCCATGCGTATTCCGATTCTCGTTTGACGTCTACGGAGGGGGCACTGTAGCTTACGCCGCCACTGTTGCTGAATGGGACTGGACTCTTGCGCATTGTATTTCTTGGGGCCCCGGGTTCGGGCAAAGGCACCCAGGCGCAACGGCTGATGGCCCAGCACGGCACCGTCCAGCTCTCGACTGGCGACCTGCTGCGCGAGGCGGTGGCGGCTGGCACCCCGCTCGGCCAGCGGGCGAAGGCGGCAATGGACGCCGGGCAACTGGTGTCCGATGACATCGTCCTCGGCATGATTCGCGACCGTCTGAGCCGGGATGACTCTGCAGCCGGGTTTGTCCTGGATGGGTTCCCCCGCAATCTGGCCCAGGCCCGCGCCCTGGAAGTCATGCTCGCTGAGATTGGCTGCCCGCTGGACGCGGCTGTCCTCATCGACGTAGACCTGGACAAGCTGCAGAAGCGCCTGACGGGCCGACGCACCTGCTCAGTCACGGGCAAGCTCCTGAATATCCACTTTTCTCCCCAGGCCGACCTCGATGCCTGCCTGAAGGCGGGAGGGCAGCTGATTCAGCGGGTCGATGACAACGAGGAGACGATCGGGAACCGGCTGAAGGTCTACCGTGCGCAGACCGAGCCGGTAATCCCTTACTACCGCCAGGCAGGACTGCTCCACGAGGTCGATGGTGAGGGTTCGGTGGACGAGGTCTACGCGCGCGTCACCGCGACGCTGCGTCCGTAGGCGCGGCGACCGCCGCGACCGTTAATGTTGCGTATCCTCGACGTCTTTCTGCAGATCGCACTGCGCCGCCGTGGGCCCGAAGACCTGCCGGCTTCGTGGTTTCTGCTCCTGCTGGCAGGCCTGGTCTATGTGATCGCTCAGGGCCTGCTGGCACTGCCCGTTTACCACGCATCCGTGGCGCTGGCCCGAAGTCTCGTCCTTGATCTCCTGTTGCTGTGTGGTTGTCTCTGGGGGTTGCTGCGCCTGACTGGTCACGCATCGCGCTATCGGCAGACACTGACTGCCATGTTCGGCACCGGGGCCCTGCTGGGGGCCTGCATGATCCCGTTCAACTACTGGCTGGATCTGGCGGCCGATCCCGGGAAGCCGGCGATCGGACCCACGCTCGGACTCCTCGCCGTGGTCAGCTGGTCACTGGCGGTGAACGGTCATATCTTTTCCAGGGCACTGTCGGCACCGTTTGCGGCAGGCCTGGCAATCTCCGTCGCGTATTTTTTCCTCAACTACCTGGTGTTCGCCCAGTTCGGACCGCCGCCGGTCTGACCCTTAAGGCTGTCAAAGCTCGTATGCAGCACGTACATATCCTTGGAGTCTGCGGGACCTTCATGGGCGGTGTGGCCGTCATCGCCAAGGAAGCCGGCTACCGGGTGACGGGCTCGGATCGCAACATCTACCCGCCGATGAGTGACCAGCTGACCCGTCTGGGTGTTGAGCTGATCGAGGGCTATGGGGCAACCCAGCTTGATCCTGCGCCTGACGTAGTCGTCGTTGGCAATGTCATGACCCGTGGTATGCCGGTCATAGAGGAACTGCTGAACCGGGGTATTCCCTACATGTCCGGGCCTGAGTGGCTGGCGAATGCAGTCCTGCGCCACCGCTCGGTGATCGGTGTGGCCGGTACCCACGGCAAGACCACCACGACCAGTCTGCTGGCATGGATTCTTGAGTGCGCCGGCCGGCGCGCCGGCTTCCTGATCGGCGGCGTGCCCGCGGACTTTGAGTTCTCGGCCCGGTTGGGGACTGATCCGGTATTCGTGATCGAAGCCGACGAGTACGACACCGCGTTCTTCGACAAGCGCGCCAAGTTTCTTCTCTACCGTCCCCAGACGCTGATCGTGAACAATCTCGAATTTGATCACGCTGATATCTACCCCAACCTCGAGGCCATCACCCAGCAGTTCCACCAGCTGATCCGGGCTATCCCGGGCAACGGTCGGCTGGTCGTGCCGGCGGGCGATGCCAATGTGACGGCACTGCTGCAGCGAGGTTGCTGGACGCCACTGGACACCTTTGCGAGCCGCAGTGACGAGGGTGCTGACTGGCTGGGGATCGAGTCTCCCGGGGGCACGCTGCGCGTAACCCACAATGGCCAGGAGGTTGGGCGCTGTCAGTGGCAGCTGTCGGGAGCCCACAATGCCGAGAACGCCGTGGCGGCCTTGGTGGCAGCCCGTGCTGTCGGAGTTGAGCCTGCTGTGGCGCTGGAAGCCATCGGCCGGTTTCGGGGCGTAAAGCGCCGCCTGCAGCACCTCGGCGAGTTTGGCGGTGTCCAGATCTTTGACGACTTCGCCCATCATCCGACCGCGATTCGCAGGACTCTGGAGGGTATCCGGCAGCGTGCGGGCGTGCAGCGGGTCATTGCGGTTTTCGAGCCGCGATCGAACAGCATGAAGCTCGGCATCTACCAGGGGGCACTGGGTCCCGCGCTCGGTGCTGCGGACCAGGCCTGGGTTCTGCGCCCCGCTGGCCTCAAGTGGGATCTGGATGCCGAGTTTCGGTCTGATCCCCGCATCCGCGTTTGCCCGGATATCGAAACGATCATTGCAGGTATTGTGGCTGGCAAGCATCCGGGGGATGCGGTGGTGATCATGAGTAACGGCGACTTTCAGGGAATCCATGGTGCGTTGAGTCAGGCGCTCGGGTCGAGGCCGTGACCTTGTCGGCTGTTCCCCTGTTCCCATTGAGCACGGTTCTGTTTCCAGATGGCCCCTTGCCCCTGCGCGTCTTCGAGACGCGCTACCTGGACATGGTCAGTCGCTGCCTGCGGGAGGCTTCAGACTTTGGTGTCGTGCTGATCGTAGGCGGCGGGGAGACGGGCCAGGTGGAAACCAGCACTATTGGCACTTTCGCTCATATCATCGATTTCCATCAGGGTAGCGACGGCATCCTGGGAATCACGGCGCAGGGGAAACGGCAGTTTCGCCTGCTTGGGGTTTCTCGCCAGGCAGACGGGCTCTACGTCGGGGATGTTGAGTTGTTGCCGGAACTGCGCCGGCAGTCACTGCCAGAGGAATTTCGCCCATTGGCCACGCTGCTCGCCTCTGTGATCGACGATCTGGGTGGGCTCTACGCTGCCATCGACAAGCACTATGACGACGCTGCCTGGGTTGGCTGCAGGCTTGTGGAGATTCTGCCGATGCCCCCAGCCGACAAGCAGCGGTGTCTCGAACTCACGGATCCGGTCGAACTGCTGCAGTTCCTGCGACCGATGCTCCGCCCATTACGCCGCGAAAAACCGCAATAGGAAGCGTTGTCCCGATGAAAACTTACATGTGCCTGATCTGCGGTTATCTGTACGACGAGCGGGCCGGTTCGCCCGAATCCGGGCTGGCGCCGGGAACGGCCTGGGGCGATGTCCCCCTGTCCTGGCGCTGTCCGGACTGCGGAGCGGGCAAGGAAGATTTCGAGATGGTCGAGGTCTAAGGCGCCCCTACCTCGCTGACAGCGGGTTGCCTGCCATCAATCTGTCTGGACTGGATGCCCTTCCGCCCCAGCAGGCTCAGCACGCTGTCGGGGCCTACCAAGTGCAGGGTCCCGACGACTATCAGGTAATCCTTCGAGTCATCCACCAGGCCGCCGATGGCCCGGGCAAAGTTTTCGTTGCGCTGAAGAATCAGCGCCCGATACACCTCCGGTTGCTCCCGGACGCTTTCGAGCAGGTCCGCGTCCAGCGTCACCACGTCACCCGTCTTCCACGCGGCGATCATCTCGTCGGCCACATCGCCCGCTTCCCGTGCTTCCTCAAGGGTGGTCTGGAGGAAGCCTCGCTGGGCGCCCGGCGACAGGTTGTCGAGGATTCGAAGCTGGCTTTCCAGGGTTTCCAGACCGCGGATCTCCTTGCCCTGCTGTCTGGCTTCTGCGGACAGTTGCGCTTCAATGCCCAGGGACTGGTCGAAGCCGAGCTGGGCGAGGCGCAGCTGTGTGACTGCGATGGCGGCGTACCACGGTTCGAAGGGTGCCAGGGAGGACAGGTCCAGTCCCAGTTTGCCGGCTTCGGCCGACGCAGCCCGCCAGGCATCGGGGCCCAGTAATTCCTTTAACTGGCGCCCCTGGCCGTCCCGGGCGAGTGCGGCAATGGTCTGCGCACTCACCACCGGATCGAGATCGTCCATGTCGATCTCCATGAGCACGATGTCCGCCTCAGCAAAGGCCTGCGTGATCGCGGGGTCCAGGGGGTAGTCGGTAGCGCGCAGCAGGTGAATCGAGCCGAGCACCATGATGTGATTGCGGGTGCCCGTTAGTTCCCAAAGGGGCAGGGCCGGCGCGGCCCGTGTCCACAAGGCTGCTGCCGTGACCAGCATGGCCAGGGCCGCGGAGGCCAGTCTCCGGCGTGATGGCAAGACCATTGAGTTCAGGCGACCCAGACTACCGATGTACTGATGCTGCCATCCGCGCGGAGATCCAGCCACCGGTAGCCCGGCGGGCGCGTGTCCAGGGCAAAGTGGTCAGATTCCGGCTTGAACTGGGAACAGGTGGAGGGTGTGCTCATCAACTGGACTCCCCGCCGCTCCCGGTCCGAGGCCTGATGGACGTGGCCCCAGACGATGCCGCGGACGTGGGCATGCCGGTCGCAGACCCGGAAGAACTCGTCCGCATTGCGCAGCGCCACTCCGTCGAGCCAGCGGCTGCCCATGGGCACCGGCTGGTGGTGCAGGGCAATCAGGCAGTGGCCGGCGGGGCGGCTCGCCAGAGTCCGTTCCAGAAACTCCAGCTCCGGCTCGGCCAGTAGGCCGCCGGCATCATTGCTGGCGAAACTGCTCAGCATCACCAGCGCCCAGTCACCGTGCTGTGCGACCCCACAGTACTGGAACGGTGGTTCGGACAGTACCTCACGCATGAGTTCGGGGGCGTCATGGTTTCCCGGCAGGCAGTAGACCGGCAAACCGAGGCTGCCGGTGAGCTCCCGAAAGCGCTCATACCCACGGCGGGTCTCGTCCTGAACGAGATCACCCGTGGCGAGGATCGCAGCCGGCCGGCGCGGATCGGCCATGGCCTGCTTGAGCGTGGCCACCAGCGTGTCGTCAGTGTTCACGCCCCGCATCCGTGCCTCCCGGTGCTCGTGGAGGTGGGGATCGGTGATGTGCAGGATGCGCAGGGGAGGTGGCATGGGGAAACTATAGCCGGAGCTCCGCCTCGCCATCGAATGGGCTTCGCAAGGACCGCGCCGGCCGGCAGAGGCAGCGGCGAAAATGCGACGAAGATCGCGTTATTCGGCGGGCTTTCGCGCGATGACCCCCGCGTGCTCCCGGCCCGTCGCACTCTGGGTGCCGCCCCGGAGAAACCGTGCCTCAAGGACCTCGAAGCCGGCCTCCCTGCAGACCCGGCTGAGGATGTCGGGGTCCAGGGGATGAATAAAGGTCGAGTGCTTCGCCGGATCGGTACCCGCTGGCAGAAGAGACGGATAGTTGCTGACGAACCCCGGCCAGGGGCAGCCCTCGCGTTTGCGCCGCTCGTAGTCCGGCGCACTTTTCCACCAGGGGCCTACATAAGGGCTGTCCGTAATCAGGAACGCCCGGCCGCCTGGCAGCAGCCAGTCGAACATCTTGCGGACGGTGATTTCGATATCCCGGGCCAGCAGAAAATGCAGAGCCCGGGCGCAGAGAATGGCTCCGAAGCTGCCGGCCGGAAAATCTATCTCCGGCAGCCTGGCCGGTTGGCTGCGGAAGCGGGCGCGATCAGCCGGTGGAACCCGCTTTGCCAGGATCTCCAGGTGCCTGGGCTCGAGATCGCTGGCCAGAACCCGCGCACCGTTGGCCAGCGCTGGCAGGGTCGCCACGCCGTAGGCGCAGCCGATGTCGAGGCATTCAGCCTGCCGAGTGCCAGCGTACTCCGTGAAGGCCAGTGAGTAGTCGTCCAGCGTCTCGGTCATCCACCCCGTGTTGTTCAGGGTGGGGATGAGCCCAGGGACGGAGGACTTCGGAAGGAGCGAGTCGCTGGCTGGCATTGGGACTTCCGCAGGAGCGCCTTCAGGCGCGATCCCTATGAATCGCGCCTGAAGGCGCTCCTGCGGGGGCACCTCGTCCTCAATAGCGGTAGTGGTCTGGCTTGTAGGGTCCCTCGACGGGCACGCGGAGGTAGTCGGCCTGCTTCTGGGTCAGCGTGGTCAGTTCGACGCCGATCTTCTTCAGGTGCAGGCGCGCGACCTTCTCGTCGAGATACTTCGGCAGTACGTAAACCTTCTTCTCGTACTTGGTCGGGTTCTGCCACAGGTCCATCTGCGCCAGGACCTGGTTGGTAAAGGAAGTGGACATGACAAAGCTCGGATGGCCCGTGCCGCAGCCCAGGTTCACCAGACGTCCCTCGGCCAGCAGGATCAGACGCTTGCCGTCCGGAAAGATAACGTGGTCCACCTGGGGCTTGATGTTCTCCCACTTGAGCTTGCGCAACGACGCCACGTCGATCTCGCTGTCGAAGTGCCCGATGTTGCAGACGATGGCCTGATCTTTCATCTTCGCCATGTGGTCGTGGGTGATCACGCCGAAATTGCCGGTCGCGCTGACGAAAATGTCGGCTTTGGGGGCAGCCTGGTCCATCGTGACCACGCGGTAGCCTTCCATGGCGGCCTGCAACGCGTTGATCGGATCGATTTCCGTGATCCACACCGTGGCGCCCAGGCCCCGGAGCGACTGAGCACAGCCTTTGCCCACATCCCCGTAGCCGGCGACGACGGCGATCTTGCCGGCAATCATGACGTCGGTGGCGCGCTTGATGCCGTCCACCAGGGACTCCCGGCAGCCGTAGAGATTGTCGAACTTGGACTTAGTGACGGAGTCGTTGACGTTGATGGCGGGGCACATCAGGCGGCCGGCGGTCGCCATTTCGTAAAGCCGGCTGACCCCCGTCGTGGTCTCCTCGGAGATCCCGCGGACATCCTTCATCAGTTCGGGATACTTGTCGTGCAGGATCGCGGTCAGGTCGCCGCCGTCATCGAGGATCATGTTGGGTACCCAGCCGTTCGGTCCCCGCACCGTCTGCTCGACACACCACCAGTACTCTTCCTCCGTCTCGCCCTTCCAGGCAAACACCGGCACGCCGGCGGCGGCAATGGCCGATGCCGCGTGGTCCTGGGTGGAGAATATGTTGCAGGACGACCAGCGAACACTCGCCCCCAGCTTCACCAGGGTTTCGATCAGCACCGCGGTCTGGATCGTCATGTGCAGGCAGCCGGCAATCCGGGCGCCTTTCAACGGCTTCGACTTGCCGAACTCCTCGCACAACGCCATGAGGCCTGGCATCTCGGTTTCCGCAATGGCGATTTCTTTCCTGCCCCAGGCGGCGAGGCTCATGTCGGCAACGCGGAAGTCGTCCTTGGTGGCCAAAGCGGGCTTGGTGCTCATCGATGCGTCCTCAGGTTTGGGGCTGTTTGTTCAAGTTGTGTAACCGGCAAATCAGTAGCTAGCGCCTGACGCGGGCATCCCGCTGCAGCGCCTCCGCCTTGTCAGTTCGCTCCCAGGTGAAGTTTGGTTCTTCCCGGCCGAAGTGGCCGTAAGCCGCCGTGGCCCGGTAGATGGGCCTGTGCAGATCCAGCATTTCCCGGATGCCGTAAGGCGTCAAGTCGAAGTGCTTGCGCACCAGCTGGTCGAGGCGTTCCTCACCGAGCGTGCTGGTGCCGAAGGTATCGACACTCACTGAGGTCGGCTGGGCGATTCCGATGGCGTAGGAAACCTGCACCTCGCAGCGGTCGGCAATGCCTGCCGCAACGATGTTCTTGGCCACATAACGGGCGGCATAGGCCGCCGAACGGTCCACCTTGGTCGGGTCCTTGCCTGAGAAGGCTCCGCCGCCGTGGCGGGCCATGCCACCATAGGTGTCCACGATGATCTTGCGACCGGTGAGGCCACAGTCACCCATGGGTCCGCCAATCTCGAAGGCGCCGGTCGGATTGATGTGGATCTTCTCCTTCTTGAGGGAAGCGAACCACTTTTTCGCGATGACTGGCTTCAGGATCTCCTCGATCACGGCTTCCCGGAGGTCCTTCTGCTTGATGCCCGGCGCGTGCTGGGTGGACAGCACGACGGCGTCCAGGCCCACCGGCTTGTGGTCCTCGTAGACCACGGTGACCTGGCTCTTGGCGTCAGGCCGGAGCCAGTCGAGCTTGCCTTTGCGGCGCACGTCTGCCTGGCGCTTCACCAGCCTGTGGGCCAGGGTGATGGGTAAAGGCATCAGCACGTCCGTCTCCCGCGCCGCGTAGCCAAACATCATTCCCTGGTCGCCGGCGCCTTGTTCCCGCTTCTTCTTCCGGGACACGCCCTGGGCGATATGGGCCGACTGCTTGCCGATGGCGTTCAGCACGCCACAGGATTTGCCGTCGAAGCCCTTGTCCGAATGGTCGTAGCCGATGTCGCACACGACCTGGCGGACCAGCGCCTCGAGGTCCACCCAGGCGTTGGTGGTAATTTCCCCGGAGACCAGTACAAAGCCAGTCTTTATCAGGGTTTCACAGGCCACGCGGGATTCCGGTTCCTGGGCCAGGATGGCATCCAGGATGGCATCGGAAATCTGGTCTGCCATCTTGTCCGGGTGACCTTCAGAGACGGATTCGGAGGTAAAGAGCTTGCGGGTGGCCATGGGATATCCGGTTGTGGGTGTTTGGGGCGGGAATTATAGACTCAGGTCCAGCAGCCTGTCGGTGTCCGGTTTGGCAGTGACATAAGCAGAGGCAGGCCAACCCGTTGCGGGTCCACCAGTGTTACGCGACAATGCGCGCCCGCTGCGGGCTTTCGCGAGCATTCCTCCCCACTCGTCCCGGAGCGCTGGGGGTTCCATGCCAGCCAAAGCCCGAACGACCCGCCCTGCCGCCGCCCGTCGGCAGCTGGCCAATGCGATCCGTGTACTCTCCCTGGATGCCGTAGAGGCGGCCAAATCCGGCCACCCGGGCATGCCCATGGGCATGGCTGACTTGGCGGAGGTGCTCTGGAACGACTACCTCCGGCACAACCCAGCCAACCCGACCTGGCCCGACCGGGACCGTTTTGTGCTCTCCAACGGGCACGGGTCCATGCTGCTCTATGCCCTCCTGAATCTGACCGGCTACCCCCTGTCACTGGACGAGATCCGCCGCTTCCGCCAGTTCGGGTCCCATACCGCCGGTCACCCGGAACGGGACCTTCACCTCGGCATCGAGATCACCACCGGACCCCTGGGCCAGGGGCTGGCCAATGCGGTGGGTATGGCCCTCGCAGAGAAGTTGCTGGCCGCCGAGTTCAATCGCCCGGGCTTCCCTGTGGTCGATCACCACACTTGGGTCTTCCTCGGTGACGGGTGTCTGATGGAGGGCATTTCCCACGAGGCCTGCTCTATCGCTGGCACTCTGGGTCTCGGCAAGCTCATCTGCCTCTACGACGACAACGGCATCTCGATCGACGGGCAGGTCAAGAACTGGTTTACCGACGATACGCCGGCCCGCTTCCGGTCCTACGGCTGGCACGTGGTCGCCGACGTGGACGGCCACAATGCCGAAGCCGTGAGCGCTGCCATCGAGGCAGCCCGGAACGAGACCGGCCGGCCGTCGCTGCTCTGCTGCAAGACCGTCATCGGCTGGGGCGCTCCGAACAAGCAGGGCACGGAGAAGGTGCATGGCGAGGCCCTGGGCCCCGACGAGGCCGCCGCGGCCCGCAAGTTTCTCGGCTGGACCGCGCCGCCCTTCGAAGTGCCGCCCGAGATCCGGGCCGGCTGGGATGCGCATGCCGTGGGTGCGCGTCTCGAGCAGCAGTGGCGGGAGGTCTTCACGGCTTATGGCAAGGACTACCCGGAGCTTGCGGCCGAGTTCAGCCGGCGCATGGCGGGGGAGCTGCCTGTTGCCTGGCCCGCCCACGCCCAAATCGCCCTGGCCAGGATTGTCACCGACACCGCGGCCAAGGCCACCAGGAAATCCTCGGAAGATGCCCTGACTGCCTTTGCACCGTGTCTGCCGGAACTGTTCGGCGGGTCGGCGGATCTGACCGGCTCCAACCTGACCCGCACCAAGGCGGCCGTAACCGTGGGTCCCGGTCACGTCGCCGGCAACTACCTCTCCTGGGGCGTCCGCGAGTTCGGCATGTCGGCAGCCATGAACGGCATGGCGGCCCACGGTGGCTACATTCCCTTCGGGGGCACCTTCCTGACCTTCTCGGATTACTCCAGAAATGCGCTGCGCATGGCGGCGCTGATGGAACTCCGCTCCATCTTTGTCTTTACCCACGACTCCATCGGTCTCGGTGAAGACGGGCCGACCCATCAGTCGGTGGAGCAGACCGCGAGCCTGCGCCTCATCCCCAACATGCGGGTCTGGCGGCCCTGCGACGCGGTGGAGACTGCCGTCGCCTGGCAAGAGGCTATCGAGCGCGCCTCTGGCCCCACGAGCCTGGTACTGACGCGCCAGGCCCTGCCTGCGCAGCCCCGCGACGCGGCCCAGATTGTGGCTATCAGGCGCGGTGGCTACGTGCTCCGGGATGCTGCCCGCGTGGACCTGATACTCATTGCCACCGGGTCGGAGGTGGCGCTGGCGGTTGCCGCGGCCGACGCGCTCACTGCGCAGGGCCACGGCGTGCGCGTGGTGTCCATGCCTTGCCCCACGTTGTTTGCTGCCCAGGACGCGGCGTGGCGGGCTTCAGTCCTGCCCGCCGCCGTGACGCGCCGGATAGCGATTGAGATGGGCGTAACCGAGACCTGGCATCGCGCTGTGGGCCCGGCTGGCCGCGTCATCGGTATCGACGTGTTTGGCAAATCAGCCCCTGCCAAGGATCTGTTTCAGCACTTCGGTTTCACCCCGGAGCGCGTTGTGAAGGAAGCGCTGGAGTTGCTCAGCGCATAAGCTGTCAGGAGTCGTTCGCATGCCCGTCAAAGTTGCTATCAATGGTTACGGCCGCATCGGCCGCAATGTTCTTCGCGCCCTGTACGAGGCACAGCGCACCGGCGAGATCGCCATCGTTGCGATCAACGATCTCGGTGACGCCAATACGAACGCGCACCTGACGCGTCACGATACGGCCCACGGGAAGTTTCCCGGGACCGTGGCCGTCGATGGCGACTGCATGGTGGTGAACGGCGACAGGATCCGTGTGCTCGCCAAGCGCAACCCCGCGGAACTGCCCTGGGGTGAGCTCGGTGTAGACGTTGTTCTGGAATGCACGGGCCTCTTCACGACCAAGGAAAAGGCGTCCGCCCACCTCAAGGCCGGGGCGAAGAAAGTGATTATCTCCGCCCCCGGGGGCAAGGACGTGGATGCCACGATCGTGTACGGCGTGAATCACCAGTCGCTCAAGGGATCTCACACCGTCATCTCCAATGCCTCCTGCACGACCAATTGCCTGGCACCTCTCGTCAAGCCCTTGCACGAGAAGTTGGGTCTGGTTCAGGGGCTGATGACTACGATCCATGCCTACACCAACGATCAGGTGCTGACTGACGTGTACCACGAGGATCTGCGGCGGGCCCGTTCTGCAACCATGTCGATGATTCCCACGAAGACGGGGGCCGCTGCCGCCGTCGGCCTCGTGCTCCCCGAACTCAATGGGAAGCTGGACGGCTTCGCGATGCGCGTCCCGACGATCAACGTCTCAGTGGTAGACCTGACCTTCACGGCATCGCGGGCGACCACCGTGGATGAGGTCAATGGCATTCTCAAGGCCGCCTCCGAGGGCGAGTTGAAGGGCATCCTGGGCTACAACACGGAGCCGCTGGTGTCGGTGGACTTCAACCACGATCCGCGCAGCTCGATTTTCGATGCAACCCAGACCCGGGTTGGTGGTGGCACGCTCGTCAAGGTCCTGAGCTGGTACGACAACGAGTGGGGCTTCTCCAACCGCATGCTCGACACCACCATTGCACTGATCAAAGCCAAATGACCACTAAAGTCCTGCGGATGACTGACCAAAGCCTCGCGGGCAAGCGGGTGCTGATACGGGTCGATTTCAACGTGCCCGTGAAGAACGGGCGCGTCACCAGCGAGGCGCGGATTCTCGCCGCGTTGCCCACGATTCGCCTGGCGCTGGAGCGCGGCGCCGCCGTGATTCTGCTGTCGCACCTCGGGCGTCCCAGTGAAGGGCAGTTCGATGCTGATCTATCGCTGCGACCAGTGGCGAACCGGCTGGCGGAGTTGCTGGGCCAGTCCGTGCCGCTGCTACGGGACTGGCTCCAGGGTTTTGAGATCGCCGACAGCGAAGTGGTGCTGTGCGAGAACGTGCGCTTCAATACTGGCGAGAAGAAGAACTCGCCCGCCCTTGCCAGGCAGATGGCAAAACTCTGCGACATCTTTGTCATGGATGCCTTTGGCACTGCCCACCGGGCGGAAGCCAGCACCCACGGCGTCGCGAAGTACGCACCCGTCGCCTGCGCCGGCCCGCTGCTGATGGCCGAGCTCGAGTCGCTCGAACGGGTGCTCCGCAAGCCCGCCCGACCGGTGGTTGCCATCGTTGGGGGTTCCAAGGTCTCAACCAAGCTGAAAGTGCTGAAGTCCCTGGCGCAGCAGGTGGACCAGCTGATCGTCGGTGGCGGGATTGCCAATACGTTCATCGCTGCTGCTGGCCATCCGGTTGGGAAATCCCTGTACGAGAAGGGCCTTATCGGTGAAGCCCGGCGCCTGGCAGGCAAGGGGTTCCGGGCTTCCATCCCCGTGCCCACCGACGTGGTCGTGGCCAAGGCCCTGTCGCCAAAGGCGGCAGCGGCCATCCGGTCTGTCAGCAAGGTGGGCCCGAACGACCTCATCCTCGACATCGGGCCGCGCACGGCCGAACTCTATGCCCGCCTCATCGCCCGGGCCGGGACCATCATCTGGAACGGTCCCGTCGGGGTCTTTGAGATCGACCAGTTCGGTCGCGGCACCAAACGGGTCGCCCAGGCGGTAGCCCAGGCCACGACCCGGGCGAAGGCCTTCAGTGTGGCGGGCGGAGGCGACACGCTGGCGGCCCTCGAGAAATACGGGCTGACGGACCAGTTGTCCTACGTCTCCACGGGCGGTGGTGCCTTCCTCGAAGGCCTGGACGGCACCGTGCTGCCCGCCGTGGCTGTGCTCGCCCAGCGTGCGCGCGCCCGAAAGTGAGCTGCTGACCCGGCTGTTCCATGCCGGTCTTGCCGCGGCAGATCCCGCCCACTGCCTGCCCGCCTTTCTGCCTACGAAACCCCCGGCGGGCCGGACCCTCGTGCTGGGCGCCGGCAAGGCCGCCGCCCGCATGGCGGCGACCCTGGCGGCTGACCACCATGCCCACCATCTCGGGCCGCTCTGCGGCGCCGTCGTCACGCGCTACGGCCATGGTCTCGAGCCCGGAGAGCAGGCCGCGGGTATCGAGATCCTTGAGGCCGGGCATCCAGTCCCCGACGCGGCGAGCGTCGCAGCGGGTACGCGCATTCTGCAGCTGGCCCGGGACTGCCGGCCCACCGACCGTTGCATCGTGCTGTTGTCAGGCGGTGCGTCAGCGCTGCTGGTGCAGCCCGTGCGGGGCGTGACCCTGGCCGACAAGCAGCACGTCACCCGCAGCCTGCTGGCTTCCGGGGCCGGTATTCATGAGATCAACACGGTGCGCCGCAAGCTCTCGGCCATCAAAGGCGGGGGCCTTGCCCGGCACCTCCGGGCCGGGGAAATCCTGCTGCTGGCGATCTCCGATGTGCCCGGTGATGCACTCGCGGACATAGGCTCCGGCCCTCTCTCTCCCGATCCGGCCACCCGGGCTCAGGCACGGGCCATCCTTGCCCGGTTGCGGATTCCGTTGACGCCGGGTGTGGCCCAGGCCCTCGAGGAGGCGGAGGAGGGAGCGTCAGCCAGCGTAGCGTCGGTGACGGGCCGGATCATCGCCAGCTCCGCGACGGCCGTGGCGGCCGCCGCCCGGGCGGCTGCAGCAGAAGGCTGGCCCACGCTGATCCTGCCTGACGTGGCGGGACCGGCGCGGGACGCGGCGCAGGTCCACGCGGGGCTGATCCTGGATCTCAAGGCCCGCCGGCAGCGGACCGTGGTGCTTTCCGGCGGAGAAACCACTGTCACCGTGACGCACCCCGATGGTCGGGGTGGCCGCAACGGCGAGTATCTGCTGGCGTTAGCGCTGGGCCTGGGTGACGAGGGTGGGGTGCACGCGCTGGCTGCTGACACCGACGGTATTGACGGCACGGGCGACAATGCGGGGGCGCTGCTTACCCCGGACACCCTCAGGCGCGCGGCCGCGGCAGGGCTGGATGCGGCCATTGCGCTCGCGGCGCAACGGAGTTACGCGTTCTTCGCCGGGCTTGGCGACCTGCTGATCACGGGGCCCACCCGGACCAACGTCAACGACCTCCGCATCGCGCTGATCAGCTGAGGTCGTCCGCGTGGCTGTGTGATAATGGCCACGGGTTTTGTTGTGCCGGTGGGGCGTTCGTCATGCGCAGGACGAAGATCATTGCCACCCTCGGTCCCGCCACGGACGATCCCGTCACTCTCGGGAAACTCATTGCTGCGGGCGCCGACGTGGTGCGGATTAACTTTTCTCACGGCGGTGCTGGCGATCGCGAGCGGCGCGTGCGGATGGTCCGCGAAGCTGCCGATACGGCCGGCAAGCACGTTGCCGTGCTGGGGGACCTCCAGGGCCCCAAGATCCGCATCCAGCGCTTTCGGGACGGCCCCGTGCAGCTCAAGGAGGGGCAGCCCTTCATTCTGGATTCCGAGATGGACCCGGAGGGCGGGTCCATCGAGGGGGTCGGCGTCGCCTACGCAGCCTTAAGCAAGGACGTCGGGCCGGGTGATGTGCTGCTGCTGGACGACGGCTTCATCACGCTGACCGTTGAGCGGGTGGCCGGAACGCGCATCCACTGCAGCGTGACCCAGGGTGGTCGTCTCGCCGACAACAAGGGCATCAACAAGCAGGGCGGCGGCCTGTCGGCCCCGGCGCTGACCGACAAAGACCGGGAAGACGTGCGGCGGGCGGCAGAGCTCGGCGTGGACTGGCTGGCGGTGTCGTTTGTGCGTCGCGCCGAAGACCTGCATGAGACCCGGGCGCTCCTGCGGGAAGCGGGCAGTAACGCCCATCTCGTGGCCAAGATCGAACGGGCAGAGGCCCTCACCAACCTGGAAAGCATCATCGACGCGTCCGATGCCGTGATGGTGGCCCGCGGCGACCTGGGCGTGGAGATGGGTTACGCCGGCCTCACGGGCCTGCAGAAGCAAATCCTGAAGATGACACGGCACCGGCACAAGGTGGCGATCACCGCCACCCAGATGCTGGAATCGATGATTCACAGCCAGGTGCCTACCCGTGCCGAGGTGTCGGACATTGCGAATGCGGTGCTGGATGGCACTGATGCCGTGATGCTTTCGGCAGAGACCGCGGTGGGCGAGTATCCCGTGCGGGCGGTGGCCACCATGGCCGAAGTCTGCGTCGGTGCGGAGAGCTATTACCTGACGCTTGGCCTGCCGAATTACCGGAACAACGACCGCTTCCAGCGCTCGGACGAAGCCATTGCAATGGCTGCGATGTACACCGCCAACCACCTGCCCGTGACGGCCATCATTGCCTTTACCGAGTCCGGCTCCACGCCGCTGTGGATGTCCCGCATCCGGTCCGACATCCCGATCTTCGCGTTCACCCGGCACGAGGCCACGCGCCGGCGGGTGGTGATGTACCGGGGCGTGTACCCGGTGGCCTTCGACATCACGCACACGGACGTGGAGCAGATTTACCAGGAGGTTTTCCGCCTGCTCCTCGCCAAGGGCCATGTCCGCGTGGGTGACCTGGTCATCGTTACCAAGGGCGAACTCACCGGGGTGGCCGGCAAGACCAATGCCATGCAGATCCTGCCGGTGACGCAGGACAGCTGAGCGGCGCTCCTGACCAAGCAGTGAATAGCAGCCGCCGGCCAGACTGACGGCTGTAGCTCGCCGCTATACTGCCCCGGCATTCACTCGGGGCAGACAGACATGCAGAAGGTCGCGACGCTTTGGGCTTTGGTCATTGCGGCCCTTCTAGTGGCCGGCACCAGCACCGCTGCGGCAGCCGGCGACCTGGTCCTCGTGGCCGGCGCCACCGGACGCACGGGCCAGCAGCTTGTTCGCGAGTTGAATGCGGCCGGCTTCAAGGTGCGGGCACTGGTTCGTGACCCTGCCAGCGCCCGGGCCATCCTTGGCGATACGGTCGAATACGCCAGTGGCGATGTGCGCCAACCTGCCACGTTAGGGCCCGCCTTGCAGGGCGTCCGCTACGCCATCTCGTCCATCGGCGCGACGCGCAAGGATCCGGCGAACTCCCCCGAGTTCGTCGATTTCCAGGGTATCCGCAACCTGGCCGACGCCGCGGCTGCAGCGAAACTCGACCAACTGGTCATCGTGTCGTCCGCCGGCGTGACCCAGAAGGATCACATCCTTAACAAGATGTTCGATAACGTGCTGGTCTGGAAGGCCAAGGGCGAGGCGGCTGTCCGGGCCAGCGGCGTGCCCTACACGATCGTCCGGCCGGGTGGCCTCACGGACAAGCCCGGCGGCCAGGGCGGCGTTCGCCTGGAGCAGGGTGACCGGGGAACCGGCCTCATTCCCCGGGCCGACGTGGCGCGGGTGTGCGTTGCGGCCCTGAAGTCACCCGAGGCGCGCAACCGCACCTTTGAGGTGTACAGCGCCCAGACACCACCCGACACCGACTGGAAGGCCTTGTTCGGCAAGCTGTCCGGTGACGGGACCCCGCCAGGAGTGGGGCCATGAGCGCCTCCGCGGCGCCACCGTCCCTGCTGGGGCAGATGCTCGGCAAGACGGTGAGGATCGAACCGGGCGAAATGAAGTCCGTCGTCACGGCGTTCCTGTTGTTCTTCTGCGTCCTGGGTGGTTACTTCGCCGTGCGCCCGGTGCGGGAGACGGTTGGCACCATTCTGGGTTCTGATCGGGTCAGCGATCTCTACGTCGTGACCTGGATCGTGTCCCTGGCCGTGGTTCCCCTCTACGGCTGGGCCTGCACAAAATTCCGCCGCAGTGCCTTTCTTCCGTGGATCTACGCTGTGGTTGCACTGTCGCTGGTTGGTGTCGGTCTGGCCATTGCCGCCGACGAAACCAACACCGCGGTAGCGCAGTTTTTCTACGTGTGGGTCAGCGTCATCAACCTCTTCATCGTTTCCGTGTTCTGGAGTTTCCTGCTCGAGATGTTCGACGCGAACCAGACGCGGCGGTTGTTTGGCGTGATCGCGGCTGGCGGTACCACTGGAGCCCTGGTCGGTCCGCTGCTCACGGACCTCAGCGTGACCACGATTGGTAACCCCGGCGTGCTGTTCATGGGCGCCGGGTTCTTCGTGATTGCCATCTTCTGCCAGCGGAGGCTGCTGGGAGTGTGGGAAGGCATGCCCAAGGATCCCGCGGCGCCGCGGGCGCCCGACCGGCCCATGGGCGGGAATCCCTTCTCGGGTTTCTCGCTGGTGCTGAAGTCCCCGTACCTGCTCGGGATCGCGCTCTTCGTCATCCTCCTCGCGTCCGTGAACACCTTCCTGTACTTCGAGCAACTCCGCCTGGTCAGCGAGACCTTTACTGACAGCGAGCAGCGCACCCAGGTGTTTGCGCGACTCGACTACATCGTGCAGGGCCTGACGGTGTTGCTGCAGCTGTTTGTCACCGGCCGGGTGGCGTCGAAACTCGGTGTCGTGGCCCTCCTGACCATCGTGCCGGTGATCATGGTGGGCGGGTTCCTGAGCCTGGCGGCGGTGAACACCTTTGCGGTGCTGGCCGTAGTTTTTGTCATCCGCCGGGTTGGTGAGTACGCCTTCATCCGGCCGGGCCGGGAGATGCTGTTCAGCCTTGTAGATACGGAGACCAAGTACAAGGCCAAGAACCTGATCGACGTCCCCGTCTACCGGGGTGGCGATGCCCTGTCAGCCCAGGTGAAGACCGGGCTGGAAGCGGGCGGCCTGTCTCTGGTCGGCGTGGCGTTGCTCGGGGCCGCACTGGCCGCTGCCTGGGCGCTGAACGGCTGGTGGCTGGGCCGCCGCCAGGCATCCGGTGGGGTGGGGGCCACAACGGCACCTCCCTGACCGTCGCGCCACTGCTTCCTGACCGTCCCACCGCTCCGCACTGGAGGAGCGGCTTCAGCCGCGACCTTCCCATTCCCATTTCCGCCGGAAAGACCCGGTTTCTCGGCATTGCCCCCGTCCCGGCCCCCGCGTAGCCTTCAAACCGTGGAAATCGACCTCAGAAAGCTTCTCGCACTCCCGGCCGCCGAGCGGCTGGAACTGGCGGAGGCGCTGTGGAAAAGCGTTGGCTATCCGGCGGACATCGACACACTGCCAATGCCCGCATGGCAGGAAGCCGAACTGGGCCGCCTGCTCGATGAGTACGACCGCGATGGGGACGACGGGATACCGGCTGAAGGCGTCATGGCCGGAATCCGGCGGGAACTGTGGCCCAACGGCTGAGTTTTCGCCCCCGTGTCAGAGGCCATCTAAAAGGGGCTGCTGAATGGTACGAACAGCAGCGTTCAGGCCTCGGCAGGCGATTTCTCACAGCGGTCGACGAAGTACTGCAGGAAATTTGCGAAGCGCCGCTGCGATATAGCCCCGTCGGACGCGATACGCGACGTGCACAGGTCCGCCCATTTGCCTATTCAATCTTCTTCCGAATCAAAGGCGATAACGTGGTCGTGGTGGGTGTCCTCCATGACCACAGAGATCCGTTCGAGCGGCAGCGCCTCCGGGAAGACTCTCCGATCTATTCGTCACTCGCAGCTTGAAATAGCCTGCAAATAGTCGCGGCTGAAGCTGCTCCTACGGGGAGGGGGTCGCGGCTGCCAGACTGCGTTCTTGGCCTGCAGCCCGGGTCAGCTCGTCTTCTTCGCGCCCAGCGCCTTCAGGTCTGCCAGGACCTCTTTTGAGTGGGCCGTCGGGTCCACCTTGTCGTAGTGCTTCGCGATCTTGCCGTCCGGGCCGATCAGGAATGACTGCCGCTTGGCAATTTTCATGATGCCGAGATTGTTCATCACCCCATAGGCTTCCGCTGTCTTGCCGTCGATGTCGGCCAGCAGCGGGAAGGGCAGGTTGTATTTCTCGGCGAACTTCTTCTGGTCCTTGATGGCGTCGATGCTGACGCCGAGTATCGTGGCGCCAATCTCCTCGAAGGCGAAAATGTTGTCGCGGAATTCACAGGCTTCCTTGGTGCAGCCGGGAGTGTCAGCCTTGGGGTAGAAGTAGAGGGCCACCCACTTGCCCTTGAACTCGTCCAGCGTACGCCAGTTGCCGTTCTGGTCCTGGAGCCGGAAGTCGGGAGCAATCTGGCCTGCGGCCGGCTGCGCTGCCCTGGCTGAGTTCAGCCAGCTGTAGCCAAGGCCAATCACCAGGGCTACGCCCGCAATGAGACCTACTTCACGCATCATGTCTGCCAGCTCCCTCCGTGACTGCCTTGAGCATAGCATCGGGGTCCGATTGCTTGTGGCAACGATTCCGCTGTGACTATGATCCGCCGCATGGCAGCTGAGGGCGCTTCCGGGCAGTAAGGCTCATGACCGCAGACCGCAGACAGAGCTCCGGACCGGGAGGCCTGAACAAGCACATCGGTCTGGTGCTGCCCGGTGGCGGCGCTCGCGGCGCCTACCAGGTGGGGGTGCTCAAGGCCCTGGCCGAACTCCTCCCGCGGCGGTCGACGAATCCCTTCGCGGTCCTGAGCGGAACGTCTGCCGGCGCCATCAGCGCAGCGGTACTCGCTTCCAGGGCCCGTTCCTTTCGCCGCGGAGTGACCGATCTGGAGCGCGTCTGGGCCAACTTTCACTCCAGCCAGGTGTTTCGGTGTGATCCGGCCACCATGCTCAAGAGCAGCCTGCACTGGTTCGCAGCCGTGGTCCTGGGCGGGCTCGGCCCCCGTAACCCCAAGGCACTGCTGGACAACGATCCGCTCTGGGCGCTACTGCGCGGCCGGATCAACTTCGATGCGATCCAGGATGGGATTGAGAAGGGCTATCTGGGTGCTTTGGCCATCACCGCTGCCGGCTATGGCTCGGAGCGATCCGTGACTTTCTACCAGGGATCGCCGGATCGCCAGCCCTGGGAGCGCGTCCGACGGAAAGGACGGTCCACCCAAATTGCGCTCGAGCATCTGATGGCGAGCGTGGCGGTGCCGATGGTGTTTCCGCCGGTAAGAATCGGCCAGGAATACTTCGGCGATGGCGCCATGCGCCAGGCCACGCCCCTGTCGCCGGCGCTGCGTCTCGGCGCCCGCCGGCTTCTGGTGATCGGTGTGCGCAATGAGGCGCCGGAACCCTTGCCTGGCCCGGATGAGGCCGTGCCCTATCCAAGTTTTGGCCGGATCGCGGGTTACATCCTCGATGCGCTCTTCATGGATGGCCTGTCATCGGATCTCGAGAATCTGATCCGCATCAACCTCATTCTGGAGAATGTTCCCGGGCGCGTGATGCAGGGTGAATTCGGGCAGCTGCACCACACTGACGCCTTTATCCTGCTGCCCAGTCGCGATCTGCGCGCCATCGCAGCCCGCCATGTTCGGGAGATGCCGCGACCCATCCGCATCCTGATGCGGGGCATTGGTGCGCTGAACTACGGCGGCAGCCAGTTGCTGAGCTACCTGCTCTTCGAGTCAGCTTACACGCGGGAGCTCATTGAGTTGGGTTATGAGGACGCCATGGGCCGCAGGGACGATCTCCTGGACTTCATGGCTGGCCAGCCGATCCAGTCGCCGGCGGGGATCACTGGGTGGCGGGATCTGAGCGAGGAATACTCGCAGCGCGTCCGGGTATTAAAAATCGCGGATGCCGGGTAGGATCGTCCTGTAGGAGCCCCTTTAGGCGCGATCGCTATTGAATCGCGCCTAAAGGCGCTCCTACAGGGCGCTCCTACGACGTGTCCAGCGGGCCGCCAAACTGCGGGACCTGAATCCGCCCTTCCTTCTCGGGCAGTTCATTGTGGCGGGTCATTACTGGTGAGTAGCGCTTCGCCAGCTCTGTTGCGAGTTTCTCCGTCATGTAGACCGACCGGTGCTGGCCACCCGTGCAGCCAATCGCCACGGTCAGGTAGTTGCGATGGAAGTCGATGTATTCCGGAATCCAGCGAGCGAGAAACCCGAGGATGTCGCCGAACATCCGCTGCACGCTGTCGGAGGCGTCGAGGAATTCGATGACCTTCTCGTCCTTGCCCGTCAGGTCCCGCAGGGCCTGGTCCCAGTAAGGGTTGGGCAGGCAGCGCAGGTCAAAGACGAAGTCCGCATCCGCGGGGATCCCGTGCTTGTAGCCGAAGGACTCGATGAGTATGGATAGTCCCGGCTGCTCATGGGCGCCTACTCGCCTCCGGATGATGTCGCGCAACTCATAGATGCTGGTTCGCGTCGTATCCAGGACCAGCTCCGCAGAGGCGATGATGGGACCGAGCAGCTCTCTCTCCCGATCGATGGCCTCCCGCAGGCTTAACCCCGCAGCGCTGAGTGGGTGCTTGCGACGCGTCTCGCCGTAGCGCTTCAGAAGGATATTGTCGTCCGCGTGCAGGAAGATGACCTCGCAGCGAATGCCCCGGGTGCGAAGATCGCCGATGACCTCCGGGAGCCGCGCGAGATCGGCGGCACGATTCCGGGCGTCGATCCCGATCGCCAGATTGGCATATAGCGGGTCGCTGGTTGCCGCAATCTCACCGATTATGGTGGCGATGAGGGCAGCCGGGACGTTGTCGATGCAATAGAAGCCCAGATCCTCGAAGTGATGCAGGGCCACAGTCTTGCCCGAACCCGAGAGGCCACTGACGATTATCAGCCGCATGATGCTCTGGCTGGCTGTGACGAACTCAGGGGATGACGTCGCGCTTGCCACTGTCCCGGGCATGGTGGTCTGTCAGTTTCTCCTTGTGCTTCCGGACCTGGCGGTCGAGCTTGTCAACCATGGCGTCGATGGCGGCGTACATGTTTTCCTCAGTGGCCTCAGCAAACAACTTGCCACCGGAGAGACTCACCGTGGCCTCAGCGTTGTGCCGCAACTTGTCCACGGTCAGCACGCAATGCACGACTGTCACGTGATCAAAGTGTCGCTCGATACGGGCCATCTTGGACTCGACGTACTGCCGCATGGATGTCGTGATTTCGACATGGTGGCCAGTCAGGTTGAGTTGCATTGTGGCTTCCTTCTCTGTTGTTCGCGGGACTCTAACGCTGGGGGCGCCGCTTGCGCTCGCTGGATGGCTCTATGTGCATTCCTTCCCGATATTTTGCCACTGTTCTACGGGCAACCTGTATACCTAGCTTTGACAGCACTGCAGCAAGCTGGCTGTCCGAAAGCGGCTTTGCCGGGTCTTCCTGGCTGATCAGCTTCTTGATCCTGGCCCTGATGGCCGTCGATGACTGCTCCCTGCCATCATCGCCGGTGACCTGGCTGGAGAAAAAGTGCCGGAACTCGAACAGACCCCGGGGTGTGTGCATGTACTTGTTGGCCGTAACCCGGGAGATGGTGGACTCGTGCATTTCCACCAGTTCCGCCACGTCGCGCAACACCATGGGCCGCATGGCTTCTTCGCCACGTTCGAGAAAGGCGGCCTGGCGATCCACGATGCACATGGCGACCTTCAACAGGGTGTCATTGCGAATCTCGAGACTGCGAACCAGCCACCGTGCCTCCTGCAGCTGGTTGCGCAGCGTGGAGTGATCATTGTCACCACGGACCAGGTCCGCGTAGGCCTGGTTGACCTTGAGGCGGGGAGTCGTGGAGCGGTTGACGTCTACGGCCCAGCGCCCGTTGCGTTTGCGGACGAAGACATCGGGCACGACGTACTCCGGCGACGAAGGCTGCACCGCGAGGCCTGGCTTGGGATGGCAGTTGCGAACAAGTGCCAGCGCTACGTCCAGTTCCGCCTCGGATACGCCGAGGCGCCGGCGCAGAATACCCAGCTGCTGCTCGGCGACCAGGTCCAGGCCATCCACGGTGATGGCGAGTGCCAGCGTCAGACCGGGGAGGACAGGAGAAAGCTGGCGCAGCTGAATCCGGATGCACTCGCCCAGGTCCCGGGCACCGATGCCCGCAGGGTCCAGCCCCTGGACCTTGGTGAGCGTCTGTTCGAGTTCATCCAGGCTGAAGGCGCCGGATGACTGCAGGTTCTCCAGAATCACCAGCAGGGACTCTGTGAGGTAGCCCGCATCATTCATGGCATCTACCAGCGCTTGACCCATGAGCACCTCCCGGGGCTCGAAGTGCTCGGTTTCCAGTTGCCAGAGCAGATGGGCGTGGAGCGTCTCGTTGGCCCTGTCACTGGGTTCCGGGCGGCCGTCTTCACCATCCCAGTTGCTGCTCCCGCCCGCCGAAGACTCGCTCCAGAGGAGTGAATCGGACTCGTCACCGGCAGGGGAATCGGCGACGGCGCCGGACTCGCTCTCTGCGTCGTCCCAGTTATCCGCCGGGGTTTCGTCATCCGGGGTTCCGCCGCTGGCGGGATCGGGGGGTGGCGCGTCAAGTTCCAGATTGCCCTCAGCCGAGGAGGGTGCCGGCTCGTCCAGATCCAGCATCACGTTTTCGGTCAGCAGCTGTTCCAGCTGGGTGTTCAACTCGGCCACCGGCAGCTGCAACAGGCGGATAGCCTGCTGCAGCTGCGGGGTCATGGTCAGCTGTTGACCGATTCTGAGCTGTAGAGCCGGCTTCATCGTCATCCCTGAAGCGCCGCCGTGCGTCCCGGCGGATCCTATAGTTTAAAGCCCTCGCCAAGGTAAACCTCGCGAACCTGCTGATTCGCGAGAATGTCCCCGGGCGTACCTTCGGCAATCATCGCGCCGTCGTTAAGAATATAAGCCCGGCTGCAGATTCCCAGTGTCTCGCGCACATTATGGTCTGTGATCAGGATCCCGATGCCCCGTGCAGCCAATTGACGGATGATTCGCTGGATGTCCAGGACCGAGAGTGGGTCGACGCCCGCAAACGGCTCATCCAGCAGCACAAAGCGGGGTTCCGCAGCCAGTGCCCGGGCGATCTCGACCCGCCGCCGCTCCCCGCCGGAAAGGCTGACCCCCATGCTGGTGCGCACATGGGCGATGCGGAGTTCCTCGAGAAGTTCCTCCAGGAGCCGCTCCTGGGCGGTCCGGTCCAGCGCCGGGCGGGTCTGCAGTATCGCCAGGATGTTGTCTTCGACACTGAGCTTGCGAAAGACGGAGGCTTCCTGGGGGAGGTAGCCGAGACCCAGCCTTGCCCTGCGGTGCATCGGCATGCCGGTAAGATCATGCTCATCAAGGGTGATGCGACCCTCATCGCAGGTAATCAGGCCGACAATCATGTAGAAGGCTGTCGTCTTGCCGGCGCCATTCGGCCCCAGCAGTCCGACGATTTCTCCGCTCTCCACGGCCAGCGAGATACCCTTGACCACCTGCCGCCGCTTGAAGCGCTTCTTGATCGACTCCGCCCGCAATGTGCTCACGGTTTACTCGGCGGCGGTGGCGGCTTTTGCTGGGGTGTGATCCGCATGCGTACCGCACCGTCCGGGCTGCCACCGGCAGTCACCACTTCCCGCCGCAGGTCGTAGGCGATCCGGCTTCCGGAGATTTCGTTTCTGCCATCGCTGAGGACGGCGTTAGTGGTCAGCTGGATGGTGCCGGCATCAAAGTCGTACTCCAGCAGGTCAGCCTGGCCTTCCGTAGGGGGATTCCCCGCGGTCCCGGACTGGCGGAATGTCGCAGGCAGCCCGCTTAGCACAGCTTTGCGCAGGCGGTTGCCACGGAACGTCAGTTCGGCGCGATCAGAGGTAGTCCGGGTGTCCGCGTTGTTGATGCTGACATTGCCGGTGAATACCCACACGCTGTTCTCGAAGTCTGCCGGATCGGCAGTAGCTTGGTCTGCCTTGATGGCAAGTGTGCCCTGAGTAATGTTCAGCTGCTGGAAGACGAGCCGGTTGTTGCGCCTGTCGAATTCGGAAAACGCCGCGTCGAGTTCGATCGGTAGTGCCGGATTTGCCGGCGCCAGCACGGGCCGCGGCAGGGAAGGGGGAGCTATTGGCGAGGTGTCAGCGGCGCTGACGCCTGCCGAAATCAGCGCGGCCATTGCAGCCAGCAGAAACGCGGCAAATCTCACGCCAAGGCTGCCAGACGCGCGCTCAGGGGAGAAACCGTCCGCGCACCTCGGCGTTGAACTGAAGACGGTCCTGCTTGAGATAGACACGCATCCCCCTGGCCTTGAGCGTGTCCCGGTTACGCTCCACCGCCACGAAGCTCTTTGTACTGGCGACGTAGGCTTCCGGATCCAGCTCCAGATAGTCGGTTCGGATCACCAGCGGCACCGCACGGGTGCGGCCCCCGGCGGTGGCTTGGGCGGGATCGGCGGCGGTCGAGGCGGTCGTCGCCACCACGTCTCCAATCAATTCAATGATATTACGATCTGGTGGTATCTGCCCCTGGTTGGCCCGCAGTTTCCAGGGAACCTCGGCTGCCGGCTCGTAGTCGACCGTGACATCCCGCAGCGTGATCGTCCCGTCCGCCAGTAACTGCTCCGCCGCGGTTGTGCCTACCCGATAGAGGATCTTGCCATCGATCCCGGTACCGGTGAGGCGGGCGTCCTTCACGTAGTAGCCGAGGCCCAGGCGCGGTGCCGGCTGGGATGAAGCGTCCTTTGGCCCGGTCCGGAACACCAGGAAACCGCTAAACAGGGCGGCCACGAGCAGCGCCAGGAAGCGCAGGGGATGCTGCAATTCAGGGATGGTGGGCATTTAGGCGGGCTGCCGTGCGGCCAGCAGGTAGTCGCAGACCTCCCGGACGGCACCCTGGCCTCCGGCGGTACCGGTCACCCAGTCGGCGGCGCGCCGCACGTCGGGGTGGCTGTCGGCGACAGTGATACCGAGACCCGCGAGTCCCATGATCTCCAGGTCGGTGACGTCATCACCGATACAGGCTACGTTGGGGAGGGGTATGCCAAGCTCCGTCACAAGCTTTTGCAGCACCTCGCGCTTGTCGTTCCGGCCCAGAAAGACATGGGGCACACGCAGCTCCGCAAGACGGGCAGCGGCAGCGCCTGAGCGCCGGCCTGAGATCACAGCGACGAGCAATCCCGCCGCCAGTACCCGCTGCAGGCCGTAACCGTCGCGTACATGGAAGCTCTTGGTCTCACGTCCATCAGAGTCGTAGTGCAGGCGCCCATCGGTCAGCACCCCGTCCACATCCAGCACGAGCAGCCTGATCCCGGCGGCGATGGTGCGCAGTTCAAGCGGTTCCATGGAGGTTCGCCCGGCTTACATCACGCCCGCGCGCAGCAGGTCATGGATGTTGAGTGCCCCGACTACCTTGCGGTCTTCGTTCACCACCAGCAGACCGTTGATCTTGTAGATCTCGAGCAGATGGACAGCCTCCGCTGCCAGCACCCCCGGTGCGATGGTCTTGCAGTGGGTGGTCATCACGTCGCGCATGGTCGTGCGATGCACGTCGATACCCCGGTCAAGGATGCGGCGCAGGTCGCCGTCCGTGAAGATCCCGGCCAGTCGGTCGTCTGCCTCGATGATGGCAGTCATGCCCAGACCCTTCCGTGTCATCTCCACGAGGCCCCCGGCGAGCGGGGTCTCCGGTGCCACTCGCGGAATGCCGTCGCCGCCGTGCATCAGGTCGTCAACCCGCAGCAGCAGCCTCCGCCCCAGGGAGCCGCCGGGGTGCGCCAGGGCAAAGTCTTCCCGCGTAAATCCCCGGCTCTCCAGCAGTGCGACCGCCAGGGCATCTCCCATGGCGAGGGCCGCTGTGGTGCTCGCGGTTGGTGCCAGGTTCAGGGGGCAGGCCTCCTCGCGGACGCCGACGTCGATGGTCACCGTCGCGGCCTCGGCCAGCGTCGAGCGGAGGTTGCCCGTAAGAGTAATCAGCGGGATACCCAGGCGCTTGAGCAGGGGAAGGATCGTTACCAATTCGTGGGTCTCGCCGGAGCTGGAGATCGCGATGAGCAGGTCGGCGCGGGTGATCATGCCGAGGTCGCCGTGACTGGCCTCCCCGGGGTGGACGAAGAAGGCCGGTGTGCCGGTGCTCGCCAGGGTCGCCGCCACCTTGCCTGCGATGTGGCCGGATTTTCCCATGCCGGTGACGACCACCCTGCCGCGGCAGTCCAGGCAGAGCTGGCACGCCTGGTCGAAGCTCGCGTCCAGCCGCGGACCCAGGCTGGCAACCGCCGCCGCCTCGATTTCCAGGACGCGCCGGCCCCGCGAGCGGAAGTCTGGCAGGTCGCTGCTCATGTTCGTCTGCTCATACTGCGCAACTCAGGGGACGATGCTCATGGGCTGTGATTGTAAGTCATCTATAATGCCGCGCCTCACCTCCCCGGGCCTCGATACCTGCATGACTCCACAAGAGATTGAAACGCTGATCCGGGCCTATCTGCCCGACACGACCGCGACCGTCCAGAGCACCGATAACGTGCACTTCGAGGCCCTGGTCGTCAGCCCGGCCTTCACCGGCAAGCGCACTCTCCAGCGTCACCGGCTGATCTATGGCGCCCTCGGCGACCGCATTGGCGGTGATATTCACGCCCTCTCGATTCAGGCCTATACGCCGGAAGAGTGGAGCGCCAGGGAGCCTTAACCGGGCTCGCTGCACAGCCCATGGAAAAACTGGCAATCACTGGCGGCAGGCCTCTGGAAGGGGAGGTGCGCATATCCGGTGCCAAGAACGCCGCTCTGCCCATTCTTGCCGCGACCCTGCTTGCCGATGAGAAGGTCACCCTCGGTAATATCCCGCATCTGAACGACATCACTACCACCATCGACCTCCTGGGCCGGATGGGGGTTGGCATTACGGTTCACGACGGAATGCGCCTCGAGGTGGATGCCCGGTCCATTACGGATTTCGCGGCGCCCTACGAGCTGGTGAAGACGATGCGGGCCTCGATCCTGGTCCTGGGCCCGCTGGTTGGGCGTTACGGCCACGCGGATGTCTCGCTGCCCGGTGGCTGTGCCATCGGAGCCCGGCCGGTGGACCTGCATGTGGCCGGTCTCCGCGCGATGGGTGCCGAGGTCGAGATCGTCGATGGCTACATCCGGGCCAGATCTGGCCGTCTCCGGGGTGCGCACCTGCTGATGGACAAGGTAACCGTCACGGGCACCGAAAACCTGATGATGGCCGCCTGTCTGGCGGACGGCGAGACCATCCTTGAGAACGCGGCCCGCGAGCCCGAGGTGGCAGATCTCGCCGGGTTCCTCACGAGCATGGGTGCCCTTATCCAGGGGGCGGGGACCAACCGTATTGTGATCCAGGGCGTCAAGCGGCTTCACGGTGCGGAGTACGAGGTCCAGCCCGACCGGATCGAGACCGGCACGTTTCTGGTCGCCGCGGCGATTACTGGCGGGCATATCCGGGTGTGCCGGACCTGCCCGGACCATCTGGAGGCAGTTCTGGCGAAGTTGCGGGCGGCCGGGGCCACTATTCACTCCGGCCCGGACTGGATTGAGCTGGATATGCGGGGCCGGCGGCCGCTTGCCGTGGACATCAGCACCGATCCCTATCCCGCCTTTCCCACCGACATGCAGGCCCAGTTCATGGCCCTCAACTGCGTGGCCAACGGCGTCGCAACGATTATCGAGAATGTCTTCGAGAACCGGTTTATGCACGCCCTTGAGCTGCAGCGCATGGGCGCCAACATCAGGATCGAAGGCCGCACGGCGATCGTCCAGGGCGTAGCCCAACTGCGGGCGGCCCCGGTGATGGCGACGGACCTCCGGGCCTCGGCCAGCCTGGTGGTGGCCGGCCTGGCCGCCGAGGGCGAGACGATCGTCGACCGGATCTACCACATTGACCGGGGCTATGAGTGCATCGAGGAAAAACTGCAGCAACTCGGTGCCCGGATCCGGCGCAGGGCCTAGCCAGACGCTGGCCAGCGTCTGGCCTGACCATAGGCAAGTCAGAAGCCCCCCGTGTATAATTTTCGGGCTTTCTGCCGCCCCACTGCAGTGGATTTGGGCCTGCCTGCCCTGAACGGCAGTCATCCGGAACCGGGCAGCGAGCCACCAGGGTTTTTCTAGAGGATTAGCTCGATGAGCGAAGAGGCGTCTGTCAGCCGTCGGCATTTTCTGGCCGTAGCCACCAGTGTGACCGGTGTGGTGGGATTGGCTCTGACGGCTGCGCCGTTCATCGCCTCCTTTAAACCCAGCACCCGCGCCCAGGCTCTCGGTGCACCGGTGACTGTGGATATCAGCAAGCTGGAAGAGGGAGCCATGGTTCGCGTGGTCTGGCGAGGGCAGCCCGTCTGGGTACTCCACCGCAGCAAGGCCATGCTCGGTGCGCTCCTCGACAGCACCGTCGGTCTCAAGGATCCGGATTCCAACGAGTCAATCCAGCCGCCCTATGCCAAGAATGAGGGGCGCGCCCTGCGCCCGGACTACTTGGTGGTGATTGGCAATTGCACCCATCTGGGCTGCGCCCCACTGGAGCGATTCGAAGTGGCAGCGTCGGACATGGGCCCGGACTGGCGCGGCGGCTTTTTCTGCCCCTGCCACGGCTCCAAGTTCGACCTGGCCGCGCGGGTCATGGATGGCTCGCCGGCACCAACCAATCTCACCATCCCGCCCTATCGCTTCGTGGGGGATGAACTGGTCATCGTCGGCGAGGATGCGGGAGCGGCAGCATGAGCGCAGGACCTTCGGGCGTAGCGCCGACTGGCGGCGGGGGGCGGGGAGCCCGCTTCATCGACTGGATAGACGAGCGCTTTCCTCTCACGGCGATGATGAAGGAGCACGTCACCGAGTACTACGCCGCCAAGAATTTCAACATCTGGTACGTGTTTGGGGTGCTGGCACTGGTGGTGCTGATTCTCCAGCTGGTAACCGGCATTTTCCTGACGATGAACTACAAGCCGTCCGCGGAGGATGCTTTTGCCTCCGTCGAGTACATCATGCGGGAGGTGGAGTGGGGCTGGCTGATCCGCTACATGCATTCCACCGGCGCATCCATGCTCTTTGTCGTGGTGTACCTCCACATGTTTCGCGGGCTGATGTACGGCTCCTACAAGGGGCCGCGGGAACTGCTCTGGATCGTCGGCATGCTCCTCTACCTGGCGCTGATGGCGGAGGCCTTCATGGGTTATCTGCTGCCCTGGGGGCAGATGTCCTATTGGGGGGCGCAGGTTATCGTTTCCCTCTTCGGCGCTATCCCCGTCATTGGCGCGGGACTCGTCGAGTGGATTCGCGGTGACTACTTCATCTCCGACATCACACTGAACCGGTTCTTTGCGTTCCATGTCGTGGCCTTGCCACTGGCTCTGATCCTGCTCGTGGTCGTGCATATCCTGGCGCTGCACACCACAGGCTCCCTGAATCCCGACGGCATTGAGATCAAGGAGAAAAAAGGGCCGACGGGCATACCGCTGGACGGCGTCGCCTTTCATCCCTTCCACACCTCCAAGGATCTGGTCGCGATCATCGGGTTCGCGATCATCTTCGCCTCCGTGGTGTTCTTCGCACCGGAGATGGGCGGCTATTTTCTTGAGCATGCGAACTTCGAGCCGGCGAACCTGCTGAAGACGCCGGACCACATCGCGCCGGTCTGGTACTTCACACCCTTCTACGCCATCCTGCGCGCCGTGCCGAGCAAGGGCTGGGGCGCCTTCCTCATGCTGGCGTCCATCGTGTTCCTGTTTCTGCTGCCCTGGCTCGACCGCTGCAAGGTCAAGTCCATCCGGTATCGTGGCTGGCAGTTCAAGGTGGCCCTAGGGGCTCTGGTCATCAGCTTCGTGGCTCTGGGTGCTCTGGGTCTCCAGCCGGCCACGCCTTTGGTCAATACCGGAGCCCGCGTCTTCACGATCATCTATTTCGCAGTCTTCCTGCTGATGCCGTTGTACACCTCGCGGGAAAGGACCAAGCCGGTCCCGGAGCGCGTCGTTTACCACGGGCACGAGTGAGTTGGTCATGAGCAGTCATATTCCGAGACAACGCCTGCGGTCCGGCCTGATCGCGCTGGCTGGCGTGCTGGCTGTGTCGGGTTCCCCCCTGGTGCTGGCCGCCGGTGCTGAAGCCGGCTTTCAGCAGTTCGCCAACAATGACGTCGCCAATGTCGCCTCCCTGCAGCGGGGGGCCCGCAATTTCGTCAATTACTGCATGGGCTGCCACTCCGCCAAGTACGTGCGTTACAACCAGCTCGCGCGGGACCTCGGCATGACCGAGGAGCAGGTGATCGGCAACCTGATGTTCGGCGCGGCGCGGCCTACGGAGACGATGGGCATTGCGATGCGGCCGGCCGACGCTGAGCGGTGGTTTGGCATCGCCCCACCGGATCTCTCCCTGCTGGCCCGGTCCAAAGGTCCCGACTACATCTATAACTTTCTGCGCTCCTTCTACGTCGACACTGCCCGCCCCACCGGGGTGAACAACATCATGCTGCCGAACACTGCCATGCCCCACGTGTTGTGGGAGTTGCAGGGGATGCAGACGGGCAAGTTCGAGGAGGAGAAGCACGATGGCGTCACTCACCGCGTCTTCCGTGAATTCAAGGAAGTATCCCCAGGCACGCTCAAGCCCGAGGCTTACGCCGAGTTCGTGCGGGACACTGTCAATTTCCTGGATTACATCGCCGAGCCCATGAAGCTCAAGCGGCAGAGCCTGGGCATCCTTGTGATCGCGTTCCTGCTCGTCTTCGGCATCTTTGCCTATCTCCTCAAGCAGGAGATCTGGAAGGACGTCAGGTAGGTGTCTGAGGAGTGGAATTCTTCGGCAGGCAGCTCCGGGCGGCGGGCAGCCATGACGTTGTATTCCGATCCGACCTCCATAGACAGTCACCGCACGCGGATAGTGCTCGCCGAGAAGGGCATCGTCATCGACATCATCAGCGTGGCGGACGGTGAACTTCCCGAGGACCTGCTAGACCTCAATCCCTACCATTCCACCCCGACGCTCCTTGACCGGGAGCTGGTGCTCTACGACTCCCGCGTGATCATGGAGTACATCGACGAGCGTTTTCCCCACCCGCCCCTGATGCCAGTCGACCCCGTAAGCCGGGCCCAGGTCAGGCTGGCGCTCTATCGGGTCGAGAAGGACTGGTTCGCAATGGCCCACCAGTGCGCGACCGCAACGGATCGCAAGCAGACTGCCCAGGCCCGCAAGGTTCTGCAGGAAAGCCTGCTTTCAAGCGCTGAGCTGTTTGCCGTCAAGCGCTTCTTCCTCAGTGAGGACTTCTCGCTGGCTGATGCCAGTGTCGCGGCACTCCTCTGGCGTCTGCCGTTGTATGGTGTCGAACTTAACGGCAATGGCGCCCAGCCGATCCGCAAGTACATGGATGGCATGTTCGCCCGGCGTGCCTTCCGGGAAAGCCTGACTGAGGCCGAACTGGAGATGCGCCAGTAGTCACGCCGAAGCGGCCCTACCTCCTGAGGGCTCTGCACCAGTGGATGACGGATAACGGCCAGACGCCGCATCTGGTCGTGGACGCGACTCAGCCGGGGGTTGCCGTGCCTGAACAGCACGTGCAGGACGGCCGCATCATCCTGAACGTGAGCTATTCAGCCACCAGTCGCCTGGAGCTCACCAACGACGAGATCAGTTTCGACGCCCGCTTTGGCGGCGTGCCGCGCACCGTGCGCGCGCCTCTTGCTGCGGTTCTTGGCATCTACGCGCGGGAGACGGGCGAGGGCCTGGTGTTTCCCGTCGACGAGTACGCCCCGTCCGGCGCTGCACCCGCACCCGAGCCACCGGCGGCCCCAACGACGCCACCAGCCGGGCGGCCGTCGCTGAAGATCGTCAAGTAGGCGGTCCGTAGAGCGTCCGGTCGATCCCGTCGCAGAGGCAGTGGATCACGACGAGGTGCACCTCCTGGATGCGGGCCGTGCGCTCCGCCGGCACCCGGATCTCCACGTCCCCGGACCGCAGCGCTCCGGCGATCTGTCCACCGTTACGACCCGTCAGGGCGACGACCCGCAAGCCACGCTCATGGGCGGCGCGAATGGCGGCCACGACGTTCGGTGAATTGCCCGACGTGGATATTGCCAACAGCACGTCGCCAGCGCGGCCGAGGGCCGTGACCTGCTTGGAGAAGACCTGCTCATAGGCATAGTCGTTGGCTATGGAAGTCAGCGTGGACGTATCCGTCGACAGTGCGATGGCCGAGAGCGGGGGGCGCTCGCGCTCGAAGCGGTTCAGCAGTTCCGCAGAGAAGTGCTGCGCGTCGCCGGCGGAGCCGCCGTTGCCACAGCTCAGGATCTTGCCACCGGCTCCCAGTGACTCGCTAAGCAGTGTCGTGGCGGCAGCGATCGGGTTGACGAGTACGGCCGCTGCCGCCTGCTTCGTGGTAATGCTCTCGGCGAAATGGCCACGTATGGCATCCGTCAGGGACATGGTCGCCTCCAGTCTGGTCAAAGGACCATGATACTGCCGGTGTTCAGCGGCCCGCCACGTCATCCAGTGAGAAGGCGGCGCGGGTCCAGCGTATGCGCGGGTCAGACAGTTCCCCGGTGACCTCTACCACGTCGAAGCGCACTGGCCAGGCGGCGTACTGCCGGTTGCGCAGCAGTAAGTACCGGGCTGCGCCGATCAGCCGTCGCTGCTTCCGGAAATCGATGGTGCCCCCAGGCATGGTGACGTTGGTCTTGCGTCGGGCCCGCACCTCGACAATAACGAGGACGTCCCGCTCCGTCATGACGAGGTCGAGTTCGCCGAACCGGGCCCGGAAGTTGCGGGTGACGAGGCAGAGCCCCTGGTCTGCCAGGTAGCGCGCGGCCAGGGCCTCAGCAGCCACGCCGTGCTGAAGATGCCGGGACCCCGGCATCAGGGCAACGGACCCGGAACCCGACCGGTCAGGGACCAGCCGGTGGCGCTGGTGGAGTGAGTGTCGGGCGGGACGGCTCGAGTAGTGGTGCCGGCAAGGCCATCGGCCGTCCTCCCCGGATTTCCGCAAAGGTGAGCCGCCGGTGGATGCGTCCCGTTGCGTCCGCATAGAGCACGCCAGACGCTCCGGGAATCTCGCCAAGTGCGAACGGACCCGGCGACGGCTGGCCAAGGATTTCGGGCAGCAACTGGTAGGCGTCGTAGCCCAGTCCGTAGAGCCGGGACACGTTGAGCAAGGCCCGGCCCCAGTGCCGGACCACGCCATTCTTCACCAGTAACTGGCGGCTGTTCGGTGCAATGACCCATGGACTGTCCGGAAAGATCACGCCGTTCAGATCATCGTCGTCTGCGCCACCGTCTTCCCAGATTGCGGATGTGCTGTAGGTGGGGAGATCGCTGGCGCCAAAAAACCTGAGCTGGGGCAGGATCTGTCTGCCGTTGATGCTATTGGCCACGACGAGAATAAGGTCCACGTCCTGCCGCCGTCCCGGTGCCAAACCGGGTTTTTCAACCGGATTTGCGGCAGGACCCGGGTCAGCCGGCCTCGCGGCGGTCGTCAGCAGAAGGCTGCGGATGGGTACCGTGAAGTCTGCCGCTCCGGGCAGGTACGTCCGGGTATCCACCACGACTCCGCCGCGCAGGGCGAACTCTGCAGAGAACGCTGCGAGCAACCGCTGGCCCCACTCAGTCGCGGGAATCAGCACAACGGCCCGCAGTTGCCTGAGCGCGATGGCCCGGGCGGCAATTTCCCGGGCTTCGTCTTCCGGCGCGAGAGCGAATTGCCACAGAACACCGTTCGCTGGATCCGTGTCGGTCAGATTATTCAGAGCAAGGACTGCCATCTGCCCTGCCAGCTGACTTGGCAGGGGCCCGGCGCTGGCGCCCACCAGCGGTGCCATGGCGACCACAGACTCCTTGAGCAACGGCCCAACGAGCGCCTTAGCCCCTGCATTCAGCGCCTGGGCGTGGGCTTCTGCGCCGCTCACCCGGGCTTCGTCAATGATCAGGGTATTGAAACGCCTGCTCTCGGGCGCCTCGAAACTGGCAGCGATAAAACCGTCCCGTATAGCCATGCCCAGCGACTCCTGACGGCCGGATAACGGCACGACCAGGGCCACGAGAGGAGCACCGGCAGCGGTCGGCTGCGCCCCCGGGGAGGTCGTGGGTTGCAGGGGCTGGCCTGCTGCTCCGACAATGAACCCCATGAGTGACATTGCCAGCAGCGAGCCTAAGGCCGGCGACAAGGCCGACCGGCGAGGCGGTCGTGCTGGCGCACCGTTGCGGCCAGGCACGCTGTATGTCGTGGCAACGCCGATTGGCAACATGGGAGACCTGAGTCCGCGTGCGCGCGAGGTTCTGGGCAGCGTCGCACTCGTCGCCGCCGAGGATACCCGGCACACTGGGCAATTGCTAACCCACGCTGGCATTACCGCCCGTCTGGTGTCCCTGCACGAACACAATGAGGCGGGTCGGGTCGACGAGATCCTGGCGCGACTGCGTGCGGGCGACAGTGTGGCGCTGGTTGCCGATGCGGGCACGCCACTGATCAGCGACCCCGGCTACCGGCTGCTCGCGGCCCTGCGGGCAGCCAATCTCCCGGTCAGCCCCGTGCCGGGCCCCTGCGCAGCTATTGCTGCTCTGTCGGTCGCCGGCTTGCCGACCGACCGGTTCTACTTCGAGGGCTTTCTTCCAGCCCGTTCCGTCGCGCGTACTGCCCGGCTGCAGGAGCTGGCCCCGCGCGGGGAAACGCTCGTGTTCTATGAGTCGACCAATCGGCTGGGGGGCACCTTGGCCGACGCCATTGCCGTGTTCGGCCCGGAGCGCGCTGCTGCTGTCGGCCGGGAGTTGACGAAGCTCCACGAGACCGTCTACCGGGGCAGTCTGGAGGAGGTCCGGGCTGCCGTCCTTGCCGACCCGGGAGGGGAGCGCGGGGAGTGCACCTGGCTGGTGGCCGGCACTGGTGTGGAAAGGGCTCCGGACGAGGCCGAACTAGCCCGCGTGGTTGGCATCCTGGCAGCGGAACTGCCGGCATCCCAGGCCGCCAGCCTCGCCGCGCGGTTGACCGGGGCGTCCCGGAAGACGGCCTATCGCCTGGCCAGTAGCCGGGCCAGTGGCCAGGCTGCCGGCGAGGACTGAGCGCGCTAGGGAATCAAGCCGTCGCTGGACAATCTGGTGGCGATCGCCGGTGCGATTTCTGCGATGGCCATTTCGCGGGATGACAGGTTCCTGGCTTTGGTGACCAGGGTATAGACGATCGTAGCGTCGTCGGCGCTGAACAGCCGCGTTGAGAGCCGGGCCGTGCCGGTGATCGAGAAGACGGACGGCGCAACCTGAAACTCGCCATACACCATGGGTACACCGTAGGCGCCATAGAAGCCGTAGTCGTAGCCAAAATCCGTGGCTTTGTAGTAGCCGCCGCCCCGCGCATAGGCAGAGCCGCCTTCCTTCCCCTTCTGTGTGGACCCGACCAGGGTTGTCGCGAGCACCGCGTCCGCGCCGAGGCTTGCAACAGCGCGTTCCACACTCTCCCGGGTGAGCGGCTCCTTGGTGTCCATTACCGAGCAGCTCATCGTTGTCTTCACTGTTGCGCTCCTGAGGACCGCAGCCAGCGCTTGCTCGAAGGCGCAGCGGCCATTGACGTCCGGACTCACGCCGACGACCAGGATGTTGGTGTAACCCGCCGCCCGCGCCGCGCCCTTGTTGAATGAACCGTCGACAACGACCGACCGTGAGCAGCCACTCAGAAGCCCGGCGGCCAGCAGGGCAATAATCCACCTTGGCGAGGCGCCTGGTGATGGTGCGATACGAGCGGCGGCTGTCCTGCGCACAAGGCACTCCTCTGGCTGTCGTCGATGGGTCTGAAGCCGCTGAATGCGCTGCAGAATACGCGGCGCCCCGGCTGATTGCCAACGCGCCCGCTGCCTTGCGGTGACCGACCTTAAGGATTATGGTGCCCCGGCGAGTCGGCCAGGCAATCGCTCGCGTGCTCGCACGCGGGAGGAAAGTCCGGGCTCCGGCGGGCAGGGTGCCAGGTAACGCCTGGGAGGCGCGAGCCTACGGAAAGTGCCACAGAAAATAACCGCCTAAGGATTCCCGGGTCACTCCGGGGTCCCGGTAAGGGTGAAAAGGTGCGGTAAGAGCGCACCGCGCGGGTGGCAACACATCGCGGCACGGTAAACCCCACCCGGAGCAAGACCAAATAGGGAAGCAGCGTTCCGCAAGGAATGCACCGTCGCCCCGCGGGCTTCCGGGTAGGTCGCTTGAGGTCGTTGGTGACAACGATCCCAGAGGAATGATTGCCCTCGACAGAACCCGGCTTATCGGCCGACTCGCTTCTACATTGCTTTCCTGCTGCCGGTTCGAGGCCGCCAAAGGAGCGTCGAATCTGCCGACGAGGGATGTTCGGTATGCCACTGCAGGAGCGGCTTTAGCCGGCGGGAAACCCGAGTGCCAGCCAGCCGGTGACCGGCCTGAGGTCGCCGCGTTCAACCAGTCCGTGGGTGCCCACTCCGAGCAGGCGGACCGAGCGCGACGCCGCGTCGGTCCGCCCCAGGAGCATAAGTGCACGGCAGGTAATCGCCGCCGCATCACACTGGAGCGTGTTGTCGGTATGACTGCGCGTGACGGTGACGAAGTCCTCGTACCGGACTTTGATCGTCACCGTGCGCGCCCTGAGTTCCTTGCCGTGGAGTGAGGCGGCTACCCGCTGTGCGAGTCGCTCCACTTCGGCATGTATGGCCGCGATATCTCGCAGGTCGTCCTGGTAGGTTGTTTCTGCAGAAATAGACTTCCAGGGCCGGTCGGGCGTCACTTCCCGCGGGTCGTCGCCTTCGCTAAGCCGGCGCAGCCAGGCCGCGATACTGCCGACGGCTTCCGCCAGCAGCGCCGGGTCGGCAGCCCGAACGTCTACCAGCCGCTCGATGCCGATGGCACGCAGCTTCCTGGCCGTCACCGGGCCCACTCCCCACAGCGCCTCCACCGGCAGTTTCTGCAGGAAGGCTTCGACGCGGTCCGGCGGGACAACCGTCAGGCCGTCGGGCTTCTTCCAGCCCGAGGCGATCTTGGCCAGGAACTTGTTGGGCGCGACACCGGCTGAGGCGGTGAGGGACAGTTCGTCGCGGATCCGTCGCTTGAGTTCCCTGGCGATCTCGGCGGCGAGCGGCTGGCCCCAGAGATTCTCGGTGACGTCCAGGTAGGCTTCGTCCAGCGAGAGGGGTTCCACCAGGGGGGTCGCGGACCTGAGGATGGCCATCACCCGCTGGGAGGCTTCCCGGTAGCGGGGGAAATCCGGTCGCACGATAACGAGGTTCGGGCATTGCCGGAGCGCCCGGGCCATGGGCATGGCTGAGCGCACGCCGAAGGTCCGGGCTTCGTAACTTGCTGCTGCCACCACACCGCGACTCTGGGGCGAGCCCCCGACAGCCACGGGCCGCCCGCGGAGGCGAGGGTCGTCGCGCTGCTCCACGGACGTGTAGAACGCGTCCATGTCCAGATGAATGATGCGGCGCTGAAGCCCAGGCACCCCCCAGACGATACCGAACGGGCGGGCCGCCGACCCGGGTTTGCGCGATTGCCTCGCGAGATATCCCCAGCCCCGGGGAAGACGCCCCCCCAGTGGGCCGAAGAGTGCATGCACCCGGGCTGGAGAAAGCGGTTCTAAGCCGATGATTTAATGCCCGTCTCATCCGACGATGGACCCGGTCCAGAAACACCTCCCACCCCTAAGCACCTGTCGCCCCAACTTTTTTCCAGCCGTTGTGTTGACGCTCGTACGGGTGAAACATATAGTGTCGGGAAGTGGTGTTCAGTGGGAGATCGTGGGCTGAAAGGCCCTAAAAAACCATGTTTCGGGGGGCAACCCAGATCACCCTGGACGCCAAGGGGCGGCTTGCCATTCCGGTGCGCTACCGGGACCGGCTGGCTACCCGCTGCAGCGGCCAGCTGATCTGCACCGTGGACCAGGATCACTGCCTGCTCCTGTACCCGCTGCCCGACTGGGAAGAGATAGAGCGCAAGTTGATGCGCCTCTCGAGTTTCAACCAGAGCACCCGGCGTCTCCAGCGGCTGATGGTGGGCTATGCCAGCGAGCTGGAGCTGGACGGCAGTGGCCGCGTACTGATTCCCCGGGAGCTGCGCGATTTCGCGGCTCTCGAACGGGACGTGATGCTGGTCGGACAGGGCAACAAGTTTGAGTTATGGGCTGAGCAGCGCTGGAACGAGCGTCGCGACAGCTGGCTGAACGGCGAGGGCGGTGGCGGGTTGGGACTGCCGGCTGAACTCGAATCGCTGTCGCTGTAGGGTCTGAGGCCCGACAGCGACGACACGGGGCACTACGCCGAATACGTCAATAAACGCGTCCTCTATGAAAGGCGCGGGGTGCTGGGGTGGTTCTACATGTGCCTGTCCTCAAGGACGAGGTGCTGCAATTTCTGGCCGTTCGGCCCGACGGCCTCTATGTGGATGGCACTTTCGGACGCGGCGGACATTCGCGCGCCATTCTCGGGCAACTCGGCCCTCTGGGCCGGCTCCTCGCCCTCGACCGCGACCCGGAAGCCGTGGCGGTTGCTCGCGAACTGCAGGCAGAGGACTCCCGCTTCCGGATCGTCCACAGCGCCTATTCGGCCCTGGGCGACGTGCTTGCGGCGGAAGGTCTTGCGGGCTGTCTCGCCGGGATCCTGCTCGACGTTGGCGTTTCGTCGCCCCAGCTCGAAGACCCGGCCCGGGGTTTTGCGTTCCGCGCGACCGGACCGCTCGACATGCGCATGGATCCCGGGAACGGGATCTCCGCAGCAGACTGGCTCAACGCCGCTGACGAAGCCGAGATTGCTGCCGTGCTCTGGCGCTTCGGCGAGGAGCGGTCAGCACGGAAGATTACGCGGGCCATTGCGGAGGCGCGGGCAGTCGAGCCCATCCGCACGACGACCCAGCTCGCCGGAATCATCGAGGGTGTGGTCCGGGGGGAGCCCGGACGCCACCCCGCCACCCGCACGTTCCAGGCCATCCGCATCCACATCAATCGGGAGCTGGACGAACTCGAAGCAGTCCTGCCCGCCGCGCGGTCCGGTCTGGCTGTCGGGGGCCGGCTCGTCGTCATCAGCTTCCATTCCCTTGAGGACCGGCTGGTGAAGCGCTTTCTGCGGGATCATGCCCGGGTCGATCCGGCGCTGCGGACCCTGCCGGTAGTCCCCGCCTCAGCCCTGCCGGACCTGGTTCTGCTCACAACGCGGGCGGTGCGGGCGAACGAGGCGGAGGTGGCGCGCAATCCACGGTCGCGGAGCGCCGTCCTGCGGGCCGCGGAGAAGCAGCGATGACTCCAGCACAGCGTTCCCGAGGCATCTTGGTTGTCCTGGCCCTGGCAGTACTGGTGTCCTCACTCGCCAGCGTCTATGCGAAGCACAAGTCCCGGAAGCTCTTCGTCGAGTTGCAGGCTCTGGTTGCCGAGCGGGACCGTCTGGAGGTGGACTGGGGTCGCCTGCAGATCGAGCAGAGCACCCAGTCGAACCCTGCCCGCGTCGAGCGGCTCGCCCGGGAGCGACTTGCCATGCGGACCCCAACCCCGGACGACGTCGAGCTGGTGGCGCGATGAGCAGCGCCGACCGGCCACACAAGCCCGCCTATCACAGCTTCATGTGGCGCCTGTGGACCGTGGGCGCTCTCCTGCTGCTCGCCAGCGGCGGACTGGTGGCCCGCGCCGTCCACCTGCAGGTCTTCAATACCGAGTTCCTCACCAAGCAGGCCGCCGCGCGCCACCTGCGCGTGGCCATCCTGTCGGCAACCCGTGGCGTCATCAAGGACCGGAATGGCGAGCCCCTGGCGGTCAGCACGCCAGTCGACAGCGTGTGGGTGAACCCACCCCAGTTGCTGGAGGAACCCGACCGGATCCGGGGGCTGGCAACAGCGCTCAAGCTCGACAGCAACGAACTCACGGCGCGCCTCACGCGCAACGTCCGCAAGGAGTTCTACTACCTCCGGCGGCACATGAATCCCGCCGCTGCCGCAGAGATCGAGGCCATGGACGTGCCGGGTGTGCACCTGCTGCGTGAGTACCGGCGCTACTACCCGGCGGGCGAGGTGACCGGGCACCTGCTCGGCTTCACGAATGTGGATGACAAGGGCCAGGAGGGCCTCGAACTTGCGTTCGACACCTGGCTGCACGGAGTGCCCGGCAAGAAGAAGGTGCTGCGGGATCGTCTTGGGCGGGTCATTGAGGACGTCGAGAGCATCGTGCCGCCAAGCCCGGGTCAGGATCTGGTGACGTCAATCGACCTCCGGATCCAGTACCTCGCCTATCGCGAGCTCAAAGCGGCGGTGCAGAAGTACCGCGCCGCCTCCGGGTCTGCGGTAGTGCTGGATGTCGCGACCGGCGAAGTCCTGGCCGATGTCAATCAGCCGACATTCAACCCCAATGATCGGGGCCAGATCAACCCGAAGATGTTTCGCAATCGTGCTCTTACCGACATCCTCGAGCCGGGTTCAACCTTCAAGCCCCTGATCGTGGCCGCCGCTCTCGAGAGCGGGCGCTTCAGTCCCCGCAGCCTGATTGATACGAACCCCGGGTTCATCAAGGTCGGGTCCAAGACCATCGAGGACAAGCACAACTATGGGGTGGTGAACCTGGCAACGCTCCTCGCGAAGTCCAGCAACGTGGGCGCCGTGCAGGTGTCCATGAAGCTGGACAAGGAGATGCTCTGGAACACCCTGAGCCGCTTTGGCGCCGGGCGCCTGACCTCGAGCGGGTATCCCGGCGAGTCGGCAGGAATGCTCCCGCCCTTCCAGGGCTGGCGACCGATTGGCCAGGCCACCATGGCCTTCGGCTATGGGTTGTCCATGACGCCCTTGCAGCTGGCTCAGGCCTATGCGGTGCTGGCGGGTGACGGGCTGTACCGGCCCGTGTCCCTCGTGCGCGTGGAGAAGCCGCCCATTGCCCGCCGGGTCGTCAGCCCCGAGACCGCGCGGAACGTCATCGACATGCTGGAGCAGGTGGTCAGCCAGGAGGGTACTGGCCTGAAGGCCACGGTCACCGGTTACCGCGTCGCGGGCAAGACCGGCACGGCACGCAAGTCGTCCGCCGGCGGCTATGTAGACAACCGGCACACCGCGGTGTTCGCCGGGCTCGTGCCAGCGACCGCGCCCCGCCTGGTCATTGTCGTCGTGGTTGACGAACCCCAGGGGGGCGTCTACTACGGGGGCGATGTGGCCGCTCCGGTCTTCTCGGCCATCGCTTCCGGCGCGCTGCGCATTCTGGCCGTGCCGCCCGATGACGTGGACGCCGCCGCATCCAGGCCGCTGACCCGGCTGGCTGCCAGCGTGCCATGAACCTCGCCAGCATCAGCGCCATGGATCTGCACAAACTGTTCAAGGGACTCGGCGCCGAGGCGCCGAGCCTCGACGTGGCAGACATCACCATGGACAGCCGGACGGCTGTCCGCCACGGACTCTTTATCGCCTGTCGCGGCACCCGCCAGCACGGCCTCGACTTTGTGGGTGATGCGCTGCGAGCCGGAGTCGCTGCTGTGGCGTGGGAGTCGGACGAGTCACTCCGGGCGCCGGCGTTGCCGGCTGGCATCGCCAGCCTGCCGGTGCCCCGGCTGCGGGAGCAGCTCGGCGAAGTGGCGAATCGCTTTTTCGCCCGGCCGTCGGAGGCTCTCCAGGTTACCGGCATCACTGGTACCAATGGCAAGACCACCACGGGCTGGCTCGTTACCCAGGCCATCGGTCACCTTGGTGGCAGCGCGGGCTATCTGGGCACGCTGGGCCACGGACTGAACGGTCAGCTGAGCCCGTCGGTCCTGACGACGCCCGACTGCATCAGCTTCCACCGGCAGCTGCGGGAACTCGCAGACGCGGGCGCCGGGCATGTGGTTGCCGAAGTTTCGTCCCACGCACTGGATCAGGAGCGGGTTGCCGGCGTGCGGTTCGCCACGGTGGTGTTCACCAACCTGACGCGGGATCACCTGGACTATCACGCGGATCTGGCTGCTTACGGGGCCGCGAAGGCGCGGCTGTTTGACCTGGGCGCACGGACCGCCGTTATCAACCTCGACGATACTTTCGGCCAGGCCCTGGCAGGACGGCTGCCGGCGGGCGTGCGACTGGTGGGCGTCACTCTCGCGGGCCGTGCGGGTGCGACGATCGCCGGCGTCCTGCAAGCCGTCGTGCCCGAAGGGCTCGTGCTCGAACTGCGCGCTGGCGAGGATATCGTGCGCCTGCACAGCCCGCTCTGGGGACGATTCAACGCGGAAAACCTCCTCCTCGCGGCGGGGATACTGCTTGCCCAGGGCTGGTCCCTCGTGGAGGCCGCCGCCGCCCTTCGCCAGTGTGTTGCGCCGCCTGGCCGCATGGAGCGCGTCCCGTCGATGGCGCACCAGCCCCTGGTCCTTGTGGATTTCGCCCACACACCGGATGCGCTGCGCAAGGCCATTGGTGCCATCCGCGAGCACTGTTCCGGGGCCGTTTGGTGCGTGTTCGGGTGTGGCGGTGACCGGGATCGGGGCAAGCGTGCAGAGATGGGGGCCGCTGCGATGGGCGCTGACCACGTGATCATTACGGATGACAACCCACGCACCGAAGACCCCCAGCAGATCATCGCTGACATTCTTGCGGGTGTCGTTTCACTGGATCGGCTCCAGGTGGTGCCGGACCGCGCCGCCGCGATCCAGAGGGCGATTCGTCTGGCCCGGCCGGGTGATGCCGTGCTGATTGCCGGCAAGGGTCACGAGACTGTGCAGATCACGGGGGACGACCGCCGGCCCTTCTCGGATGTAGAGGTTGCCCGTGCGGCACTCAAGGCCGGGGAGGCATGACGATGGCCACGCTGGCCTGGGTGGCGGAAGCCGCGGGCGGGAGACTCGTCGGGCCCAACGTGGGCTTCGACTCTGTCAGCACAGATACCCGCAGCATCGGGCCGGGCCAGTTGTTCATTGCGCTCCGGGGGGTGCGTTACGACGCTGCGGCTTTCGTGCACACCGCGGCGGAGCAGGGTGCCGTTGCCGCCGTCGTGGAGTCCAGCCACTCGGTGGCCATACCCCAGGTGGTGGTCGCCGATGCTGGCAAGGCCTTGCGGGATCTCGCCACCGCCTGGCGCCAGCGTTTCACGATTCCGGTCCTGGGCGTCACCGGCAGCAACGGCAAGACCACGCTGAAGGAAATGATGGGCGCCATCATGCGTGCCCAGGTGCGCCAGCCCGGTGAAGACGGCGGGGTGCTCGTCACCTGGGGCAATCTCAACAACCACGTTGGCGTGCCCATCACCCTGCTGTGGCTGAACGCGACGCACCGCGCTGCCGTTATCGAGATGGGGGCCAGCGGAACCGGCGATATTGCCCTGCTGACGGCTATCGCCCGGCCCACTGTGGCGGTCCTCACCAACGCCGGGCCTGCCCACCTGGTCGGGTTCGGCGGGACCCTCCGGGGCGTTGCCGAGGGCAAGGGGGAACTGTTTGCCGGCCTGGACCCTGGCGCCCTGGCAGTCGTGAACCGGGACGACCCGTTCCATGCCTACTGGCGGGGTCTGCGGCAGGACGTTCGCTACCGGTCCTTCGGCCTCGACCCGGGGGCGGACTTTCGCGCCATCGAGATCGCGGCGACGAACGGCGATGGCCAGCATTTCCGGCTGGTGTCTTCCGTGGGCGACGTCGTGATTCGCCTGCCAATGGCCGGTGGGCACAACATCCAGAATGCGCTGGCCGCCGCTGCGGCCACCACTGCCGCTGGCGCCACACTGGACGCCGTCCGGGATGGGCTTGCTGGCATGGTCAACGTGAAGGGCCGGCTAAGGCCGGAGCCCGGCCCGGGTGGCAGCACCATCTACGACGACAGCTATAACGCAAATCCCGGCTCCGTCGGCGCCGCCATCCAGTTCCTAGCCAGCCTCTCCGGGAAGCGCTGGTTCGTACTGGGCGATATGGCTGAGCTGGGACCCACCGCGGTCGAGCTGCATCGGGACATCGGTGCGCTGGCCGCCCGCTGCGGCATTGACCGGTTCTACGCGGTGGGCCCACTGGCCCGGCACGCGGCCGAAGCCTTCGGTCCGCGGTCTCATTGGGCGGCGGACGTAGTCACCATGGCAGACGCGATTCGCCCGGACCTCGCTCCCGAAGTCCGCCTGCTCGTCAAGGGCTCCCGGAGTGCGGGTCTCGAACGCCTGGTCAAGGCCCTGCACGGTGAAATGACTGACGAAGGAGGCGCGCACTGATGCTCCTGTGGCTTGCCGAGGCGTTGACGCCCCTGATCTCCGGCTTCAATGCGCTGACCTATCTGACCCTGCGCGCCATTCTCGCGGCGCTCACTGCGCTGGCCATTGCACTGCTGCTTGGTCCTGCGCTGATCCGGCGACTGACGCTGCGGCAGATTGGCCAGAACGTCCGGGACGACGGCCCCCAGAGCCACCTGCAGAAGGCCGGGACCCCGACCATGGGCGGCACGCTGATTCTCCTCGCGATACTGATCAGCACGCTGCTCTGGGTGGACCTGCGGAGCGTCTTTGTCTGGGTCGTGGTGGGCGTCACCGTGGCTTACGGCCTGATCGGTTTCGCCGATGATTACCGCAAGCTGGTCCTGAAGAATCCCAAGGGCCTGTCCGCAGGGCAGAAGCTCTTCTGGCAACTGCTTGTTGCGCTCGGTGCTGGCGTGATCCTCTACCTGCGGGCCGACTCGCCCCAGTCGACGGCCTTGCTCATACCGTATTTGAAGGACGTGGTGATTCCCCTCGGCTGGCTGTTTATTCCGTTTGCCTGCCTCGTCATTGTCGGCACCAGTAACGCAGTAAACCTGACCGATGGCCTCGATGGCCTCGCCATCATGCCGACAGTTCTGGTCGGCGGGGCGCTGGGAATCTTTGCCTGGGTGGCGGGCAATGCCATCTTTGCCCGCTATCTCGGTGTGCCCTACGTGGCAGGGGCGGGCGAGCTGCTGGTGTTCTGCGCTGCCATTGCGGGCGCTGGCTTGGGCTTCCTGTGGTTCAACACGTACCCCGCCCAGGTGTTCATGGGCGACATTGGTGCCCTGTCACTCGGCGGAGCCCTTGGCGCGGTGGCGGTGGTCGTCCGCCAGGAAGTTGTCCTGCTGATCATGGGCGGGATCTTCGTCGCGGAAACCGTGTCGGTAGTGATGCAGGTGGCCTCTTTCAAGATGACCGGTAAGCGCATCTTCCGTATGGCGCCCCTTCATCACCACTTCGAACTCAAGGGCTGGGCGGAGCCCAAGGTGATCGTGCGCTTCTGGATCATCACGGTGATCCTGGTCCTCGTAGGCCTGTCGAGCCTGAAGATCCGATGAAGATGGCTGCTGCACCCAGGGAAGCCCGAATGCCGTCGAACCACCAGTCCGGTGGCGCTACGCTGGTGTTGGGTATGGGGGGCACCGGCGTGTCCTGTGCCCGGTTTCTCGCGGCCCGGGGCGTCAGGGCTGTATTTGCGGATACGCGTGCGCTGCCGCCAGGGCTGGCCGCCATTCGCGCCGCGATGCCGGCAGCAGAGATTCTGTCGGCAGGGCCGCCAGCCGCCGTCCCTGCGGGCGTCGACCGGATCCTCGTCTCTCCGGGTGTCGACCTCCACCTGCCAGTCTTCGCTGATGCCCGGCAACAGGGCATCCCGGTCCTGAGTGACATCGACCTGTTCGCCGGCGAAGCCTCGGCGCCAATCACGGCGATCACCGGATCCAACGGCAAGAGCACGGTGACCTCCATGGTCGGTGCCATGCTCAGGGGCGCGGGTGTCCGGGCGGCCGTGGGCGGCAATTTGGGAACTCCCGCGCTGGAACTCCTGGACCCGATCGTCGAGCAGTACGTGCTGGAGCTCTCCAGCTTTCAGCTCGAACGGAGCGCGCCGGTGCCGGCTGCCGCCGCTGTGGTGTTGAACATCACCCCGGATCATCTGGATATCCACGGCGACATGGCGGCCTACCGGCGGGCCAAGGCGCGCATCTACACCCGCTGCCATCTCGCTGTGATCAACCGCGACGTCCCCGAGCTCGCTGCCCTGGTCCAGTCCGGAATCCCCACCGTGAGTTTTGGCCTGGATGCCCCAGCGGGGCAGGACCTCGGCCTGCTGGTCCGGGACGGCGACCCCTGGCTGGCCCGGGGCCGGGAGCCGCTGCTGCCGGTCGCCGAATTGCAGGTTACCGGCCGGCACAATGTCGCCAATGCCTTGGCCGCACTCGCGCTCTGCAGTGCCAGCGGTACCTCTATATATGAGCTGTTGCCCGGGTTGCGCGCCTACCAGCCATTGCCGCACCGCATGGCAATGGTCGCCCGGTGGCAGGGCGTGAACTGGATTGACGACTCCAAGGCCACCAACGTCGGGGCAGCGGTCACCAGTGTGGGCAGCGTTCCCGGCCCGCTGGTGCTCATCGCGGGCGGTGACGGCAAGGGCGCGCGCTTCGACACCCTGGCGGCGGCGTTGAGAGGCCGGGAGTGTGTTGCGGTGCTGCTCGGGCGGGATCGGGAGCTGCTGGCTGCCGAACTGGCGGGCGTGTGCCCCGTGCACTTGGTGGCCGATATACAGCAGGCCGTCAGCAAGGCGGCGTCCCTGGCCCGGCCGGGCTGGACAGTGCTGCTGGCCCCGGCCTGCAGCAGCCTCGACATGTATCGCGATTACGCCGCCCGGGGCACAGCGTTTGCGCTGGCCGTCCGCAGCCTCGCCGCAAGCCCCAACGGCGGTATCCCATGAGTACGCGGCAGCTCGCAATACCCGGCCAGGACCGTCCCGATGCGTTACTCATTGGGGTCACAGCAGTCCTTCTGGCTGTTGGGCTGCTGATGGTGACGTCTGCCTCGATCGCGCTGGCTGATCGTCAGCATGGCAACGCCTTCTACTTTCTTGAACGCCAGCTGATAGCAGCCGTCCTGGGGCTTGCCGCCGGCTTTTGCCTGCTCAAGATTCCCACCCGGCTGTGGCAAAGCCTCGGCTCCTGGCTCGCCGGCGTGGCGTTGGCACTGCTCGTGATCGTGCTCATTCCCGGTATTGGCCACACCGCCAACGGCAGCACCCGCTGGCTCAGCGTGGCCGGAATCAATATTGTCCAGGTGAGCGAGCCCGCCCGGCTCATGCTGCTCATCTACGTCGCCGACTACGCGGTGCGCCGGAACCAGGAACTGCGGAGCGGACTGCTTGGCCTGGTGAAGCCTCTGCTGATTGTTACCGCGGCCGCTGGCCTGCTGCTCATGCAGCCTGACTTCGGCTCAGCCGTGTTGCTGCTCGGGATGTCCTTTGCGGTGCTCTTCATAGCCGGCGCCCGGGTTCGTGATGTGCTGACCCTCATCGTGCCCGTCGTCCTCGCGTTCGTGGCACTCGCCAGATTCTCTCCCTACCGCATGCGGCGGGTGATGGGGTTCTGGAACCCCTGGGCCGATCCCTATGGCGATGGTTTCCAGCTCACCCAGTCCCTCATTGCCATCGGCACCGGCGAATGGACAGGACTGGGCCTTGGCGCCAGCGTGCAGAAGCTCTTCTACCTGCCCGAGGCCCACACCGACTTCATCTTCGCAGTGATTGCCGAGGAGTTTGGCCTGGTAGGCAGTCTGGTGATGATCGCGCTCTACGGGGTACTGATCTGGCGTGCGTTCGCCATCGCCCGCGCCGCTGCCGCCCGGGACGCCAACTTCCAGGCTTATGTGGCCTTCGGTCTCGGCATCTGGCTCGCCATCCAGGCCCTGATCAATCTGGGCGTCAACATGGGTGTGCTGCCGACGAAGGGCCTGACCTTGCCGCTGGTCAGTTTCGGCCGCAGCTCACTGATCGTCACCCTGGCAGCACTCGGCCTGCTCCTGCGAGTCGATCTGGAGAATCGCGGCCTGGCGGGTCCCACCGGGCGGCGCGTCAACGGACGGGTCGCGCGATGAGCCAGGCCCCGGTCCTCATCATGGCGGGCGGCACTGGTGGACACGTCTTCCCGGCGCTGGCCGTGGCCCGTGCGCTGCGCCTGCGCAACGAGCAGGTGGTGTGGCTCGGCACAGAACGCGGCATCGAATCCCGGGTCGTGCCCCCCGAGGGCATTCTGCTGGAAACGGTGCGCGTCCAGGGCCTGCGCGGCAAGGGCGTACTCAGCTGGCTGCTCGCGCCGGTGCGGATCCTCGTCGCCGTGGCAGATGCCATGAGTGTGGTTCGGCGGTGCCGGCCCAAGGTCGTGCTGGGCATGGGCGGCTACACGGCGGGGCCGGGCGGCGTGGCGGCCTGGCTGCTGCGCCGGCCCCTGGTCATCCACGAACAGAATGCAGTCGCCGGATTAACCAATCGTCTTCTGGCTGGTTTTGCCCGGGAAGTGCTCCAAGCCTTCCCGGGCAGTTTTTCTCCCAGCGTGAAGACGCGCGTGACGGGTAATCCCGTGCGGGCCGACATTGCCGCCTTGCCACCGCCCGCCGTCCGGTTCGCTGGCCGGCCGGGGCCGCTGCGCCTGCTAGTCCTGGGCGGCAGCCAAGGCGCCCGGGCACTCAATGCAACGGTGGCGGCCGCGATCGCACTGCTGCCGCTGGACCAGCGTCCCGAAATTCGGCATCAGTCAGGCGAGGCCACGCGCCCGGTTGCGGAGGCGGCTTACCGGGCTGCGGGCGTGGCTGCCCAGGTTCTCCCGTTTATAAGCGACATGGCAGAAGCCTACGGCTGGGCGGACTTAGTCCTCGCCCGCTCGGGAGCACTCACTATTGCTGAGATCGCGGCGGCGGGCGTAGCCGCCGTGCTGGTGCCATTTCCAGCCGCCGTTGACGATCACCAGACCCGCAATGCGGCCTGGCTGGTCGACGCCGACGCCGCCACGCTCCTGCCCCAGTCCGAGCTGACTCCCAGCCGGCTGGCCGCGGAACTGCGGGCGTATGTCGGGAACCGTGACCTGGTCCTGGCGCGGGCCGAGCGTGCCCGTGCCCTGGCCATGCCCCACGCGACCGAGACCATCGTTGCTGCCTGTCTTGCGGCGTCGACAGGAGGGAGCCTCAATGCGTGACCGGATGCGCCGGATCAACCGGATCCATCTTGTGGGCATCGGCGGCGTTGGTATGGGCGGTATCGCTGAGGTTCTGCTGAACCTCGGCTATGCGGTGCAGGGCTCAGACCTGAAGGAGTCCGCCGTGACGCGGCGCCTGACCCGGCTTGGCGCCCTGGTCCACATCGGTCACCGGCGTGAGAACGTCGGCGAGGCTGACGTGGTGGTCGTCTCCAGTGCGGTGGCGGATGACAACCCGGAAGTGCTGGTGGCCCGGGCCGCGCGCAAGCCGGTCGTGCAGCGAGCCGAGATGCTGGGCGAGCTCATGCGCTTCCGGCATGCCATCGCGGTTTCCGGCAGCCACGGCAAGACCACGACCACCAGCCTGATCGCCAGCGTCCTGGCCGAGGCGGGCCAGGATCCCACCTTTGTCATCGGTGGCCGGCTGAAGAGTGCCGACTCCAACGGCCGCCTGGGCGCGGGGCGTTACCTGGTGGCTGAAGCGGACGAGAGTGATGCGTCTTTCATCCACCTGCAGCCCATGGTTGCTGTCGTCACCAACATTGACAACGACCATCTGGCCACCTACGGCGGCGATATGGAGCGTCTCCGCCACACCTTTGTGGAGTTTCTCCACAACCTGCCCTTCTACGGACTGGCCGTGGTTTGCCTGGATGATCCGGGCGTGCGCCAGATTCTCCCGCTTCTGCACCGGGCTACCCTGACCTACGGTTTCTCGCCCGAGGCGGATGTGCGGGTCGAGGACTGGGTGCGGGACGGGCTCCGGTCGCGGTTCACCGTCGTGCGCCCCGGTGCGGCGCCGCTCCCGGTCATCCTCAACCTGCCCGGCCGGCACAATGTGCTGAATGCCCTCGCTGCGGTAGCCATAGCCCGGGATCTGGAGCTGGACGACGCAGCCTGCCAGCAGGCCCTGGCAAGCTTTGAGGGCGTGGACCGCCGCCTGCAGGTGCTGGGTGAGATCTCCCTCGCCGGCAAGCGGGTCGTCCTGGTGGACGACTACGGGCACCACCCGACCGAGATTGCCGCCACGATCGAGGCCGTCCGTCAGGCCTGGCCGGACCGGCGGCTGGTCGTAGCCTTCCAGCCGCACCGCTACTCCCGGACCCGGGACCTCCTTGACGACTTTGCCGAAGCTCTGTCGGCCGCCGACCGGTTGCTGGTCACGGAGATTTATGCCGCAGGTGAGGCGCCCATTGCGGGCGCAGATGGCCGTGCCATCTGCCGCGCGATTCGCAGTCGCGGGCAGATCGAGCCCGTGTTTGTGCCCCAGATGGAAGAGCTCCCGGGGCTTCTGACCGGAGTGGTGCAGACCGGCGACGTGGTGCTGACTCTCGGCGCCGGGAGCATCGGCAGCGCGGCACTCGGTCTCCGCGATGCACACGCCTGTGCAGTCGCCATGCGTACCGGTGCTTCAGCGTGATGACGGCGACTCACGAACCCGCCGGCAAGTTGCTCCGTAACGAGCCGATGTCGAAACACACAACATGGCGCGTCGGCGGGCCCGCAGACGTGTATTATTCGCCGCGTTGTCGCGATGAACTTTTGAAATTTCTCGGCAGCCTCGATGCGGACACGCCGGTCTACTGGGTCGGCCTCGGAAGCAACCTCCTCGTGCGGGACGGTGGCATTCGGGGCGTGGTCATTGCTACGGGACAGGCGCTGAACGGGCTTCGCAATCTGGGTGGCGGGGTTATCGAGGCCGAGGCTGGGGTGCCGTGCACGGTGGTGGCGCGGCAGTGCAGTCGCTGGGAACTGGGGCCGGCCGAGTTTTTTGCAGGAATCCCGGGCACCGTGGGTGGGGCGCTCCGGATGAATGCGGGGGCGTTTGGCGGTGAAACCTGGGCGAAAGTCATCGACGTCGATGTGGTCGATCGCAGCGGGACCGTGCGCACCCGTGGGCGAGAGGACTATCGGGTCGGTTACCGGGACGTGCGCGGTCCGCTAGAGGAGTGGTTCCTGGCTGCACGCTTCAAGTTCGACGAACACTACCCGGCGGCCGCGGACCGCATCCGCACACTTGTCTCTGAGCGCAAAGCGAGCCAGCCGCTGGGTCTGCCGAGCTGCGGTTCCGTCTTCAAGAACCCCCCGGGCGACCATGCTGCCCGGCTCATCGAGGCCGCTGGCCTCAAGGGCGCCCGTATCGGCGGTGCCGAGGTATCGCCGAAGCATGCCAATTTCATCATCAACATGGGCGGCGCGACCGCTGCCGACATTGAGGCACTGATCTACCAGGTCCGCGCTACGGTCGAAGCCTGCCACGGCGTGCGGCTCGACACCGAAGTACAGTTTTTCGGCGAGCCCCTGGGGCTGGATAAGAGCCCCGTTGCCGGCCCTGCCGGGCAGGAAGGGGGTCCATCGTGACGACCTCCCGCTATCCACGGGTAACGGATCCGGCGGCTTTCGGCCGGGTGGTCGTCCTGATGGGCGGAGAGTCGGCCGAGCGGGAGATTTCACTCCTGACGGGCGATGCCGTCCTCAAGGCCCTGCGCAGCAAGGGCATCCAGGCCGAAGGCCTGGATGCCGCGCGGGATCTGGTGGCCCGCCTGACTGCCGGCCGCTACGACCGGGTGTGGATTGCCCTGCACGGCAGGGGCGGCGAAGACGGCACCCTGCAAGGCCTGCTCACGTTCCTCGGGTTGCCGTTCACCGGTTCCGGTGTGCTCGGGTCCGCCATCAGCATGGACAAGCTCCGGACGAAGCGGCTGTTGCAGGGCGCAGGCCTGCCAACGCCCCGCTACGCCGTGATCCGGAATGTGGCTGATCTCGCGGAGGCGGGTGAGCAGCTTGGTCTGCCCCTGATGGTCAAGCCCTCGGATGAGGGCTCCAGCATCGGCATGACCAAGGTCGAGCGTCCGGACCAGATGCAGGCGGCCTGGGACCTGGCCGCCGGGTTCAACTGCGACGTATTCGCGGAAGAGTGGGTGGCCGGCCCCGAGTTCACGGCAGCAATCCTCCACGACCGCGTCCTGCCGCTGATTCGCATCCAGACTGACAGCACGTTCTATGATTACCAGGCCAAGTACTTCAGCGCCGAGACCCGCTATCTGTGCCCCTGTGGTCTGCCACCCGAGCGCGAGCGGGAACTGGCAGACATTGCCCGGGCTGCTTTCGAGGCCGTGGGCGCCGGAGGCTGGGGCCGGGTCGACATCATGGTCTCGACCCAGGCCGGTCCGCTGATCCTTGAGATCAATACGGTGCCTGGCATGACCAGTCACAGTCTCGTGCCCATGGCAGCAGCGGTTGCCGGCACTGGCTTTGACGATCTCGTCTGGCAGATCCTCGAGACCAGCCTCGCCGCCGTGCCGGGAGTTCCGGCATGAAGATCTTCGGGCGGGGCAACCGGAAACGCCGGGAGGAACCCCGGATAAAGCTGCCCAGAATCCCCTGGGTCGCGCTTTCCAGCCTGGTCGGCCTGCTCGTGGTGACGGCAGGACTCTTCACGGCCGGCCGCTGGGTCCTCAATCGCCCGGTGGAACGCATGGTGTTCAACGGCAAGTTCGAGCGGGTCTCTGCGGATCAGCTGGAGTCGGTGCTGCGCAAGTACATGGGCAAGGGATTCCTCGCGGCAGACCTGGACGCCATCCAGGCTCAGGTAGCCGCACTGCCCTGGGTAGCAACGGCCCGCGTCAGCCGGCAATGGCCAGACACCCTCGATGTGACGGTGACCGAAGAAGCGCCTGCTGCGCGCTGGGGTGCTGATGGCCTGCTGAACCCCCAGGGGCGGCTCTTCGTGAAGCACACGACGCACATTCCCGCCGAGCTGCCCCGTTTGAACGGGCCCGAAGGCTCGGAAGCGGATGTCGCTGCGCACTACGTCGCCATTCAGGAGCAGCTTCTCGAGCGCGGTCTGGGGGTTGTTGCTCTCGAACTGGATGGGCGTGGCGCCTGGACTCTCCTTCTCAGTAACGGTATCGGCGTGCGCCTCGGTTCGCAGGATGTGGAGGCGCGCCTCAGCAGGTTCTACGAAGCCCTGGACACCGTTGTGACGCCGGTAGCGACAGATGTGCAGTTTGTCGACATGCGCTACACCAACGGCTTTTCCATCGGCTGGAAGCCGCAGCGGGCAGTGAACGCTGCACCCGATGAAGAACTGCCACCGACGGAGTTATTGCCCAGTGCCTAAGAAGGAAGGCAGGGGAATAATCGTCGGCCTCGACATCGGCACTTCGAAGGTCGTCGCGATCGTTGGCGAGCTGCAGGACGACAATCAGATCGAGGTCATTGGCTTCGGCAGCCACCCGTCCAAGGGACTCAAGAAGGGCGTAGTCGTCAATATCGAATCTACCGTCATCTCTATCCAGCGAGCCATTGAGGAAGCAGAGCTGATGGCAGGCTGCGACATCCATCAGGTCTATGCGGGGATCGCCGGCAGCCACGTCCGCAGCCTGAATTCCCATGGCATCGTTGCCATTCGCGACCGGGAGGTGACCCAGAGCGACGTGGACCGCGTGATCGACGCGGCACGGGCGGTGGCTATTCCCGCCGACCAGAAGATCCTGCACGTGCTGCCCCAGGAATTCATCATCGACGGCCAGGAAGGCATCCGTGAGCCCATCGGCATGTCCGGTGTCCGGCTCGAAGCCCGGGTCCATATGGTCACCGGCGCCGCCAGCGCTGCCCAGAACATCGTCAAGTGCGTCCAGCGCTGTGGCCTCGAAGTGGAGGACATCGTGCTGGAGCAACTGGCCTCCAGCTACGCGGTGCTGACGGATGACGAGAAGGAGCTCGGTATCTGTCTCGTGGACATCGGCGGTGGCACTACCGATATCGCCGTGTTCAACAACGGTGCCATCCGGCACACCGCGGTCATTCCCATTGCGGGCGACCAGGTCACCAACGATATCGCGATCTCCCTGCGGACGCCGACCCAGTACGCCGAGGAGATCAAGATCAAGTATGCGTGCGCGCTTTCCCAGCTGGCGAACCTCGACGAAACCATCGAGGTGCCCAGCGTCGGCGACCGGCCCCCCCGGCGCCTGGCCCGGCAGACACTCGCTGAAGTCGTTGAGCCCCGGTACGAGGAACTGTTCGGCCTGATCCGCGACGAGCTTCGGCGCAGCGGGTTCGAGGACATGATCGCGGCCGGCATTGTCCTTACGGGCGGCAGCTCAAAGATGGAGGGTGCTGTTGAGCTCGCGGAAGAGGTCTTTCACATGCCGGTCCGGCTGGGCGTACCCCAGCATGTCCGTGGACTCGGTGATGTGGTGCGTAACCCCATTCACTCCACCGGGGTTGGCTTATTGGTTTACGGGAGAAGCAAAGCGGTGCGTGCGTCCGGCGAGTTGCCAGCCGGACCGGGTCTAAAGGACGTCTGGGGTCAGATGAAGCGCTGGTTTCAGGGAAATTTCTAACGACGATTTGTTGTTGTCGCCAATCCTCAAAGTTAATGGAGACAGGATAATGTTTGAACTCATGGATGCAGTCAGTCAGAACGCGGTCATCAAGGTCCTCGGTGTGGGCGGGGGTGGCGGCAACGCCGTCCGGCACATGGTGGGCACCGGGATAGATGGTGTGGACTTTGTCTGTTGCAACACCGACGCACAGGCGCTGCGGACGTCAAATGTCCGGACTGCCCTGCAGATTGGCTGCAACATCACCAAGGGCCTCGGCGCCGGAGCCAATCCGGATGTGGGCCGCCAGGCCGCAATGGAGGATCGGGACCGGATCATCGAGGTCATCGAGGGCGCCGACATGCTGTTCATCACCGCCGGGCTTGGCGGTGGCACGGGCACGGGCGCGGCGCCGGTCGTGGCCCAGGTGGCTCGCGAACTGGGCATCCTGACGGTGGCAGTGGTCACGAAACCCTTTGCCATGGAAGGCAAGAAGCGCCTGGCCATCGCCGAGCAGGGTATTGCCGAGCTGGGCAAGTACGTCGACTCACTGATCACGATCCCCAACGAAAAGCTGCTGTCGGTGCTCGGGCCTGAGACCACGCTGCTCGACGCCTTCAAGGCAGCCAACGAGGTTCTGCAGGGGGCCGTCCAGGGCATCGCCGAACTGATTACCCGCCCGGGTCTGATCAATGTGGACTTTGCCGACGTGCGGACCGTGATGTCCGAAATGGGCATGGCAATGATGGGTTCCGGCACTGCCAAGGGTCCGGATCGGGCCCGGGAAGCGGCCGAGGCGGCCATCTCCAGTCCGCTACTGGAGGACGTCAACCTGTCCGGAGCGCGGGGCATCCTGGTGAACGTCACCGCGGGCGAGAACCTCGGCATTGGCGAGTTCCGCCAGGTCGGCGAGACTGTCAAGCAGTGCGCCTCGGAAGACGCGACGGTGGTCATTGGTACGGTCATCGATCCCGAGATGGGCGATACCATCCGGGTGACGGTGGTGGCGACAGGCCTGGGTCAGCCAGTCGTCAAGCAGCAGCCGCATATTCGGGTCGTTGCTCCGGCAATGCCTGTGAGCCACCGCGGTCAGGGGTCGGGAGCCAGTCACCACGGGCACCAGCAGCAGGCCGCCCAGCAGTCCCACCAGCCGACGGAGCCCGCCGGCTATGGCGCCTACGACCAGCCGACCTGGCAGCGTCAGCGGGCCGTGGGTGATCAGCTGGCGGAAGGCGGTGAGGCCTCCTTCGACCTCCTCGACGTCCCGGCCTTCCTGCGGCGCCAGGCCGACTGACGGTCTGGTTACTGGTCCGGCAGCTGGGGCCCCCGGTTGCCGGACCTTTACCGTTGCTGAATTTTCCCTGCCTGTGCTAGGGTTTATCGACGGTCGATGGGGTTTTTGCTTGGCAGCAAGCAGGAGATTTCGTCCGTTATGCCTGTTTATTCAGGGCCTTGGGTGAATTGTATAGCATTGCTTTGCCGCCGGTTGACCCGTATGGGGCCCGGTGAATGCGCGCATTTTTCCCTGTTGCGGGCCAGAGACAGCCGGTAACGAGCAGTTGGAGCGGTAAATCATGGTCAAACAACGCACGCTCAAGAATTCCATTAGCGCGTCCGGCGTGGGCCTCCACACGGGCCGCAAGGTCTATATGACGCTGCGGCCGGCTGCAGAGAATTCCGGCATCGTGTTTCGTCGCGTGGATCTGGATCCACCGGTGGATGTGCGCGCCGATGCCGCCAAGGTCGGCGAAACCCAGCTTGGCACGACGTTGGTCCAGGGCGAGGTCAAGGTTGCGACCATCGAGCACCTGATGGCCGCCTTCGCTGGCCTCGGCATCGATAACGCCTACGTGGACCTCAGTGCCGGCGAAGTCCCGATCATGGATGGCAGCGCCGCGCCCTTTGTGTTTCTGCTGCAGTCGGCCGGCGTGGCCGAGCAGAAGTCGGCCAAGAAATTCATCCGGATCCGCAAGACGGTGCGGGTTGAGGACGGCGACAAGTTCGCCGAGTTGAAGCCTTTTGCCGGTTTCAAGGTCAACTTCCGCATCGATTTCGACCATCCCGTTTTCCGCCGGCACGCGCAGTCGGCCACGGTGGATTTTTCGACGACGGCGTTTCTCAAGGAAGTTTCCCGGGCGCGGACCTTCGGTTTTGCCCGCGACATCGAAATGCTTCGCTCCCGTCAACTCACTCTGGGCGGCAGCATGGATAACGCAGTGGTGCTCGACGACTTCCGCGTGCTGAACGAAGACGGCCTCCGTTTCGAGGATGAGTTCGTCAAGCACAAGATTCTCGACGCCATCGGCGACGTTTACCTGCTTGGCCACAGCCTCGTGGGCGAACTGACGGCCTGCAAGTCCGGCCACGGGCTCAATAACCAGCTGCTGCTCGCGTTGCGGGCGGACTCTTCGGCCTTTGAGATCGTTACGTTCGAAGATCAGAGGCAGTCGCCAATTTCATACCAGGTGCCGCTGGCTGCCGGAGTGTAGGAGCGCCGACCGGCGCGATCACGCTTGAATCGCGCCGGTCGGCGCTCCTACACGGCGCTACCGACCCGGAACACGACGCGGGCCGCTGTGGGCCACTCCTTCCGGCACCCGGTCAGGATCCCGTCCGCTTCAAAACGGAGTCGGGCGGCCCATTCCGGGCTGGTGGCTGACACCACCAGAGTGCCATCCGACCGCAAATTGCAGTTGCTCACCGCAGCGGCCAGTGGGGGTGACAACTGCTGCCGGACGCACGTTGCCAGATCCATCCGACTGCTCGCAGCCCGGGCCAGTGCCCCCAGTGGGCTATTGGCTGCAATCAGCTCACTCAAGCCCCGCGGGCCATTTTTTGACGCAGTACTCATCCGGGCGCTGTGGTGTGTGAACCGTTCCTTGTTTAGTCAAAACCGGTGGGGCATAGTTTAGGCACACTCCAGCGCGGTGTCCGGACAGGTACCGGCCTGGCACCAGCAGCGGGAGGAAGGCAAACAACAATATGGACCAACCGGCGCGTTACCCGATTCCCTGGCTCACTGCCCGACTCATGCCCGCACTGCTTGGGATGGGTGTCGCTGCGTTGCTGGGTACGTCGGGCTTTGGTCTGGGTGGTCTCTATGCCCAGCGGGACGTTCCAGCGCCGGTGGTTGTGCGCTTCGCTCAGGTACCCGCCTGGGAGGCCGCGCCGGTACCTGCGGTGCCGGCCACCGCTGCGCCAGCGATGGGCGGTCCGGAAGAGGCCGGCGCTGAAGAGCGTGCTCCCAAACTGGCCCGTCAGGCGTCTGCCGCCAGGCTGGCAATGCTCCGCCCCGTCGCCGGTGGCTGGGTGTCCAGCCACTATGGCCAGCGCCTGGACCCCTTCACAGGCCGGCCGGCAGTGCATCGGGGCCTCGACTTTGCCGGGCTGGACAACAGTGCGATTCTGGCTGTCGCGCCGGGTGTGGTCACCCGGTCCGGTCGCCAGCGTGGCTACGGCAATCTCATTGAGATTGACCATGGCAATGGCTGGGTGACCCGCTATGGCCACAACGCCTACAACCTGGTGACGCCGGGCGACTATGTGAAGCCGGGCCAGACCATCGCACTGATGGGTTCCACGGGCCGGGCCACCGGCACCCACCTGCATTTCGAAGTGCTCTACCGGGGCCGCCACCAGAATCCCGTCCGCTTCGTACCCCAGGACGCCTGACGGGCCCCAAACCGCCGAAGGCCCGGGAAATGCTTTGCTAGAATAGCGCCTCGTGGCCGACCGGTCGCGGAGGATATACGCCTTGTTAAAGTGGTTCGCCCGGTTCTTTGGTAGCCGTAATCAGCGTCTCTTGCGTGGTTACGGTCGGATCGTCGTGGCCGCCAATCAACTGGAGCCCGGCCTCCAGGCGCTGGACGACACCGCCCTGCGGGCCAAGACCGCTGAATTTCGCCAGCGCCTTGCCGCCGGCAACACCCTGGATGCGCTGATTCCCGAGGCTTTCGCCGTGGTCCGGGAGGCTGCCCGCAGGACGCTCGGGCTGCGCCATTTCGACATGCAGCTCGTCGGTGGCCTCGCCCTGCACCAGGGGAAAATCTCGGAGATGCGGACGGGTGAAGGCAAGACCCTGGTGGCCACACTGCCTGCGTACCTCAACGCTCTGCCGGCCAAGGGTGTGCACATCGTTACGGTGAACGAGTATCTGGCCCAGCGTGACTCAGACTGGATGGGCCCCGTCTACCGCTTCCTGGGCCTGGAAGTCGCCGTCATTCGCAACGGCCAGTCTGGCGCCGAGAAGCAGGCGGCCTATGCCGCTGACATCACGTACGGAACCAATAACGAGTTCGGGTTCGACTACCTCCGGGATAACCTGGCGTTTCGTCGCGAAGACCAGGTCCAACGGCCATTGGCCTTTGCGGTCGTCGACGAAGTGGACTCGATTCTCATCGACGAAGCCCGTACGCCCCTCATCATTTCCGGTTCGGCAGACGACAGCTCCGAGCTGTACATGCGGATCAACAAGCTGATACCGGGACTGGTCCGGCAAGAGCGCGTTGCCACCGACGACGACGACGGCGGCCCTGGCGATTTCGCGGTGGACGAAAAGGCCCGCCAGATCCTCCTCACGGAGGAGGGCCACCAGAAGGTGGAGGAGCTGATGGTCAAGGAGGGGCTCCTCACCGAAGACGACAGCCTCTACGACGCGGCGAACATCCGCCTGATGCACCACCTCACAGCCGCTCTGCGCGCCCACGCGCTGTTCCGCAAGGACGTCGAATACATCGTGCGCAATGGCGAAGTCGTCATTGTGGATGAGTTCACGGGCCGGACGATGCCGGGAAGACGCTGGTCCGACGGACTGCACCAGGCTGTCGAAGCCAAGGAGGAAGTCCGGGTCCGGGAGGAAAACCAGACGGTGGCCTCGATCACGTTCCAGAACTACTTCCGGCTCTACGACAAGCTGGCAGGCATGACCGGTACGGCCGATACGGAAGCATTCGAGTTCCAGCAGATCTATGGCCTCGAAGTCGTGGTGATTCCCACCCATCGGAATATGATCCGCAATGACCAGGCTGACCTCGTTTACCTCACCCAGAAGGACAAGTTCCAGGCCATCATCGAGGACATAAAGGATTGTCAGACGCGGAATCAGCCTGTGCTGGTGGGCACGACGTCCATTGAGACCTCCGAGTTTCTCGCCGATCTCCTCCAGAAAGGCGGGGTGGTCCACCAGGTGCTGAATGCCAAGCAGCACGAGCGCGAAGCCAACGTGGTCGCTGAGGCTGGCCGGCCCGGCACGGTCACCATCGCGACCAATATGGCGGGCCGCGGCACCGATATCGTGCTGGGCGGCAACCTGGAAGCGGAGGTCGCCCAGCTGGGTCCGGACACGACCGATAGTGAGCGCGCTGCGCACCGTGTCGGGTGGCAGGAGCACCATGCCCGCGTGCTCGCCGCAGGCGGCCTGCGCATCATTGGTACCGAGCGCCACGAATCCCGCCGGATCGACAATCAGCTGCGCGGCCGGGCTGGCCGGCAGGGCGACCCGGGATCAAGCCGCTTCTACATGTCTATCGAAGACAACCTCATGCGCATCTTCGGGGATCCGGAGCGCACCAAGGGCATGCTCCGGGGCGTCGGCATGCGGGAAGGGGAGGCGATCGAGAGCAATCTGCTGACCCGGCAGATCGAGAGAGCCCAGCGCAAGGTGGAGGGCCACAATTTCGATGCACGCAAGTCCCTCCTGGAGTATGACGACGTAGCCAATGATCAGCGGCGCGTCATTTACCAGCAGCGCAACCAGCTGATGCAGACCGACGACATTTCCGAGGCGCTGGCCGACATCCGCGCCGAGGTGGTCAATGCCGTGGTCAGCGAGTTCATTGCGCCGGAGAGCGTTGAGGAGCAATGGGAAGTGGCGGGTCTCACCACCGCTCTGGAGACTGAGTTCGCTGCCACTCTGGACGTGAAGCGCCTTCTGGATGACGAGCCTGGACTGGACGAGGCGGGCATCCGGGCCCGGATCCTCGCCGAGTTGGAAGCCGGCTATCTCAAGAAGTTCTCAACCGTTGATATCGGCGAGCTCCGCCAGCTCGAGAAGCAGTTGATGCTCCAGCAGGTTGATCTGCACTGGAAGGAGCACCTGGCGGCCATGGATTACCTGCGTCAGGGAATCCACCTCCGCGGCTACGCGCAGAAGAATCCCAAGCAGGAGTACAAGCGCGAAGCGTTCGAGATGTTTGGCGCCATGCTGGACCGGGTCAAGCGTGACGTGGTTACGATCCTTGCCAAGGCACGCATCCGGAGCCCGGACGAGGTGGAGGCAGAGGAGACGCGCCGCCGCATGGCCGAGCAGCTGCAATACCGCCACGATGAGGCGCCCTCGGCAATGACGGCGGCTGCCAGTGAGGTAGAGCCAGGCACCGAAGCACCCGGTGACAGTGCGGCGCCGGCGCGCCGGCCCCTCGTGGCCCGGCCTGCCAGGCCGATGGCTCCGCCAGCGGAACCCGCTGTGCCAAGGGTCCGGACCGAAAAGAAGGTGGGCCGCAATGACCCCTGTCCCTGCGGGTCGGGCAAAAAGTACAAGCAATGCCACGGTCGTCTTGACTGACCGCGCGCCGGCGGAACCGCCACTGATCCGCGTCGCCGCCGGCATCCTCCGGGACCCGGCGGGCCGCATCCTCATTGCCCAGCGCCCGGCGAGCGGCCATGTGGGCGGCTTCTGGGAGTTTCCCGGCGGGAAGCTGCACTCTGGTGAGCAGCCCGGGCAGGCGCTGATTCGGGAACTCGCAGAGGAACTGGGCGTCACGGTTGAGGCGGCGACCCCGTTCATGACCTACCGGCACACATACCCGGAGCTAAGCGTGGAACTCCACGTGTTTTTGGTGGGGCGCTACGCGGGGGAACCCCGGGGGGTCGAGGGGCAGCCGCTGCGCTGGGTGACGCTGGCAGAACTACCGGCGGCCGGTCTGCTGGAAGCCGATCAGCCCATAGTGGCGGAACTGCGCAGAAGACCCGGTATCAGCAGATCGTAAGACGGAATTTGACGTCCTGGGTGGACTGGGCGGGCCGCTGGAGCGCGTCGGGCCACTGCATGAAACGGATGGTGAAGCGGTGATGGCTGCCGCTGATTTCCGGGTAAAGGTTGACGCCCGGCTGTAGTGCGACGCGCAGCAGGCCCGCAACGCCCTCACCAATCATGCCGTGCTGGAAAGTGCCTTTGGTGGCCACCTGGTCCGAGGTCCGACCGCTTTCCCTGAGTAGCCACAGCAACTCCGCGATGCTGTCGCAGAGTGGCCGCAGATTCTTCATCCAGCTGTCGATGTCGGCCACGCGCTGCTCGTAGTCGTGGATCAGCCAGTGGCTGTAATCAGGCAGGTCGAACTCGCAGGTGCCGCCGGGGATGGCGCTGCGGTGCTTGATGGCGGCCAGAAACTCACTGTCGCGAATCGGCTGCATGAACTGGGGGCCGAGAGCAAAGAGACGCTGCCGCAGATCCTGCAGGTTGCGCAGCACGCGCTTGAGGCGTGCTTCGTCGATGCCTGCCATATGCTGATAGCGGTCATACACGCCAATCTGGCGCTCCAGTTCCTTGAGCACGTCGCCCCGGACGTCGCCCCGGCCAAGAATCGCGACAATGTCGAGCATGCTGGTGATGGCGGCCCGGCTACCCCATTCGGAGGTCTGCTCAAGATTGAAGCAGAACTGCTGATAGAGGAATTCCAGGCGCAGAAACGTCCGCATCCGCTCGCTGAGGGGCTGCTCGTAGAGCCCGGTGGCGGCGGAGGTTGAAGTCTCAGTAAACAAATCGGCTATGGGAATGCTAACCATGAATGGCCACTGTCGAGCTTGAGCCCTTGTTTTCCCGGCATTCTGCACCTCCCCGCCGGGGAGGGCAAATGCAGTTTTTGCAGCCGTTGACGGTCACTCGACGTCCTTCAATCCCTGCCCTGTTCCGCGCCGCGCCGGAGGCGCGCCGCGAGGTTGAGGTAATTACCATGCAGTTCCTGAACGCGGCGCTGGAGTTCGTCACGGGTGCCCTCATTGACCAGCACGTCATCGCCCCGGCTGAGACGTGTCGCACGGTTCGCCTGGGCTGCCAGAAGACGGTCGGCACCGGCCGCGGATTCCCCGTCCCGGACCCTGAGGCGATTCCGCTGAACACTTTCTGAACAGTCCACCACGAGCACCCGGTCCACGCGGGCCTCCAGACCCGACTCAAACAACAGGGGAATGACCAGGACCTGGTAGGGACCGCCGACACTGGCGCAGAGCGACTCCATACGCTCCCCGATCAGGGGGTGGAGGATGGCCTCCAGCTGCTGGCGGCGCTGGGGCGTGGCGAAAGCCAGGTCCCGCAGCCGCCGCCGGTCTAGAGTGCCGTCGGACTGCAGCAGGTCCGTCCCAAATTCGCCGGTCAGGGCCAACAGGCCCGGGGTTCCGGGCGCTACCACCTCCCGGGCGATCAGGTCCGTGTCGATGACGGGTACCCCCAGGGCGCCAAACAGGCTGGCCACGGTGCTCTTGCCGCTGGCAATGCCTCCGGTCAGGCCTAATCGGTAAACCGACCACTCGCGGAACTCAGGCCGGGTGCTACCCATATCGCCGCGGTGCCTTCCCGGCCCAGCTCTAGCTAAAGACCCGGAGGAAGGGGACAGCGACCAGCAGGGGCTCGCCCCAGACGAGGGCCACGAAGCCGGCGGCGGCGAGAAAGGGTCCGAAGGAGATCGGTTCCTGGCGGCCGTGCCGCCCAAGCAGCAGCAGACTGATGCCGGTAATCGCTCCGGTCACTGCCGAGAGCAGCAGGATCGGCAGAAACATCTGATAGCCCAGCCAGGCGAGCAGGGCGGCGAAGAGCTTGAAGTCACCATAGCCCATGCCCTCCTTCCCCGTAACAAGCCGGAAGCCCTGATAGACGAGCCACAGGCTCAGGTAGCCCGCCATGGCGCCGATCACGCCATCTGTGAGGCTGGGAGCAAAGGGGCTGCCGTCCGGGTGGGGCCCGAACAGCAGGTGGAAGAGCAGGCCAGCCCAGAGCAGCGGCAGCGTGATCGAGTCCGGCAACAGCTGATGATCCAGATCGATGACGGTCAGCGCGATCAGCGCCCAGGTCAGCCCCAGCGCCGCAACGGCCTCCGGCGTGTAGCCGAAGTGCCAGACGAGATACCCGGACACCAGGCCGGTGCTGGCCTCCACCACCGGATAGCGGGCCGGGATGGGCGCGCTGCAGGCGGCGCAGCGGCCTCGCAGCCAGAGCCAGCCCAGCACCGGGACGTTGTGCCGGGCCTTGATCGGGGTCCTGCAGGCGGGACACACGGAGCGTGGCCGGACGAGGTTGAAGGGTTCGGCCTCTGGAATGGTGTCTCCGGGAGCCGCGGACAGCGCGGCGCACTCCCGGCGCCAGGCCCGGTCCATCATCACGGGCAGGCGATAGATGACCACGTTGAGAAAGCTACCCACCAGCAGGCCAAGCAGCGTCGCAACGCCAGCCATCAAAAAGGGCGTGGCCTGCAGGCTCGCCGGATCGATCAGACGACCGAACCGAGCTTGAAGATCGGCAGGTACATGGCGATCACGAGTCCACCGACCAGTACGCCGAGAATGGCCATGATGAGCGGCTCGAGCAGGCTGCTCATGCTGTCCACGGCATTGTCCACATCAGCCTCGTAGAAGTCGGCGACCTTGGCGGACATCTGGTCGAGGGAGCCGGATTCCTCGCCCACCGCGATCATCTGGATCACCATGTTCGGGAAGATGCCGGTGTTCTCCATGGCCCGCTGCAGGCGCTGACCCGTGGACACTTCGTCCCGCATCGCCAGCACGGCTTTTTCATAGACGATGTTGCCGGTGGCTCCGGCGACGGACTTCAGGGCTTCAACGAGCGGCACACCGGCGCTGAACATCGTGGAGAGAGTCCGGGCAAAGCGCGCCACGGCTGCCTTCTCGATGATGTTGCCCACAATCGGCAGCTTGAGCAGGACCCGGTCTTCGTACTCCCGCAGCTTCTCCGAACGTTTCCGGGTGTAGACATAAAAGCTGATCCCGCCACCAATCACGAGGGCCAGAAACCAGCCCTTGGTCTGCACGAAGGCGGACAGGTCGATCACCATGCGGGTGAACGCCGGCAGGTCGGCGCCGAAGCCCTTGAAGAGCGACTCGAACTGGGGAATCACGAAGATCAGCAGGATGATGGTGACGAGTACGGCCACGACCATGACGGCGGCCGGATAGAACAGCGCCTTCTTGATCTTCTTCTTGATGTCCTCGGTCTTCTCCTTGTACGTGGCAACCTTGTCGAGGAGGGTGTCCAGGGCGCCGGCCTGTTCGCCGGCAGTCACCAGGTTCACGTACAGGTCATCGAAGTACAGGGGGTGGCGGCCCAGGGCCTCCGCGAGGGCAGTTCCGGATTCGAGATCCGTCTTCATGCCCAGGATCAGCTTCTGCATCGCCGGGTTGTCGTGCCCACTGCCGACGATCTCGAAGGCCTGGACCAGCGGAATACCGGCGCCGAGCATGGTGGCCAGCTGCCGGCTGAAAATCGCAATGTCGTAGGGGGTGACCTTGCCGCCACTCTTGAAAAGGGTGAATTCCTTGCTGATCCGGACCGGCACGACGCCCTGCTTGCGCAACTGGGCGCGGACGGCGGCCTCATTGGCGGCCACGGTCTTGCCCCGGACCTTGTTGCCCTTGGTATCTGTGCCTTCCCAGGTGAAGGGACTCTGAGTGATGGCGATGCTGTTAGCCATGATCCGCAAACCCCAAAATAACCTACCCCATCCGAGCGCCTTGTGGGAGCGCCTTTAGGCGCGATCGCTAGCCATCGCGCCCGAAGGCGCTCCTACAAAGCGGTCCGACAAAGCGGTCTGACAACGCGCCCTGTGCCCAGCCCACCATATCAAGACTCAAGCGTAACGCGGTTGATTTCCTCGAGACTTGTGACGCCCATCTTAACTTTATGCAGTGCGGAGCGCCGCAGGGTCCAGACCCCGTCCTTGATGGACTGCTCCTCGATCTGAACCGCGTTGCCGCCGGCCAGAATGATGCGGCCAATCGCCTCTGTGACGGGCATCACCTGGTAAATGCCCACCCGGCCCTTGTAACCGTCATTGCAGGCCTTGCAGCCCACCGGCCCGAAGATCCGTAGGCCGTGGAGGTCTTCCCGGGAGTAGCCTTCCAGCAGCAGCGCCTCCTCCGGGATGTCCCGCAGTTCCTTGCACTGCTCACACAGCCGCCTTGCCAGCCGCTGGGCAATGATCAGGTGGATGGACGTGGCGATGGCATAGGGCTTCACGCCCATGTCCACGAGACGGCTCAAGGTGCGGGGCGCGTCGTTCGTGTGCAGGGTGGACAGCACCAGGTGGCCCGTCTGGGCGGCCTTGATCGCGGTCTCGGCAGTTTCCAGATCCCGGATCTCGCCAACCATGATCACGTCCGGGTCCTGCCGGAGGAAGGCTTTCAGCGCCGTCGCAAAATGCAGCCCGACTTTGGGATTGACGTTGACCTGGTTGATGCCGGGCACGTTGATTTCGACCGGGTCTTCGCAGGTGGAGATGTTCCGGTCTTCGGTGTTCAGGATATTGATGCCGGTGTAGAGGGACACCGTCTTGCCGCTGCCCGTGGGGCCGGTGACGAGGATCATGCCGTAAGGCTTGGCGAGGGCGTCCAGGTAGAGCTTGCGCTGGAAGTCCTCGTAGCCCAGCACCTCGATGCCGAGCTTGGCGGCGGTCGGGTCGAGGATACGCAGCACGACTTTCTCGCCGAAGAGGGTGGGGCACGAGTTCACGCGGAAGTCGATGGCCCGGTTTTTCGACAGGCGCAGCTTGATGCGGCCGTCCTGGGGCACCCGGCGCTCGGCGATATCCAGCCGGGACATGACCTTGAGGCGGGCCGTTACCTTGTTGGAGAGCGCCAGGGGCGGCGACGCGACCTGCTTCAACACGCCGTCCAGGCGGGTGCGGACGCGGTAGGTCTTTTCATAGGGCTCGAAGTGAATATCGGAGGCGCCCCGCTTGATCGCGTCCAGCATGATCTTGTTGACGAAGCGCACCACGGGCGCGTCATCCACGTCGTCCCTGGCGACATCGTCGCCGACGCTATCGTCGCCGCCGGTGACCTCCAGGCTCTCCAGGTCGAAGTCGTCCTCGCTGAAGGAGCCCATGGAGGTGTCCACGGCCTCTAGGGCCCTGGCGACCATCGCCGCGAGCTTGTCCTGCTCGACGATGATCGGGTCCACGCGCAGCCCGGACTGGAATTTGATCTCGTCGATGGCCGGCAGGTCGGTGGGGTCGGCAACCCCGAGAAACAGGCGCTTGCCCCGCAGGACCAGCGGGATCACCTGGTGCTTGGCCAGGAGGCGCTGGTCGACGGACTTGACCGCCTCCATGTCCAGGTCCACGGCGTCCAGGTCGAGCAGCGGCACCCCAAACTCGGAGGCGGCCGCCACGGCGATCTGCTGGGCCCCGATCAACTGGCGGCCGACCAGGTAGGCGACCAGGGTGATGCGCTGGGCCTGGGCCCCCTTAAGGGCCTGGAGCACCTCATTCTCAGCGATCAGCCCATCCTGGACGAGCCGCCTGGAAAGGCCGCTCAAGGCAGAATTGGTGGCGGAAACAGCCATAGGCTTCTTGCATCCTGGAAGCGCGCAGATCACCAGCCGTGGTCCGGCGCCCTAAGTACTGCGTTAGGGTAAGTGTAGTGTTACTGCTGTTAGCCGGTCGGTGCAACCGGCCAATGCCCGACTTTTGAGGATTTCACCCCCAACCGGGTCTCCCAAAGAAAAGGCCCCTGCCTTGCGGCAGGGGCCTTCCCGGATCAAGTCTAGTGTTGTTAGGCGCGGCAGTTGCTGGGCACGTATTTATCGTCCAGGTCCGTGTCGGCGGCGCCGGAGCTGTCGACCAGGCCAGCGGCCGTGGGCACTTTAAGGCCGCACTGCCAGACCACGTCGTTGTTGGCGCTGAGCCACGGCTTCAGAGACAGTTTGAGGCCGAGTATGGCCGCGTTGGCCTGGTCTCCGTAAGTAATCACGATCGTGCCGTCGGCGATGGCAATATCGGTGACGTACTTGCCGACCGGGGAGTTGGCAATGCCGGCATCGAGGAGCAGCGCCGGCCAGACGCCTTCGTCCGCATAGACCTCGGCGACGGAGGTCTTGACGGCGGAGGCCAAGCTCAGGCCTTCCGTCACCTGGGCGCGGATGGTGTAGTCCTGGTAGGCCGGAATGGCGATGGCGGCCAGGATGCCGATGATGGCCACCACGATCATCAACTCGATGAGCGTGAAGCCCTTTTGAACTGTCTTCATCATGTGTGCACTCTCCTTAAGGGTTGAATGGGACAGGCCTAAGCCTGAGAGGGACTTTGCAGGTTCCATGCCAGCGCCGGTCGTTGGGGCCCATCTCTCTGATCCCGCTAGAAAAATTGCCGCCTGCTTCGATTACCCGTCGGGCGCCGCAACATAAGCGACCCCTAGGGCTGGCACCGATTGGACCCTTTGCGTCACTTTGTGACCTTCCGCGTCAATCGCCCCTTTAATCGATGCCCAGCTTCTGCATCCGGTAGCGCAGGGCGCGCAGCGTCAGGCCCAGGGTCCGGGCGGTGGCGGTCTTGTTGTAGCGGTGTTCTTTCAGGGCCGCGACGATGGTTTCCCGCTCCAGGGACTCGAGCCGGTCGCCCAGGTGCGGGGTGCCTGGAGGAGCGGCGACCGCCGCGATCCCGCCGACGCGAACGGGGATCGCGGGGATCGCGGGGATCGCGGCTGAAGCCGCTCCTACGGGCGCGCCTGGGGAGGGCTGGTGGATCTGGATGTCGTCGGCGGTGATCAGGTCACCGGACAGGGCCACGGCCCGTTCCAGCACGTTCTCGAGTTCCCGGACATTGCCCGGGAACCGGTAGGCCAGGAGCTTGGCCCGGGCGTCCGGGGTGAGCTGGGACGTTCCGGCCCCCAGCCGCCGGAGGATGTGTTCCGTCAGGAGCCCGATGTCGGCGCCCCGGTCCCGCAGCGGCGGCACCCGGAGCTCGATCACATTGATCCGGTAATAGAGGTCTTCCCGGAACTGGCCGCTGGCCACCAGGGCCCGCAGGTCCTTGTGGGTGGCCGACAGGATCCGCACATCCACCGGTACCTCGGCAGTCTGGCCAACGGGCCGCAGGGTTTTTTCCTGGATCACCCGCAGCAGTTTCACCTGCATGGGCAGTGGCAGGTCGGCGATCTCGTCCATGAACAGGGTGCCGCCCTCGGCGGATTGGAAGAGGCCGGTCTTGTCGTTGACGGCGCCGGTGAACGAGCCCTTGCGGTGGCCGAAGAATTCGCTCTCCATGAGTTCACTGGGGATGGCGCCGCAGTTCACGGGCACGAAGGGCGCCTCCGCCCGGGCGCCCTGTTCGTGGAGCATGCGCGCAACCAGCTCCTTGCCGGTGCCCGACTCGCCGGTGATGTGCACGGGTGCCTGGCTCCGGGCGACCTTGCCGATGGTTTGGCGCAGGTGTTCGATGACCGGAGACTCCCCGAGCAGTTGCGCCTTGCCACCCGTCACGTCCGCGCGGGGCACCTTGAGTGCGCTCCCCACCAGTTTGCGCAGGACCTTCACGTCCAGCGGCTTCGAGATGAAGTCGAAGGCACCCGCCTTCAGGGCGCGCACGGCCGTCTCCACATTGCCGTGGGCGGTGATCACGGCCACCGGCGTCTTGAGGCCCCGGCCCTGCATCCATTCAATCAGCTCGATGCCATCCCCATCTGGCAGGCGCATGTCGGTGAGGCACAGCTGGAATTCCCGGCGGGCCAGCCGGTCCCGGGCGGTGGCCACGTCGCCGCAGGTGCTGGCTTCGATATCCATGCGCTCCAGCGTCATCGCCAGGAGTTCCCGGATATCCGGCTCGTCGTCCACCACCAGTGCAACAGGCCGGGCCATGGTCTAGTTTTCCCAGCGCGCCGGGTCAGCGAACACGATGCGGAAGATACTGCCCTGGCCTGGCCGGGGTTCGTGGATCAGTGCCGCCCGATTACACTCGCAAAGCTCCCGGGAGATGAACAGGCCGAGACCACTGCCGCCATTCCGGCCCGTGGCGAAGGGCTCGAAGACCTGCTCGCGCAGCGCTTCGGGAATGCCGGGACCGGAATCCGCCACCTCCAGGTAGGGACGGCGATTGCCGGGCAGCCGGCCGAAGCTGATTTCCACCGCAATGCCGCCGTTGCTGCTGGCGTACTTCACCGCGTTTTCGCACAGGTTCCAGACGATCTGGCGCAGGTGGCTCGGGTCCATGCGCACTTCCACGTCTTCCTCATGCAGCACAGTGACCTGGCCTTCGTGGAGTTCGAGGGTCGAGCTGAACTCGGCGGCAAACTCCCGCGTCCAGCTGCCAAGGTAGATGAGCTCAGGGCGGCTATTTTCCCGCCGGGAGAGCTGGAGCACGTTCTCCACGATCTCGTTCACCCGCCTGGAGTTCGTCTGAATGATGTCGATCAGGCGGCGATCATCCGGGCTGAGGCCGGGAGATTCCTCCAGGAGTTGGCTGGCATGACTGAGCGCGCCCACCGGGTTGCGAATCTCGTGGGCGATACTGGCGGACAGTCGACCCAGCGCCGCCAGCTTGGACTGCTGGACCTTTTGCGCCAGGAGCCCCGCATCTTCCAGGAACATCAGCACGGGTCCGTCCTCGCGGCCGCCAAGGGGTGCGAGGTAGGCGTTGATGCGGGTGCTTCCGTCGGCAGACAGGAACGAAGGCGGCTGCAGCAGCGGATTGCCCTGGCGCCGCCAGTCCGCGAGCATGCGGCTCAGATGGGGTGCCAGCCGCCCCAGGTCCTGCCCCGGCTCCCGGGTGCGGATGCCCGCGTGTTCGGCGGCAGACTGGTTGATCAGCCGGATCCGGTTCCCTTCATCCACTACCACGATGCTCTCCCGCAGGTTCTGGATGACGTACTCATTGAGCTGGGCGAGATTGGCCAGGTCGATGCCCCGCTGGCGGGCCAGGGCCTCGCTTTCCTCCAGCCGCCGGGCCAGCGGGTAGGCGGCCGAGGCGATCATGAAGATGATGGCGCCCAGCACCCCGGAAGCCACGAACTCCCCGCTGGGTGCGGTCTGATCCAGCACGTTGATGGCTTGTTCCGTGAGCACGGCAAGGGCAGCCACCGCCGCCCCAAAGAAGGCCTGCCGTCCGCGGAGGGTGAGACTGGCCGCGCCGACGAAGACCACGAGCAGGCCGCCGATGCCACTCTGGATGCCGCCGCTCGCGTGCATCAGCGCCGTCACCGCGAGAATGTCGGCGCCCAGCTCCAGCAGGGCCACCCGGGGCAGGACCACAGGCCGTTGCCACTGCCAGGCCAGTATCCCCAGGGACAGCAGGCAGTAGGCCGCTGCCGCCAGCAGGAAGAGCTCCGGATCCCGGGTGCCCAGGATCGGCGCCACCGGGTAGCCCAGGGCAATGATCAGCATGCTCGAGCTGATCACCGCGCGGAACACCCCAACGAAGCGCAGCACCCGCCGGGACACCTCGTTGCCGATGGTCCGGGTGAACTCGTCCGCGGCCGCGCGCAGCGGTGTGTGGAGCGTCTGTTCGGCAGTAGCCATGCGTGCAGACCGGGAAGGCCAACGGGCATTATGTCTGGCGGCACGGCGGGATGCGTGACCGCCTTCCCACTTTGACTCAGCGCACAATTCCCCCACAATAGCCGCCTTCCATCCCGGGCACAGCGGCATGAATCTCCACGAATATCAGGCTAAAGAGCTGTTTCGGCGCTTTGGTATCCCGGTCCCCGCCGGCGAAGTGGCGGCCACCTCAGCCCAGGCGGCAGCAGCGGCAGGCCGGATTGGGGCCAATAATCCGGGGAGCATTTGGGTGGTCAAGGCCCAGGTCCACGCGGGCGGCCGGGGCAAGGCGGGCGGCGTGAAGCTGGCCCGCAGCCCGGAAGAGGTTGGCCAGTTGGCCCGGAGCATGCTCGGCACCCGTCTCGTCACCAAGCAGACCGGCCCCCAGGGCATGCCCGTGAACCAGGTCTATGTGGAGTCCGGCAGCGAGATTGCCCGCGAGCTTTACCTGAGCCTGCTGGTCGATCGCAGCAAGGAGCGCATCGCCTTCATCGGCTCGGCAGCCGGCGGCATGGACATCGAGGAAGTTGCCGCGACGACGCCGGAAAAGATCCTCACCACCGCCGTCAATCCCGCCGCCGGCCTGCAGGCCTACCAGGCCCGGCAGCTGGGTTACGGCTTGGGCCTGACCAACGAGCAGGTCATCCAGTTCGTGGCGCTGGCGATGAAGCTCTACCGCCTGTTCAACGACTGCGACGCCAGTCTGCTGGAGATCAATCCCCTGATCGTGACGGTCGCCGGCGACCTGGTTGCCCTCGACGGCAAGATCAACATCGATGAGAACGCGCTGTTCCGGCAACGGGAACTGCAGACCATGCGTGACCCCAGTCAGGAAGACGACATGGAGCGCCGGGCCGCCGAGCACGACCTGAACTATGTTTCCCTCGACGGCAACATCGCCTGCATGGTCAATGGCGCCGGCCTCGCGATGGCCACCATGGACCTAATCAAGCTCCACGGTGGCGCGCCCGCCAACTTCCTCGACGTGGGCGGTGGCGCCACACCGGAGCGGGTCGCGGCTGCCTTCAAGCTGATCCTCTCCAATCCCCAGGTGAAAGTGATCCTGGTGAACATCTTTGGCGGAATCGTCCGCTGCGACCTGATCGCGGAGGGCATCATCAGCGCGGTGCGGGACGTGAACGTGGCGGTGCCTGTGGTGGTGCGCCTCGAAGGCACCAACGTGGATCAGGGCCGGAAGATGCTGAAGGACAGCGGCCTGGCCATCACGCCAGCCGATGACCTCACCGATGCAGCCCGCAAGGCCGTCGCCGCCGTAGGAGCGGCTTCAGCCGCGACCCCCAACGCTGATCGCGCCTGAAGGCGCTCCTACAGGAAATTTCATGAGCGTTCTGGTCAACAAGACATCGAAGATTATCTGGCAGGGCCTCACCGGCAAGCAGGGGTCGTTCCACGCGCAGCAGTGCCTCGAGTACGGCACGCAGATCGTGGCGGGCTGTACGCCAGGCCGGGGCGGTACTGAACATCTCGGCATTCCCGTCTACAACACCATGCCGGAAGCCGTGAAGGCCACGGGCGCAGACGTCAGCGTGATTTTCGTCCCGGCCCCCGGCGCCGCCGATGCCATCCTAGCCGCCGCAGACGCGGGTGTGAAACTGGTCGTCTGCATCACCGAGGGCATCCCGGTGCTCGACATGGTGCGGGTCAAGGCGGCACTGAAGGAGTACGACTGCCGGCTGATCGGCCCTAACTGCCCCGGGATCATCACGCCGGGCGAGTGCAAGATCGGGATCATGCCCGGCTTCATCCACCAGCCAGGCCGGGTGGGCATCGTGTCCCGCTCGGGCACGCTGACCTACGAGGCCGTGTACCAGACCACCCGCAATGGCCTCGGCCAGACCACCTGCATCGGCATCGGCGGTGATCCGGTGCGCGGCATGGATTTCATTGATTGCCTGGAGTTGTTCCAGCAGGATCCGGCTACCGACGGCGTCATCATGGTCGGTGAGATCGGCGGCACCGATGAAGAGGCCGCGGCCCGCTACATCCAGCAGCACGTGACCAAGCCCGTGGTGGCTTACATTGCGGGCGTCACCGCGCCGCCCGGCAAGCGCATGGGTCACGCCGGCGCCATCGTTTCCGGCGGCGAGGGCACGGCAGCCGCCAAGTTTGCCGCCCTGGAGAAGGCCGGTGTGCGCACGGTCCGCTCGCCTGCCGAACTCGGCAGCGCGATGCAGGAGTTGCTGCGCTGACCGACACGCTTCGCATCGCGCTGGCCCAGCAGCATTTCCTGGTGGGGGATGTGGCGGGGAATACTGCCCGCATCGGTGCTTTGCTCGGCCAGGTGCAGAGTGCCGGGTCTGCCGACCTGGTGATGTTCCCGGAACTCGCCCTGTGCGGGTATCCGCCCGAAGACCTGCTGTATCACGCCGGCCTGCGCCGGCAGGTGACGGAGGGGCTTGCGCGCCTCGCCGCAGGTACCGGGGAGGTGGCGGCCCTCGTCGGCTACCCCGAGTACGCAGACCACCACATCTACAACGCCGTGGCGCTGCTCGTCGCCGGGAAGCAGGTCGCCAACTACCGCAAGTGCTGCCTGCCGAACTACAGCGTGTTCGACGAGGAGCGTTACTTCACGCCGGGCACAGGACCCACTGTCGTCGAGTTCCGGGGCGTGAGGCTCGGACTCGGCATCTGTGAAGACCTGTGGCAGCCAGAGCCATCGGCCCAGGCCACTGCAGCCGGTGCGGAGGTCATCCTCGCGATCAACGGCTCGCCCTTCGAGATCGGCAAGCAGGCCCAGCGTGAACAGGTGCTGGCGGCCCGGGCCCGGGAAACCGGCGTGCCGCTCGTCTATCTCAATATGGTTGGCGGGCAGGACGAACTGGTTTTCGATGGCGGCTCCTGTGTGGTCGAGCGTGGCGGCCGCACGGTGTTTCGTGCGCCGGCGCTCGAGCCCTGTATACCGGTGGTCACACTGCGGCGCACGGCTGGCCGCGTCGAGCCCGACGGTGTGACCGGTCAGCTATCGCCGCTGCCGGAGGCCGTGGCCAGCGTCTACGGGGCACTGGTCACCGGAGTGCGCGACTACGTCCGGAATAACAGCTTTCCCGGGGTCGTTCTGGGGCTGTCCGGGGGCATAGACTCAGCGCTGACGCTGGCCATCGCGGTGGACGCGATCGGTGCGGCGGCAGTCCACGCCGTGATGATGCCCTACCGCTACACGGCGGCCATGAGCCGCGAGGATGCCGCGGCCCAGGCGTTGCACATGGGCGTCGACTACCAGGTGCTGCCGATTGACGGACTCGTCGAAGCCGCACGCACCGCGCTGGCGGGCCTGTTCGCGGGGCTGCCGGAAGATACGACCGAAGAGAATCTGCAGTCCCGTGCCCGGGGCATCCTGCTCATGGCGATCTCGAACAAGACGGGGCGCATGGTGCTGGCAACCGGCAACAAGAGCGAGATGGCGGTGGGCTATGCCACCCTCTACGGGGACATGGCCGGCGGCTTCGCCCCGATCAAGGACTGCACCAAGACGCTGGTGTACCAGCTGGCGCGCTATCGGAATTCCCTGTCGACCGTGATTCCGGAGCGCGTGATCACCCGGCCACCCAGCGCGGAACTGCGCCCTGACCAGAAGGACAGCGATTCACTGCCGCCTTACGCCGTCCTCGATCCGATTCTTGACGCGCTGATTCTTGAAAACCGGTCCGTGGAGGAGATCGCTGCTCGCGGCTTCGAGCCGGCGGTGACGGCGCGGGTGCTGGAGATGGTGCGGCGGGCCGAGTACAAGCGTCGTCAGGCGCCGCCCGGGGTCCGCATCTCGAGTCGCGCCTTCGGCCGGGACTGGCGCTACCCGATAACCTCCGGCTACCGGTCGGTATCGGGCAGCTAGATGCCCATTTTGCCCAGGGCGTCAGCAACCTGACTCACGGCCCCGGACAGCCGGGGGTGATCGGATTCGAAGCGCAGCACCAGTTCCCGCAGGCGGGCCTCCGCCGACTGGTGTTCACTCGGGCCAGCGGGCTGGCCCGCAGGCACATTCAGCTGGCGGACGTCGGTAAGCACCTGCTCCACGAGTTCCTGGGACCGGGCATCCAGAGAGCCCGCCGACTTCAGTTCCCGGTCGAGTTCGACGAGCAGTGCGTGCAACCGCTTCTGTTCCATTTCGTTGGCCCTGATCCTGAAGTGAACGCCCGAATGATCGCGGCATTATGCACGTTCGACTCCGGGATCCTTATACTGCCGGCCATGTCACTCCCCGACCACCTCCGCGTCGACCACCCCGACCAGCTGGCCCTCGTGGCCACAGCCCTCGGCGTCGCCCCCTGGGTGGCCCTCGACAGCGAGTCCAACTCGATGTTCGTGTATCGGGAGCAGGTCTGCCTGATCCAGATCAACGCCGGTGGCGCGTTCTTCGTCATCGACCCGCTGGCCCTGGGCGTGGTGGCCGGCCAGACCCCATCGACCGTGCTCGAACCCCTGCGCGCTGAGCTGGAACGCACCGACCGGCCGCTGTACCTCCACGGCGGCGAGTACGACGCGGCCTGCATGCGTCGCGACTTCGCGATCGCGATGGGCGGGGTCTGGGATACCCAACAGGCGGCGTCCCTGCTGGGCTGGCCGAAGACCGGCTACGGCAGCCTTGTCGAGGCCATGACCGGCGTCGTGCTGGGCAAGGCCTGGGCCACCTACGACTGGGCCACCCGGCCGCTGCACCCGGAGGCGCTGGCCTACGCCATCGACGACGTGGTCTACCTGCCGGGTATCGCCGCGACCCTCAAGGCCGCCGTCGCCGCCGCCGACATCGAGGATGAAGTCGGCCAGGCGAACCGGGTGGTCGCGGCGTCGGGGTGGAACGGCGGGTTCGATCCTGCGGGCATGTGGAGGATCCGCGACGTCAATGCCTTGGGACCGGACGGCCTGCGGGTCCTCGCCCGGCTCTACGCCTGGCGTGATGGCGCCGCCCAGGCCGAGAACCTGCCGGCGGGGCGCATGATCAACAACGAGGTGATGGGCCTGATTGCCCGACACCCACCGGTTACGCTGGCGGACCTCCGGAAATCCCGGCTCAAGGGCTACATCGTCGACCGCTACGGCAACGCACTGCTGGAGGCGATGGCCCTGGCCACGGGCGATCCCGTGCCGGTCCGCCTGGCGTTCCTGCGTCTGACGCCGGAGGCCCAGGCCCGGGAGCAGCGCCTCAAGACCTGGCGGCGCGACGAAGCGGAGCGCCGGACCAAAGCAGACGGGCGCACGGTGCCGCTGCAGCTCGTGTTGCCGGCGCGAGCCCTGGAGCATCTAACCCTCCACGGTGCCGGGGATCTCGCCGCCGTGCCCCAGCTCGGGGCGCGCCGCGCCGCCCGCTATGGGGATGCGTTGCTCGGCGTCTGCGGGTGAACGACCAGCCGCCTGCCAGCACCTTTGCCTCGCTGGGCCTGCCACCACCCCTCGCCCGGGCGATTGACGTGCTGGGTTTTGCGCAGATGACGCCGGTGCAGGCTCACGCACTCCCGAGCCTGCTGGCGGGCAAGGACGTGATCGCCCAGGCGCGTACCGGCAGCGGCAAGACCGTGGCGTTCGGCCTGGCGCTGCTGGCCCGCATCGACAGGGATCTCGACCGGGTGCAGGTCCTCGTCCTCTGTCCCACCCGGGAGCTGGCCGATCAGGTCAGCACCGAGGTGCGGCGCCTCGCCCGCTTCATTCCCAACCTCCGGGTCATCACCCTCTGCGGCGGGGTACCCGTGCGGTCCCAGACGCCGTCGCTGCAGATCCCTCCCCACGTCATCGTCGGCACCCCGGGACGCCTCCTCGATCACCTGGGCCGCGGCACGCTGGAGTTCTCTGCGCTGCGGGTGCTGGTGCTCGACGAGGCCGACCGCATGCTCGACATGGGCTTCCTCGACGCCATCACGGCCGTCGTCGACCAGGCCCCGAAGGTGCGCCAGACGCTGCTGTTTTCAGCGACCTACCCGGATGAGATCCGTGCCTTGAGCCGCCGCCTGCAGAGCAGTCCCGTCGAGGTGACGGTTGATAACGCCGTCAGTCCCACCGAGCTCGAGGAGCTCTTCTTCGAGGTCGAGTCGGGGAGCCGGAGCGACGCCCTGGCCGCGCTGCTGCTGCACTATCAGCCCGAATCAGCGCTGGTCTTCTGCCACACCCGTAACGACGTCCGGGACGTGGCGGCCGAGCTCGCGAAACGCGGCTTCTCCGTGCTGGCGCTGCACGGTGAGCTGGAACAGCGGGAGCGGGACGAGGCACTGCTGCGGTTCGCCAACCAGAGCTGTGCGGTGCTGGTCGCGACGGATGTCGCCGCCCGCGGGCTCGACATCAAGGGGCTGGCAGCCGTCGTGTCCTGGGAGCTGTCGACGGACCCCGATATTCATCTCCACCGGATCGGCCGCACCGGTCGTGCCGGCCAGAAGGGGCTCGCGCTCGCCCTCTGTTCACCCCGGGAGCGGGGCCGCATCGCCGGCCTGGAGCTGAAGGCCGGGGCTCCTGTGCGCTGGGGCCAGCTGCCGGCCCAGGACCACCGCGCACCACCGCCCGCGTTGATGACGACCCTGATCATCGAAGGTGGCCGGCAGGACAAGCTGCGTGCTGGCGATCTGCTCGGCGCCCTGACGGGTGACGTCGGCCTGCCCGGTGACGCGGTTGGCAAGATCGACATCGGCCCGCAACGCGCCTACGTGGCGATCCGCAGTGACCGGGCCGCCGCCGCGCTGCGCGGGTTGCGTGCCGGAAAGATCAAGGGCAAGGCCTTCCGCGTCTATCAGCTTGGCAGCGGGCAAACTGGTAGCGGGCAACCTGGCAGCGGGAAGTGACGACGAGGCCACAGCCGAAAAACCCCCTGCACGGCATTACCCTCGAGGCCATTGTCGGCGAGCTCGTCGACCTGCTGGGCTGGGAGGAACTGGGCCGCCGTATTCCGATCCGGTGCTTCACCAACGACCCGAGCGTCGCTTCGAGCCTCAAGTTTCTGCGCAGGACACCCTGGGCCCGGCAGAAGGTTGAGAGCCTCTATCTGCAGGTCCGCCAGCCCGGTCCGGTATGACGCTGCCACCCTGCGTCGTGCATGAAGACGACGATCTGCTGGTAGTGAACAAGCCGCCCGGCTGGAACACCCATGCTCCCGGGCCCCATGCGGGTGAGGGCATCTACGATTGGCTGAAACACCGGGAACCGAAGTGGGCGCAGCTCGCCATCATCCACCGTCTCGACAAGGACACCAGCGGGCTGCTGGTGTTTGGCAAGACCACCCGGGCCAATCGTTCCCTGACCCGCCAGTTCATGGAGCGGGAAGTCCACAAGCGCTACATTCTGGTGACCGACCGGCCGGCGCAGCGCGACGAGTTCACCGTGGTCTCGTCGATCGTGCGGGCCGGGGATCACTACGCGTCCCTGCCCCTGACCGCGGGTGGCGAGCGGGCTGAAACCCGGTTCCGCGTGCTGCGCCGGGAGGGGGAACGCACCTGGCTCGCGGCGGAGCCCGTGACGGGGCGTACCCACCAGATTCGCGTCCATGCGGCTGCCGAAGGCCTGCCTGTTCTCGGTGATGCGCTCTACGGCGGCAGCGCCGCCGCCCGACTGCACCTGCACGCGGCTGAACTGGAATTTGAGCAGCCGGAATCCGGCGACGCCCTGCGCCTGGCCGTGCCGCCGGACTTCTCCACACCGGCGGCCCGGCAATTGCGGGATGCCGTCATCGACCGGGTGGCCACCGATACGTTTCGGTGTGTGCAGGGCGCGGCGGACGGTCAACCGGGGCGCTATCGGGACCGTCTCGGCGGGTGGCTGCTGCTGGCGGGCGAGAACACGCCACCCCTCACGGAGGCCAGTGCTCTCCTCGGTTCCGGTGAGGGCCTGCCTGCCGTTCACGGGGTCTACTTCAAGCCGCTGCTCCGCCAGGTCCGGAAGGTTCCGGTCGCCGCGGCATCCCCCCAACTCCTGGCGGGCGTCGTGGCCCCGGAGCGCTTCCCGGTGCGCGAGAACGGCGTGACCTTTGAGCTCAGCCTGACTGAAGGCTACTCAGTGGGTCTGTTCCTCGACCAGCGGGACAACCGCCGGCGTCTGCTGCGGGGCCATGTGGCCGCGGGGTTTCCGCTCTACGCGGAGGTGCCGTCCGGTGTGCCGGAAGTCCTGAATTGCTTCGCCTACACCTGCGGCTTCAGTGTTTGCGCCGCGCTGGGCGGCGCCCGCGTGACCAGCCTGGATCTGTCCCGCAAGTACCTGGACTGGGGGCGGCGCAACTTCGAGTTGAACGGCCTGGACCCGGCCGGGCACGATTTCATTTATGGCGAGGTCTTCGACTGGCTGAAGCGCCTGGCGAAGAAGGCTCGGCTGTTTGACGTGCTGATTCTCGACCCGCCCACCTTTTCCCGGTCCCGGGAGCACGGGGACTTCCGGTCCGAGACCGACTACGGCAGCCTGGTTTCCCTGGCGCTGCCCTTGCTGCGGCCGGATGGCGTGCTGCTGGCCTCGACCAACACAGCCCGGCTGCTGCCGGAGCCCTTCATCGGGCAGGTGCACGCCGCGATCCTGAATGCGGGGCGCAGCGTCGTTCAGGAGCACTATGGGCCCCAGCCGCCGGATTTTCCGGTGGCGCGGGAGGAGCCGGCCTACCTGAAGACCCTGTGGTTGAGGATTTCCGGGGCGGGGTAGGGTCACGAGTACGCTGTGCGGGTCTTCGATCACTGAGGGTGCCTATGACCACACAGAAGAGCCTGATTTCCGGCAAGCAGGACGGGCAACTGCCATTGCTGCTCGCGATCCTGGCCGCGCCAGCGGGCGCGCTGCTTCCCGTCGACGGCTGGTCCCAGGAAGTCACGGAAATCATCGTTAGCTCTCGCCGGCGGGAGGAAAAACTGCAGGAAGTCCCCGTGGCCATCACGGCCTTTGATGCCAGGACGATCGAGAAGCTGGCCATCTCCGACACCGCGGACGTCGCTTACCTGGTTCCCGGCGTCCAGTTTGACCAGGGCTTCTCGGCGGCCGACACCCGCATCGCCATCCGCGGCATCAGCAGCGAGCGGGGCCGCACCAGCGGGGCAGTACTCGTGGACGGCGTCGACGTCACGGGAGAAAACGTGACGTCGGGTGGTGGCTCGTCCTTGCTGAACACCCGCCTGCTGGATCTGGAGAGGGTTGAGGTGGTGAAGGGCCCGCAATCGGCGCTCTACGGCCGTAACGCTTTCGCCGGCGCCATCAGCTACATCACGCGCCAACCCTCCATGGATGAGGTGAAGGTGCGCACCTACGCGGACCTCGGCGAGTACAGCACCTACGATCTGCGGGGCTCCATCACCGGGCCGGTGATCCCCGGCAAGCTGGCGCTGAGCCTGAATGCGGGCACCTTCTCCACGGATGGCGCCTACGAAAACAACAATCCGAACGTGCCGGAAGCGAACTCTGACCTCAACGGCCAGAACTCCTCCGGGTTCCGGCTGGCGGCCCTCTACACGCCGACGGACACCCTGTCCCTGACCGGCAGTGTCAGCTATACCTCCACGGACTCCGATCCCCGGGCGCTGGTGAAGGTTGCCAATGCCAACACCTTTTACCTGATGGGCAATGAGCTGCCTGCGGGCACCACGCCGGAGTTTTCCCTGCTGGGCAACATGGACTATGGCCAGTGGCTCGGTACGGTTGGCTCCGTGCCCGGGAATGGCGTCAACCTCTCGATCTCCGAGCGGACCAACGAGTCCTTCCAGGGGAGTAGTGACGACAACCTGCTGGCCTACGTGAAAGTCGACTGGGCGCTGGGAGCGGTCCGCCTGAAGACCCTGAGCAGTTACATCAGCAATGAAGCGACATTGAACGAGGATCCGGATTTCCAGGACGGCATCGGGACCACGTTTCAGGGCGTTGGTCTCTCCATCGCCAATGAATACAGGGATGCGACGGACACCCGGTACTACGATCAGGAGTTCACCCTGGAGTCCGCGGGCTGGGAGCCGGGCTTCTGGCTAGCCGGCATCTCCGGTTTCTGGGAGAACACCCACAACAACGACAGTTCCACGGGCTGGTACAACGACGCCAGCATCGTGTTTGTTCCCGGCCTCTGCGGCAGCAACCCCTTCCAGGCGGCCTGCAGCTCCTCTGCATCCGCGGCGGCCGGGTCGCCTGCCAAGACCATCGATCGGGATACGAGCAGCTATTCTGTCTTCGGCCTCGTGGGTCTGGACCTCAGTGAGACAGCCCGCCTGACCCTCGAGGGCCGGTACATCTACGACAAGATCCAGGTCAGCACCAACACCGCCGTTGACCGGGTCTCCCAGTACATCCTGAACATTCCGATCGATTTCAGTTTTGGTGCGCCTCCCCGGTTGCCCGCCAGCGCCACCCAGCGCTCGTCTACCTTCAACCCGCGGGCTGCGCTGGACTACCGCCTCACGGAGGTCGTGATGTTCTACGGCTCGGTGGCCAAGGGCACGAAGCCGGCAGGCTTTGGTACTGCCCAGTTTGCGACGCCGCAGAACGCCGAGATCGAACAGGAGGAGCTCTGGGCTTACGAGCTGGGCACCAAGACCACCTGGCTCGACGGTTCGGTGCTGGCGAATGCCGCTGTGTTCTTCAATCAGTACGACAACCGCCAGACTGGCGTCACCGTGACTGATCCCAACACCGGCTGGCCGGCTGCCGGTATCGTGAATGCGGCGGGTTCAGAGACGAAGGGCTTTGAACTGGAGCTGCAATGGACGCCGATCGAGCCACTGACGCTGGCGCTGGCCTATGCCTACGTGGACGCGGAGTGGACGGACTTTGATTTCGCCAGGATCCGCGCCAACACCGGTGGCGTGACGGCGAAGGACATGGCGATCTGCGGTAACGCCGAGGGCAACTGCGACGGTGCCTATGTGGCCGGGGTGCCGAAGAACGCCCTGGTTCTGCAGGCGAACTGGACGGCCCCGCTAACGGCCAACCTGGAGTGGTTCGTCAACACGGTGGGCCAGTACCAGGACAAGCGGGCCATTTCTGATCGTGTGAACACCGCTTTCGTGGCTGCCTACTGGAACGCGGAAGGCCAGGTCGGGATCCAGGCGGAGGAGTGGAACGTGCAGGTGTATGTCACGAACCTCTTCAACAACGACACGGTCCATTGGGCCCAGGACTACAATGACTTCCGCGACGGGATGTACGGTGGCAACAACGGTGGTGAGCCCCGGGACGAAACGATCTTCGGCTTCCTGCCCCCGCCCCGCACTCTGGGCGTCCGGGCCAGTTACGAGTTCTGATTTTCCGGCTATAGCCCGGGGCGCTGGCGGATTCGCCTCGCCGGCGCTATCGTCCGGCTCATGGATGGCGGCAGTAACGACAGATCCCAGCTCAATGTGTTTGGTGAGCCGCTCCTGACCTGCGGCACCCGCCCGCTGACCGGGTGGTTCCGTAACGGCTGCTGTGAGACGGATGCGGATGATTTTGGCTCCCACACAGTCTGTGTGGCAGTCACCGCCGGGTTCCTGGCCTTCTCCCAGTCCCGGGGCAACGATCTCAGCACGCCGCAGCCGGAGTCAGGCTTTCCAGGCCTCAAGTCCGGTGATCGGTGGTGCCTCTGCGCGGCCCGCTGGCTCGAAGCACATCAAGCGGGTACCGCTCCCCGGGTGTACCTGCGGGCGACGCACCGCCGGGCACTGGAGGTCATCGACCTCGCGGTTCTCAAGGCGAACGCATTAGACCTTTCCTGACCCGTCGCCCATCACCACCATCTTCCGCGCTTCCTCCACGAACTTGTCGGCTGCCCCGGCGCCCGTGGGCATCTCCTGGCCAGCCAGGACCGCAACACCCCGCTGGCACGCGGGGCGCGCGGCGAGTTGTGTCACCCAGCGGATCCCCGGACCTACGGGCTGCGGGTCAACTACCGCTTCGGGAAGTAGCGCCGCGCAACAGGGGGTGCGGGGCGGTGTCCCGCACCCTCGTTTTTTTGACACCTAGCCCCGAGTCGCCGCCTTCCGGAACTTCTGCACCCGGATGCTACGCTCCCGCGAGCGCGCCTGGGCGACATCGTAGGCCAGCTGCATCTGCATCAGGTGCTCGAGCCGCGGGCCAAAAGCCTTCTCGATGCGCAGGGCCATCTCGGCCGACAACGCCGCGTGCTCGTTCAACAGGTTGGACAACGCCTGCCGGGAGACACCCAGGGCGACAGCAGCCTCGCTGACGGTCAGGCCGAGTGGTTCCAGTATCTGCCGCCAGATGAAACCGCCCAGGTGCGGGGGGCTCTTCATCGCCATTGCATTCACCCCTTAGTGGTAGTCAACCAGGTCAACGCCATAAGCATTGCCCCGGAAAAAGCGGAAGACCACCCGTCGGTTTCTGGTTACCGTGAGGCTCCAGAGTCCGTCCAGGTTGCCGGACAGCGGGTGGAGGCGCCACCCGGGAAATACCCGCAGGTCTGACAGGGTCCTGGCGTTGTCCAGCGCCGCGAGGATGTCTCCGAGTTTCCGAACCGAGGCCGGCGGAACGCCTGTGCGGTCATCATCCACGAAGAGCCGTTCGAGACCCTTGCTGTTGAAGGTAAGTATAGCCATCGGGAGCTGGAGGCTGTCAAGCGTGACTTGACAGATAATCTCCCATGAAAGCACGGGATTCGCGCAGCGAAGGATGGTAGGCGGGCAATGGCGACACTGAAAGTCGCGATTCCCGCTGATTGATCGAGAAACGCCGGCGCTGGAATCAGAGTCCGAGGTGCTCGGCAGGCCTCGGAGCAGTAACGCACCGCGTCCCAGTTCCTTGCCCACTCGTTGCTCACCTTCTCCTCGTCGATGACCTTCGTGACGCTCTGCATGATGCTTTGCTTCCATTCGTGAGGATTGGTGCAAGGAAAGCAGGCTGCCGGCGGTGACGCGCTGGCAAATCTCAGCGGGATGACTTATGTCAGTGGAGAGCGCCGCGCCCGCAACGGCCTATACTTCCAGGCACTCTGATGGACCGCATTCTTCTTTTTGACCAGGCCAAGGGCGGGATCGTCCTGCTGACGCTGCTGGCGTTTCTCCTGCTCGAGCGGCTGTTCCCGGAAGCCCGGGCCCCTGGCGGTTTCCGCCGGGTTGGCCGCAATCTGTCGCTGGCAGGCATTAATGGTCTCCTCGGCTGGGCTGTGGTGGTGCCGGTTTCTGCGGCGGCGGCACACTGGGCGCCAGCCTGGCGGCCCGACTGGCTGGCGGGCGGAGTCGGCCTGGGGCTCGACCTGCTGTTGCTCGACTTCTGGATCTACTGGTGGCACCGGCTGAACCACCGCTGGCCGCTGCTGTGGCGTTTCCACGAGGTGCATCATCTCGATGAGTTCCTCGATGCCAGTTCGGCGCTGCGCTTCCATGCCGGCGAGGTCCTGCTGTCTGCCCTGGTGCGGGCGCTGGTGATTGTCGTGGCCGGTGTGCCGCTGGCCAGTGTGGTCGTCTTCGAGACAGTGCTGGCCGTAGTCGTCCTTTTCCACCACTCCAATCTGCGTTTGCCCCGGGCCTTCGAGCGACGGCTGTCGCTGGTGATCGTGACGCCATCCATCCACTGGGTGCATCACCACGCGACGCAGGCAGACACGGATTCGAACTACTCAACAGTGCTGTCCGGCTGGGACCGCCTGTTTGGCAGCAGCAGCCCCCACCCCCGCGCTGTGGATATGGCCATCGGGGTTGAGGGTCAGCGCGAGGAGCCGCTCGGCGGGTTGCTCAAGCGGCCGTTCCTGCCGGCTGTGGCAAGGGGTCAGAGCGCGTTGTGAGCCGCACTGGTGCGGGGCCTGCATCGGCTATTTTTTCTGAGGTAGCAGCGGCCTGAGAAGACCTTATCGGCCGCGCAGCTCTCACGGCAAACGCCTCAGACCTTCCCTGACCCGTCGCCCATTACCACCATCTTCCGCGCTTCCTCCACGAACCTGTCGGCTGCCCCGGCGCCCGTGGGCATCTCCTGGCCAGCCGGGACCGCAACACCCCGCTGGCACGCGGGCCGGGCTGCGAGTTGTGTCACCCAGCGGTTCAGGTGGGGTAGTCCGTCCAGCGTGACGCCGGACCAGTGGTGGGTGCGCACCCAGGACCAGTTGGCGATGTCGGCAATGGAGTAGTCGCCGGCCAGGAACTCCCGGTCTGCGAGCTGCGTGTCCAGCACGCCCAGCAGGCGCCGGACTTCGGTCTGGTAACGGTCGATGGCGGGCTGGATCTTCTCCGGGAAGTAGCGGAAGAAGACGTTCGCCTGGCCCATCATCGGGCCGATCCCGCCCATCTGGAACATCAGCCACTGGATGACTGTGGAGCGGCCCTGCGTATCGGCAGGCATCAGTCGTCCGGTCTTCTCGGCGAGGTAAATCAGGATGGCGCCGGATTCGAACACCGGAAAATCACTGGCCTCCCGATCGACGATGGCAGGGATACGGCCGTTCGGATTGATGCGCAGGAATTCCGGGCGCTTCTGTTCGAGCTTGCCCATGTCGATGGCATGCACCGTGTAGGGCAGGCCAAGTTCCTCCAGGGCGATGGAGATCTTGTGGCCATTGGGTGTGGCAGCGGTGTAGAGGTCGAGCATGGGGCTGCAGGTCCTTGAGGTTCGGCTAGGGCGCCGTGGCGAGTATCGCCAGCGGATCCTTGAGTACGTCGGGGTGCAGGCGACGGGTAAGCTCCACATAGTAGGGTGGCAGGTCCGCGATGGTAGCCGCTCGTGTGCCGGCCCCCCGCGCCAGGGTGTGCCCGGGTGTGTCCCCGAAGCCCATCCAGGAGCGGTAGGTAATGAGGCTCTGGTACTGAACCTGCGTGGGCACGGTGGCGCGCCCCGGTTCCGCCAGATCCGATCTGCGGGCGTGATAGGTGCTGAGTTCGTTGTAGACGAACGGCCGGGGACTCGGCGGGCCGTCGATGTTGATCTGCTCGGTAATCCAGACATCGTCGCCGACGATCACCGGCGGCTGAAAGATGTGCTTCAGCTTCAACCCGGCCGCCTCGCCGGAGAGCTGGGGAACCGTGAGCCCGTCGGCGGTGAGGATGACGCGGGACGGCCCCATGCGCGTCAGCGGCACATCGACCGTCACGCCCGTCACGGGGTTCTTCCATTTCTCCAGCAGCTTGCCGGTTTCCAGGTCGGTGAAGTAGGCGATCTCCAGCGCCCGTGACTCGAAGGCGTCGTCGCTGATGCGCCGGTACTGGCTGAAGGTGCCGGCGAGTATGCCCAGCATGGGGATTGCCTTGTGCACCGGGACGGCATAGCGGGCGCCCACCACATAGCCGATGCACAGGCGCTCATCCGTGGCGCCCCGCATCTTGGCAAGAGCAGTCAGCAGGTCCCTCCGGTTGCCGAGATCGGGCCCGGCCGCCGACCCGACCAGGGCCCGAGCGGGAGGCAGGGTGCCAGCGAGGGTGAGGCCCCCGAGTCCGGCCAGGATGGATCTGCGATTGAGCATCGGATAACTCTCCTGAAGCGTTGCGGGTGGCTGGCAGCAATACTACAGTTCCAGTCCTGTGCTGCCTGAGTCAGTGAACGTGTCTGTATCACCCCGCCGCATAGCGGCCAGCCTTGCGGCGCTGCTGGTCCTGGTTGCCGGTGCCCTCGAAGTCTATGCCCGGCAGCCGGTCCCGGCACCGCTACCGGCCCTCGACCTGCCCCCGGGCGTTGCCACCCTGGTACTGGTCATTCATGGGAGTGGCGATGCCGACAGCCCCTTGATGGCAGACATCGTGGCCGGTCTCGCTGCGACCTATAAGGACGTGCCCGGTGCGGCGGTGCGCTACGTGCGCTGGGCTCCCGAGTCTGACCAGCGCCTGCGGGCCGCGGCCACTGCCCAGGCGCTCGGCACCCGGCTGGGAACCGCGCTGGCAGAGATCGGCACGCTGCGCCAGTTGCAACTCGTGGCCCACAGTTCCGGGACGTTCATGCCGGATGCGGTTTGCACCGCGTTCCGGGCGGGGAGTCCCCAGCCCGTGAGAGTCTCCATGACCCTGCTCGACGCTTTCCAGATCCGTGGTTTCGTGGACTGGACCTACGGCGCCCGGGAGCACGGGAAGTGCGCCGATTTCGCTCTCGGGGTCCTCAACACCGACGACCCGGCGCCGGCGACGAACCGGCCGCTGGCCCACGCCTGGAATCTGGACGTCACCGCGCACCCCGACCGGGCCACGTTTACCCGCAACGGCCACTACTGGCCCCTGCAGTACTACCGGGACTATCTGCTCAAGGACCAGCCGCAGATCGCCGACTGGTCCTATGCGGACCATCCCCGGGGCGCGGTACAGACGGTTCCCTAGCCGCTCTTCTTGTTGAGCGCGGCCTAAATCCCGGGATAGCGGGGGAGGTTCAGGGGCGGGGCGCTGGTCGCCTCAGGGCCTTGTGCACCTTAAGAGCGTGACGGGCCGGGTTCAGGGCTGGCAGACTTCAACAATGCGCGTGTTCGAATTTCCTATACCCGGGCTCGATCCGATCGAGGCACTGCGCTACGAATAGACGGGGTTACTGGTCCTTTAGGGGCAGGGCAATCCTGCCCACCCGCCAGGCAGGAGATGAGGCAGTGGCCCGACGATCGAAGACGTTCTACACCCTGACAGGCCTGGCAGCCCTGACCGCCAGCGCCTTGCTGGTCGGATTCCTGAAATCCGGTGGCCTGGCGACACCCCTGCAGGCGGCGCCGGGAGCCCGGCTGGCAACAGCCGCGGAGATGCCCGGTGCCAACTGTCAGCGGCAGGTTATTCCGGTCACGCTCGCACCAGGCGGCTGGCTCAGCCTGGACGTGGTGGGCGAGCTCTGCAGCACGGGTCAGCTCGACGGCAAGGTGTTGCAGGTACTGGTGTCCGGCGCTGGTTATGGCACTGTCTACTGGGACTTTCCTTACCAGCCGGACACCTATTCATACACCCGCGCGGCCCTGCGGGCGGGCTACGCCACGTTCAATTTCTATCGCTTGGGCATGGGTGAGAGCGACCATCCGCCCGGCCTGCTGCTCAACGTGGACAATCAGGGCTACGTCCTCAGCCAGATCATCACGGCCCTGCGCGCCGCCCACGACTTTTCTGCCGTCGTCACTGTGGGCCATTCCTTCGGTTCCGTCATTGCCATCGCCCATGCCCTAAGCTACCCGGGGCAAGTGGCCGGCATCGTACTGACAGGTTTTGCCCACAATACGAATCCCGGCTTCATCACGGCCATGCGCAACGGCGTGGACCTGGCGGCAGTCAAGGGGCCTTTTGCCGGGCGGATTGTCGATCCCACCTACCTGATTTCCAGGCCCGACACCCGGGGCGACACGTTTTACACGCGCAGCAATGCGGATCCAGGGGTGATCGAGACCGACGAACTCAACCGGCAGACGACGGCCATTGCGGAGGCCATCTCCGCCAGCAAGTACTTCGGCCCGCAATCCCGGGGACTGCAGCTGCCGGTTCTCCTGATGCTGGGTGAGGACGATTTCGTGGTTTGTGGCGGCGCTCTCAACTGCCGGGATCACGCCGTGACCATGACTCATGAGCAGAGCTACTTCGCCCCAGCCACCTGCTTTGAGATGGCGCTTCTCGCCGACACCGGCCATGACAGCGCGCTGCATCGGAATGCGCCGCAGAATTTCGCCCTGATGCTGGACTGGGTGGCCAGGCGCGTTGGCGCCAGTGATGGTTCCGGGCCTGCCGCGCCCTGCCCGGCATCGGGGCCTGCTGTTCAGGTGTCAGAAGGACCACTGCCATGAAAATTGCCACCACCATTGGCCTGCTGATTGTCGCCGCCGTCACGCTGTTCATGGCGCCCTGGTGCAGCTTCTGCATGGGGGCCAAGGCCTACCTCGCAGAACATCACATCACCTACCGCGAATTCGTTTTTGACCCGCAGGACGCGATCGTTGCAATCTACAATAGCTAACATTGTGCCAACGCCGAGGCGAAGTGGAACGATCCCGTTGCTTACGTACTACAGTCCGAGTCACAGGCACTACTTCGACAATTTCTTCAAGCCCTCCTTCGACCGCCATCTCGCAGAAGAATTCGAGCTCGTGGCTGTTGCCGACGAGCAGCGATGCAAGACCGGTGTTTTCCAAAGCGAGGGTTGGCAGTTCATGGCCAGGGCCAAGCTTGAGTCGATACTGGGTTATCTCAACGACCATCCCATGGAAGACATCGTCATGTTCAGCGATGTCGACGTCCTGTATCTGCGGCCCATTAAGCAGCTCGTTTTGAGCGAGCTAGGAGACGCCGATATCGCCTTCCAATCGGACAATGACGCCTTCTGCACCGGCCTGTTCGTCCTCAGGAACAATTCGCGGGCTAGAGATCTCTTTCGTGAGGCCTGCGAGGTCTGTGATCGCTGCGATCAGGTCGCAATAAATCAGGTCATTCATCAGCTCCCCGTCAAGGCCAAAGTTCTGTCCGAGGCGTTCTTCTCCATATGGCGCACAACGGGCGGCAGAGTCTGGGTCCCGCGCCTGCCGATTCGTCTGCCCACCTACCCGATAGCCGTTTACCATGCGAATTACGCCAAGGGTGACCGCAACAAGACGTTGCTTCTTCGCTATTACGAGGCCCATCTCACGGGAGGCAGGCTGGCTACGATGCGCGTTACAACGCAGGCCGTCGCCCTACGACTGGGCACCAGCTTCTATGCCTTCTGCATACGTTGGCGCGAAGTGCTCTTCCACTCGTTGAAAAACTACGGCACCTGAGAGCGTCTGTCATACAGCGGCAAGGGTTGCATCAGGGTGTCGTTCAGGCCCCGGCTTGCGGAGGGCTAGAGCTGAGTCCGTCACTCTCTAGTTGGCGAGAAGTTGGCGAAAATAGGCGATGGTTTCCTTCAGCCCATCGTCCAAGCAGACTTTGGGCTCCCACGCCAGCATGTCGCGGGCGAGTCTAATATCTGGTTGGCGCTGCCTGGGGTCATCCGATGGCAACGGCTGATGAATCAGCCTGGAACGACTACCAGTGAGGGTGATGACCCTTTCCGCCAACTCGAGCATGGTGACGTCGCAGGGGTTGCCGATGTTAACTGGGCCTGTGAAATCAGGCGGACTATCCATCAGGCGTACCATCGCGTCGATTAGGTCGTCGACGTAGCAGAAGCTGCGGGTTTGCTGACCGTCGCCGTGAATGGTGATGTTGTCCCCCTTTAGCGCCTGGACAATAAAGTTACTGACCACGCGACCGTCATTCGGGTGCATGCGGGGGCCATAGGTGTTGAAGATCCGCATTACCTTGATTTCCAACTGGTGCTGGCGATGATAGTCAAAGAAGAGGGTTTCGGCGCAGCGCTTGCCTTCGTCGTAGCAGCTGCGGATGCCGATCGGATTGACTCTTCCCCAGTAGCCTTCCGGCTGGGGAGCTACTTCCGGATCACCGTACACTTCACTCGTCGATGCCTGCAGGATTCGTGCTTTCACTCTCTTGGCTAGTCCCAGCATGTTGATCGCACCGTGAACGCTGGTTTTGGTGGTTTGCACCGGGTCACGCTGGTAGTGGATCGGGCTGGCTGGACAGGCGAGGTTGTAGATCTGTTTTACTTCCACATAGAGAGGGAAGGTGACATCGTGACGGATCAATTCAAAATGGGGGTGATCCAATAGGTGAGCTACGTTGCGTTTACTGCCCGTGTAGAAGTTATCGACGCACAACACGTCGTCATGACGCTGGATCAGGCGGTCGCAAAGATGGGAGCCGAGAAAGCCAGCGCCGCCAGAGACCAGTACTGATGTCATTGCATTGTCCTTGAGGGGTCCACGGGCGCGAAGCTATCGTAATCACATCCACTTTCACATGTTGTGCCTGGACGGGGCCTACGTGATGGAGCAGGGCCGCAAGGCCTTCACCCTGCACGCCGGCGTGGCGGTCCGGGGTGATGACCGGAAGACCCTGGAACGCCTCTGCCGCTACATCACTCGCCCGGCACTGGCGCCGAGACCGCGGGCCCACCTGACGAGGTATCACGGCGTCTTCGCACCCCACAGCCGGTGGCGGGCGGAGGTCACGCCGAAAGGGCGGGGGAAGCCTGAGGCGACCGACTTGCGCAGGCCCGCCGCGCGCCACCGGGCAATGAGCTGGGCGCAGCGGCTGAAGCAGGTGTTCGGCCTCGAGATTGAGACCTGCGACGTGTGCGCGGGGAAGGTCCAGGTGATCGCGAGTATCGAGGACCCGACGGTGATCGGCCGGCTCCTCGGGCACCTGTCCTTGCGGCAGCTGCCGGCGGGGTCGAGGCCGCCGTCGCGGGGGCCGCCGCCGGGCGAGCTTGAGTTTCTGTAGAGGAGTCGGACGTTGCGGTCCGGGTCGCTGGTCGCCTCAGGGCCTTGTGCACCTTAAGAGCGTGACGGGCCGGGTTCCGGGCTGGCAAACTTCAGCAATGCGCGTGTTTGAATTTCCTATACCCGAGACATAATCCAGTCGAGATCACCAGATTCACCGCTGGCCCAAAAGCAGAAACCCCGCCGAAGCGGGGTTCCCGTTGGTCAGGTCAGGTGGGGATCAGGCGGCTGATCGTCGCCTGGCCACCCCGAGCAGCCCGAGCGCACCGCCGAATAGGTAAGCGGCGGCGGGGAGGGGCACAGCGGCAATAGCCGTTCCCTGAAAGCCGGGATTGTCGTAAGGCGCGTTACAGATAAAGCTGCAACCGGGCCCGGCATAGGCAGGACTGTTGCCGAATGACGTGACATACCATTGCACGCTAGTCAGCGCCGTCACACCATTGTCTAGGACCTGAAATCCACTCGTGGTTTCGCTCGGATTAATATCAGCTTCCGGGTCGATGAAGTTAATTGGACAGCTTGCCGTGCGACAGGTCACCCAGGTGTTGTTGTAACTGATATTTGCACCGCCATAAGCAGCCCAGTTAACTCCGACGATACCGGGGTCCCAGCCCACAGGAGCACCAACGCGATTGGTGGTATTTAGCTTGACCCCGAGACTGTAAATCTCGTTGGCGGGAAGAAGATTGTTGGTGACAGAGAAGTTGTAGAGCCAGCTCCCAGCAGAACCCGATACGGTGAAGCTGACGTCAACCGGGCTGGCCCGCACCGCCGACATCGAACCAAGTAACGCCAATCCTGCAATTGCGAATCTCAACTTCATCGTAATCTCCTTTCGCCCTCAGGCGATTTGGCGGATACCCGCCCGACCGGTTAACGTATCTTGGATCTTCCCCGCAAGAGAACGGAGCGTCAAGAGAAGAATCGCATCGGGTATAGCCCATTCAAACACCCCACCCTCTGCGTCCGCCAGCCCGGAACCCCGCCCGTCACGGCCTTAAGGCGCACAAGGCCCTGA
>Ga0163150_10000264_pt1 | contig 99316 bp, 66 predicted proteins | sample OliLakLV19P2IB_FD_148628 | JGI IMG/M metagenome (GOLD analysis project Ga0163150, IMG submission 148628) | Freshwater microbial mat bacterial communities from Lake Vanda, McMurdo Dry Valleys, Antarctica - Oligotrophic Lake LV.19.P2.IB | ecosystem: Environmental > Aquatic > Freshwater > Lake >...
GTGGGGGTGTGGGGGTGTGGGGGTTAAAATTATGTTAGACACTCAGGTTCCCCTCCTGAAGCCCTCCCACAATCCCATACTCCGAAACTCCGAAACTCCGAAACGCCCATACTCCCACACTCCCATACTCCCACACTCCATTACTCCCATACTCACAAACTCCCACACACCATCAATGCTGCTCCCGGTAGTGGACTTTCAGCCAGTCCTCCCCGTAGTCGTTGTTCGGGTCGCGGACGATGGTGTGGATGTGGTTTGCCGCGCCCTCGCCGACGCCGCGCTCGCGCATGTATTCGATGAGGATGGAGGGGCCGTGGACCCGGTAATAATACCGCTTGGAGATGTCGTCGGACGGGCCGATCCAGGTGAAATAGAGCTTCTCGAGGCCGTCGGCTTCGATCTTTTTCATCTGGGCGCCGGCGGCGTCGAAGTCGGCATTGGCGACGTATTCGCGGACGAGGTGCCAGAGGAGGAGCTGCTGGTTAGGCGTTAGCTCACTCGCCGGCAGGCCCTCGAAGGCCTTAATATCCCCCCGCCCGCCCGGGCCTTCCACGATGTCGCGGGGGACCTCATCGCTCAAAATGGCCTTGCCCCGCTGCTCGGTGGTTAGCGACTGCACCATCTCGTAGCCGCGTTCGACCTCGTGGGACATGACGCGCCAACCGGCCATTGGCCCACTCGCCACTTCGTACGGCTCGGCCCCGAGGAACAGCGGCGTAAAGGCCATCTTGCCTTCGACGACCGTGAAATTGGCGGAGAGGTGATGCCCCGAGAGGAGCCACGCCCAGTTGGCGTCGGTGGCCGGGTCACCGAAGAAGGAGAACCAGTAATTCTCGGACGTCCAGCTCGCAATGAGGGTGTTCATCCGCTCGTTGTTCGGCATTTCGCCCTTCTGTTGGCGTTCGAGGGATTGGTCGTGCAGGATCTCGTCGAGCCACATGATGCCGGCCATCTTAGCGTAGCCCTGGCTGCTGGTCGATGCCTGGATGAGATGATGCAGGAGGATGCGAGTCGGGGCGTCGAGGTCGCCGATGCGGACGCCTTTGCGGGCTACGAAAGAGGCGGGCAGGTTGCTCCAGGTCGTCCGCGCTACTTCGTCGTCGATGGCGAACAGGGCCGTTTTGCGCGCCTCGGGCGAGAGCGCGTCCAGGAGCCGGGTGGCCGCCGTGGTCATCTGGGTGGCCGAGGAGGTAGGGGCCGGCGCTTGGGCCAGGCTGTTAATACCAGAGAACGAAACGAGCGCGAGGACGATAACCGTGCGAATGACGAACTGCATGACGTTGATGACTGATTGATTTCCACGATCCTTGGACGTCTCATGGTACGGCGCATTCCATGGATTCCCATCCTGTGTGGCGAAGAGGCGGGGTGTAGGGGTGGAGACGCAATGTATTGCGTCTTTACGGGCTCATCGCCCGGCGGCCAGGGCATCCCTGAAGCGCTCCATGCCGACGTAGCGGGTGTGGAAGTGCTGCCAGTCTTCCGGAAAACGCTGGTAGACCGGGTCGTCGACGAGGTGGGTGGGTGGGCGGTCGTAGGCCGCATCGGCGTGGGCCGGCAGGGGGAGGACGGTCTGGCCGAAGACGGTGTTGTAGTCGCCATCTTTCACCCAGCCGTCGCCGATGAGGACGAAGTCGCGCTTCCATCCCGCCGGCGGGGCGGGCTGTTCGGCAAAGGCGAAGCGCATCTCGTCGCCGGCGTTCATGATCACGTAGCGGTCGTCGACGCCGGCGAGCAGCTCGCGGACATCGCCGAAACGGGTGTAGTAGCCCACGAGGTCGCGCCAGCGCGGGCCGGTGCTTTCGAGGTCATCGTAGACCGGGGTTTCGGGAGATGAGCGATCCGACGTGTGCAGCGCCGAGAAACCGCGGTACCGGAGGTCCGCCGCGATGGGATCGAGCCGGCGGGCTTCGACAGCGACCTCCGGCCGATGCTGCGCCCAGCGGATCTGGTCCCAGTAGATTTCGAGGTTGGTGCGCAGACGGATCCGTTTCGGCTGGTCGGGGCCCAGCACATCCGTCAGGTCGATGAGCACGGTCTTCGTTTTGCCGGCCGGGAAGCCCAGATTCTCGCGGACAACCCGCCAACCCCCGTTACCATCGGGTGCTTCGAGGATGAGGCTCATCGGCCGAACGTCCCCCTGGCTGATGGCGACGTTGATCGAACTGTCGGTCGGACGCACCCACCCGAACGCGACGAGCGACGCCGGCCGGTCGGTCGGAAAATCCAACCCGAGATCGATTTCGATCGCGTGTTCGCGCGTGATGCCCTGGTAGGCGCCGGGGCCAAAAAACGCCAGGTGCCGGCCGTCACGCTCTCGGATAGTCGCGGTGACGTCCTCGCCCCGGTCCGTCACGACGCTGTGCACGGGTCGCGGAGCATCCATCACATGGGGCGTCCTGGCCGGCGCGGGAATGGCGAACCGTTCGTCGATGAAGACCTCCGTGTCGATCGGGTGATCGACGACGAGGAGCGACACGTGGTCGAAGTAGTGGGTCTCCCACAACTCGGCCGTGATGCGCACATCGTAGATGCCGTCGCGGGGCGCGAGGGCCGAGCCTGGAATCTTGACCCAGTCCTCGGTGGTGACGACGCCGGCCGTTTCCTGGGCGTTGATGCGCAGCCCGAGCGGCGAGCGCCAGATAACATCCGTCACGAACCGCATCTCCTCACCGTCGAATGTAAATAGCCAGGGGCACGACCCCTTGAGGCGCTGGGGTGTGAAGATGGAGGCATCGCCGGCGAGGTCGAACTCGCTCTGGATGTCCCCGTTCGGCCAGATGATACGGACGACGTCCGACTGCGCGTGTTCACCCAGCCCGAGGTGTACGATCGGAGAGACGATGGAGGTCTTCTGGAAGAGCAGGCCGGCGCGAACCTCCACTTCGCCGCCGATGGTGAAGGCGTTGATCCGTTGATCGCCGAGCGCCTGGCCGGCGCGGGGGCGGAGGATCTGCCAGTGATAGCCCCGGGTTCCGACGCCACTGAACAGCCGCAGCGTACCCTCCCCCGAGATCCCCACCAGATCCATCAGCCCATCTCCCGTCAACTCGGCGACCGCATGGATAGCCCCGTCCACCATCGCCGGCAGCGGCGCAAGCGCGCCCGGCGATTCCGCCAACCAGAGGCGAGACTCGCCCCCGGCGGAGGCGGCCAGGTCAATCGCGCCGTTGTTATCGAGATCGGCGGCGAAGAGGCGGGCGGGGCCGGCGGGGAGGTTGGGCCAGGTGGACAACCCGGTATTCAGCCACCCCATCGCGTCTTCTCGGGTAGACCATGATGACAGGTTGCCGGCGGCGTCCAGGGCGATGATTTCGAGGATGGCGTCGGCGTTGATATCGGCGGCCGTCAGAGCACGGATCGGGGCGTCGATAGGGCCGGGCGTCTCGTGGACAAACTGGCCGAGCCGCTGGTTCAGGTAGGTGTGGAGCATTCCTTCGTTATCGACAAGCGCCGCGTCGGGGTCGCCATCCCCGTCGAAGTCCGCCCAGGCGAAGGCGACGGCACCGTTGACCTCCGTGAAAGCCGGCAGCGGCGCAAACGTGACATCGCCATTGTTACGAAGTACCAGCGGCGGGCCGGCGGTGGCGAGGATGAGGTCGATATCCCCTTCGCTATCCACATCGGCGGCCCAGACAGCGGAGAAGGAACCAGCGGCCGGGACCGGGACGCGCGTGAATATCCCCAGGCTATCCTGCTGGAAGAGTGCGAGCCCGCCGGCGCCGGCCACGGCGACGTCGTTCCGGAAGTCGTACGAGTAGTCGAGCGTCGCGACGCCGAACCGGTCGGAGGCGGCGAGTACATCCGAGACATCCAGGCGCTGCTCGCCGACCACGAGGGTGGGTCCTTCGATGTAGATGGCGGTAAACGACTCGCCGGTGAGCGACACGGCGTCGGCCCAGCGGGCGGTGACGGACAGCGGCTCGGTCCGATAGGAGAGTTGGAGGTCGGCGGCGGCCGGCGCGGGCGATGGGGCCGGGAGACGGACAAACGTCGTCATGAGATCCCCGATCGATTCGAGGGGTGTCTGGACCGCGCTCAGGTCCTGTCGGTAGCTGAAGGTACCGAGCAGGAGGTTGCGTAGGAAGCCGCTCTGGACGCGGATGGACGGCAAGTCGCCGTTTGCCAGCGCGGCGCGGATGGAAGCCAGCGGCTCTCGGGCTTCGGGTGGCCAGGAGGCTGACAGGCCGGCGAGGGTGTCGACCATCCGGGAGGCGGTGGCGGCATCGTTTTCGGCGGCGGCGATGCGGAGGCGTTCGATGAGGATCGCCTTGTTCGCCGGCAGGCGATCGAGGATGGCGCCGAGCTGAGCGGCGGCTTCCGCCTGAAGGGCGGGGTCGCCGAGGCGGTTGATCTCCTGGACGAGCGCGTAGCGGGCTTTGATGCTGGCGGGGTCGAGCGCGATGGCCTCGCGGAAGTGCGCCATGGCCGAATCGGGCCTGGCCTCGTTCGAGGCCAGGACACCTTGCAGCAACACGATCTGGCTGTTTTCGGGCGCCAGCGCTCGGGCTTTATCGAGCAAAGGCCGGCCGGCGTCAAACTCATTGGCGCGGAGCGCGAGCAGACCCCGGTTGTACCATAGCGCCGGCTCATCCGGCGCGAGCTCCGTGGCGCGAAGGAGGTTTGTCTCTGCCCCCACCCCTTCGCCCGACTGGACGGAGGCGACGCTCTTGTAGAATGCCGTTACGGTTTCCCGGTAGGCGTCCGAGCCGGGTTCGGGGAGGCCGGGCTGGGTGCAGCCGGCGAGGAAAAAGAGGAGGGATACGGGGCCCGCGAAACGCATGGATATTCGACGCAAAGTTGTAGGTCGAATATCCAAAAACGGCGCTCCAAAACCAAGTGGAGCCGGCCTATTGAAGCGTCAGCTCGGTCGTCACCTCCTTGTTGCGTTCCTCGAGTGCCTCCAGGCTGATGATCTTCATCGCGCTATCGACTGGGATTCGATACAAGTCGACGCTTGCATCCATCCGTTCGAAGCCATTTAACCGCTCCGCGACTTCTCTGTTGAGGGTCTCGCGTTCGGGATAGGTAAGTTGACTGGCCAACTCTTCCCGCAGCGCCTGATGACGCCACTGAACCATATGATACATGAAAAACATCATGAGGGCAGCGCCGACGAGGGTGAGGGCCATGCCCCAGAAGACGATGGGTATTTCAACCCCTTCCCGCTCCACGGCCACGACTTCCTCCTCTCGATAGAACTCGACGACATCCTCATCCGCATCCGTTTTAATGGCGTGCTCAGGCTTCGGCCTGGCGAAATAGGGGTCCGCGCCGGCCTGTCCTGTCAGCAACTCGGGGAGGGGACCCGTCGGCTCTAAATGATTCGGGCGGTGCACATTTTCTTTGAGCACCTCCGGCGTCACGCTATAGAACCCGTGAATGGCATCTTCACTTCGGCTCCAGCCGGCGTCATTGCCGGCGAAGACACGCCAATGGTACACCCTCCCATCCGTCTCCAGGACGCCGGCGACCGTTACGGACTCCAGTTTGGCGAGTTCAAAGAGAGCAATCAGGGATGTAAAAGCCGGATCTTCCGCGATTTCCAACCGATACCGCGTGGCGCCTTCGACGGCGTTCCACTCAAAAAGAACCGACTCTCCGTCGACGAGCGATTCATCTGGCGGGCTGAGGGGCAGGAGGATATGCGGCACATCGGGCGGAGTGGTTTCCTGGAGCATGAGACAACTCTATCGTTTCGTTAGAAAAGCGATGGTGTTCTTGCTTCCAATAAACGTCCGCCGGCGTGAGGCATCTGTAAGCGAACCTCGCGCGTGGGTGTAGGTCGATACAAACAATCTCTGTGGATGGCAGCGGGCGATTAGTCCTCCCCCCAATCACACAGCCGTTCGACGTATTTGGCCGAGCCGTCGCGAAGCCAGCCGTCGCGTTGGCCGGGATCCTTGAGCTGCTGGCCTCGCATGCGGGAGACCGCCACAAAACGCGTGTCCAATTCGGGCAGCGCCGTCATGTCGCCCCAGAGCTTCTCGAACTGGGTGACCGGGAAGACGTCCTCCTGGCCCTTGCCCCAGCGTTTTTTGACGTCTTTGAGCGTGACGTAGGTAGGTATTCGGGTGGCGAGTTCGCGGATAGCATCCGCGACACGTGCCGGCCGGGAGAGGTCGGACCGCGTGAGCAGCAACGCCCGCAACAGCCGGTCGATGTCGATCCACGTCGTGCTCGTGTTGTAATACGAAAGGCGGTATTCGATGTCCTCGCGCGGCATGGCGAGGCCTTCGACGAGGCGGAGATGTCCGTCGACACGGGCGAGGCCTCCGCCTTTGTCCTCGATCTGGCGGGTGATGACTTCGGTGGACAACGCCGCGCCCTGTTCGATGTGGTAGCCGAGGATGGCGGGGTCGAGGCCGGCGCCGAGGGTATCGATGTTGTGCACCATGAGGTATTTCAGCTGCGGCCGGATCTCCAGCAGCTCACTGAGCACCCCGTTTTTGAAGATGTTCAGCACATCGTACCAGTGGCCGACCGGGTGGAGGCACTGGTGGGGAAGGTTGTCCGTATAGGCGGATCCTTCGCCGGCCTGGCGCACCCACTTGATGAGGGCCGCGCGGCCACTTTCGCGGACTTTCTGGGCTTGTTCGTCGAGCAGCTGTTGCGGCATCTCTTCCCAGGCGAAACGCAGATCCCGCTCCATGGGGATGAGGCGCAGGCCGACATTGCTACCGGGCGAAAGCAGGAGCGGGCCGGCGTAGCCGTAGTTGCCCATGTAGTCCAGATGTTCTGCGATGGGCCCGTGCGTCATGTAACTCGTCGTGATGACGTGGGGCAGGTGGGTGCCCACCTCGCGCGAGATACGCCGGCTTTTGGCCAGATGGATCTCGACAAAATTGCGGTGTACGCCGGCGAGTTTGGCGAAGGGGTTTAGCGCCTTGACGACGCCGGCGCCTTTTGTCCACCGGCTCCCGACGCCGCCGGCGAGGGTGACGACGGCCACCGCGCCCTGTTGCATGGCGTCGAGACCGATCGACCGATAGGTAGCGGGCAGTTCGCCGCGGGCGTCAAATACGTCGCGGGCGTCCACGTCCTCGATGCGGGATTGCGCCGGCAGGCGATTCTGCGCCAGCCCGATGCGGCCGCTGCGGAGGTCGGCCCGGATCTGCTCGTGTTGATGCCGGTCGAACCCGTAGCGGTCCAGCAATTCGTCGAGGGACTGCGTTTCGCCGTCCGGCTCCTCGTCGTGCGGCAGGAGGCGGTCCATCAGCCCCGAGACCACGTCGGCCAGCTCGGGACGCGTTTTTGAGGCGACGCCGAAGCGGTCCAGCTCCGTGCGCCGGCTGCGCGTCAGTTCGCGGGTGGCGCGTCGGACGAGGATCGGGACCATGAGCACGTAGTAGCGGGGCGGCATGAGCGCCTCGTCTCCCAGCATCAATTCGGCCTTCGTGCCGGCCTCATTGATCGCAAAGTCGTACACTACCGGATCCATCGCAAAGGGGATGGCGGTTTCGAGCCGGACCTTCGTGTTGTGCATGATGGCCTGGAGTCGCTCGACGGCCAGCTTCTTCTTTTTGGGGTCGAAGATAAAACCCATACCGCCGCCCGACATCCCGCCGAGCATCCAGAAGCCCCAGAAGTCGTCGCCGAACTCCTTGCGCACCTGGTCGATGAGCGATTCCGTGTAGTAGTTGCTGGCCCAGGGGATGATCGTCTGGATGGGCCAGTCGAAGTTGCGCTGGGTGATGGCGCCGATCGATTTCACGTCGCCGTCGCGCAGCGAGCGGACGATGTCGTCGAGCAGTTTGATGGCCGCCTGGCGCCAGCGCCACTCTTTGTCCGACCGCAGGAGGTACTTTTCGGTGACCATCTCCAGGATGGGTCCGACATCCTGCGCCATGCCGCCGTGGACGAGCACGAGGCTGTCTTGCAGGCGTTTGCCGGTGTCGCGGGCGACGTCCCCTTTTTCGAGGATCATGTGGTGCGGCAGAAGCCGGCCGCGGCTGACGCCGAACTCGGGGTCGCCCTCGACGGCGTTCACGCCCTCGATGAGTTTGATACCCGGCCAGATGCCGCCGCTATCCTGCCAGCCGCCACCCGACCCCCCCAGCCATTCGCCGAGGATGGCGCGCGCGGCGACTGTCCGGCGTTCTTCCTCGTTGAGCGTGCCCGTAAGCGAGCGCGTCTGATCCGTCGCGCGCATACACACCGAGATGAGGGACGCAAGCAAGTTGGTGGACACCGCGAGGCGCGAGCCTTTGGGGATGTCGTTCACCTGGCTGACGACCTCGACACCCAGGCCAGGGCCAACGAGCTTTTCGAGGAGGTCGGACAGCGGCTGGCTGGCGCCTTCCATGCCCGGGGGGACGATGCCCGAGGCGATGACGGCGGCCTTGAGGAGCCCCAGGTGGTCCCGCGCGAAGTCGAACACCTCGGCGAGCGTCGTGATGTCCGCTACGGCGTTTAAGTCCACGCTAACCAGCCGGAGGATCGGCTCGTCGATCACCCGAAAGTAGGTCTCGATGGGTGGCTTCGGCGGTGTGAGGCCGTTCGCGCCGCGGACGGAGAGATCGACCGACACATTGAGCACGCGGGCGCCCTCGGGGAAGTCCATCCCGAGGAAGAAGATATCGCTCCAGCCGCTGTGGGTGAGGTCCATACGGACCGGCGTCGTTTCCTGGATGATCGGAAAAAGAGCCTCTTTCGAGGGCCGATCGACGAGTTCGCGCCGGATGCGCAGTGGGTAATCCGCCGGATGCCCGATCCGAAACATCCACTGGTTCCCTCGAACCGAGCGCACGCTGCGCCGCACCTGGTCCGACAGCGTCTGAAAGGCAAGGCGGTGGTAGGCGGAGGCGAGTGCGCTGGATAACGCATCGCAGGGGCCGTTCTTCCGCTGCGCCGTCAGGAACAGCTCCAGGGCTTCCTCGAAGCGTCTTTTGAGGAGATGATTGACCCCCTCGTAGGGAATGTGGCCGGGCGCCTCGCCTTCGTAACGGCGGGGCAGGTGAAACCGGTGGATGGCGTACAGAAAAAAGAGCGCGCGGACGCGTTCGTAGAGGTTGGTGCTATCGCGGCGGAAGCGGTCGAGCGCCTCACATTCCGCGTGCAACATCTCAGCCGATGCGTTCCGGCACACGGAATCCAGCGACCGGTCGCGAATTTCGGGCTCGCTCGCACGAATGATGTCTACCAGAATACTCATGCCGCCTCTCCCTGCGCTGCCGCGCCCAGTTCCCGAATCGCCAGCAACTCGATGATGCGCGAGAGCACCTCATCGCGGTCCTTGCCGCTCAGTGCTATGGCCAGCTGCGCATTGAGCAACCCGTATTTCACGCCGACATCGTATCGCCAGTCTTCCGTCTCCATGGCCAGGTATTGTTCGCGATGACAGAGGTCGGCCAGCGCCTCCGAAAGCGTGACAGAGCCACGAACGTTTCGATCCTCGAGTTTGTGACCCAGGATATCGATGATCGTTGGCGTGAGGACGTGCATCCCGAAAAAGCACAGGTAGTGACCCGTCCGCAGCCCCGAAACGACCAGGCGCTGCTCGGCCTCCGTGGGGGTGGGTTTTTCGACGACGTGTTCAACCCTGTACAGGTTGGGCCAGCTGGAGATGCGCTGGACGCCGACCGTCCCGTAATACGGCAGCAGGTTCTCGCGCGTGGCCTGGACGACGGAAACCGAGCATTGCTCTTTCCGCGCCGCCTCGACGAGGCGCGCCGCGCAGCCCGAACCCGAACGGCTGATGTACAGGTGATCTCCTACAAGATGCAGGAAGGAGTCGCTGCCGATAAAATCGCGTGCGCAATAGACGGCGTGGCCGTATCCGCGCGGTTCTTTTTGGTGGACAAAGTGCAGCCGGCCGGCGTGGTCACCGGACACGGCCAGGTACGCGGCCTCGTCCCCCGGGCGCACGACGATACACACTTCTTCGACGCCGCCGCGCAGCGCTTCTTCGATGATGATGTGGAGCACCGACTTTTCAGTGCCGTCCCGATCGATCAGGGTTTGCAAGGGCAAGTTGCGCTGCCCTTTGCCGGCTGCCGTGATAACGGCCTTGTTGATAGTCATCATAAGACACAGGCTACCTGAAAACAGAAGCCGGAAGATAGGCGATTAGGTACCGGAAGATGCAGGCGCAACCAGAAAAAAACGCGGCGGAATACGTGGGGACCGTGGGCGCCCTTGATACGGCAATCGGACGTCCTCTCAACGTCCGATCCGATCCGATTGATCCAACCTGGAGTCGTCTCTATCGGGGCACCGGAGAGGGTATCCTAGATGGAATGGGAAACGGAACCGCCGGCACAAAAAGGGATTCACAACATCCGTTCCCGATCCACTCCTCGCCCCCCTCCTTCCCCACGCGCATGCACGCCAACCCTTACGTCGAGCGTCTCGTCAACCTCATCGATCCAGCCGGCAATCTCTTTTTTAACTGCACCCGGGAAGAAGCGGATGCCGCCGTGGCCTCGGGCGATCCCGAGCGGGTTCGCGCGATCGACGGCCCCTTCGCCATTGCCCAGAAATCCGGCCGCACCGTGCGGATGGCCCGCTCCATCGGCCGTCCGATGCGGTATTTCCTGGCGAAGCGGGCGGAAGGCCCCTGCCTCATCGTGGCCGAGCGGATGGATGAGCTGCGCGAGCAGCTCAGCCGCGAAGGGCTCGAAGACCAGTTCCACCCCTCCTACACCCGCATGGTGCCGGCGCATTATATCGTCGAGATCGATCTCGTCGGCTGCCCGGATCCCAACCCGCGCTACGAACGCTTCTTCACCCCCGAGCGCAACACCCAGCCGGCCGACCTCGACGCCATCGGTGCGGCCTATATCGGGGCCCTGTCCAGCGCCTGTAACCGCTGGCTGAACACCCTCGATCCCCGCGAACCCATCGGGGTCCTGTTCTCCGGCGGCGTCGATAGCGGCGCCGTCTTCCTCGCCCTGTACGACGCCCTGCTGAAGCGGGGCGAGTCGCCGGCGCGTCTCAAGGCCTTCACGCTATCCGTCCACAACGGCCCGGATGCCCGGCAGGCGCACAACTTCCTCGCCTCCCTCGGCCTGAGCCTGTTTCTGGAGGTCATGGACATCGCGCTGGAGGACCTGGACTACGCCGACGCCATCCGGACCATCGAGGACTACAAGCCACTCGACGTCCAGGCCGCCACCATGACGCTGGCCCTATGCCGCGCCATCCGCAACCGGTACCCCGACTGGCGCTACCTGGCCGATGGCGACGGAGGTGACGAAAACCTGAAGGACTACCCCATCGAGGAAAACCCGGAGCTCACGATCCGGAGCGTGCTCAACAATCTGATGTTGTACCAGGAGGGCTGGGGGGTACACTCCATCAAACATTCGCTCACGTTCACGGGCGGGCAGAGCCGCGGCCATGTGCGCTCCTATGCGCCGGCCCGCGCCCTCGGTTTCCAGGGCTTCAGTCCCTTCGCCCTCCCCAACGTCATCGCCGTCGCGGAGGGTATCCCGTTTATCGACCTAACAGGCTGGGACCCGCAAAAACTCTACGCACTCAAAGGCGAGGTCGTGCGCCGCGGCATCGAGGCCGTCACCGGCATGGCGATGCCCGTGAATGAGAAACGCCGATTCCAGCACGGCGCCGTCGATGCCGTCGGCTTCCAGGCCGCCTTTCCCCGGAGCGAAGCGGCCTACCGCCGGGCGTTCGACGCCGCGTTTGAATGACCCGCGAGCTCGCCCGTCGAGGCCGGCGTGAGCCTGTCGATCCCCATCGTCCCTACGCCTACTTCGTCGAGCCCGAGCGCACGGCCAGGGGCGTCGTCGAGGACGTGGCCACGCTCTTTCTCACCAACCGCGAGTGCCCGTTCGACTGCCTCATGTGCGACCTCTGGAAGCACACGCTCGGCACCCCCACTCCGGCCGGCGCCATCCCGGCGCAGATCGACTTTGCCCTGGCGCGACTGCCACCGGCGCGCCACATCAAACTCTACAATAGCGGCAATTTTTTTGACAAAAAGGCCATTCCCCCCGAAGACCATCCGGCCATCGCCGCCCGAGTCGCCGGGTTCGACACCGTCATCGTCGAAAATCACCCGAACCTCTGCACCCCCGATGTGCTCCGCTTCCGCGACCGGATCCCCGGGCAGCTAGAGGTGGCGATTGGCCTCGAGACCGCGCACCCCGAAACCCTTGCGCGGCTGAATAAGGCGATGACGCTGCAGGACGTCCGCCGCGCGGTTGATTTCCTGTTGACGAACGGCATCCAGGTCCGCGCCTTTGTCCTGCTCCGCCCCCCATACACGACCGAAGACGAGGGCGTCGAGCGGGCCATCGCCACGCTGGCGTTTGCGTTTTCGCTGGGTATCGGGTGTTGCGCCGTGATCCCCACACGCGCCGGCACCGACGCCATGCACCACCTCGCCGCCGGAGGCGACTTCGCGCCGCCGACATTGACGTCCCTGGAACGGGTGATGACGGCCGGTCTGGCCATGAAGCGCGGTCGAGTCTTTGGCGATCTGTGGGATCTGGAACGGATCTACGACTGCCCGGCGTGCGGGCCGGCGCGGAAGGACCGGCTGCACCGCATAAACCTGGAGCAGCACCTCCACCCCCCTATCCCCTGCCCCGTGAACATCACCCATTAACCATCAACTATCGACCATCGACCATCCTCCCATGCGCTTCGACATCGCCGTCCTCGGCTCCGGCTTCGCCGGCTCGCTTTGCGCCCTGATCCTCCAGAGGTTGGGTAAGGATGTCGTCGTGATCGACAGGGCAAGCCACCCGCGCTTTGCGGTCGGCGAATCGTCTACCCCTACCGCCAACCTCGTCCTCCAGGCCCTGAGCGACCGGTACGACCTGCCGGCCCTGCGCCCCCTATCGAAATTCGGGACGTGGCAGGCCACGTATCCGCACCTCGGTTGCGGCATGAAGCGGGGGTTCAGCTACTTTCAACATGAGGCCGGCCGGCCGTTTACACCCGGTCCTGGTCATGACAACGAACTGCTCGTCGCCGCCAGCCCCAGCGACGCGCAGAGCGACACGCAGTGGCTCCGTGCGGATGTGGATGCGTTTTTTGCCGGGCAGGTGCACGATGCCGGCATTCCCCTGTTCGAAGACACATCCATCGAGTCTGTCACTTCCGGCCCCTGCTGGCGCCTCTCCTGCCGGCGCAATCGGCAACCGCTTCGGCTCGAAGCTGCATTTCTTATCGACGCGACCGGCCCGGGCGGCGCGCTCACCCATGCGCTTGGTTTACCGGACGACACGCATCGCCTTCACACCCGCTCCCGCGCCCTGTTCGGGCACTTTGACGGACTTCCTCCCTGGGGTTCGCGGTTCACCAGCGACACCCTCCGCGACCATCCCTTCGCCTGCGACGATGCCGCCCTGCACCACCTGATCGACCGGGGCTGGATGTGGTGGATTCGGTTCAACGGCGCCCATCGCCATAACGGACGCACGAGCGCCGGCTTCGTGCTCGATGAGCGCGCGTACCCGCTCGACTTCACCCGCACGGCCCCGGCCGAATGGGCGGCGATCCGCGACCAGTACCCATCCTTGTCCGAGTCCTTCGCGTTGGCCCGGCTGGCCGATCCGCCGGGCGTGATCATCCGCACCGGACGGCTCCAGCGTCTGGCCGGCCAGGCGGCTGACGCCGGCTGGGCCCTCCTCCCCCACGCCGCCGGGTTCATCGACCCCCTCCACAGCACCGGCATCGCCCACTCCCTCCTCGGTGTCGAACGGCTGATGCGGATCGTGCAGGCGCACTGGGGCCGGGAGACGTTTGCCGACGCGCTCACCGGCTACGAACGGTCGGTCCGGGAAGAACTCCTGCACGTCGATCGGATCGTGGATGCCGGCTACGCCGCGTTGGGGTCTTTCCGCCTCTTCACGGCCGTGACGATGCTCTACTTCGCCGCCGCGATTACGTATGAGGAGCGACGAATCAACGCCGGCGTGGACGACGACCTCCTGCTAATGGCCAACGATCCGGGGCTAAGGGATATCATAACCCACTTTCATCGCCGATTGCGCGAAGCACCCGCGCTCGACAAGGCCGCCGTTGCAGCGATCGAGCGGGATATTCAAACCGCGATCGGTCCGTACAACACGGCCGGCCTTTTCGCGCCGGCGGTTCGGAACATGTATGCCTACACCGCGGCGGCGTTTTGATCGGGGGGATTCGAGTAGGAGTACGAGTACCGCTTCGCTGAGTACGAGGAGGATGAACCCCTCACAGGTCGTCGTACCCGATCAGATCGATGCCCAGGGCCTCGATCTTCTGGCGGATGCGGGGGTCGGTCCAGAGATCCGTGACGCCCTGTCGGTCGATGGCGACATCCTCATAGCCCGGGTAGTTTTTGTTCGGGCAGATCATGGGATAAAAGTAGCCGTCGGCGTCGCGGAGGCTTGGGGCCGGCGTCATGGGCCGCCACTTCACGTTATCCCACTCGCTCGTGATGGCGAGGTGGACGCCGATATCAAGATCGGGGTGGTCCGCCAGCATACGAACGGCCTCCGGAAACCACGGCGACGGCACGATGACCTCGACCGACGTGACGATGCCATCCGTGTAGGTTTTCATGATGGCCTCGTTGCCGGCGTGGGCGTAGCCCATGTCGTCGCCTCGGACGATGAGGCGCGGCGGCGGCTGGACGCAGGCGGTGAGGGTCAATAACACAGAGAGGAGTAAGGGGCGAGACGGGAGGTCATATGAGGGCGTGTTTAGATTCAAAAAAAGGCCAGGTAATCGCCATCGCTCACCGCATCAGCACCAGCCTCACCGTTTCACTCCCGCCGGCGCCGATCAGCCGCGCGAGGTAGAGGCCGTTGGCGAGATGGTGTGGCTCCCACGTGGCCACATGCTTTCCTGCGGGCAACACGCCATCCAGCAGTACCGCTACTTCACGGCCCAAGACGTCGTAGATGCGCAGCGAGACCGGGCCGGCGGTGGGGAGCACCACGCCGAGTGTCGTGCTGGCGCGGAATGGATTCGGGTATCCCGGTTCCAGGGTGAAGCCCGGGGTGAAATTCGGCCGTTCCTCGACACTCACCGGCACCGGCTCGCCGCCCGAGGTCGTCCGCAGGATGCTGCCGAATTCACCGACGATCGTCCCGGTGTCGGCATCAGTAAACGAGATGCCGCGGAGTGTTTGCGAGGTGCGGCTCACCTGTTTCACCCACGTCTGCCCCCCGTCGGTGGTGCGAAGCAGCGTCCCGAACCGGCCGACGGCGGTGCCGTGCTGGAGGTCGGTGAACTGGATGCGATAGAGGGAATTCGTCGTGCCGCTCACCTGGGGCCCCCAGGTGGCGCCCCCGTCTTCGGTGCGGATGATGGTTCCGTTTTCGCCGGCGGCCCAGCCGTTGTTCGCATCCACGAACGATACGGCATTCAAAAACCAGGTCACGCCGCTATCCTGGGGCGTCCAGGTGGCCCCGCCGTCGGTCGTGCGCAGGATCGTCCCTTTTTGCGAGACGGAGACGCCGACGGCGGTGCCTACATTCGTGTCGACAAAATCCACCCCGTACAGCGTCTGTATGATGCCGCTCGACTGCGGGGTCCAGGCGGCGCCGCCGTTTGTAGTGCGGAGGATGGTGCCGCCGGTGCCGACGATCGTGCCGGTGTTCGCGTCGGTGAAGTCGACATCCTGGAACTGGATGAGGGTGAGGCCGCTCTGTTGAAAGGTCCAGGTAGCCCCGCCGTCGGTGGTCCGATAGATGGCGCCGCTCTGGCCGACGGCCGTGCCTGTAGAGGCGTCGACGAAGGAGACGGCGAACAGGTTGGCTACCGTGAAACCGGAGTGCGGCGTCCAGGTGGTCCCGTCGTCGCTTGTGCGGAGGACCCGACCGCCTGTACCGACCACCACGCCCGTGTTGGCGTCCGTAAAAAAGACGTCGTGGTACATGTCGTATGGGCCGGCCGACAGCTCCGTCCAGCTCACGCCGCCGTCGGTTGTGCGCGCCGTGGTACCCAGGCCGCCCACGGCCAGGGCGGACCCGGCCCCGTCAAACACCACATCGTATAGCGACTGGATGGCGCAGTTGCCGGCCGGTATCGTCCAGGTCGCCCCGCCGTCGGTCGTGCGCATCGTATTGCCGCACACGATGCCCCCGCCGACGGCGATGCCATTCAGCGCATCGGAGAAACGTACGGCGTTTATGACGCCGGTTGTGCCGCTCGTTTGCGCCGTCCAAGTGGCGCCCCCGTCGGTGGTGCGTCGGATGACGCCGGAGAAGCCCGCGACGGTGCCCGTGCTGGCGTCGGTGAATTCCACGGCCACCAGCGAGGCCATCGTATTGCTTTGCTGGGAGGTCCAGCTCGTTCCGCCATCCACCGTCCGAAAGATGGCGCCCCCCGTCCCCACCACGGTCCCGACCGAGGCATTTACAAAGTCGACGCCATTGATCGTACTGTTAAAGCCGCTGACCTGAGCGCTCCAGGTATCACCGCCATCTTCCGTTCGGATGATAGTACCGCTCGAGCCCACGGCGACCGCCGTGGATGCATCGATCATGACAACCCGATTGAGGATGATGAACGGCTGCCCGCTATCCTCCGCTTCCCAGGTGAATCCTCCATCACTTGTGCGGAGGAGCGTGCCGAAGACGTCAACGGCGAGGCCATGGTCCGAATCGGCAAACGAGACGCCGCGAAGCGAGGCCGTGGTGCCGCTATCGATCTCTGTCCAGCTCACGCCGGCGTCGGTCGTTCGGAGAATCGCCCCGAAAGCGCCGACGGCCACCGCCGTATTCCCGCCGAGGGAAGCTACCGCGAAGAGATCGCTGCCCTGTGGATTCGGGTTCTGCCACTGCCAGCCGTATTGCGCGAATGCGGAAGCCGGAGTGGAGCAGAGGATGATCAGTAGAAGGAAAAACCCTGGAATACCGCGTCGCGCTCTGGTCGATTTCATTTCCGTGCTAGTATTGGGTTAGTAAAATGGTAGAGGTTGCGTCAACGTCATTGTTCGTCGTGAGCCTCCGATACATGATCGTCGTATCGTTCATCGAACCATCCGGGTTCAGTGCGAAATCCGGCACGACACCCACCACCTGGTAGCCCAGGGAACGGTAGAAATGTTCGGGTGGATCGCCGCTGCGTGTGTTGAGCAGGAGGAGCGTCCGGCCCAGCGCCAGCGCCTGGCGCTCAATGTCTACCATCAACCGTCGGCCGAGGCCGGCGCGTCGGTAATCGCGGTGCACGAGCAACCGTTGCACCTCGGCGCGATGCGGAGCGTTTTCTTGCGTTGCCATCACGAGTTGCACCGACCCGAGGATCATCCCATCGCGCGAGGCGACCAGCGCCAGCCGCCGGCCGGCGGCGCACTCGGCCAGTACTTCCGTCCAGTAATCCCTCAGCGTTTCGTCTTTCGACTCCGAGAGAAACCCCACCGAGGCGCCGTCGTCGATGGCGTCGCGGAGCAGGAAGGTCAGCCCCTCGAGTGGTGGATCGCTGGCCGGCGTGAGCGTATCGATCCGCTGAATTGAGACATTCACCGTTTACGCCGGCCGGCGCGCTTCCGCCAGTAGCCGAACGGCTCCTCGTGAAGGTCGCTATCGATCTCGGCGAGCCGGGCGTGAAGCCGCTCCTGCACGTCGGCCACGGCCTGGTTGTAGATTGAGGGGCCGATCTCCTCCAGAATGTAGTCCAGCAGCGCACCGGCGGCCAGGCCCCCCATCGGTTGATCCAGATTTTCCTCCGCGTACCGCTGGATGGAAGCGACGGCGTCGTTGCGGTCTGCTTCGGCTAATGTGATGGCCATGTCGCGTCCTCAATCAGGCAAACGCGGAACGAAGCAACTCCAGGCTCTTCGGGATAGCCGTCGCGGCGTCTTCGTTGCCCTCGAATTCGAGGGAGATGTAGCCATTGTAGGCGTGTTTTTTCAAGATGCCCGCGATCCGCGGGTAGTCGAGCTCCAGCGTGTACCACTTCCCGCCGCCGTAATACGTCTTGGCCTGGACGAGGACGGTCCGGGGCGCCAGCTGTTCGAGTTGGTCGTAGGGATCTTCGAGGAAGTTGCCGGTATCCATGGTAACCTGGAGCCAGGGCGAGTCGATAGCCTCGACGATACGCATTACCCCCTCGGCGGTCCGACCGAGTCCCCAGTGGTTTTCGAGGCCGATCAACACGCCGCACGCCTCGGCGGTCGGCAGGCATTTTTCGATGGCGTCGATCACCCAGCCAAAGCCCTGTTCTTCTGTGTAGCCTTCCAATACAGGCTCGATCCCCCTGTTCGCCATGAGGGCGTCAAACGAGGCCGATGTGCCCCAGCGACCGGTGTTGAGGCGCATCGTCGGGATGCCCAGTTTATAGGCTAACTCGATCTGATGGATGGTTTTGTCGATCTCCTCCTGCCGTTTGGCGGCGTCCGGGTAGACGAAGCCCTGGTGGGTGGAGAAGCCCATCAGATCCAGCCCGTGCGTAAACGCGCGCCGTTTGATGTTCTGGAGATAGCCGTTGTCCTCCGACGCCATCTGCATGAGCAGCAGCTCGACGCCGTCGAACCCCATCTCGGCCGCCTGGTCGATGCAGGATTCGATCGGGGTGTCTTCCTTCGGGCCGTTGAATCGCCAGAACGAATAGGTGGAGACGCCGAAGCGGGTGCGACGGGGCGCAGGTGAGGCTAATCCGGCGGAAACCGCCGGCGCGATCGGTGCGACGACAGCGGCGCCGGCGAGGGCGGCGGTCTGGAGGAACTGGCGGCGAGAGGACATGGGGATCAAGGGAAAAGGGAAAAGGGAAAAGGGAAAAGGGAAAAGTGGCGGGAAGTGATGGTGGGTGGGTAGTGGCTACATTCTGCCACTCGTCATCCCCGCGAAAGCGGGGAACCATACAACCAACGAGTCTTGCATGGATTACTCCGTAAGTCAGGCTGGCAAGCCAGCCTTCGTTTCCCAATCACGCCGGGGATGACGAACACACGCAAATCTGCTACTCCTGGAGGTGGTATGCAAGCAGGATCCTATGCTTCCAGCTCAAAGGACCCCAGCGGGGCGACGACACCGTTGAGCATGGCCTCGATGCGATGGAGGCCCGGGTAGTGTTTCCGGGTGGTGCGCTGGACCAGTGAAAGGGACTTGCTCAGCAGCGCCGAATCACCTGGAGCGAGTTCAACCGTCGTAAGCTTGAAGACTTTGGGACTTGTACGGCCATTCGCTTTGACGAAAAGCACGGCGAAGTCGACCAACACGCGTTGGGGTATCTGGCCCGTGTTCGCAAGTTCGAAGGTGAGGGTAACGGAGTCGCCGACGGCGACACGTTCCGGCGAAATGCGGGCATTCCGAACGATGAGGGCGTCGCCGCCGGCAAACCCCAGCACCGCCAGCGCCTCAGGATCGCCGCGTTTCACGGCTGAACGCAGAGCGTGGCGAACGAGCCACTGCCGGTCCGCCGGGGCGTTGTCCATCCATCGGCGGGCGAGGTCGACGAGCAGCGCGGGGTGATCCTATCCGATATCGTTCAGGTTATTCGCCACCGAGCGGCGCACATACAGCTCCGGGTCGTCCTTCAGCAATTCGAGCAGTTCGATGACGGGCGATGGATCCCGCTGAAACGCGCGCAGCCGCGAGGCCCAGGGCAACAAGGGCCGGGTGCCTTCCGAGACGAGCCGGCGGACGTGTGGGCTCGGATCATCCACCCACTGCCGTAACCGGGCGAGCGTGGCCTCGGGATGGTGCTCCAGATAGGCCCGGATGCTGTATTCAGCCGAGAACCGCTGGGTGATTTCGTACTGGGCGCGCATCGACGGCTCGAAATGATCCACCCCGTAATCCATCACAAAAAACACATGGGGGAGATACAGAAACGGCGCCATCCCAAACGATTCGGTGCCCTCGAGTTTCGGACCGAGTGAGGCGATGAGGAGGTCGATCGCGGCGGGGTATTCATCCGGCAGGTGCCGGCGCAGGGCCTTGGCGATGTGGCGCCCCCGCGGCAGCAGTTCGAGCGCCTCGTAGCCATCGAGTGCGCTCTGTAAAAAGCCCTCCCGATCGAAGGCGGGGTACACCGGGGCGATCATGCCGGCGATCTTCCGCGGGATCTCGGGGCCGTACTGGTTTTTGAGGGGTTCAGCCATGGGTGACGTATCGGGCGCCGGAAAAAAAGCGGGCCGGGAGCGTTCGAATGACGCGACACCCCCGGCCCGCTACTTCCCGTTTATTCAAGCCGCTTACTTCGCCAGGTCGCGCACCGAGCCGGCGAGCATCCGCACTTTCGCGGCGTCGCTGGAGGCGCCGGCTTCGCGGTCGAGTTCGGTCGCGAGCGTCGTCAGTGCCGTATTCCGAGCGGAGCCCGAGGCGCGTTCGGCGCCGGCGAGGGCCGTGCGGACGGCCGCAATGCGGGCAGCGGCGAGGCCTTTCGAGCGTTCGAGCTGGTCGACATAGGCGCGGGAGAGGGAGAACGTAGCCGGCCAGGTGTATTTCGGCTGGCCCTGGGCGTTCAGGTAGTCCAGCTTCACCGTATTAGCGGCGGCGATCTCATTTTCCGACAGGTGCGCGCTCGGCGTGATCTCGAAGATATCCAGGCCGCGGGCGATTTCGGAGCTGACGATGAGGCCGTTGTACCAGTAGACCGACCAGCTGCCGCCCATATCCATCCGTTCGGGGTTGAGGGGGCCGCGGTCGTGGTAGGCGATCTCGACCGTGTTGGCTGGATCCGTCCAGTCGAAGATCGAGATGCCGCCCTGGTACCACGCCTGGACCATGATGTCGCGACCCGGGATCGGGATCAGCGAGCCGTTGTGGGCGACGCAGTTTTCCTCGGGCGTCTGGGCGGCCGAGAGCTTGTAGTAGCTCTGGAAGACCATCTGGCCGTTTTCGATCGTGAAGTTGGCGTTCGCGCCCCACTCCTTCGGGTCGGTAGCGCGGCACTTCGGCGCGCCGCCGCCGCCCCATTCGTCGGTGAACAGGACTTTGGAGCCGTCGTTGTTAAACGTGGCCGAGTGCCAGTAGGAGAAGTTCGAGTCGGCCACGGCACTGAGGCGGATGGGGTTGATGGGGTCCTTGATATCCAGCAGGAGCCCATACCCTTCGCACGCGCCGCCGGCCAGGCCGATTTCCGGGTAGAGCGTGATGTCGTGGCACTGCGTCGGACCCGGTTGGGGGCCGTCGCTTTCGGCTTCGTCCGGAACGCCGAAGCGTTGGCGGACGAGGGCCGGCAGCGCCTCGCGGAAGGCCGCGCTATCGGCGGCCGTGGCGACGCTGCCGCCACGTGCTTTCACGAATTCGTCCAGCATGGGCCCCACGAACCGGGGGGGCAGCACGCGCGGCTGGCCCATGAGGTCTACGATAAAGGCCCCGGCAGCGCGGGCCTGCTCGATTTCGGCGAGGTCATCCGGCGCGAGGCCGTGTTCGGGCGGGGCGACGAGGTCTTCAAAAATGCGGGGGGAGCTGACGATAGCGGACAACTCGGGGTTCGCCAGAGGCACCTTGATGACTTCAATGCGGAAAAGGGCCGAATTGGGATCATCCGCCGGCATGGCGTCCGAGCATCCCGGCACTTCTTCCGCCGGCCGAACCGGAGCCGAGCCAGAGACATACACGTAGACGTTGGCGTCGTCGCCCGGGTGTTTCAGGACCGAGTGCGTGTGCGAGCCGCGGCAGGTCTGCACGTTGGCCACGTACTTCAGGTTATAGATGTCCGATATATCGAAGATGCGGATGCCGCGGAGGCGGATGGGGCTGACGGCCTCCTGGACGCCTTCCGCGCTACAGTCGAGCCGGCCGCTGAGGCCTTCGCCCGAGACGAACATCAGATTGCCGTAGACCGACACGTCGCTCTGGGACGCGGGGCAGACGTACTCTTTCGCGAGGGTCGGCTTCGCGGGGTTCGAGATATCCCATATCTGGACGCCGTTGTAGTTGCCCTGGAAGGCGTAGTTGCCCTGAAACGCGAGGTCCGAGTTGAACACGCCGACAAACGCCGGCGGCGGCGGCGTCGCCGAAAGGAGGCGCATATTCCAGATGGCCTCGCCGGCATCGAACAGGCCGGCTTTGAGGCCGACACGCGGATCCGGGCTGGGCGGCGCGGCGGGCGCCATGGCCACGGCCGGAGCGGCGGCCGGCATCGCCGGAGCCGCGTCCTGCATGATGGGTTTGGAGGCGCAGGCGGAAATCCCGAGGGCCGCCGCGACGAGCATCAGCGTCCAGAGATACGAGCGCAGCATTCCTGAGGCGCCCTTGTATAGGGTAGATATTCCTTTCATTGTAGATTCCTTGGTTGGGAGAACGGAGAATAGTCGGTGGCTCAAGAGGCTCAGGGCGCTTTGCCGGCTTCGGTCAGGGCGTCGAGCATCTTTTTCATGCGCGCGATTTCGGTAATCTGGTCGACGTTGATGTCCGACGCGATCTTAAACGAAGCCTCATCCTGGCCGGCGCCGTCGGCCGCGAACAGGTCGTCCACCATGGTGATGGCCCCGCTATGGTGCTGGATCATGTAGGTAAGGAACAGCCGGTCGAACTCGGCTCCGCGAGCAGCCTCCAGCTCCTGGAGCTGGGCGTCGGTGAGCATGCCAGGCATGTGGGCATGGGCCGAGTGGTCGCCGGCGCCATGGACCATGAGGGTCGTGCCCGAAATATGCACCTCGGGGACGGGCTGATCGCGGTCGCGGAGCCACGTCTGCATCAGGGCGATCTCGTCCTTCTGGGCGTTGATGATGCGGGCCGCCAGGACCTGAACGGTGGGATTGGCGCCATTCGTCGGCGCCAGGGCAGACATGATGAGGGCCTGGGCGTGGTGCCCGATCATGCCCGTCATAAAGTTGACATCGGCCTGGACGAAGCGGGTGCGGGCGCCCTCGAGGCGCGCCTGGTAGAGCGCCTCCAACTCGGCGGTCGACGGAGAGGCCGCGGCGGGCGGCGGGGTTTCGGTGGTCATCGGGCCGGTGGTGCCGCAGGCCGAGGTAGCGAAAAGCGCCAGCAACGCGGCGACATTCCCGTATCGAATAAGTCGTACCATAAAGCTCTCGGTAGGGTAGGGTGTCGTCGCCAGCGGGCGGCGGCGATCTGGAAAGATAGGAAACGCCGGCTAATTGCTGTAGTCCCTCACGCAATTCACTCAAAGATTGTCACATCCTTTGTGATCGTTCATCCCCCTCGCGTCCCGGGCGCTGGATACCCTTTTGCGGCATCGTCGAGCACCAGGACCCAGTCCAGCAGCTCGCCCGGAGCCGGCGTCTCGAACACCCGTTCGCCCCGGTTTTCGAATGTGCCGATCGATGTCGCCTCGCCGTTGCGTGGGTTGTACCACCAGGCCTGCACCTTCTCTCCCTTGATCACATCCATCCGAACGCTAAATGGCCGGCCCACCGGGGCATACACCATGGCGTAGGTACCTTCCTCATCCCGCGTCGCCACGAACCGGTAGACACCCTCGCCGGGCATGTTGGTTGGAATCGCGGAGGCGACGACGATGGCGTCATCCGGAACCCGCGTGAGCATCGGGCGCGACTCGATCAGCCACCGGCCGTACTGCATCTGACGTGCGCCGGGCTGCTCGATGGCTTCGTGCCAGGGCATGAGCGGGTTGTTGATGGGCTCTCGGCCGGGGGCCCACATCTGCCAGACGGCGTGGTTGCCGTATGTGTGCCCGAAGGCACCGGAAAACAGATTCCAGTACAACGGCCGGCGCACGTCGGCGGCGATCGAATGGCCGCGCTCCTTCGCGTTGAAGGACACGGGGTGGTCCTCGTAGATCGGCTCGCCGTCCATGACCGGTTGTGTGGGCGAGCGATCGTAGTCTTCGCGCGTCGTTGCGTACCGCCCGGTGAACTCCAGCACGTGCCCGTTCTGGCGCATATTGAAATCGAGCCAGGGGCTGTCGTGGAAATACAGCGACGACCCCGATCCCCCGGTGGGGTGGAAGGTGATGAGGTGCGTGCCGCCGTCCCCCGCGCGCAGCCCGAGTGCCATGCGCTCGACGATAGCGCGCTGAGTGTCCGACTCGATGGGTCGGTCTCCGCCCACGATCCAGATCACACTGGCGTCCCGGTACCGCTCCCCCACCCATCGACCAAATACCTCCGCGTTTTCGGGGGTAAAGATCTCCGGCCCGACGCCCCATTTCTTATTCCACTTATCCCCCCAGGTGGGCAAAAAGCCAACCACGAGGCCGAGCGCATTGGCTTTGCGGACAATGTAGTCGACGTGGTCCCAGTAGTCGTTTGCCGGTCCGTCCTGTACATCGGGTCGCGTGGGGTCCAGGTCGATCAGCGGCCGGTGGCCGGTGGGGTTCGGGTCGTTCAGCCCGTCCAGCTCCGCCAGGGCGACAACCTGGACGACCGTATATCCGGCCGATGCCCGGTTTTCGAGGTAGCGATCGGCTTCTTCACGCGTTAGGCGGTGGAACAGCTCCCACGCTGTGTCGCCGAGGTAGAAAAAGGGTTGCCCATCGGCCGTGACCAGATGCCGGCGGTTTTCGCTCACGCGGAGGGATGTTGGGGCGGGCTGGGAGGCGCTGTCATGGAGGACCGGCAGGAGCGTCACCATCAGGGCGAGCATCGGCCAGAGTCGTGCGGGGGAAGTCATCAGGATCAATGGATACGTTTCTAGCGGAGAGAATCCGCAAGATAGGACTTTCCAGGGGATCGTAAAGGTGTGCCCGCGTGATCGAATCAGCCTCCCAACAGCCATTCACGAATTTCAGCGAACCCGGAGGCGATGTGGACCGCGCCGGCGGCCCGCAAGGCGGCGGCGTCGAACGACGTGGTGATGGCGATGACCTGGCAGCCGGCGGCCAGCGCGGAGCGGACGCCGTTGGTCGAGTCCTCGAACACCACACAACGCGATGGATCGACATGGAGGCGCTCGGCCGTCACGAGGTACGGCTGGGGGTCGGGCTTGGGGCGGGTGATGTCATCGGATGTGATGACGACATCAAAGTAGCGATCCAGATCGAACTTCCGAAACGCGAGCTGTTGGTTCTGGCGCGAGGCGGACGTCGTCAGCGCCAGCGGGTGGCTGCCGGCGATGGTCGAGATGAACGGGAGGACGTCGGGCACGGGGAGGAGTTCGTCGATGTACGACTCGTACAGCAGCCGGCGTTCCTGGAGCAGGGCCTCGGCGTCGAGCGGCCGGCTCGCGTGGTTGTCGATCATGAAATGGACGATTTCGCGATCCGTGCGCCCCTTGTAGGCTTCAAACAGATCCGCCGGCACCGCCATCCCGTGGGCCGTGAAGACCATTGTAGCCGTACGCTCGTGGAGCGGCTCGGAATCGATGATGACGCCGTCCATGTCGAAGATGACGGCATCCAATGCGCTGAGTACGGGTTTCAAGTCGGTCGGCATAGGGTCTGGATAGAAATCGAGGGGGTATTCACGTGGAAGGCGCCAGCCGGCTCCGCAACGTGAGCGTCAACGAGAAGCCGGCGAGGAGGAGGATGCTGATCAGCACCAGGAAGGCGGACCATCCGGCGCGGGCGTAGACGAGGCCAGGCAGGTACGAGCCGGCCGCCCCGCCGACATAATAGATCGTAATGTAGAGGCTATTCACCGTGGCCGCGTCATGATTGGTCCCCTCCGTCAGCGTGGCCGCGATGACGGCGTGGATCAGGAAGAAGCCGGCCGTCAGGATCGTCACCGCGATAAACATCGCTTCAACGGCCGGCACGACCGCAAGCATCGCCCCGGCCGCCATCACCAGCAGGCTCGTCACGATGGTAGGCCACAGCCCCCCGATGGCCTCGGCGATGCGGGGCGCATTCACCGAGACCACAAGGCCCAGCAAAAAGCCGAGATAATAGAGGGAGATGCGACCCTGACCGATCGCGGGATCGAGCGCTTCGAGCCGAAAGGGCATATAGTTCAGCAGCCCGGTCATCGCAAAAAAACCGAGGAAGACAATCCCGTAGAGGCGCATGAGGCGGGTGTCCTGCAGCGTATCCAGGTAGCCGCGCAATGAGCCGGGCCGGACGGTCCGAGGCTCGCTCGCCGGCTCTGCCGGCAACAGGCTTGTCAGCGCCCCGACAGCCAGCGTCACACCACCCAGCAGCAGGAAATAGGACGGCCAGGGTTGGGACTGCGACAGAAAGCCGGCCACGATGCGCCCGCACAATCCGCCCGCCACCGACGCGGCGACATAATACCCCATCGTCTGCCGGATCGTCTTCGAAACAACGATGATATACGTCATCGTCGCTGCCAGCAGACCGGAGATCAGCAAGCCCTCGAAGAGCCGGACGAGCTTAAGCATCCCGAACCCCAGCCCCGACGCAAACGCCAGTTCACTAAGGCCCAGCAGCAGCAGGCACACACGCAACAGCCGGCGCGGCGCCATGTGCTGCATCGCCCACCCCGATACCAGCGGCCCGACGGCCATGGCCAGCAAACTCCAGGTGATGAGTGACGCCGACGCCGTTTCGGAAATCGCCAGGGACCGGCTCAATAACGGAAGCAAAGGCTGGATCCCGTACAGGGCGGCCATCCCGAGGAACGTGCCCGAAACAACCAGAAGGGTAATTAGGAGCGACATGCGTAAAGACGTTAAAAGTTTAAAGTTTAAAGTTTAATACTTCGGACACTTTTTGTAGCTGGACCGTTTCTGACGATCAGGCCCCTCCTCGATCCGAGGAGGGGCCTGAATTGTCACGCGGCAGCGCACTCCTTTGTAAACTGTCCGAAGTATTTAAGTTTAAAGTTAAAGGTTAAAGGCGTCGACCTTAAACATTAAACCTTGAACATTAAACCAAAAAAGCATCTTCCCACCGGGAAGATGCTTTTTTACACCACGGAGCGGCCCTCTGGCATCGTCTGACTCACCGATGACCGGACAGATGGGATATGCGAAGCCCTGAACTCACACTATAACCCCTTCGATCGATCGGCACTAAAAGCCGGCAGTGACAGAGCGTGAGGACCGCTCCATGGCGCGTACTCCACCATGGAAATCTCTCTCAGGTCTTCCTTCGTGACACGCCGGCGGGGCTCCGGAAGTACGCCGCTTCTACATCTTCAATTCACACAATACGGCTCCCGCCGGCTCAGTCGCCAAACAGCGATTCCAGGTCGCGGTCGAACGCCGGCCGTTCGTCGACGGCGATATACGGCCGGAAACTCTGGAAATCGAGGTCTTCAAACTCATTTTGCACCTGCTCATCCAGCCACTCTCTTTCCATGAGGCCCATCAGGGATACCCCGTATTCTTCCTCGAAGTAGCGGAGGAGATGCATGCCGGCGGCACCCTCGGTCGGGGCGACATAGCCAACCTGATCCAGAAATTCCTTAATTTTGTCGTTCATTGTCGATGGGCGTTGGTTTCAAACGGTATCGGATCTCCGGGCGCCGGTCTAAACCGCAACCGGGGGCCATTGGAATGACTGACGGAAGAACGAGCCCGACATGAACAGCCTACATACGCATGTCATCCTCTTTTAATAGACTGGCCATGCCCCACACTGGCTTTCGCCTTTTCGTGTACTGCTGCATCGCGGTGCTTTTTACGGGATTTTTTGTCCTGCCAGCACACGCCCAGGACAACACCCTCTGGCCGGGTTTCCGGCATGACAACCAGCGGACCGGGCGGAGCCCGCTTGCCGGCCCTTCGTTTCCGGATGCATTGTGGCAGCGCGATCTGCGCGGCTTCGCGTACGCCTCGCCGGCATTCGGCCCGGGCGGTGTGATTTACGCGGCCTCGGAGAGCCGGCTGTACGCCTACGACCGCGGCGGCGTCCAGCAGTGGACGTTCGACTTCCTGGATGTCGGCCCGGCATCCGTCGACATCCGCGGCATCGTCTCTTCGCCGGCCGTCACGCCCGCCGGCATCGTCTACATCGGCTCGCTCGATGAGAATCTCTACAGCCTCAACGCCAACGGCTCGCTGCGGTGGACGCTCGACACCGGTGGCCAGATCTTTTCCTCGCCGGTAGTCAATGCCGCCGGTCGGGTGTTCGTGGGCTCCCGCTCGGGCAACGTCTACGCCGTCAATGCCGACGGAAGCATCGCGTGGACCTTCCCCACAGACGGCGAGGTGTTTGCCTCGCCGGCGCTCGATACGGATGGCCGCCTCTACGTGGGCGCGACGGACGGCGCTCTTTACGCGCTCAATTCCGCCACCGGCGCCATACTCTGGACGCCCTTCACCGTGGGAAGCGAGTTCGTCTCCTCCCCAGCCATCGCCCCGAACGGCACGGTGTACGCCGGCTCACTGAACGACATCCTCTACGCCGTCGACGGCGACACCGGGCGGCAGATCTGGACCTACGACACCGGCGGGGATATCGTCTCCTCGCCGGCCATCGGCGCGGACGGCACCGTCTACGTGGCCACGCTCGACGGCTTCGTGCACGCCGTCAACCCGGCCAATGGACTGGCCCGCTGGGCCCAGCCGTTTGCCGCGTCGGATCGTATCGCCTCCTCCCCGGCCGTCGGGCAGGACGGGCTCATATATTTCGGGGCGCTCGACGGCGTCTTTTACGCCATCGAGGATGGCGGCAATGCACCCGTGGTGCGATGGACGTACAACGCCGGCTCGCCCGTCTGGTCCTCCCCCGCCATCGGCACCGGCGAGACGCTCTACTTTGTCTCCTCCGGCCTCAACAACGACCGCGGCCTGCTGCATGCCGTCGGGCCGGCGGCGTTCGACGTCCGCTTCCAGGGCACACCGACCGACGGCGAGGACGCGTTGCTCACGATCAACCAGGCCGGCACCACGACCGCCGCGGCCGGCGCCCTCTTCTACCGCCGCGCCGGCGCCCTCGGATTTGAATCGATCAACTTCGCCGGCCAGGCCACCATCCCTGGCGCCGCGATCACGGAAAGCGGGCTCGAATACTACATCGTCGACGACGATGGCGCGGCCTTCCCGGCAACTACGCCCGAGCAACGGCCGGCCGTTCAGCCCGTCCGCGTCGCCTCCGCAACGCCGCCGTACGCATTGACGCCGAGGTCCTACAAAATGATCACCGTCCCGCTCCTGCTGGACGACACGACGCTCGAAGACGTTTTGGGCGACGACTATGGACCGTACGACCCGCAGGCCTGGCGCCTACTCCGGTGGAAAGAAGACGACTTCGTCGAATTCCCGACCCTGGATGACGCCGTGCGGCCGGGCGAGGCCTTTTTCCTCGTCACACGCGACGGTGCGATGTACGACGCCGGCGCCGGCTTCTCGGTGAACACCAGCCTCCTCTACCCCATCGCCCTCCAGCCCGGCTGGAACATGATCGGCAACCCGTTCGCGTTCCCGGTGGCCTGGTCGGATGTCGATCGCGACGCCTCGGTCGTCAACGCCATCGCCTACTACGACGGGGTTGAGATGGTGCAAGACCCCGGCCGGACCGACGTGCTTGCTCCCTGGGAAGGCTATTTCGTCTTCAACGCCAGCGACGCCCCGGTGACGATCGCGATTCCGCCTCTCCTGGCGCCGTCGACAGGAGAGGGACTCGAAGAAGAGATGCTGTTCGCCCGAATCACGGCCACACGGCCGGGTGAATCCGGCGGCGACACCCAGAACTGGATCGGCGCCGGCGCCGCACCGTTCGCCCGGCCCGAAGCGCCGGCCGTTCACGCGGCGGTCCGGCTCTCTCTCATCGACGACGGCCAGCCGATGGCGGTCAGCGTCCGCCCCGCCGGCGGCGACCTCTCGTGGCCGCTGCGGCTGGAGAGCACGGGCTCGGAGCGCGTGGACCTCCGCTTCGAGGGGTTGGCGGACGTGTTTCCGGGGCAGGCCATCTTCCTGATCGACGAGGACTTCGGGTACGCCCAGGCCGTTACGGGCGAGGTGATCCCGGTCGCGCTCTCGGCGGCCTACCCCGAGCGCCGGCTGCGGCTGACGGTCGGTTCGGCCGCCCCGAACGGCATCCCCATCGCCCCGATGCGGACCGCCCTGCTGCCCAACTACCCGAACCCGTTTAGCGCCTCGACCACCGTGGCGTACGAATTGTCCGAGCCGGCGGACGTTACTGTGACGATCTACAACAGCCTCGGCCAGGTGGTAGAGACCCTCGTCCGTGGCTGGCAGACGCCGGGGCGTTACGCGGTGGACTGGTCGAGCACCGGCCGGGCCGCGAGCGGCGTCTACCATTACCGGCTCACCGCCGGGTCCTTCGCTTTTTCGGGATCCATGGTCCTCGTTCGATAACCGCATCGCCTGACATCCCCGAACATGCCCAGATTGCTCTCCCTCTCCGTTGCCGCCCTTGCGATGCTGACGTTCGCACGGCCGATTTCCGCGCAGGACCTCCAGGAAACGCTCAGCCAGGTCGGCGAGATCTACGCCCGCGCGTACGTCGATCCGCTGGCGGAGGCCCTCGGGGCCGACCTCAACACCGGGCTCTTCCACACGGCGCGTGTGGGCAACAACCGCGTCGGGCTTCATTTTTACCTCGGCGTGAAGGCTTCGGCGACGTTTCTGGCGAGCAGCCGGCAGTCGTTCGACCTGACGTACACCGGCACCGTGCCGCTCGCCTTCGACATTGGGAGCGAGACCGTCACCTTCGATGTGCCCGCGACGTTCACCGTCACCGACGCCCCGAGCATCTTCGGTGATGAAACGGCCGGCCTGGCGACTGTGAACGTCCGCTACGACACGACCTTCAGCACGCTGGGCCTCGTGCTGCCCGTCAGGTTCGACTCCACCCTTGCCCCCCGAGAGACCATCGGCGGGCTGCTCCGCACGGACGTCGCACCGCTGCTCGTCCCGCAGGCCGGCCTGGGCACCATCCTCGGTACCGACATCATGGTGCGCTGGCTGCCCACGATCACCGTCGCCGATGTCGGGTCTGTCGGGCTCTTCGGTTTTGCCGTTCGCCACAGCATCAACCAGTATCTGCCCGCGTTACCCGTCGATCTGGCCATCCAGGCAGCCTGGCAACATGTCCAGGTGGATGACGCCGACGACGCCTCGGTGATCGACGCGCGCACGTTTGCCGTCAACGCGGCCGTGAGTAAACGCATCGGCGTCCTCACCCTCTACGGAGGCGTGCAGACGGAGCGCTCCGATATCGAATTTGCCTACGAAGCGGCTGTGGACGGGTCGGACGTAGGGGTTTCCTCGATCCCCGTCCGATTCACTGTAAGCGGCGGCGGCCGGACGCGCGGCATCTTCGGGATGGGGCTGAGCCTCGGGCCGGTGCTGATCAACAGCGACATCAGCGTTGGGCAAACCACGGTGGTCTCGGCCGGCTTCGGGTTTGCGTTTTAAACGCGCTAACGCGTTGAACGTTGAACGTTTTTATGTTGAACGTTTTTATGTTGAACGTTTTTATGTTGAACATTGGTAATGCCCTTTTCTGGCACTTTTCGCCCCACGAATTGACGGTACGCTCGCATCAGGCCTGTGTCATCCTGAACACAGTGAAGGACCTTCGAGCGGCAGATGGCCATCGTCTGATGGAATGCTTCGGATCGCGACGGCCGGTCAGCTTCTGCCCAATGCAAGGATGGTTGCCGGTTTAATGTCTTCGCTGGCGCTGCTGATTCCGCAGTGATTCGGGGGGTCCCCCCGCCTTCGCGGGGGCAGGCTTTCGACAGGCTCTGGATGACAGGTTATAACGCGTTAACGTTCAACGCATTACAACGTAAACGCCAGCCCTCCGCCGATCTCTACGCCCGGGAAGCTGCCGAAGGTATAGACAAATCGGGAGGTGAGGCTGACCTCGGGCGTCAGGACGAATTCCTGGCCGGCGCCGATGTCGAACAGGGTGCGAGCATCAAACAGGTCGGTAGCCTCAAAGTATCTTCCCTGAGTAATGAGGGTGGCATACACGGTCTCCAGCACGCGGACGCGGTAGGACACAAGCAGCCGGCCCTGGGTAGGCTCCGTCCGGGGCGCCGGAACGGATATGCCATTGACGGGCAGGGCGCTCTTCCCCTTGTCGCGAAACCGCCCGAACACCCGGAGCTGGTTCGTCCCCAGTTGGCCGAGGGCCTGGAGCGAAACAGCGAGTTGGTCTCCGGTTTCGTACACATCCACATCGCCAAGTTGATCAGCCTGGTAAAGCGTATAGGTCACATCGGCGGAGAGCGCCCAGGCCTCGCCCAGGCGGACGTCGCCGCCGCCGGTGATGAGGAGTTCGTCGCCGGGTTTAAACGTATCCGCCATACCCACCAGCGGTTCAAAACGGCCCCGGTACTGGTAGGAAGCACCGATGCCGATCACCGCCTGATCGCCGGCTGGAATCGCAAGCGCCACCCCGGGCGACAGGTTCAGACCCTGGCCGAATACCGGCAGCCGAAACCCGTAGAAGTTCTGGCTCAGGAGCGACGAGGTTTCGAACTCCTCCTGCGTGAGAGCGCGTTTGCCGCTCGGCAGATTGGCGCTGAGGCTGAACACCGCGCTGGCCGCGCTAAGACGCTGGTAATACGAAAGTGCGATCTGCGCATCGCTGAACCCCTGCAAGGAGGCGACCTCGTCGCCGGACACCAGCGCGGGGCTGGCGGAGAACGACACCGCGAATGGCCGGCTCACCGGCACAAAAGCCGTAATGGGGAAGCTGACCTGCTGTAGCCGGCTGTCGGCGTCGGCGTCGGCGTATTGCTGGTACACCGCGCCGGTGGTGATCCGGATGGGGCGCGGGGCGCTGCCGATGTAGGCATCCTGGGCAAAAGCGACGGGCGCCACCGCCAGAAGGACGAACAGAAAGGCAAATCGCATGACGATGGGATTTCGCATACATGAGAAGTGGTTACGCGATGGTCAAAAACAAGCCATAAGTCAGTTTCCACACCGTAGAGACACGATACATCGTGTCTCCCTACAAGCCGAGCACTACGTCATAAGGATGAAACACGTCCAGGTCAGCACGACCACCGAGACACGATACATCGTGTCTCCCCGCCGTGCGTAACGCACATTAATTACCCGGCGGACGCGGAGGGTCGGGCAGGTTGATCCCCGAGCCCCCGGCATCGGGCCCCGGCTCGCGCGAGTCGTCGCCTGGGAAAAACCCATTGCCAATGATGGCGTTGAGCAAGGTGAGCCGTAGCGCCATCAGGTCCAGCGAAGCCTCCCCAGTAGCATCCGCGTCGGCTGACTCGGCGATAAATCCCTCGATCTCGAGATCCGCATCCGCCATCGCGCCGGCCTCTTCGGCCTTCACCACGGCTTGCGAGAAGGCAGGGTCGAGCGTGGAGGCTTCGCCATACGAGGCGGCCGCCTGGCCGAAGTTATCGCCGTCCTCTTCCAGCAATCCCCGGCTGAAGGCCAGGAACGCCTGGAGGTTTTGGGTCGGTATAAATTCGATCTGTTGCCGTTCCTCGGCGGTGAGCTCGATGCCAAGACGGCCGATCAGATCGAACACGACGGCCTTTTGCGCGAGGAACAGATTTCGCAGCGCTTCGGACTGAGGATCCAGTTGGACGAGCTCAGACGTCTCGAGCGCCACGAGGGCGCTTTCGAGGCGGATATCGTTGCCGCCGAGCACGTTATAGGCGCCGCTCACCAGCCGGCCGGCGCCTAGCATCCGACCCATGCGCGGCGCCGTGGCCGCGTCCATGTACTGGGATTGAGAGAGCTCGAGTTCGTCCAGTAGCGCCTGGAGACGGATACGCTCCACCACACGCAGCGCGTTCACGCGGGCCAGATCCACCGACATCATCTCTGCCAGACCCCGCGCCAGCGGTTGATACCGGGCGTCGGAGCCCTGATACACCAGCGGAAAAACGGCCACGATGCGCGGCGAGGCGGCGGAATCCGCGATCGAGGCCTCGACGGAGGCGAGCTGCGTCATCTCGTCGCGCAGCATCCGGCGGGAGAGCCAGGCGTAGCGGCCCTGCATGAGCCGGCGGTACGGCGACTCCCGCGATACCTCGGTGTATTTCTCATAAAGCCGGATCGCCGTGTCCCGACGCGCCAGCGTCTCATTCGCCATGCCGAGGTGGAATAACGTCTTGGGATCGTTCGCCTGACGGGCGTAGGCCTGCTCGAGGTAGGCGTTGGCCTCGGTATACTGGCGGGCTTTGAGGTAAATGACCCCCAGATCCCTCAGCGCCTCGGCGTCGGCGGCATTGACGGCAAGCCGGCGCTGCAGCGCGTCTATATCGCGTTCATAGTCCGACAACTCGCCGACAAAGACCGACGGAGCGCAGCCCCACGCCAGGAGGACAAGCGTCGCGGGGACGAGGAGCCGCGTCACGAAGTTTCGCATGATGAAACAGGAACAGATAAGAGGGGAAGCTGAGGAGCAAAACATACAACAGCCGATCCATGCGGCCTTACGGCGCCAGCCAACATACGGCGCGCCACGGGATACTTTCTCCCACAGTCGTTCCTTCCCACTCTGTTTTCAGAAGAACCCGCACAGTGGTTCGGTGCGCCGGCCGGGGAGGGCCTTACAGGCGGGCCCGGGCCTAACCCTATTTTACGTGTAGTCCCTTCCACTTACTTCCCGATCCAAAGGGCACGTTGCAGGTCGGGGAAGCGGTTACGCGTCTCGGACGCCACGATCCTCCACGCCATCGAGGGAATCTTCATTTACACATGCGAAGGCAAAGGACGATGCTTTTCACGAATCCGACCACCGAAACCGGGCCTTTTTGTTCCACCCACTTTCCGGTTCGTCTCCCATTGGGTTACGCACGAACGTCGCTTTGCCGCTGCACATTGAACAGGGTTTGAAGAGTGTGCGGCCGCTTCCGTTTGTCGTCAACAAGATCCTCGAACTGGCCAAGGAGGACCCGGTCGACTTCCGGGCCATGTCGCGCACGGTGGCGTCTGATCAGACGCTGTCGGCGCTGATCATGAGCGTTGCCAACTCGGCCGGCCTATCCGAGCGCTACAAACAGATCGCGTCGCTAAAACAGGCGATGGTCATGCTCGGCCGGCAGCAGCTCGTTCAGATCGTAATCACCTACACCCTGCAAAGCATGCAGGCGATCGGTGCGACGAAATGGCCGCTCGGTGGGGAGCGATTCTGGCGCCACTGCCTGGCGGTCGGGACGATGGCCAGCCAGCTGGCGGTGAAGATCGGCCTGCCGTACCCGAAGGAGGCGTTTATCGCCGGCCTGGTGCACGACATCGGTAAGATCATCATGCTGAACGAGTACAAGACGCCCTACGCGCAGCTCCTTCAGTCGACGCGCAACAACCTGACTCCTCTTTTCCTCAACGAGAAGAAGATCCTGGGATGCACCCACGCCGAGGTCGGCGCCGCGCTGTGTATCCGCTGGAAGATTCCGACGCCGGCCGCGTGCTGGCCTCGGGGATGTACCTGTACCGCCTCGATGTCGACGGGCAGATCTTCACACGGGCGATGCTTCTGATGAAGTAGCCGCACCGTTCTCCCGCTCGGAAGCCGGCGCGTCGATCACCCATTCCGGCGCGTGCAGCGCGCGGGTGGAGCGGTCGATGAGGTCGATGGCTTCCAGTTCGTCTTTGGTCGCGGCGCCGAGTTCCTGGAAGCGCCGGGCCGTCACGAGAACGCGGGATTCGAGTGAGCCCATGGCGTTGTTGTAGCCGCCGACGGCTTTGTCGAGCCCGCGCCGCATCTCGAGGAAGTGGCCCGTCATCGTCCGCAGCCGGTCGTACAACTCCTGGCCGAGTTTGCTGATGTCGAGCGCGTGGCGGGCGATCTGCTCGTGCCGCCAGCCGTAGGCGACGGCCCGGAGCAGGGCTATCAGCGTCGTGGGTGTGGCGAGTACCACCCCGTGTTTCATGCCCTCTTCGAGCAGCGTCGCGTCGTGCTGGAGGGCGGCGCTGAAGAACATCTCGCCCGGGAGGAAGAGGACAACGAACTCCGGCGAGAGGTCGAATTGCGCGTGGTAGGACTTCTGGCCGAGCTGGCGGAGGTGGGTACGGACCTGCGAGGCATGGTCGCGCAGGTACTGGTTGGCCGTCTCCTCATCGTCCGCCTCGACGGCGTCGAGGTACGCCTGGAGCGGCGTTTTGGCGTCGACGATGATCTGTTTGTTGTTGGGGAGATTGACAATGAGGTCGGGGCGGATTCGGCCGGCGGGGGTATCGACCGAGACCTGCTCGTCGAAGTCGCAATGCTCCACCATGCCGGCGAGTTCGACGACTTTGCGAAGCTGCATCTCCCCCCACCGACCGCGGACGGAGGGCTGGCGGAGGGCCTTCACGAGGTTGCCGGCTTCTTTCTGGACCTGGTGCTGCGCCATCGCCATCGAGGCGATCTGCTCGGTGAGCGAGGCATAGGCGGCGGTGCGCGCCTCCTCCACTTCCCTGATGCGGAGGTTGACCTTTTCGAGGGAGGTATTAAGCGGCTTGACGAGTTCTCCCATGGCTTGCTCGCGCCGCTGCATCTCCGCGCCGGCGCGGGTATAGAAGTGGTCGAGGGACGCTTTCGCCAGCTCGGAGAACGCCTTCGTGTTTTGATGGAGCGCCTCCGAGGAGAGTGCCTTGAAGGTGTCGCCGAGGCGGGTCTGGGCCTGATCGAGAAGGGCTGTCCGCTCGGCCGACGTGCGCCGCTCCTCGTCCAGCTGCGTCTGCCGGACGGCCACTTCGCTGGTCAGCTTCGTGACACGCTCCTGAAACTGCCGGCCGGTGGAGCGGAGCGCCTCGAGCTCCTGTTCCTGGGCGCGGACGCGTTGCTCCTGGGCCTGGAGCGCCGCGCGAGCCGCCGCATAGTGTTGGGTGAGCTGCTCGCGCTCCCGCGTGAGGTGATCGAGTTGCCCGCGCGCGCGCGTACTTTCCGCTTCCTGATGCCGGGCGCGTTCCTCGAGCGTGGCGGCACGGGCCTGGGCCTGGCTTCGGAGCACCGCCCAGGCGACGCCGGCTCCCAGCGCCGCGCCGAGGAGGAGTAAACCGATGAGCGGTACGGGTTCCATCGTACGGTATGAATGACTGGCTTGCACACATAAGTTACACATTGATCCTTAAAAGAACGCGCGCGATAAAAACTTTACACCTGCGGGTTGGTATCCTCGCGGGCAAATACGTAGTATTTCGACACCAGAAGCACCCATTCCAGATTCTTCCGCCTCCTCAGCGCCGTTACCGTTCTCCGCATCGAGCCACCATCACCCATGCGCGTATCCACCCGCACCATGTTTGAAGACTGTTTCGGCGCGTACGCGGTTGCGGCCGTCAACGTCTTCAACATGGAACAGGTGCTGGGCCTGTTTCAGGCGGCCGAGGAGGCCGACGCCCCATTTATCGTCCAGACCTCCCCGTACGCGCGTCACTACGCCGGCCCGCCGATGCTCGAGGCCATGATCGAGGCCGCGGCGAAGCTCTACCCGGACGCCGTGTACGCCTTCCACCTGGACCATGGCGACGAGGAGAATTGTCGGGAGGCGATCGCCGCGGGCGTGTACCAGTCGGTGATGATCGACGCCTCGCACGCGCCCTTCGAGGACAACGTCCGACGGACGCGAGCCGTCGTCGAACTGGCCCATGCGCACGACGTCGCCGTCGAGGCCGAACTGGGGGTCTTAAGCGGACTAAACGACGGCGTGGCGGTGGACGCCGGCCTGGAGCGCTACACGGATCCGGCCCAGTGCGAAGCGTTTGTCCGCCAGACCGGGTGCGACAGCCTCGCCGTCGCCGTGGGCACCAGCCATGGCGCCTACAAGTTCTCCGGCGGCAACGGGCTCCAGTTCGACATCCTCGAGGCCATCGGGGCGCGGCTGCCCCGGTTCCCACTTGTGCTCCACGGAGCCTCTACGGTGAACCAGTTGGAGATCGACCGGATCAACGGCCCCGGAGGACGGCTGCTGCCCGGCGCCCGGGGGGTCGACCCGGACGAACTCATCCGCGCCATCGAACGCGGCATCTGCAAGGTCAATTTCGCCACCGACACGCAGCTGCTATGGGCCCGAACCTACCGTGAGTTCTTCCGCGACCGTCCGGACCAGATCGACCTCGTCATCCCCGGCCGGCAGTACATGGATGCGTATGTCACATTGATGAAAAACCGATTCGAACTGCTCGGCGCCTCCCACCGCGCGTTTGGCGTCCGTAAGAAACACCATGCATGACTCTCCTCTGCTCCGCAAACCGTCCGCCGGCGCTGGCTGGTACCAGCGCATCACCCGTGAAGAAGCCGGCTGGGAATTCCTGAATTTCGAAGCCCGCCTCCTCCGCCGCGACGAGACCTGGGCCGGCGACACCGGCGAGAACGAATACGCCATCGTGCTACTTGGAGGCAACTTCTCGGTGAGCTCCACCCACGGTACGTGGCGCACCGAACACGGCCGCAAGGATGTCTTTAGCGGCATCGCCCATACGCTCTATTTGCCCCGGCGCACGAACTTCGTCCTGACCGCCGAAAGTGATACGCTGGACATCGCGTGCGGCTGGTGCGCGACGGACCAGGACCGGCCGGCCTGTTTCAAACGCCCGGAAGAAGCCGCCATCGAGCTGCGCGGCGGCGACAACGCCAACCGGCAGATCAACAGCCTGCTGCCTCCCGGCTTCGACTGCCACCGGCTCGTCTGTGTCGAGGTCTACACCCCTTCCGGCAACTGGAGCTCGTTTCCAGCCCACAAACACGACATCCGCACCATCAACCCGGACGGGACGCTGAAGGAGGCCCGGCTGGAGGAGACGTATTTCTACAAGATCGATCGCCCCCAGGGGTTCGCGATCCAGCAGGTGTACACGGCCGACCGCTCGCTGGACGAGATCGTGCGCGCCCACAACAACGACGTCGTGATGGTCCCACGCGGCTATCACCCCGTGGTGGCCGGCCACGGGTACACCGTCTACTACCTGAACTTCCTGACCGGCAGCGACCAGTCACTCGCCAACACGGACGACCCGGACCACGCTTGGATTTACGGGACGTGGAAGGGCCAGGACCCCCGGCTGCCGCTCGTGACGGCCGCGATGAACCGCGCCGAGGGCTGACTGACCGGTCGAGTGGGTGTCGATGGGTAATTCGTCGTGTAGGGTGCCGCCCTACACGCGAATAGGGGCTCCGTTGCGGGACTGTTTCAGCGGCCGGCATTATTCTGTTGGCGGGTATTCTCCGGGGATATGAACCGCGCCTGGCGCCAGAAACGTCGCGCCGCCCGGACCTCGCCGGCGGTGCATCCGTGAACCCACTCGCTCCCTGAACGACATGCTTCAACCAACCCACCCTGTTTTCCTGGTAGCCTCCGATTTGCGCGACGCCTCGGAGGGCATCGTGCAGGCGGCTTCCGTTTTCGCCGAACGCGCCTGCGCCGAACTCCACCTCTGTCACGTGATCGAGCCCCGGGGCTGGCTGAGTCGCTCGGTCAATCTGCTTGAGCAGGCAGAGTCCGTGCAGCTGTACGGCATGGTCGAGGCGTCCGAACGCCTCCAAAAGCTCCAGAAACAGGCCAAGCACTGTATATCGCGTCGAACTCCGCCGGCCAGTATCGAGGTACTGACCGGACCCGAGGCGACCTATCAGCTCGTTCTGAATCATGCAAAGAAGGTCGGCGCGACCCACATCGTGCTCGGCCCTCACAGCGGCACGGCCGCCTCGGCTCGGCTGTTGGGCACAACCGCCGAGCGTATCATTCGTACCGCCTCCATCCCGTGCCTGCTGCTCCGCGGGCTGGTCGTACACCCTCCCGAACGCATCGGAGCCGCCATCGACCTCTCATCGATGTCTCCGCAGATCGTCGCGGAGGCCGCGCGCTGGGCGATGCGCTGCGCAGGCCCGGACGTGGCGACGCTCGCCACGCCGGCGTTCCAACTTATCTACGTCGGTTGGTCGGTCGAGCACATCGACAACCCCGGGATAGAGCAAACCGTTGTGCGTCCCGGCATCGAACAGGCCCTGGCCGGCGCCCGGGAAGTACTCGGAACCTCGCAAAATCTGGACGCGCGGACGGAAGTCCGTTGGGAAAACGAGCCCGTAAAACCTATACTCCAGTGGGCCGCGACAAACCAGATCGACTTGCTTGTCGTGGGCACCCACGGGCGCAAGGGCCTTATCCGAGCGCTCCTGGGGAGTACGGCAATGGCCATCGCACGAGACGCGGCATGTCCGGTGCTTCTCGTGCCGCCACCCGTCGAAACCGAAGGCTAAGTCTGCGTAGCGCCATGTACAAGTACAATCGCGTCCTCATTGCCCTGAACCTGCTCAGCGACCAGGACGAGACCACCCTTCGATACGCCGGCATGCTCGGCCGGCTGGGTATGCCGAATGCCGTCTATGTCGCCCACGTCGCGGAAACCCTGGACATACCGGACTCTGTCCGCGAGGCCTACCCTGAAGCGTTGCGTCCCCTCGACGAGACCATCGAAGAACAGCTTCGCTACTGTGTGGGCGCCCACTTCGGGGAACGGCCGGCGAACACCGACGTGCACTACCTCGTCGGCGAAGGTCCGACGGCGGAGACGCTGCTCCGCTGGACGAAGCTGAAGGATATCGACCTTGTTATCGTAGGCTCGCGCCGGCGGGGCCGCGAGGGCGGATCCACACCGGAAAAGATGGCGCGCCGCGCGCCGTGCTCCGTGTTGACTGTTCCGGAAGGCGCCCCGGCGCGCATCAAGCGCATCCTGGTGCCGCTCGATTTCTCCGAGCACTCCCGCGACGCGCTTACCAAGGCGATTGCGATCGCGGCGGCGGCCGGCCATTCCGAGCTCGTCTGCCTACACGTCTACAGCGTGCCGGTAGGGTACTACAAGATCGGGAAGACGTACGAGGAGTTTGCGGCCATCATGCGCAGCCACGCGGAGGAAAAATATCGGCAGTTCATCGCCGATCTCGACCTCCAGGGGCTTTCGCTCATCGCCTTGTTCGAGCCCAGCGAAAAGGCCTCGAGCCGCATTCCGGAAGTCGCTGAACGGGAAAGGGCAGACCTCATCCTCATGGGGGCCCGAGGCCGTAGCAACAGCGCGGCCGTCATGCTAGGCAGTGTCACCGAGCGCCTGTTGCACGATTCAACCATCCCCATCATCGCCGTCAAACAGAAGGGCGAAGAGGCCAATATGGGATTTTTGGACGCTTTCAAAGAGTTGTAGCGCTACCGACCGCCCCGGTACCCGGACCCCGGGGCCCAGAACAAAGACCACCACATCCTCATGTCTACCCGCCGGCTCACGGTCGCACAGGCCGTCATCGAGTACCTCAAACACCAGTACGTCGTCCGCGACGGCCATGAACATCGCTTCTTCGGGGGATGCTTTGGCATCTTCGGGCACGGCAACGTGGCCGGCCTGGGGCAAGCGCTCCACCAGGGGCATGGGTTCCAATTTTACCAGTTCCGGAACGAGCAGGCGATGGTCCACACGGCCGTCGCCTACGCGAAGATGAAAAACCGGCTCGGGACGTTTGCTTGCACGACCTCGATTGGGCCCGGGGCGACGAACATGATCACGGGCGCCGCGCTGGCGACGATCAACCGCCTGCCGGTGCTGCTGCTCCCCGGCGACATCTTCGCCCGCCGGCACGTGGCGCCGGTCCTCCAACAACTCGAAACCCCCTTCACGCAAGACATCGGTGTAAACGACGCCTTCCGCCCCGTGTCGCGCTACTGGGATCGCATCAACCGGCCCGAGCAGCTCATCGCCTCGCTGCCCGAGGCGATGCGGGTGCTCACGTCGCCGGCCGAGACCGGCGCCGTCACCATCTGCCTGCCGCAGGACGTCCAGGCCGACGCCTTCGATTTTCCCGACGCCTTTTTTGAGAGAAAGATCTGGACCGTGCCGCGGCCCCGGCCGGATGTCGGTCTCGTCCGCAAAGCCGTCGAATGGATCCGCGCGTCGAAGCACCCAATGATCGTCGCCGGCGGCGGCGTATTGTACAGCGAGGCCGCCGAAACCGTACGCCGGTTTTCCGGGCGCACGGGCATCCCGGTCGCGGAGACGCAGGCCGGCAAGGGCGTCATGCGTTACGACGACCCGACGGCCCTGGGGGCGGTCGGCGCGACGGGCACGCCCGGCGCCGTGGCGGTTTCACGGGAGGCTGACCTCGTGATCGGGATCGGGACCCGGTACAGCGACTTCACGACGGAGTCGAAGTCGGCCTGGCAACGCGACGGTGTCCGCTTCATCAACATCAACATCGCCGAATTCGACGCCTTCAAACACGGCGCCCTCCCGCTCACCGGCGACGCACGCGCCGTCCTAGAGGAGCTGGACGCGTTGCTGGACGACTACGAGGTTTCCCACGCCTATCGCCAGCAGGCGGCCGGCTTCAACCAATCGTGGGACGCGGCGGTGCAGCGCATTTACACACTAGGCCACGGCGTGCCCGTCAGCCAGGGCGAGGTGATCGGAGCGGTGAATGAGTTCTCCGACCCAAAAGATGTGGTGCTCTGCGCCGCCGGCAGCATGCCGGGCGACCTGCACAAGCTCTGGCGCACACGCGACGCCAAGGGGTACCACATGGAATACGGCTACTCGACCATGGGCTACGAAATCGCCGGCGGGCTGGGGGTCAAGATGGCGGACCCGAGCCGTGAGGTGTACGTCATGTGCGGCGACGGGAGCTACCTGATGATGTCGTCCGAAATCGTCACGTCGATTCAAGAAGGGTATAAGCTGACCATCCTCCTGCTCAACAACCACGGCTACGCCAGCATCGGCGGGCTCTCCGAAGCCGTCGGAGCCGACCGCTTCGGCACCCAGTACCGGTTTCGGGACGACGAGCAAAAGGCGTTTACCGGCGCTCCCCTCCCCCTGGACCTGGCCGCCAACGCCCAGAGCCTCGGCGCCTATGTCTTCCGCTGCGTCACCATCGAGGACGTGCGTTCGGCGCTTGTCGAGGCCAAAACCATTGACCGGACGGTCGTCATTTACGTCGAGACCGACATCCACCAGGGGGTACCGGGATATGGATGGTGGGAAGTGCCCATCGCGGAGGTCTCAACCACCGAATCCGCCCGCCTGGCGCATCAGGGGTATGTGGAGGCGAAGAAGATGCAGAGACGGTACCTTTAAGGCAAAACGTAAAGGGCAAAAGGTAAAATGAGTGGCGCGATACATCCCCGGGGGTATGTGGAGGCGAAGAAGATGCAGAGACGGTACCTTTAAGGCAAAACGTAAAGGGCAAAAGGTAAAATGAGTGGCGTAACACCCATACTCCCACACACCCATGCTCCCACACCCGTGCCCATACGCATCGCGGCCGTCGGACTGGGCCGGCTTGGGCGGCTTCATGCCGAGAATCTGGCGTTCCGGATCCCGGGTGTCGAGCTGGCGGCTGTTTGCAGCGTCGTGCTGGACGAGGTAGAGGAGGCGCGGAAGGCGCTCGGCAACCCCGCCGGCTTTATGAATTACGGGGAGATGCTGGCGCGGTGCCCGCTCGATGCCGTCGTTCTCACCACCCCATCCGGTTTACACGCCGGCCAGATAGAGGCCGCACTCGAGGCCGGGCTACACGTTTTTTGTGAGAAACCCCTCGCCACCACCATGGCAGACTGCGAGCGCGCGGCCGCGGCTGTCGCCCGACACCCGCACCGGGTGTTCTTGCTCGGGTTCATGCGGCGCTACGATCCCTCGTATCTCTTTGCGAAACAGCAGATCGACGCCGGCGCCATCGGCCGGCCCATCCTCTTCCGGGGCTACAGCGTGGACCCCCTCTCGGCCATCGAGGGCGCGCTCACATACGCCCCCCACAGTGCCGGCCAGTTCCTCGACATGGCCATACACGACATTGACCTCGCCCGCTGGTTGCTGAAGAGCGAGCCGCGCGAAGTGTATGCGACAGGCGGCTGTTATGCCTACGAAGCATTCGCCCGGTATGGCGACGGCGACAATGTGGCGGCGCTGATGCCGTTCGAGAACGGCGCCATGGCGTTTTTCTTCGCCGGCCGCACGGCCCCGCACGGCTACAATGTCGAGACCGAGATCATCGGCACAAAGGCTGCGCTGCGTATCAACGCCGTGCCGGCCCGGAACCGCGTCGAAATCCTGGATGCCGGCGGCGTCCGGAAGACGTGCGACCAGCACTTCATCGACCGCTTCGGCGACGCCTACCGCAACGAACTCGTGGAGTTCGCCGCCTGCATTCGCGAGGAGCGCCGGCCTGGGATCACGGTGCAGGACGGTCTGGCCGCTACCCGTATCGCCCTCGCGGCAACGAAGGCGTTTCAAGACGGAGGGGTGGTGCGGATTGACGCCCCTGAGTAGCAATTCGTGATTAACGATTAGCGATGGGTCTGGCTTTGGACATTCCGCAGCATCAACCATCCAACACGCTTTACTCCCCCACCCGTCTGTACCGGGACCCATCCTTCACGAGACCGGGGGAGCGCCGTGCGAGATCCACCAGAAACTCCTCTCGATCGGCCGGCGAGATCAACAGCGGCAAGCGGCTCCCTCTACTCCGGATAGCGATGCGATCCAGCGAAAGCGCTGGCGAAGAGAGGGGGTTTCGGGAGGGGTAGATCTCCTCGATGTCATCCAGGGCGACCACCCAGGTGAAAGGGCCCGAGCGGACGGTGAGCGTAGTATTGGATACTTCATACCCTGTCGCCACAAGGAGCCAGCCGACCAGGCCGGCACTACCCAGGATGATGACGGTGAAGACCGCCTTGAGACCGATCGGAGTAGGGGCATTGAAGATGGTGGCGACGCCGGACAGGGCAACCAGGCCGGCTACTCCGATGACGGCCAGCAGCCACCCGTCGCGCTTCGAAGGATACGTACGCATGAATAGTGGATCGATGGGTTTATAGTCGATGATCGATACACCCCCCCGGAGCCCCCCTAAGCAACGCGACGGAGTGGGCGACGGCGTCATAGACGACGGCATCGTCTGCCGTGTGTCCATCATACAGATATCCCGCCCGAAAAGCACCAGCGACGCGGACGAGGATCTCGCAACCGGCATGCACGGCAGCGTCGCGGCGCGCCTGATCGTCCCATAGGCTTGTTTTCGCGGGACGCACGGCCACGGCGTAGGCGGCCAGCCATGCGCTCCAAAACGCAGGCGCGGCCGGCGCCTCCAGCCGATGCCCGATCATCCACAGATGAGCCGCCAGATGGCCGACATCCTGCGCGGGGTTGCCGTAGTGCGCGAACTCCCAGTCGATCACCCGCAGGCCGGCCGGCGTCACAAGGACGGACGGCGGCCAGAGGTCGCCCATGATGAGGCAGCTCCCGGGCCGGAGCAGCCGCTCCCCAAGTGCCTCGGCCTCCCGTCCCAGCTTCGCCGCATCCGGAACACCGAGGTGCGCGAGGAGGCCGCCGATGGCGCGGTACTGGACGGCGAGACGGGTTTCCTGGATGGCTCGGTTGTCAATCGCCCTGGAAAGAGCGAAGTCCCCGGTGCTGGCGGCGTGCAGCCGGCCGATGAAGACGCCCAGCTGCGCACCAACCTCCCCCGCCGCCTCGTCGGTAGCCGTCTCCAACCAGGCGCCCAGATGCGGCGCATCGCCCACGTCTTCCATGACAAGGATGTGCGCCAGCTCGTCCACCGCCCGCGGAACCGGTGGCCGTACAGTGTGTGTTGCCACCGCCGCGAGCGGGCCACGTTCACCGAATAACGCCAGGCAACGGCTTTCGATGACGAGGCGGTGGGGATCGAGGGGGATCGAGGGAGAGGTAGCGATATAGGGCGGGGCGTATTTGACGATGAGCGGCTCGGGGGAGGCCGGCACGCGCCACACCTCGTTGATCAGCCCCCCGGACAGGCGCCGGGGGCTTCCGATCCAGTTGGTCGCGGGTAGGAGCCGGCGGATGGCCTCCTGTATCGCCTCCTCCGTCATCCTTCGTTCTCCGGGTCGGAGAATCGGAACAGGTGGTTGCCGAACGCCACGGGCATCGCGTGAAACAGAAACGCCCGCACGATTCGTTCGAACGTGAGCCGCGAGCGGTCGAGAGTGGCCGCCACGGCCTCCTCGTCCTCCGGGGCGTTGACATCTGGAACCGAGTACTTGTGTCCCACCACGAGGCCGGCGCAGGGGATTTCCAACTCGTTCGCCAGGATGACCTCGGGCGCCAGCGTCATGGAATTCACCTGCGCCCCGAGGCGGTGCCACATCCGGTTTTCGGCCGGCGTCTTTGTCCGCGGCCCGCCGACGTAGCCAAAGACCACGTCATCCGCCGGAATGACCCCTCCCGTGCGCACCAGCATGGCCGTCTGCTCCGTCAGCGCCCGCGAAAACAGCCCTTCGTTGAGGACGAGATGGCCATGTTCGGCTGACGGCTCGGGAAACAGGGTACAGGCGCTGCCGTCGGGCAGGCGGTTGTCGAGCGTGATGAGATCGCCCAGAAGCAGGGGATGGTACAGCGGCAGGCCGGCGTCCATCACCCCGACCGAACTCGTCACCAACAGCGCGCCGCACTCGGCCTGGTGGAGGGCATGGGCCTGGGCGCGGTACGGGATCTGGTTCGGGAGCAGCCGATGCGGGTAACCGTGGCGGAACGAAGCGTACGCCGGCCGGCCGGCCCGCTCCACCCGGTACAGCGTCCACGGCCCCCAGGGGGTTTCAAACGCGACCGGCTCCGCCGGCCCGAGCACATCGAGCCGGAAGGCGCTACCGAGGATGACGGCGACGGATGCTGGAAGTGCAAAGTGCAAAATGAAAAGTAAAAAGTGAATTGTGAAAAGTGAAAATCCTTGATCGTTATTCGCTAATCCCCGAGCAACCCTTTCCAGAACGCGATTTCGTCCAACACTCCGATATCCGGGTCGCGGATGAAGGCGTCTCTCGATTCGTAGGCGTGGAGCCGGCCTTCCTTCATGAACGCAATCCGGTCGCCCATGAGCAAGGCCTCCTTGAGGTCGTGCGTGACAAAAATTGCCGCGATCTCGTAGCGTTTCACGAGGCGTTTAAACACCTGCTGCATCGCGCCGCGGATCTCGACATCGAGGCTGGCGAACGGCTCGTCGAGCAGCAGCAGGGCCGGCCGGATGATGATCGCCCGTCCGAACGCCACCCGTTGCCGCTGGCCGCCCGAGAGCTGGGTGGGCATTTTGCGGGCGTGGGAGGCGAGCTCCAGGTCGTCCAACATTTCGTCGACACGGCGCCGCACCTCGCCGGCCGGCTCGTTTCGCAGCCGAAGCCCGAACGCGATGTTCTCCCGGACATTCAGGTGCGGAAACAACAGCGGCTCCTGGTAGAGGTACACCGCGCTCCGCGTCTGCGGTTCGGCCCGCGTCACATCCCGATCCGCCAGACGCACCGCGCCCGCATCCGCCGTCTCCAGGCCGGCGATCACCTTTAACAGGGTCGTCTTCCCACACCCCGACCGCCCCAACACACTGAGCGTCTCCCGCCCCGCCAGCGACAGATCCAGCCCACGAAGCACCGCTTCGCGTCCGTACGACTTGTGGAGCTGGTTGATTTCGAGAAACACGATTTAAGGCAAAAGGGAAAAGGGAAAAGTGAAAAGTGAAAAGTACGTGCTGGAGGAGAGCTTACACTTGCTTAAACACGAACCGCTTGTTTGCCCACAGCAACAAGGCCGGGGGGAGGACGAGCAGGCAACTGGCGATGGCGGCGTAGTAGACGTTGGCCTCGCCGATATATTCGTAGACCTTGACGGGGAGCGTCTGAACCTTACCCGAGCCGATGAGGATCGTCAGGCCGTACTGGAACCAGGAGATCAGGAAGGTCTGAAAAAAACAGATTAAAAGCGCACCGCGCGACACCGGGATGAGCACGCGCCGGTACGCCTGGAGCGTCGATCCGCCCAGCGTATAGACGAGGTCCTCGAGGGCCCGGACTTCCGCGTTCCAGAAGGCGCTAAAAAAGACGATGCTGAAGCCGTAGGCGAACATGGTCTGCGCCACCATCACGCCGGCGACGTTGCCTGTAAGCCCCGCCTTGATGTACAGGAACATGAGGCACGTCCCGAGCACAACCGGCGACATGACAAACGGGACGTACGCGAGGAAGAGCAGCGACGATCGGCGGGGATGGTAGGCGATGAACTTGCCGGTGATGAAGCCGGCCACCGTCGACAGCCCCGCCACGACACTCGACACCCCGAGAGAAAGCAGGAAGCTACTCCCAAGCGCGCTCGATCCCCCGAGTACGCGACGCCACAGGTTCAGGCTGAGTGCGCTGGGCCACACCGCCGGAAACGACCACTCGCTCACCAACGAGAGCCCGAACAGGTAGACAAACGGAAAGAGGCACACCGCGGCGAGCAACGCCGCCGCCGCCGGCCGCAGCCGGAGCCCGATCGCTTTATGACTCATGCCGCACCTCCCCTTTTCTGAACGCGAGGACGACAAAGGCGACGACCACCGCCGTGTACAGCAGGGCGATGAGAAACGCCTCGGGCTTCTGCTGGATGTCGAACATCGCGTACTTCCGCATCGTCAGCACCGAGATCATCTGCGGGTTCTGCCGGCCGAGGAGGAGCGGGATCTCATAACTCCCCAACACAGCGATAAAAAACAGCACGATGTTCGCGAAGCACTGGTTGAGCAGGATCGGGACGTGGACGCGATAGAGCATCTGCCAGCGCCCGGCGCCGAGCGTCCGCGCGAGCCCTCCCAGGGCACCCAGCTTTTCCCGGTTATAGATCTCGACAAAGAGGAGGATAAAAAATGGGAGCCCGAGCCCAACGTGGGCGATGATGATCCCCACGCCGTACGCATCGTTCACGAGGGGGGGAAACTGCCCCACCGCGTCGATCATCCCCAGCTGAAGGAGGATGCGCGACACGTACCCCGCCCCCGAGAAGAGCTGGAAAACCAGAAACGCCGCGACGGTCGCCGGCAGGGCGAGCGGGAAATAGATGATGTATGAGAGCGCCCCGTAGCCAAGCGGCCGGCGCAGATACAGCGCCAGCACGAGGGAGAGGCTGATGGTCAGCAGCACCGAGATGCCGGCGACATACACGCTCAGCCCGAACGACGCCCAAATCTCGCTCCCCTGCCCCAATTTGGCCCAGTAGGCCCACGTAAATCCGTCGCTCAACAACCCGGCCAGCCCGGTGCTGTACGCCAGCGCATATCCGAGGCTAAAGAGGATCGGCAGGATCGCCAGCGCCAGAAACAGCGCCAGCCCCAGCCGGCCCAGGCTATTGCGGTTACCGTGCAAGGACTTCGTTCCGGAAATCGTCATACAACCGGATCATGTATTCGGGGGCGAGTTCGGGGAGCGCATACGGCTGGATGACCTCCCGGCGCGGCGCGTGTGTGCGGCCCGGGACGGAGGCGAAGCGCGCCTGCCAGTCCGCCGGCAGCCGGTCGATAGCCAACACCGTCCCATCTCCCCACACGGCCGGGTCGTACTTCTGGAGCTGCGCTTCGGGCGAGAGCATAAAATTGATCGCCACCATCGCGCCGGCCTTATGTTCGGCCGTCTTCACGATGCCCAGGTAGTGCGAATTCTGGATCGTCCCGCCCTCCAGTACAAAGGCGGCGGCCGTCGGCGGGAAAAGCCCCTGCAGCACTTTGTTGTCGACTTCCCCGTCGTTGTTGCTCATGGTGAAATCGACCTCCCCCGTAGCGAACATCTGATGGAGCTGGGCCAGGCCGGCCGGGTAGGTCTCGCCCTTCATCCACAGATACGGCTCGATGTCGTTTACATACCGCCACAATTCGGGGGCGTACCGGGCGTACAGCCGTCCGTCAAATGGCCCGGCCAGCACCTCCGGCCCACCAGCGATGTCGATGAGCAGCGACTTCAGGAAGGTCATGCCGGCAAACCCGATGTCGAATGTAAACTTGCCGGGATGGGCGCGAACCCACGCGGCGAGCGCCTCGCGTGTGCGCGGCGGCTCGGGTGTGCGGAGGGTGTCGTGGATGAGGGCAAACTGTACGTTGCCCCAGGGCGCCTCGAACCCTTCCACAGGCTGTTGAAAATCCTTCCCGATGAACGGGTTTTCGAGATCGATGTACCGGGCGTTCGGCAGGCGATCCACAAACGGCCCGTACAGTGCATCGATCTGCCGGAGCTGGTAAAAGGTCTCTCCGTTGATCCAGGCCATGTCGACGTCGCTCATCGCCTTGCCGGCCTCGATCTCGGTCATCAATAACGACACCACCTGCTTGCCCTGGCCGGAGCTGATAGTGAGATCGATTCCGTATCGCTCCATCAGCGCCGGCGCCACGTAGCCGCGCATGTATTCGTTGATGAACGGATCACCCATCCACATCATCAGATTCACCCGCTGCCCCCGCGCCTCCGCCTCGATGGCCTCCCACGGCGCCGTGGCCACATCGATCCCCGCGTCCCCGGAAGAAGACGGCCCACAGCCGGCGAGGAGAAGGATGAGGAGAAGAAGATGTTTCACAAAACGGCTTGGTATTGATGATGCGTTCTAAAATACAGCGTCGTCCTTCACTGCGTTGCTAATGAACACACTATTCGAGGCTAGTCGTAAATTCCTGTAAAACAGCTCAGCTGCGTACATGTACTCGAAAAACCGGGCAGGATATCGAAACCCCAAATAATTGAGTCATCCCGAGCCTGTCGAGAGCCTGCCCCCGCGAAGGCGGGGGGGGCTCTCGACAGGCTCGGGATGACTTCGGGATATGGGGATTGGCGATTTTACCATCTAACAACACGTTCATGCTCAACAAGAAAGCCCCGCGCAGCTGGGCTCTAGGTCTCAAGCTGACATTTACCCTAACCCTTTAATTTTCAATATTTAACCTACTTCCCGGCGCGAAGCGTCAAAACACCACCCGCGCGCCGAACTGAAACTGGCGCGGCGGGGCGGCGTTGCGGCGGATGATCTCGTTGGTGCCGCCCAGCTGAATCTGGTTACTCTGCGTGGCGTTGTTCGAGTAACCGCTCAGGTTTTCGGCGTTAAACAGGTTGAAGATATCCGCACGAATCTCCACCGTCTTGCCTGCGATCGGCAGGCGGTAGTGCGCTCCGAGGTCGAACGTGGACACCCATGGCAGCCGGCCACTGTTGCGGCTTTCGCCGGGGTGGCGGTCGCTGTTGCCCTGGTAGGCGTCGGCGAACGAGCGGCCGTCGCCGTTGAGATCGGTGGTGCCAAAGATGAGCGCGTCGGGGATGCGGTTGATGGGCTGGCCGCTCTGGACCAACGCCGCGACGGACACCGCGACCCGCGGGGCGGGGTAGTAGTAGACGATCCCGCTGACGACGTGCGTCCGGTCGTTAATCGAGGGGCCCCACTCGCCGTCGAAGTCGTTCCCGTCCTGCGCGCGGAAGTTGATGTCTTCGGTGTTGTTGCGCAGGTTGGAGAGGGTGTAGGTGAAGCGGTAGGAGTAGGCGTCGTCGCGGCGATCCTTGAGCAGGTTAAACGACGCCGCGTAGTACTTCGACTCGCCGCCGGCTTCGGACATCAGGATATTGCGCGCCCCGCCGGCCACGATGGCGATCGGGCGGGTGGCGTCGGCCTCGGCGGGGGTGCGGACGTACGTGGCTGGATCGAACACTAAATCACCCAACGGCCCTGGATTCCACGGCGCCGCCGGATTCAGCGTCCGCAGCCGGTACAGATCGTACGAGCGGGTGTGGACGAGATCCACGTAAAACAGCTTATCACTGGCGATCTGGCGCTGGTACCCGAGCGAGAACTGGTGCGTGTAGGGGTTGTCGAACCCGTTCGGGTTCAGCAGGCGCAGTTCGTTGCTGAACACCTCATCGCGGCGGGCGGCCAATTCGAAGGGGCCGGGGCCCTGGAGGTAGCCGGGGGTGAGCGCGGTGGCGTCCACGGTGACGTTGCCGTCAAACGTGACGCGATCCAGGTCGGTGTCTGCCGGGAGCACCCCGCTGTCGATTAGCTGCTGAAGCTGCTGGCGGTAGCCGACGGCGGTCGAGTTTTGCTGGAGGGCATCGGAGTAGACGGCGTAGAGCACCTTGTCGTAGAAGATGCCGTAGCCGCCGCGGACGACGCTCCGGTCGTCGATCAAATAATTGAAGTTGACCCGCGGCGCGACGTTGTTCAGGTCCCCCTCGTCGGCGCCGCCTTTCGAGAGCGTGTCGAAGTCGTACCGGAGCCCCACCGACAGGTTGAGCCGGCTGTTGACCGCAATCTGATCCTCGAGATACACCCCGTAGGTCGTCTGCCGGGCGCCGAAGCGGATGGGGCGGAGTTCGACATTATAGCTGAGCACCTGCACATCCGACGGGATATCATCGATGCCGAGTGTGGACCCGAGCGCCGCGGTACGCAGCGCGTCTTCCTGGGACTCGTTGAGTTGCACTCGGTAGGACCCGGCCGGCGTGCCGCCGCCGGCGAGTTCGAAGTTCGACGTAATCACCTCCCCACCCACCTTGAACGTATGCTGCCCGGTGGACAGGGTGAGTTTTTGCTGGAGTTGGATCGTGTTTTCGATGTCATCGAATACATAGCCCGGATGGCCGAGGCCGGCGAGGCTGAGTCCGTTGGCCCCGAGAACATCGACGCGGGGAGACGACGCGTCTTCGGGGTCGGCGTAGTTCCAGCGGAAGCGGCTGTACAGGACGTTGCTTTCGTAGACGATGCGGTCTCCGAGATAGGTATTCTGCACCCCGACGAGCGCCGCGTTGCGGTCCTGCGTATTGGCCGTAGAGGGAAACTCCGTCCCGCCCTCCAGACCACCGCCCTGGCGTTCGATGCCTACGACGCCGAGGTTGGCGCGCACGGTGGAGCGCCAGCGCTTGGACCAGATCTGGTCGATCCGCGCCGAGGCCAGGGTGAAGGTATTCTGTCCCTGGACCGTCTCGTTAACACCGAGCGCCGGCACGTTGAGCAGATTGTCCTTGATGTCGTACGTCTGCTCCAGGTTGACGAAGAAAAACGTCTCGTCGCGTGTGATGGGCCCGCCAACGGCGAAGCCGGTCTGGTGGCGCTGGAAGCCGTCCTTCACCTGGTTGCCCGAGAGGTCGCGCTGGGCGTAGGGGCTGCTGGCGTCGAGCGCCGGCCCGGGGCGCGTCACGTAAAAGGCCTCGCCGGTCACCGTATTGCCGCCGCTTTTTGTGGTGACATTAAACACCCCGTTGCCCGTGCGGCCGTATTCGACCGAGTAGTTGTTCGTGAGCACCGTCACATCCTGCACGCTGCCGACCGGGATCGGGAATTTCTGCCCGCCGAGGAAGTTCTCGTTGTTGTCCATCCCGTCGATCATATAATTGACGTAGAGGGCATTCGCGCCGTTGATGCTGACATTCGGGGCCTCGGGGAAGAAGCCAGTCGCCTGCGTTACGTTGGGCAGACGGAACAGCGCGCGGGTGATGTCTCGCCCCTCGATGGGCAGCATCTCCACCTCGTGTGCGGCGAGTGTGGAGGCCACTTCGGCGCTCGTCGTATTGAGCTGCGCGAAGCCGGAGGCCTCCACGACCAGCTCGTCCAGCTCGACCTCCCTTACCGGCCCGACGAGCAGCACCACGCTCCGTTTTTCGTTGGAGCGGAGCCGGATGTCGCCGGCGCGAGCCTCGTTATATTCGGTGCTCTGGCGGACGAAGGTCTCGTAGACGCCGGCCGTCGTCAGCCCCGCAAAAAAGACCTTGCCCTGGGCGTTGCTCGTCTTCGCCTCGGCGTACCCGATGTCCTGGTTTTCGAGGTGGACGACGACGCCGACGAGGGGCTGGTTAGTGATCAGATTAAAGACGGTGGCTTCGAGGCTGGCCTGGGCAAAGGCGCCGGTAGCCGGCAAAAAGGCTATAATGAAGCAGACAAGGCGCTTCATCAACCTTGTCAAAGGCTGATAGGTCATGAATCGAGACAGGTAGATCGGGTGGGTGTGCCGCTGGCCGGACGCATCGCTCGCGGGGCGACCGTGCGCAGGTCCTGAGTGCATCCTGCGTTGTCCATGGTACGCGGCGCGAGCCACACGAACAACCGAACCCCCGCCGGTGGCGCTCAAGAAAGCCCTTTCCCCGGAAGAGGCGTCACTTTTTGGTCAGGAGTTCATGAACGACCTGGCTGGCGTGGAGATAGGCGCGATACTGGCCGAACTGAAACGCCGTAGCCTCACTATCCCGCTCATGGTCCGACCGACCAGACGCTTCGCTGCTGAGTTCGAGGAGCCGGTCGACGATCCGCTGTACCTCGACGGCAGCGACGGCTTCCGCGGCGTCCACATCTGCTCGGCGCGCCGGCTCGACGTGCCAGTTCGCTTTCATCACCTCGATACCCACCCGCATCACCTCGCGCCAGGCGGCGTCGATCGCGTCGTCATATCTCGGGTCACAGCCTTTTACGGCCACCATCAGGCTTTCGAGCCAGGCATCGTAGAGGGCCGGCGGGATCCCGTACCCGTGTTTTCCATGAGCCGCGCCCAGGGCGGCCATGTGGGCGTGCGCCGCGTCGTCCCGCTTTTCATGCAGATTCATCATCTGGTAGAGGGACGCGTTCAGCATGGCCATCTGCCGCTCCATGTCCGTGTGCGCAAACGCCCGTTTGACATCTGGCGAGGACGCGACAAACGAGTCGTAGAAGTGCTCGAGGAAGTGGATGTTGCTCAGACAACGGAGCAGACTGGACCGAAACAGGACTCGCATAGGATGGATCGTGGGTTGGGCGGAAGTAGCAGTTTTCTGTCGTTGCAGAGAGGGCGACGAGCAGAGTCTACGGTTCTCGTTCGAAAGCAGGCTCCGCCGCCACCGGTGGAGCAGGCGCCTCGGGCCGGAAGAGGAAGGCGCATGCGGCAAACTGAGAAGCAGCGCCCACCATCACGAGACGGTCGTCCGGCAGGACCTCGAAGTCGCCGTCCGGATTGCCGATCGTCCGGTCGCCCCGACGTACGGCAAGAACGGTCAACCCGTAGGTTCGCCTCAGGTTCATCTCGCCCAGACGCTGACCGGCGATGGGCGCCCCGGGCCGAACGGCCACGGCGCGGGTGTGAAGGCCCACCTCATCCAGCCCCTGCAGCACCATCATATGCGCCTCGTTGAGGCTCCCGCGAAATACCCCGTAGTTGCCGGATCGGATGGCGTTGACCTGCATGTTGATCTCCTCAGCGGGGATCATGTAGGCGTTCAGGGTATGGGTGAAGATGTGGATCGCCGTCTCCAGTTCTTCGGGAACGACGACATCCGCGCCCGCGCGCTGCAGCACGTCGACATCGGCCATGTAGCGGGTGCGGGCTACGATCTGGATGCTGGGGTTAAACTGCCGGGCGAGCTCCACGATGCGGCGAGTGGCGACGCTGTCGTCGATAAATAACGCGCATAGTTTGGCCGTGTGGATGCCAGCGTGTTCGAGGATGTGCGACCGCACGGCATCGCCCACGATGACGGGGACGCCGTCCTCCTTCGCTTTGCGCGCCCGCTGCGCGTTGATCTCGATCACCGAAAACGGCAGCCGGGTGTCGCGGAGGACGCGAACGAGGCGCTGCCCGCCGGGGCCATACCCCACGACGATGACGTGGTCCTCCAGGCCCTTCTCCATTGATGGCTCGATGCCCTCGCTCGTGTGCGGATCCGCCCGGGCCAGCCGGCTATGCACGATGTCGGCCAGGTACATGAGCAGCGGCGTGGCCAGCATCAGGATGACCGTCACAGCGATAAATACCTGCCCCCCGGCCTCACCCAGACCCGCCGGCGTGAGCCCGATCGCCGCGCCGGCGCGTTCCAGCACAAACGAGAATTCCCCTACCTGGGCCAGACCGATGCCCACCGGCAACGCCACCCGCAACGGGTACCCTTGTAGCCGCACGCTGAGGGTCGTAATGCCGGTTTTTAAGATGAACACGATGGCCGACACCGCCAGCACGAGACCCAGGTTGTCGTACACAAAGGTGACGTTCAAGAGCATGCCAACGGACATGAAGAAGATCGCGTTAAAGATCGTCCGAAACGGCAACATCTCGCTGAACGCGTACGTGCTGAAGCGGCTTTCGCTGACGACCAGGCCGGCCAGAAAAGCCCCCAGCGCCAGACTCACGCCGACGAGACTCGTGACCCACGCGATGCCGAGGCAAACGAGGGCGACCGTGAGCACAAACATTTCCGAGCGACCCGTGGCGGCCACGCGCTCCAGCACCCACGGAACCACCTTGCGGGCGGCGATCACCACGCCACCGACGATAATCACCGCCTTACCCAGCGAGATCAAGATCTGCCCGATCGATCCCTCTTCTCCGCTCAGCAAAGGCATCAGGAGCACCATCCCGATGATGGCCAGATCCTGGAAGATGAGGATCGCCAGCATGAACTGGCCGGCCGGCGTCCCCGTCTCCGATCGATCCGCCAGCACCGTGAGCACGATCGTTGTACTGCTCAGGGCCACGAGCCCGGCCGTAAAAAGCCCCATCCGCCAGTCCACACCGATCACCGCCAGCAAGGCCGTGACGACGACGATGCTGAGGGTGACCTGCATTCCGCCGGCGCCGAATACCAGCCGCGAGATCCGCTCGAGGCGTTCCAGACTGAACTCGATGCCGATCGTAAACAGCAACAGGATAACCCCCACCTCGGCCAACTGCCCGATGAGCGCCTCGTCCTCTACCAGCCCCAACGCGCTCGGCCCGACGATCACGCCGGCGAGCAAAAAACCGACGATCGGCATCAGCTTGAGCCGGCTACAGAGATAGGTGAGCAACAGGCTCAGCGCAAAGAGCAGGACGATCTCTTGCAGGAAGGCGAGTTCGACGGTGGCGAGGACTGGGCGCATGGAGGGTTATGGGTGCTGGGTTCCGAGATGATTCCGATCCACGCGGAACGCGGAACGTGCCCTGTGTCACTCCGCATCTTTGATGGGTTTGAGGCCGGCGAGGATCCCCCAGCCGAGGAGCCCGGAGATCAGCGACGCCCCCATGATGCCGATTTTAGCGCTGTTCAGCATCGCCGAATCGGTGAACGCGAGGTTCGCGATGAATAGCGCCATGGTGAAGCCGATCCCGGCGATACACGCGACCCCGAAGATGTGACGCCACGTGAGGCCCGTGGGTAAAATAGCGATGCCTGTACGGACAGCCGCCCAGGTAAACGCAAAGACGCCGATCGGCTTGCCGAGCATCAGGCCCAGGGCGACCCCTATGAGGATCGTATTGTCGCCGAACGGGCCAAGGCCGCCGCCGCCGAGCGCCACACCGGCATTTGCGAATGCAAAAATGGGCATGATCCCAAACGCCACCCATCCGTGAAGCGCCCGTTCCATACGCTGTAGGGGGGACTCGCTGCCCTCGCACAACACCTCAAGGCCCTGGATGGCAGCGCGCTGATCTCCCGATGCCTGGCCGTTTGGCGGGGTATCCCCGCCCCGGATCAGATCCATCATCATACGCCCCTTTTCCAGGAACAGCGACACATCCACCCGAGTGTTGACCGGAATCGTGAGCGCCAGCAGCACGCCGGCGACCGTGGCGTGTACGCCCGATTTCAGGAACATCACCCACACCCCTAGCCCCAGCGCCACATACACCGCCGTGCGACGGATTCCGAGCCGGTTCGCGAGCCACGACAGACCGAGCAGAGCCAGCCCCGTGCCCAGGTAAGCGAACGATATTTCAGCCGTATAAAACAGGGCGATCACGAGCACGGCGCCCAGGTCGTCCACGATCGCCAGGGCAGAAAGGAAAATCTTGAGCGACAGTGGCGCGCGTTTGCCCAGCAAGGCCAGGACGCCGAGGGCGAAGGCGATATCCGTCGCCATCGGGATCCCCCAACCGGCGATATACGGCGTGCCCACGTTCAGGAGCACGTAGATGCCCGCCGGCACCAGCATCCCCCCCAGCGCCGCCGCCATAGGCAACGCCGCCTGCCGCGGCGAAGCCAGCTCGCCGCCCAGCAACTCCCGCTTGATTTCCAGCCCCACCAGGAAAAAGAAGATCGCCATCAGGCCATCGTTTACCCAGAGCAGCACCGGTTTGTTGATGACAAAACCGCCCAGACTCACATTCAGGTATGTCTCCCACAACGCGAAATACCCGGGCGCCGCTGGCGAGTTGGCCCAGATGAGCGCCACGGCGGAGCACAGGAGCAAAAGAAGACCCCCCGCGGCTTCGAGTTTGGTGAACTCGTGGAACGGCTTGATATAGGCCGGCACCGGACGGCGGGGCAGATCGAGATCGATGGATCGCATAATACCTCACGGAGGCTGGAAGGGGAACGAATATCCGATAGGCCGGCGACAACCCGGGGGCCGCCAGCGGAAACGGAACGAGCAGATCAGGCCGGCGCCAGGGCCGGCCTGCGTTCCGACAGGGCATGAAAAAAAGCGATCCAGGCTGCCTGGGGGCAGGGTACGGTGTGTAGCCAGGACAACGTTCGGAAAGGGCTCATCGTCTTCGGGTTAAGGAGAGTGGCGCCGTTAAGGCGCATGCGATCGGCTTTCCGGAAGTCGTTCATGTACCTGCCCAGGCGGGGCAGGATCCCGGCAGAGTGCTTCAATCGATCCTTCTGGCACGAACCACGGCGGCCTTTATCAAATGATTATCCACCCTTTCCCTCGATGTCGTAGTTTGGCGAACCCCTGACGTAGTATCCACCTTTTCATCCCCTATGAAAACGACACCGTTTCTACTTTTCTGCCTGCTCGCCGGCTGCGCACCTGCCGGCGCCCCTTCCCGCGTCGACGGCATCGAGCACGTGATCGTCATCGGTGTCGACGGCATGAGCCCGGACGGAATCCGGGCGGCGGAAACGCCGGTCATGGATCGGATGATGCGCGAAGGCGCCTATACCCTGCGCGCCCGCGGCGTGTTGCCCACGAGCTCGAGCCCCAACTGGGCCTCGATGATCTCCGGCGCCGGCCCCGAATTACACGGCATCACGTCGAACGATTGGGAGAAGGACGCACATTCGCTGCCGCCCGTGGTCAACGGCGACGAAACCATCTTCCCCACCATTTTCTCCCTCGTCCATACCCAGCGCCCCGGCGCAGCGATCGGCGCCATCTACCATTGGACGGGGTTCGGCCGGCTGTTTGAGAAGGCCGCGGTGGACTACGACATCTCGCCGGACTCCGAGCACGAGACGGCCCGGCTCGCGGCCGCGTATATCCGCGAGAAACAGCCGACGTTTACGTTTGTGCATTTCGACCACGTGGACCACGCCGGCCACACCGACGGCCACGGCACCCCGTCCTACTATGCCTCCATCGCCCTGGCGGACTCCCTCATCGGCGTCGTGCTCGCGGCCCTCGAGGACGCCGGCCTGCTGGGCTCGAGCCTGGTCATCGTCTCGTCCGACCACGGCGGCATCGGGCTGGGGCATGGTGGCGAGACGCCCGAGGAGTTGGAGATTCCGTTCCTGATGCTGGGCCGCGGCGTCCGCCCGGGTTTCCTCATCGAAGCGCCGGTCGGCACCATCGACAACGCCGCGACGGTCGCCTTCGCCCTGGGCCTGCAGCCGCCGTATGTGTGGACCGGCCGGCCCGTGTCGAGCGCCTTCGAGGGCAACCCCGTCCCGGCCCTCCTCTACACCGCCCAACACACCCGCACGACCCCCATCATCCATCCCCCCCGGAGCGGCTATGACCCTCCTGGTGGCCTGTTTATCGACGAAACGCCCACCGTACGCCTCGTAAACCCCGATGGCGCCGGCGACCTCCGATATACCGTCGACGGGTCCGTACCGACAGCCGCGTCCCCGATTTACGAGGCGCCTTTCACTGTCGATAAAACGACGGTCGTCCAGGCGGCGGTATTTGAAGGAGATCGCCAGAAGAGCGCGCGGGCGGCCGGCTTTTTTCGCCTGCTGCGGAATCCTGTAGCCGGCGGCAACGGCATTCGCTTTCGCGCCTATGCGGTGGACAACCTCCGCTCGTTGCCCGACGTGAGCCGGCGCAGGGCCGACACCGAAGGCACTACGTACGAAATCACGAGCCAAGGTCTCTCCCTCCCCCGCCCCCAGCACGTGGTGGTCGTCTTCGAAAGCCAACTCGCCATCGACACCCCGGGCGTGTATACCTTCACCACGGGCTCCGACGACGGCAGCAAGCTGTTCGTGAACGGCCGGGAGGTGGTGGATAACGACGGCGACCACGGCGTTCTAGAGCGCTCGGGGGATATCGAACTGACGGCGGGCCGGCACGCCCTGCGGGTCGAGTGGTTCAACGGCGGTGGCGGCGGATGGCTCGGCGCCTACATCCAGGGCCCCGGCGTCCCAAGGCAGATCCTTCCGGCAGACCGTTTGTTTTTAGATTGATTACAGGACTCAGATCAAAGATTAACGTATCTATTTATTTTCACTTTAAACTTTTATACTCCGGACAGTTTTCGTAGCGGGAACGTGCCTGACTACCAGGCCCCTCCTCGATTCGAGGAGGAGCAAATCCCGTCGGCGCGAAGCGATGACGGGATGGGGAGGAGCGAAGCGATCCCGGGCAGATGGTCAAAAGACGCCCCACGAGTCGCTGCCTTAATTTTTTCAAACTCGGCTCTCAAGTCGAGTTGTGAAAAAATGATCCACGTTGACGTCGGGCATTACTCCTCCCCGTTCTGACTTCGATAAATCGACGTCAGAACTCGCCCCTCCTCGGATCGAGGAGGGGCCTGATTTTTCACGCGGCAACACACCCTAAACTGTCCGAAGTATTAAGGTGAAAAGTTAAAACTGTGGAGAATCTTCGCACATTTGGGCTATCCCTGGTGATCAGGCCCCTCCTTGGATCGAGGAGGGGCCTGATTCGTTCACTGTAGCCCTGTCCTTGACAAACTGTCCGAAGTATTAAACTTTTCACTTTTCACTTTTACCTTTTCACTTTTACCTTTTACCTTCCCATCACCTTCCCATATCTACCGCCTTCTGAATAAACGTCTCGGCGTCATCGATGAGCGCCTGGAATCGCCCCGGCGTCAGGCCGAGGGTGGTGAGGGCCGGCGACGCGAGGAGGTCGCCGGGGGATTCGTTGTCCAGAAAGGCATGGGCGAGCCGGGTAGCGAGATGGACGACGGCGACGATGCGGGTCGCTTCCGGCGGCGCCTCGTCCGGAGTTTCGAAATACAGGCAGCTCCAGCGAACGACCAGCGGGAGCGTCCAAGCCTCCGCCACCAGGAATCCAACGCGGCGGTGAAATTCCTCGGCCAGGGCGATTTCCATCGCCATAGTCAGGTCGATCGCCCGCCGGCTTTTCAAGTCTTCGATCGCCTGGTAGACGGTGGGCTTGCCGACCGAATGCAGGAGCCCACACAGGAATGCCTCTTCGCTTTCCATTCCGCACACGCCGGCCAGTTCACTCGCCAGCAGCGCCGCGAGCTGGGCATGCTTCCATATCGCCGCCATCTCCTGCTCGTGGGCATGGGCCGTGAACACCTTGCCGCGGACGATGTGCGAGACCGCGATCCGGCCGAGCAACCGGATACCGAGCCGGGCGATGGCCAGCTGGAGCGACGTAATCGGCCGCACCCCGCCGTACGCGGCCGAGTTACACACCCGGACCACGCTGCCGACCAGGCTCTGATCTTTCTGGATGAGATCGGCCATGGCCCGCGCGTTGGCGTCGGGATCCTTGTACATCCGCAGCATCTCGATCGCGACCGCCGGCAGCACGGGAATCGTGAGCTGGGCCTCGTCGATGTACGCCTGAAGGATGCCCCGCTGGGTGTCGAGTTTCGAGTCGAGGTCGATGGCCATATCACACTGAAAAATGCGCCGCCAGGCACGAGCCATCGGTTGCGCGGCGCTTCACCTTGAGGAAAAACCTGTCTCTGGTTTCGACCGCGAGCCGGCATACTTTAAGCGATCGTGAGGTATGGGATATGGCCCAGCAGAGGGTTGTTTTATAATCGGTTGACAAGTCGCCTGCCTGGCCGCTACTTTGGGTACAACCCTCACGGACACACACCTACCCCATGCCACGGCAGTTGCTTCTTTTTCTCGCACTCACGCTAAGCGCTTCCAGCGCCTTCGCCCAGGCCAAATCCATCGTCGCCGACCGGCTTTACGTCCCCTACCTCCCTACTGCCCCGGCCATCGACGGGCGCCTGGAGGACTGGAAGGACGCCGCGTTCAGCGACGGCCTATGGGACATCGCGCGCCTCCGCCACGAACCCTGGTACGACGAAGGCCGGCGCAATCGCCTTACCGACCACGGCAACAACGAACCCCACATCGAAGACGACCTCAGCGCCCGCTACTATACGGCGTGGGACGACACGTACCTCTATTTCGGCGCCGAGGTGCACGACAACGTAAGCGACCTCGCCGACCCCGCCCACGAGCCCCACCGCTGGATGTTTAAAGACGCCATCTGCTGGTTCATCGAGGCCCCGCGCGACGAGGCGCCCGAATGGTTTGGTCAGGGAGATAATGGCTTCTGCTTCGTGGCCGACGCATCCCACCCGCCCCACGGCGCCTGGTGGCGCCACGGCGCACGGGGGCAGCGCATGCTCGAAGAGCCCATCCCAACTAGCGCCGTCGAGTGGTCCGTTCGCATGAACCCCTGGGGAGACAGCGCCGGCGACTTCATCCTTGAGGCCCGGGTGGCCATGGCCCCGACGCTCGGCGCCAGCGACCCGCGCTGGCAGCCGCCTCAGGTTGGCGATGAATATGGCATCATGATCGTCCACACCGACCCCGACGGGGGCGACTACGGCGGCCACTTCATGATCTACGGCACCGGCGACGACGACAGCACCTGGGGCCGGATCATCCTGAGCCCGGCCCAGGCGCCGATAGTGCGACTGGAGAAATAATGCAAAATGCAAATCGCAAAATGCAAAGTGAACGGGTCGTGGCCTGCCCAACGTAATGCGGTGTCCTTGAACATTTAACATCGAACCTTGAACCCTTACCCATCCATGAATCGACGAGACTTCGTAGCCGCCGCCGGCCTGGCGCCCCTCGCCGCCGTGCCCGGATTCGCCTCCGCCCCCGCGGCCGGCAACCAGTATTTTGAGCTCCGCCACTACCAGCCGCTCGTCGGCCCGGGCCGGCAGCGGCTTGAGAACTTCCTGAAGGACGTGGCCATCCCCGCCTGGAACCGGCACGGCATCCCGGCCGTCGGCGTGTTCAGCGTGGTGCATGGCCCGAACGTGCCGTCGCTGTATCTCCTCCTCACGCACGACTCGCTCGAATCCGCCGCGACACTAACGGCCCGCCTCGCAAAGGACACCGCGTACCAGGAGGCCGGCGCCGACTTCCTGAGCCCCCCGCTCGGCAGCCCGGGGTTCGTCCGCTTCGAGAGCTCCCTCAGCCGCGCGTTCGACTCGATTCCGAAGCTCGAAATCCCCGCCGAAACCGCCGGCAATCAGCCACGCATTTTCGAACTCCGCATCTACGAGAGCCACAGCGAAACCGCCGCGCGGCGGAAGGTCGAGATGTTCGACGCGGGCGAAATCCCCATCTTCCGCGACACCGGTCTCAACCCGGTCTGGTTCGGGGAGACGATCGCCGGCGGCCTGATGCCCAATCTGACCTACATGATTTCCTTCAAGGACCTCGCCGCCCACGCCGCCGCATGGGACGCGTTCCGGGCCCACCCCGACTGGAAGACGCTCAGCGCCGACCCCTACTACAAGGACACGGTGTCGAACATCTCGTCCTACATCCTACGCCCGACAGCGTATTCGCAGATTTGACGCGGGCATTCGACGGCGTCGTACGGCCACCCCAAGGCGTGGCCCTTCATGGCGCCACCCAACATCCATAAACCATCAACCCGATCATGAAAACAACCCTTTACAGCCTCGCGCTTACCCTCGCGCTGGCGATGCCCGCCCTCGCCCAGCAACACGACATGCACGGTATGGCCGGCATGGAAGAAATGCACAAGATGCACGGCTACATGGGCCGGTGGACGCTGGACATCCCCGGCGGCGCCGGCTGGTTGAACGTGCACCACGAAAAAGGCTATCTGGATGCCGAGCTGCTCTGGATGGGCGGCAGCGTATTGCCCGTCGCCAGTGCGTATGAGGAGCACGGCAAACTGGTCGTCACCCGCGTCGGCAACGTCGTGAAAGAGAACGATGGGATGGACAAAGCCGTTCGCACCCACCAGGTGACGGACCGGTTCGAGTTTGTCCTGGGCGCAAACGAGCTAGTCGGCACCGCCTATTTTCCGGCGGACAACGGACTGAGCACGCAGGTCGTCCGCTTCACCGGCACGCGGCTGGCGGCCCTGCCGGCGGCGCCCGACCTCGCGAAGGCCCAGAAAGGCACGCCGATCACCCTGTTTAACGGAAAGGACCTCAGCGGCTGGAAGTTGATCAACCCCGAGCAGAAAAACGGCTTCAAGGTCGAAAACGGTCTGCTCATCAACGACCCCGTGCAGCCGGCCAACGACCCACACGCGTACAGCTACGGCAACCTGCGCACCGAGCAGGAATTCGAGGACTTTAATCTCAAACTGGAGGTCAACATCCCCGCCGGCAGCAACAGCGGCGTGTACCTCCGCGGCCTGTATGAAATCCAGGTCGTGGACAGCTACGGTAAGGATCTCGACTCCCACAACATGGGCGGGCTGTATAGCCGCGTCACCCCGGCGGAAGCGGCCGAAAAGCCGGCCGGCGAGTGGCAGACGATGGACATCACGCTGTACCAGCAGCACGTGACGGTGCTCCTGAACGGCAAGAAGATCCTCGACAACGCCCCCGTACTGGGCGTCACCGGCGGCGCGATGCAGGCCGACATGTCGAAGCCCGGCCCTATCTACCTTCAGGGCGACCACGGGACGGTCATGTACCGGAATATGGTGCTCACGCCGCTGAAGTAGGTTTAATGTTCGGGGTTTAAGGTTCAAAGGGGTTTTTATACCTTGAGAAACTGTTGGGATTTCCACAATCTAAGGCATCGTCATCCCCGCGAAGGCGGGGATCCAGCCATCTGACTGGCATTTTTCTGGGTCCCCGCCTGCGCGGGGATGACTTGCTCCTTATGAAATACACAAATCTCAACAGTCTCTGAACCTTAAACCCCGAACATTAAACCATTCCTATCATGCGACTCTTCCTTTTTATTGTCACGCTGACACTGATCGTTCAGACCAGCAGCGCGCAACCCGCTCGCCCGCGCATCGCGTGGCCGGATGGGGTTCAGGCGGCGGTCAGCCTGTCGTTCGACGACGCGCGGCATAGCCAGGTGGACGTTGGGACGGCCGTGCTCGATCGGCATGGGGTGAAGGCGACGTTTTACCTGGTCCCGAGCCGGGCGGCGGAGCGGTTGGAGGGATGGAAGGCGGCGGTGGCGGCCGGCCACGAGATGGGCAACCACTCGATCAACCACCCCTGCACGGGAAACTTCGTCTGGATCGGCGACAACGCCAACGAGGCGTACACGATGGACCGGATGCGAGATGAATTGGTGGAGGCGAGCCGGCAGATCGAGGCGATGCTCGGCGTGGCGCCGGTGTCGTTCGCCTATCCGTGTGGGATGACGTTTATCGGGCGCGGGGCGTCCACGCAGAGCTACGTCCCCCTTATCGACGAACTCTTCCTCACCGGCCGCGGCTGGTTGGACGAAGGCCCGAACGACCCGCTCTTCGCCGACATGGCGCAGCTGTTGGGTCAGGAGATGGACGGGAAGGACTTCAGCCAGATCGAGACGCTGATCGATTTCGCGAAGTCTCACAACAGCTGGGTGGTGCTCGCCGGCCACGAGATCGGCACGGGTGGCAACCAGACCACCCAAATTCCGATGCTGGAAGAGCTGATGGCCTACGCCGCGGATCCGGCGAACGGGGTCTGGCTGGCGCCTGTCGGGGAGGTGGCGCGGTATATCGAGAGCCGGCGGTAAGGGCTTAGCGCTACGAGGTGCCGAGTCGACTGCCGCTTTTCCGTATTATTTGCGCCTTTCGGCCCACCGCAACGGGTTGTATTCGATGTACCGGCGAACGCGATTCAACCCGTCATGATCGCGGATGATGGATTCGTAATAATCCCGTTGCCATACCGGTTCGCCCGGGGTTCCGCGCAGGATATTGATGCGACGTGCCGAAAATGTTTTCCATGCCCGCATGATTTCAGACAGGCCGTGGCGCCGGGGGGCGGCGTCCGTTGGTGGTGGCGTTGGGGTCGGACCGGGCAATGACGTGTCCGGACGGGCGGTTGGGGCGGTTGTAGCGGGTTTTAAACCCGCCCCTACGGGGCCACCGCCATCGGCGCGGCCATTGCCATACCCCAACAATTGCACAATGCCATGCGCATGGTCCGGCATGACGACAAATGCATCCAACCGGACGTGCGGATAATGCCGCGGCAGATCATACCACGCATCCGCGACAGCCTGGCCCAGGGCATTCAGCCGCATCTGACCCTTTTCAATCCGCCCCAATCGAATGCGTTTGTCACACATACAAACAGTTACGAAATACCACCCTGGCCTGCTGTAGTCGTATCCCTTCAGCCTGATCGATCGTCGATGATGCTTACGGGGATCGAACATGCCTCATTCCTCGGGTGGCGACTCTTCGAAGGGCGTCTCCACCACCCGGTCGAACGCCAGGCCGCTGGCGCCCTCGCCCCTGCCGGTCTGTTTCCGGGCGCCGAACCAGGTGACAACCTTTCCGCCGTACCACCGGGTTCGCTGGAACGCCTGGGTCATGCGCACGCCGGCTCGCGGCACCTCCTCCTCGTGGATGAAATACGGCAACGAGGCGTCCAATCCCTCGCGCAATAACAGGCTACGGGGTTCGATCTTCACGGGGGGGAGGCTCGCCGGCGCATCCTGCAGCACCCGTGGCAACGCGGCGCGTTGGAGCTGGATCTCGCGGTTGCTGCCCGGGACGTGCACGGGGATAAACGGTATCCAGTGTTCGGGCACGGTGTTCATCACCTCGTAGCGGATCGGGGCCTGGTACTCGATGTCGTCCGGCACGATCTCCCCCCCTTCCAGGCCCTGCCGCAGCAGACGCTGGTGGAACGCGCGGGTCTCGTAGCCGGCTTCGTTGCCGGCGCCCGACCCACCCGACGCCATCGGGATCCGCTTCTCCACCCCCCACACCATGTTGGCCATCTCGTCGCGGATAAGCAGCACGTCTTCCAGCGGCGGGCCCTCCTGCACTTTCGGGACGGTGGGCAGCAGGAGCAGACTCGTGTCCGCCGCGGCATCGTTCAGGCCGCGTTTGCTGACGGTGTACATCGCCCAACGCTGCCAGGCGTCGTCCGGGCCCTGGCCGGCGGGCTCCACCCACGTCCGTTCGCCGAACACGTTGGTCACGGCCATCCCGCGGACAGTGGCGATGCTGCCGGCGGGCAGGGCGTGCGGGAGCAGAAACCAGTCGTTTGCATACACGAGCCCGAACTCCATAAACAGCAGCTTACCGAGGTCGGTCGTGTCCGGCGCGATATCACCGAAGTTGGTCTTCCGGTCCTCGAACGCCCACCAGCGGGTGTTCGGCATCCCATCGTACGTCACCTGGACGGGCACAAACGACTGGGTGGTGGACGGCGGCGGCACACCGGCCGGCGGCGGCACGGGCGCCTCGCCGTCGATGGTCTTGAGCGCGGGATCGACATCGACGCTGTACCAGTCCAGCCGGCCCTGGTAGTATTCCTCGGCCGTGTACACCTTCTCGGCTCCGCCCTCCGGCGCCGAGCAGGAAAACTGGTATTCGAGATAACTCGGCTTCCAGGCGTTTTCCTCGGGCTCGTCGGGCTGGAAGTACAGGGCCTCGAACCAGGCGACGAAACGCGCCGCGAGGGCCGGCAACGCCGCGGCCTCGGAGGGGGATGGCGGGATCGGGAGATTGGCGCCCGAGTCGCCGCCAGCCTTCAGGTGCTGGTAGAACCGGTACCCATCCATGGCCCGCTCGCCGGCGACGGCGGACACCTGCTGCCACGTCTGCCGATGGGCGACGACTCCCGCCTGGGCCGGGTCGGTCGGATCGGGGACGGCGATCCCGTAGGCTGTCCTGTACCCGGCGGCCAGCCCGATGCTGGCCTTTTTGAGCATCTTCCCCCACTGCCGGCCCATCGCGAGGCGGATGTCGAGGGCTACGAACTGGTCACCCACCTGGAACGGCAGCGGCCGTTGCTCCACCTGCGCCTCTATCGGGACCTCCTCCATGAACGGACGCGCCGGATGCTCCGCCGCCCTGTACCGGGTGAGCCGGGTGGTGGCCATATGGATTTTAGTGAAGATGGGCGAGCCGGCGTCGTCCCCCTGGAATTCGCCGAGTTGCCACTGGCGCGTGAGCATCCACAGCGGGTCGCGGATTTCCGCCTGGAGCGCTCGATCAAACTGGTCGGACCGCGGCCGTGCCTCCAGCCGGTTCCACAGGGTGACGGTGGGAAGCAACCGCTCCTCCAGCGCCAGCTCCATGTTTTCGATAGGGATGTATTCGAGCATCTTGGTTGCAGGTTGTATTTGTAGTATTTGTAGGCCGGGTTAGGCCGAAGGCCGTAACCCGGTGGGTGGAGGCCTCTCCGCTCCGCCCCGATACATCGGGCCGCCGGTCGAGGTGACAATACATTACGAAGGCCGTAACCCGGCGGGCATCGATGCCACGTTGATGGAGGCCTCTCCGCCCCGCCCCGATACATCGGGCCGCCGGTCGAGATGGCAATTAAATTGTATTGAACAATTGGTTATTCATCGCCAGGTTGAGCATGATGGTAATCGGATGCCGTGTGGAGGCCATGATGGCGGCCGGCAGGAAAGCGGCATAGGCGGACTCGTCCACCTGCGCCGGCTCCACCGCCCGCAGCCGCGCCTCGTCCATGGTTTCGCGAATGGAGTCGACGAGGTCGTTCCAGGTCCAGCCCCCATTAAACGCCGGCGACAGGGCCAGCAGGATCGTCTGCGGCGGCTCGCTGTTGGGACGGTCGTAGTGGAACGTGAGTCCGGTGGTCTCCTCCTTCGCCGGCACTACCTCGGTCCATTCATCGACTAGCAGCCCACACTGGGCGGCGTTCCGGTCGAAATCCACCGAAAAATGGGCCGTATAGAGCAATCGATCCCCCACAAAATCATAGTCGTCCGGGAATGGCAGCGCCACCCAGCGGTCGTCCGCGCGGTAGGGTAGCTGGAGCGGCGTGAGCGTGAGCTCGAGCCGGCCGAACGCCTCGGCCAGGACGGACGCCTGCTCCCAGTGCCCCATCTTTTCGCGGACGCGGGCGACCCCGTAGAGCCAGTCGTCGACGGGGAAGTCGAGGTCCGGGCCGGCGGGGTCGGTGAGATGGGTGAGGAGTATATCCCGATCAGACCAGGCGTTGAGTATCTCGTCGGCCTGGTCGGGGCCGAGGGTGAACTCGGGCACGATCTTAAAATCTTCCCCGAACAGCGCCTTGCCGGCGCGCACCCGGGCGTTGGCGGCCCGGGCGGGATCGGCTTCGGCGGCGGCCTCGTCGAGCGCGGCGTGGGCCAGCGCGATGCGGCGGGTGACGGCCGCCCCGAGGGCGTCGATGCGGATGCGCAGCTCCTGCGCGAATCGGATGATGGCGTCTTCCTCGCTGGCGACGTCGATGGTTTCGATGTCGAACGCATCGACCGGGAGCAGCGCCGCGATGGCCGCAGCGAGGCCGCCAACGGTAACGGGCGGAGCCTCGCGCAGCGCCAGGAAGGCCGCGTGGCGCGTGTCGAAGGCCGCGCGTTTTGGGGCGAGGGCCGCTGCGTAGTCCGCTCGGGTCGCCGGCTCGGGCACGGTGTAGTCGGTGGCGATCTGCGCCTCGGCCTGGCGCATGAAGGTGACGCCTTCGGCCTCGCTGGTGGCGACGGCGGCGGCATCCATCTTCGCGATGTGGGCGGTGAGCCTGCCATCCCACCGGATCAGCAGCGTATCGAGCAGGGCGAGGAATGCGGCGAAGCGTGTTTTCCGGCCGTCGTACACGAACCCCGGGGCGGCCTGCGTCATCCCAAACCAGACGGCCTGGCCGGCGAGCAGGTTAAACCGGCCGGCCCAGATGTCGACCTCCGCGAGGATAGCGGTGCGGTTTGCGACGGGATCCGCGAGCGCGGCGTCGACATCGGTGAGAAGCTTGACGAGGTCGTCGCCGGCGGAGGCGATGAGTCCTTCGAGCCGGGCGAGCGGGCCGGTGATCCGGACTTCATTCACCGCCACCGTTTTGGCCGCCTCCTGCGTGGCCTCGTTGACGAGGGCGATGTCGGTCGCGACGAGTGGGCGGGAGCGGAGGACGACCGCGCGCAGGTGCCTCAGCAGCGCCGCGACCTCAAAAAACGAGTACCGCGCGCCCGAGGGCCGGCGGGTGTAATCCACCGCCACGGCCACGTCCGGGCGCAACACCCGGGAGCCGACGACAAACTGCACCACCCGGTCGTCCAACTCAGCCATGGCCTGTTCGAGGTCGGTATTCACGACAAACAAGAGGTCGATGGGCTGGAGGCCCAGCTGCGCCTGGGTGACCTCAACGGTGTGATCCACGCCGGCGGGGTCGGTGTACGCCGCGTGGCACACGACCGTTGAAGGATCCGGCAAGAGCCCGTTCATCCAGGTATTCACCGCCGGCTCGGCCTCGGCGCGGGGGCTGACAAGCAGGGCATTCGGGGAGACGGTGCCGTCGAGGCCGGCCGGCAGGTGAATCCCCACCCGATGCAACAGCGTGAGGCCGCTGCGGGGGGTCTGGACCACCTGCGGCTCGGGCGGGAAGGTGCCCCGAGCGTAGGCGTCGAGCGCGGCTCCCGTGCGGGTGTAGTTGCCCTGGACAGCCTGGTAGACGCCCTCGGCCATGGCGAGGTCGGCCACGGCGTCGTGGATGTCCAGCATCCGATTGACCTCTTCATCGACGGCGGCGAGGGCGCCGGCGGGGTCCGCCACGCCCAGGTCGGCCATCGTCGGCAAAGCCTTCCCGAACGGGTAATTCGCCTGGCCCGTCGTGCGGATGTGGTCGGCCAGCGCGAGCCCGTCAAGCACGTTGCGGGCTTCGATAGCCTCGATGGCGTCGTCGTCGGCCGACTGCGTGTCCGAGATCCGGTCCGCCACCAGCGGGAAGGCTTTGCGCAGGGTGTAGATGACAATGTCGATTTCCACCTCATGCCGGTCGTGCAGGCCGCGCTCGAGCTGATAACCCAGCAGGGCGCCGAGCGTCTGCCCGTTCCGGATGCCTTCGATGACGCCAAGCGCCACCCGAACGCGGGCCGACGAGAGGTTGACCTTCAGGGCGTCCGGCGCGTCGGACGTGGCGTTGGCGAGGTAGCCATTGCGCAGGACGGCCGCGGCAATGGCGTGGTTGATGGACGGGGCATGGATGAACCCGCCGTTGGTGCTGTCGCGGACGAGGACGGGCTCTTCCGCCGGCTTGAACACGTCCGTCAACTCGGCATCGAGTTCGACGGGAGTGAGGACTTTGTTTTCGGAGCGGACGTTTTCGAGGTACCCGAACGCGCCCACGTACACGCCCCGCCGCACGGGTCCATCGTCCTGCGCGCGGTACCGCATGGAGGCGATCTGGTAGTGCAGCAGTCCCCATCGCCAGGCGTCGAGGCGATACGAAACGAGGTCGAGGTGTTCGGCAAAGGCGCGCTCCAGCCGGGCCGTGGGCGTGGCCGCGAGGTGGTCGAGGGCGGTTAGTTGTTCGGTCAGGTAGCGCGTGCCGAATAACTCGCCAAGCATGCCGGGGATAAAATCGACGACACGGAGCGCGTCGCTGCCGGTGATGGCGGCTTCGGGCCGGTAGAGGTATTCGTACCGGCTCTCGCTGCGCTGGTCGAGCTGGATAGGTTTTGCCGCCCTGGCGATGGGCTCCGCCGTGGCCGCCAGCCGTTCGCTCACGTGGATGAAACTCGGGTCGATCCGCGCCTGCTGGAGCTGGACGCGATCCAGCACCTCGAACTGCTCGTAGAGCCGCAGGCCGGCGTCGAAATATCCCTGTTCGATGGCGTACCGGAGCAGCAGATACAGGAGCGCTGTCGGCGGCTGGTCGTTGGTGAACCCATCCTGGAGGCGGACCTGGTCCAGCGACGTTCGCGCCGCCGCGGCCAGCCACTCGATGTAGTTAAGGCCGGTGTCGGTGTAAGCGCGAATCGGGGCGGTTTCGGAGAGCTTGACGTCGTCGACGATCGGGCCCGTGAGCTTGTTTGGGGATTGGAGGAAGAACTTCTCCAGGATCTCGGGGGTGACGTCGCCGGTGTAGCCGAGACTCTGGAGCAGGTTCATCCCGATGATCGGGTAGGAAATCCAGAAGGGCACCTCCTGGAACCAGGACCAGACCCCCATCAGCTTGAGCCGGTTTTCGACCTCCTCGCGGCTTTCGGCGTAGCGCTGGTAAAACTCGATGGACGACGGCGTTAGGCCGACGATGTCCAGCAGCAGCTGGTGCGGGTCGCCGGCCTGGCCGACAAACGCTACCTCGTCGGCCATAGCCGCCCAGTCGGCCCTCACTGTCTGAAGCAGTGGGTCGAGGCCCTGCAGGAACGACCGAAAGCCCTCGGGATGCGGGACGCCGTCGGGTAGGCGCCACTCGCCCGACTTCAGCCAGCCCAGCCGGCTGTACACCGTGGCCGGCAGAATGCCGTAAGGCTGTTTGCCCACCCGGATAGCCGGCGCCAACCCCCGGCCGGTGACGAAGTGCGTAAAAAACCAGCGGGCCTCTTCGATGGTCTCGTCGGAGAAGACCGGCTGCATGAGGGTTTCCATCTGGTAGCCGAGCGTCGCCGGCCAGAGGGCGACGTTCATCGCGCGCGCCTCGCACTGGTCGCGGCCCCGGCTGTTGGGGGTGAGGTCGAACGTGGCGAGGTCCACCCCCAGCGTGTCCGCCAGCCACTGCCCGTCGAGGCGCGTCTGGAAGTCGGGGTCGTGGGCGAGCGGTTCTTGCTTGAAGACGACGTCGAACGACGCGTCGGCGTCTTCGGTCAGCGAGAAGCCCGAGCCGGCGCCTTCCGTATTGTTGGTCGGCGATCCGTTCGGGAGGATTGAGAAACCAGCCGTGCCCTGTTGGTGGTGCCGGAAGAGCGTCTCCACCCCCTCTTTTGCGGCGGTTTCGTCGGCGCTGAGGCGGACGCCGAGTACCATCAGCTGGTCGAATCCGGCCTGCGCGTCGGCCGGCGAGAGGGTGATGCGAAACCCCATGCCCACGCGCTCGGCCTCGTCGAAATCCACCATCCACTGCATCGGGGCGCCGACGACGATGTCGCCATCCACCATCTGCAGCTGGTCCTCGGGCGGCGCGAGGGGATCGGGGCCGGCGATGAGCGGCGAGGGGATCATCTCACCCAGGTGCTCGAGCACGACCTCGTTGTTCCGATATCCCAGCAACACAAACCGCTCGGGCAACACGTTCACGCGGGGCGCCTGCGACCAGCTCTGCCGCTGCGCCTCGCTTTCCTGAAACGACGGCAGATCAACAAACATCACCTGGACGACCGCGTCTGCTCTGGACCCCGAGGCCGGCGTGTCTGAAAAGTTCGCCGGCGCATAGTCGGCCGCAATCACGGCCGCCCGCTCGGCCCCGACGGCCGCTTTGAGCGCGGCCTGGGCGGCGGCGATCTGGACCCCATCCCCTTCCGCCCGCCAGGCAGCCGTCCAGTAGGTCGCCGCGGCCGGCCGCTCGGTCGCCGGCAGTGGCGCTTCGGCGGCGATGGCCAGGATGAGGTCGTTGGGGTCGGCTTTGGCCGGCCAGACATCGACATCCGCCGGCCGCTGCTGTTCAATCAGCCATGCAGCGCGGCCCGATCCGAACGAGCCCACGAGGCCGGCCCAGGCCGCGCGCTGCTCCGCTTCGAGGCCGCCGGCCTTCGCCCAGTTGATCCAGAAAAACCGGGTACTCTCGCGTTCGCTTTCGGACAGCAGCGACTCGAACGTATCCACCAGGCACTCGTCCGGATACACCCGCACCCACAGCTGCGTGGCCGCCGCCCCGTCCACGGTAACCGGCTTGAACCGGGTTTCGAGGCGGACCGGGAAGAGCGCGATCGGCAGCGTCGCGTCCTTCTGGCCGAGGTTCTGGCGGGGGTCGGAAAACGGCAAAAAGGCATCGACCAGCCGGCCCTCCGCCGCCAGGCTGTCGGCCAGGGCGGATTCAAACTTGACCGCGTTGCCGGCCAGCTCGCGCAGCCGGGCTTCGAGCTGCTGGAGCCGTCGCTGGTGCGTGTCGTTTTCGGGATCGAACCGACGGTCGAGCTTAGCCCTTTCGGCCTCAGCCTGCCGCTGGCGTTCCCGGTTGAGGTGCAGCGCAAGCCGCGCCTGCTCCTTCTGCCGGCGCGCCTGTTCGAGATTGGTAGCGATAGGGTTGAATGGCATGGCGGTGGATAAAATTAAAAACCAGTGTCTTCCCGACCGCATCCCCGCAAAAGCGCCAGGGCATCAAAACAACGTCGGCAATCCAAAAAAGGCTCTTTTTTAGCAACAACCTCACTTTCATCGTCATCCTCGCGCACGCGGGGAACCATAGATCGGTCGAGAATACCTCACCTGTCGTTCCTGGCTCGGAACTTCGCCACAATCAAAGCTCTCATGGGTCCCCGCGTTCGCGGGGATGACGATGAATTAAAGGGTTTTGCTGTAAAAACAGACAGATTCAATAAATGCCGTTATTTCATTGACCTCTATGCTCAAAAGCGGGGATTTCGGTCGAGACGACATATCAGGTAGCCGGCAACATCTCCGACGCATGTACGGCGACGAGCACCGGCACCTGGTAGAGGATGTAGGCCATTTCGGCGGCGCTGATGGCGGTATTCCAGGGGATCTGGATATCCTCCGCGTGTTGCTGGTCCATGCCGGGCGGCGGGGTGCCGGTGGGCGGTACGAGGGTGACGGCCGGCGGAGGGAGCGGCTGCAGGAACTCGCCGGGCAACACGCCGACATCGGTCCACGACAGGTCGCTCCAGGTATTTTTGGTCCCTCCCGGCGCGCCGTCCTGGTCCACATCCAGCCCGAACCGGGGCTCGCCGGGGCGCTCCTTGATGACAAAGAACCAGCCCGGATCGTCGGGCAGTTCGTCTGATTCGCCCTTCGCCTCGACGGCCGTCAGGTCGAATCCGAAGAAGTAGATGTCGGGGTCCACCTTGGCCTCGTAGAGCGGCGTGCGGATCTTGGAATCGGGCGGATTGGCCTCTTCGGCCGGCGTGATGGCCGCCAGCCCGCGCGGCTTCGTTTTGTCGGGCGTGCCGTCCGTCTTGAGCACCCACTCGGCCCGGTGGGCGTAGATGACGGCCGTGGGATACTTCTTGAGCAGCTCGCCGCGGATGACGAGCACGAGCTCTTCCTCGTTTTCGCCGGGTTTCTCGCGGTGGTCGTGGTCGCCGAGGTCGGAGAACTTGGACCACAGGTGGATGGGCGGGATGTCGCGCAGTTCTTCCTTGAGTGCCTCGGCGTCGGCGCCGGAGCGGTCGAGGTAGGAGCTGACATCCCAGAACTGCCGGAAGTAGCTGCCGCGCTGGTCGGTGGGATATTCGCGCCAGAGCAGTTCGCGGCCAAATTCATGGTTCAGGCCCACCATGTAGGATTCGATGAACCGCTGGTTGGTCTCGAGCAGCGAGATGCTGTTTTCCTCGACGTACTGGATGTTGGGAAGGAACAGCTCGGCGGAAAGGTCCACCAGCGGCTTGTACATCGGCGTGTCGAACTCGGGGTACGCCATCGCCTCGACAAACGTCTCGCTGAGCCGGCGCCGGATGCGCTCCGGGATATGGATGCGGATGAGCGTGCGCCGGGGAATGGTGACGGCGGGGTCGATGGAGAGAAACGTCTGCGTGCAGACGGCCGGCAGGTCCATGGCCACCGGCGCCGGCCGGGCGGAGACCTCGCCACTGGCCTGGATGAGCGTAAACGCATCCATCAGCCCCTGCTTAAACCGCACGCCTTCCGGGCTGTCGGCGCCGCCCGCGGCCGGCTGGAACGGGGCGCCGACGGGGGTCAAGACGAAGTTGGGGACGGTCGGCAGGCGGTTGATGGCCTCGGGCGTGAGCTGGTCTTCGCGGATGGCATCGGCCGTCTCTTGTTGCTCGCGGACGCGGCCGGTCCGCTGGAACAGCCACAACAACCCGAGGGCAACGGCCAGCGCGAGGCCGGCGAGCGACCCGAGGCCGGGCGTGATGGCGCCAAGTTGGGGGCCGACAAACACGACGAGCAGGAGCAGGATGAGGAGGGCGATGACGAGGATCAGCGTCCGCAGCCAGGGGGCATCGCGGAGCCAGTCGAACAGGTAATCCGGCAGCCCGGTGGGCTCGGCGGCGTCGGCGATTTCGTCGACGGTGGTCAGGACCGGCGGGGTGATCTTCGGGGGCGCGGGGTGGATTTCGCCGGCGTTGATGCGGGACACCATCGCCATCCCCCCACCCACCGACGCGAGGTCGAGCTTCTTCGCCACGCGCGACCCGGGCCGGGCGATGCGGCGCATCGGGGAGGCGACAGCGGCGCGGGGCACGGGGCTGGCCTTCTGCACAAAAAAGCGGGTCTTCCCATCCACCAGCACGCGCCGGTCGAGCGGGGCCGTTAGGGCGAAGAACTGGTCGGGCTGCGCCTCCTTGAGCGGCTGGAGGTGGGTTTCGTACCACACCCACGACGTCTGCACCGCCAGCTGCGCCCACTTGATCTGCTGGTTGGCCTTGAGCACTTCGCCCACCTGTTTCCAGGCGGCCTCCATGTACGTCTCCTGGTTTTGCTGGACGACCTTTGTGCCAAAGCCGGCGGCCGTGCGGAAGCGGGGGTCCAGGTTGAGTTCGTGGATCCAGTTGCGGTCCCGCGGCAGCGGGTTGCCCTCGGGGTCCGTGAGCAGGCGCTGCGTGAGGGCGTGCCAGCGGCCGTAGAGCGGGGCCGTGATGAGTGGATCCGGGTTCGAGCGGATGGCTTCAGGCAGATCGGTAGCGGCGGCGTTGGCGGCGTCGGCGGCCTGGCGGGCGTAGTCGTCGGTAAGGTTGATGAAGGCGGCGAGCCGGCGCTGGAAAATATGCGGGTAGGGCTCGTCCCAGGTCTCGTATTTCTGGACATCGGCCAGATCCTCGTCGCCCAGGGTAGCCTCGGGGATCTGCAGTGCGCCGCCGAGTTTCAGGATGCCACCAAGCGCGGGGTCGTCGATGCCCGGGAGGTTGACGCCGGGCTCCTGGACGTCCATCGGCCGGCGGCCGACGCGGCTGTCCATCGGCTTCGGTTCGAGGAGGCGGACGAGGTACTCGAAGTCCCCCACGGTGCTCGTCCGGAAATACCAGCGGTAATAATACGGGTACGAGGTGCCCTCGGGCCGGCCGGCGGCCTCCCAGGCCGACGCCGTCGCACCCGGCGCCGTCTCGGGGTCCATCCCCAACCCGGCGAGCCGGCCGGTCTCGAAGACCGGCATGACAAACGCGTGGTAGCCGGTGTTGGGCTCCAGCTGGCGGGGGCTGAGGAGGCGTGAATAGGCGAGGTCGGGGTCTTCGGCGAGGGTGTCCTCGAACGCGGCGAGCGCGGGTCCGTTTTCGCCGGCGCCCAGGAAGACGTCGCCCTCGGCGGCGATGAGGCCGCGGTTGACGTGGACGTGCGCCCAGGCCCAGAGGGTGTCGGCCGGCGGGAAGACGTTGGGGTCCTCGACGACGACATACGGCAGCGGCCGGCCGGCGACGCCGACGCCGTCGGTGAACTCGTCTTCCTTGAGCACCACCAGGGCGATCCACGGGCGGAGGCGACTGCCGGCGGCGTCCGGCGCGGCCGGCGTGTAGCGCCAGGGGAAGTCCTCGTCGTAAAAATCGATCCCCGGCAGGTAGTTGGCCTCGAAGTTCGTCACCCAGTTCCGGGGCTCGGTCTTCACCACGGCTTTCGCGTCGATGCCGACGATGTCGCCCGGGCCATAGAGCTGGACGGGGCGGGTGACATCCTGCGTGATTTCGCCGCCGTCGAGCGTGTCGCCGGCGATACGGAGGACGACATCGATCGTCGCGCGCGTCGCGCCGGCTCCGCCGTCGTCCGCCTGGGTGATCTGGTTGGCGATGCCCTGCCGCAGCCAGGGCAGGAAGGTGTAAATGCCCAGGTTTTTCATGCCGCCATGCTCAGTTCAAAGTGGGGGATGACGTGCAGTTCGTCCGCGAGAGCAGGGTTGCCGGCGACGGCGTGGTTCATGTACTCGCGCGCCTTCGCCTCGCTGGTGAACACCGCCTGCCCGTCGAACGCGGCGTTGGTGCTGTTAAACGCCACACCGTAGGCCTCCGCGCCAACGACGATCCGGTCCGTAAACGGCTGGAGCTGGGTCTTGCGGTGGTTGGAGAGCGCCGACTTCGTCGTGGCGTTCCCGTGCAGAAAGAGCGTAAACAGGCTCGCCAGAAAACCGAAAAACGGGACGACGTAGCGCTGGTAGTTCGTGTCGATGATGACGGTCTCGTAGCGCACGTTCCGCTCCGTGATCTTGCCGGTCTTGTAGGCCTGGTCCGCCGCGGCCAGCTCCAGGCCGGCGTCTTCGGACTGGAAGGGCGGCTTCGACAGCTTCTCGGCGTCCTTGAAGTCCTGAAACTGGGCGATGGCGAACGACTCCTCCACATCCGCCACCTTCGCCAGCCCGCCGAGCACCTCGACGGTCACGAAGTCCACGTCGCTCGGCTTCTGGCTGCCGATCTTGTTCAGCGTGAGCCCCAGCGGCACGGCCCGCTGCGACACCTTCAGGGTGCCCACGGGGTGAAGCACAAGGGCCTCGTTATCGACGGGCAGCGGACGGAGGGCGACGAGCAGGTTATTCGCGGCCGGCACGACGGCCGTCCAGTTGTCCAGCTTGTCGAGTTCGCCGGCGATAAGCGCCATCACCTGGATGGGCGGCAGCGCGGTGTTTTCGGCCTCGCCCCAGGTGTAATCAAAATTGACCTTGATCGAAAAAAACAGGAGCGACAGTTCGCCGTACCCCTTGGCCCGCCAGGGGGAGGTGCCTTCCAGGGTGAACCGGAGCGAAATGCTCCACAATCCAACCCCAAATACCCGCAGCGAGACACCACCCGAGATCTCGACGATGAAATAAAACGGGTTAAACTGGAAGAGGGCGTCGAAGCCGATCCATCCCTCCACCTTGAAGTCGCTGAATCCAAAAAACAGCTCCGCGTTGGCGCCGAGCTGGACGGTGTTCGATGTGACGGCGAAGTAGGCGGTGACGCCGATCCGGCCGTACGACTCGTTCAGGATATCCACCGAGATCCGCTTCGGCGTCGGGAATGGCAGCGGCGGCGGGGTGAATGACGGGTGGAAGCCGCCGACGGAGACGACGAAGTTGGCGTCGCTCCCCCAGGCGACCAACACCCCCAGCTCGCCCTCGATGGTCATGAAGAGGATGCGGGATTCGAACAGGCCGGCGAAGAAATACGCCCGCTCCTTGTCGAACTCGATCGCACCGATAAAATTCACCTGGAGTTGGACGAGCGCGAACTCTTCGTCCGGCAACGCCACCTTCAGCACGCCCAGGATGGCGATGTTGCCGGGGATTTCGAAGATGACGCCGAGGGTGAGGCTGATGAGCGTCGGCGTCCCCCACCCCAGCTTCGCCATCGGGCCGATGACGAAGATGCCCTCCTCGACCGGGAAAAAGGCCTGCAGGTCCGAGATGATGCGCGGCGCGTTGGCGATCACATCCTCCGGAAACAGCACACTTTCGATGGCGCCGGTGCGCACGCCCTCGACGAGCGGGTCCAGGTTCATCCGCCGGTTGAGCCCCAGGATGCCGCCCACGCCGAGCAACGTAAATCCGAAGCCCAGCTGGAGGCCGGTCCCGAACTCGGCCGTGATGACGATGAGGAGCGAGAAGCCGCTGGACCCGTCCGGCATCCGGGTGGTGATCAGGGCGATGGCCTTGAGCGTGAGGAAGCCGCTGAACTCGAGCTCCAGCGCGCCAGCGTACTCCTCCTTCTCGAAATCGAAATAGAGATACCCGCCCCCCTTCACCACGCCGGCGTCGATGGCCAGGCCCACCCCATTCGGCGGTTTGAAGCCGAGCGAAAGATCCAGCGGACCCAGGTTGCCCGGCTCGAAGGCGGCGTAGACGCCGATCCCGATCTGCTCGACAACAAATGTAATGGGCCCGAGCAGCCCGGTGATGTTGACGCCGGCCTCCAGCTTGAGCTGGTTGTCTGCCCCGACCGGCAGCCCGAGGGTGAGGCGGAATTCGGGGATCTGGATGAAGCCGAGGTCGATATGCGGGTTAAACGACAGCTCGAAGTTCATCGACCCCTCGAAGCCGAACCCGTGTTTGTTCGACCAGGTGACCCCGAGGGGGATGCCGATGCGTTTTTCGGCGTCGCCGAGGATGTTCTGGAGGAAGCCGTCGCCTTCGCCGGCCGTCAGCACCAGCGTCAGCTCCTTCATGCCGAGCTTGAGCAACACCTCCAACTCGCCGCTGACGAATTGCGCCTCGCCGCCGACCGTCCCGCCCTTCCACTCGAGCCGGAGCCCGCCGGGTGATCCGAATAGCAGGAGGGGTTCAGCCGGATGAAAATCCACGGTAAACCCGAAGCCGGCGGAGGGGAAGGTACCGTCCTGGAACGGGTACTTGACGTCGAACGCGCCCGGGCAGATGAGCATGCCGAAGGTGGCGCCGATATCGGTGCCGGCGCGGATTTCGAGGGAGACCTCGTTGCCCAGTTCGTACTGGAGCGGGATGAGGGATGGGATACTCGGCTGGATGACGATGCCCGGCAGCTTGCCGCCGGCGGCGGGCAGGGCCTGGAATTCGACCGACAGCTCAATGGGGACGCCGCCGATCTCGTTGTAATACAACGGGATCTTGAGCCCCGGCATCGGGACCAGGGTGGGCAGGTGTGGCAGACCCGAGTAGGCCAGCGAGAGGGTTTCGTCAACCTTCTGGAACTCCACCGAAAAACCGAGGCCATAAAAAAGGTTCGCCAGAGGCCCGAACAGAAGCGCATAGTTCGGCGCATCGGTCCCCCACCCCGTCACCCCCTGCAGGATCGTCACGGGGTCGGTCAGGAGGTCCGGAATCCGGTCCCAATGGAACTGGGTGCGAATGTGTGGTCCTTTCGGGCCAGAGGCCGGTATGTGCTCCACCGAGACAACATCCAGCGCCGACAATACGCCAGACAGAGCAATTAGCCGGCGGTTCAGGTACTCGACGAAGAGGCACTCGAACAGTCGCTCGCCGATTTCGGCGAGGAACGCGCCGGCGTCCACGCCGGGAGGCGCCTCCGAGAGATTCTGGATGCGGTCGTAGAGGTCTTTCGCCGTCGCGACCAGCGTCAGAATCTCCTCCAGTGTCGGCTCGCCCTCGGCGAGATCCTCCACCTGCCCGACGGCCTCCTCAATGGCCGACGCGAGTTCGAGGTAGGAGTCCGGGATAGCGTCGGCCAGCCAGCCGAGTTTGTACATCAGCGCCTGGAAGCGGGCCAGATCGCGAAAGGCCTCCCTAAGAGGGTCGACCGCCAGGATGAGTTCGCCGGCGATCCGTTGAAACGTGTCCTGCGGTTCGGTCATGCTTGCGGGTAGAAAGTCTGGTAATTGCGGTCGATCTCGAAATGACGTGCGGGATCGATGATGTCGACCAGGATGTAGCGGCACACGGCGCAGAACTCGCGGCCGTCGGTGTGGTCGTCGCGCATCATGCAGGTGCCGGCGGGATGGTAGAGCCCGATGTGGTACGTGGCGCCCCCCGAATACAGCCCGATGATGCGGGGTCGGTTCTTGCTGAAACAATCGGGCAGGTTTACGGCGGCGGTAAAGACGGGGGCCTGCACGGCATTGTCATCCACCACCGCCGGCAACACGGTCAGCGGCTTTTTCTGTGTCGTGATATAGTCCTTGATGTTTTTCGCCACCATCTCGGCATACGGGTAGACATCGGAGCGGACCGATTCCGGCGCCGGGGTGGGGATATAGACCACGGAGCCGGCGGGAAATTCGGCGATGAATTGCGCCGGCTGGATGATGTTCGGGTAGTTAAACAGCGCGCCGGCTTTGAGCTGGACGTGGATCGAGCTGTCGGTTGGCGCAGGGTCCACGATTTCAAGCGGGGCGGACAGTTTGGGGAATTTCCCGAGCGGCTTCGGAAACACGCGAAACCGGAGGTGGACGATGTCCCCTTTTTCGAACGGATATCCATCCCCCTGGCGGAGCGGCAGCAAAAAAACGCCGCCGCCGGTATCCTGGATGGGGAGGTCGAGCACGCCGGCCTTGCGGATGCGGTGCCAGTTCCACTTGATCTGGCCGCCGTCGAAATCGCCAGCGCCATTTTTGGTGTCGGCCTCGAGCGCGAGGTTGCCGTATTCAGCGTCGACATTCAGGCTCGCCGGATCGATGGGAGGGCCGGTATGTTCGCCGTATTCGTCGCCGACGCCGAACGAGTGCGTGAGTTCGTGGGCGAGCAGGCGTCCCCGCTCATTGTCGGATGTGGCCGGCACATCGGCCGTATTAAAGTCAAGTTCGACAGCGTTCAGCCCGGCAACGGCTTTCACCTTCAGCGTGTCGATAATCTGGACAAAAAAATTACCCGTCTCGTTCACGGCGCGCCCCGGGGAAGGGACGACGATGCACACCAGGTCGTAATTGTTGGGTAACGTGCCGTCGGTCCGTTTTGCCCAGAGATCCGCTACGGGCACCAGGCGCGGGTCGCGCAATGAGCGGAGCAGATGGTCCAGGCCGTCGCGCGTCACGCGATCCGAACTATTGAGTCCGATCTGGTTGAATGTGCCGTTGGAAACGGGTTTGCCCACGCGGACGCCCAGCGGTGAATCGACGTCGTTAACGAGGGTGCGCTGCGCCAGCATCCGCCAGCGGTTGATGAGGTCGTCGTCGACAAACGGCGCCGGGTCGACGGTGGTGTTGGTTTGCCACTGGACCTGGATAGCGGCATTCGTGAGCGCCGCCTGGGCCAAGTCGTGCGCGCGCACCGGGAGGCCTACCATGTACAATAACTGCGGTAGGCTCCACAGCCCCACATGGCCGGCCGGCACCGGCTCCGGGGGCAGCATGAATCCGGAGAACGCGCCGACGGAAAACACCTCGGAACGAATCGAGACGCCAATCGACGGGGAAGGAATAAAAGCCGACCAGAAGTTCATCGACGTCGCGAGCACGTCGTACGGGTGGTTCAGCGGGTTCATCTTGAGGAAATGCACGAGCGAGTCGACGTACCCTTCGAAGCGCGTCTTGTCGGCCGGCGTATTGCCGAATCCATCCCCGATAAACAACACATTGGGCACCACCTCGGGGTTGATCGTGCCCGGCCAGCCACCTCCTACGACGATCGAGACGTCGATCGGGTTGGCGGGCGACCAGTCCTGGCCGACGCGCATCGTGGCGCTGGCGCTCCGGGCGGCGGGATCGGCCTGGACGGCGGCGGGAAGTGTGACCGTGATGGTCTCGGTATCACCCGGCACCTCGCCGGCGTCGATCGAGAGCCGGCCGTTGCCGTCGACATGGCCAGGCGGCGTCCAGGCCAACCCGGGAAACAGCGTCATCTCCCCCACCATGCCGTCGTCGAACTGGGCGCGCACGCTGAAGCGATACGGCGTGAGCGCCGGCAGCGCGACACCGAGCGGCCGGACGGTCAGTTCGCCGGGCGTCAGCCAGAGCTTTTCGATGGACTGGTGGACGTGGTACCGGATGATGCGCGACGCGATGAGGTCGCCGGCGGGCGCGTTTCGCGCTTCGACTTCGACGACAAAATTGTCTTTCCGAGGGGTTGGTAATGTGTTAGAAAGCGAACACACGCCGTTCGTCGTGTTGAACGAGATACCCAGACCCGCGATCACATCGCCGGTCTGGATTCCCTTAAACAGGGGCCGGAAGGTGATGGTCGTGTCGTTGTGCGCGGCTAGGTAGGTGCTGGCCAGGACGAAGTTGGCCCCTTCCCGGACGAACAGCCGCGAAGAAAGCAAATTGGCAGAAGCCTGGCCGACGACGACGTGGACATCCACGTCCGCGCCCGACCCCCATTGGATATCCGTGATGGGCATGGATTACCTCTCGGGACAGTCCGGCCGCGCCACTCGGGGTCGCTGGTTGCCGGTGTTTGTAGACGAAGCCCGGTGTGCGGGAACGAACGACAGGTACGAACGCGTGTGGGAAGGGGAAATGCTATGTCGGGCCGCGACGAGCGGTGCTCATATCCCTGTGGGCAATCTACGAACCGCCCGGCAGACGCGCCTCCCCCTCTGTGAATTTTCCTTGCACACCTCCAGGGTCCTCTCACCCGGAGGGGTTTGTGGATAGTGGCGACGAAAATTCCGAGGAGTGGCCATGTGCCGGATCCGCCGGCGCAAGCCTCGCACCACCTTCACCCCCGTCATCCCCAACTCGATTGGGGACCCATTGGCGTTCCCCGACGGGCAGATCGCTTCCAGCAAGCCCTCCACCCCCCGTCATCCCCAACTCGATTGGGGTCCCATGATGTGGATGCACGATATATCGTGCATCCACAAGGTCGACCGAATCAGGTGAGGCCGGGCTACGGCTCTCACCATGACTCGATAAAAAAACCGCGGAATGGCCCTGTGCCGGATCCGCCCGTTGCACCTCGCGTTTCGCATTGGGCCTTTGCATATGGCCCAGGCGCAGAAAATGCACAGCCTATCGTTCTCGAAAACACAAAAAAATTGTATGTCATCCTGAGCGTAGTCGAAGGACCCCCCGAATCACCGCGGAAAGGATGGAAATAAGGGCCTTCACGGTCCGTCGGGAGGTCCTTCGACAGGCTCAGGATGACTCAATTATTTGGGGCTTCGCTAACCTGCCCGGTTTTTCGAGGACATGTATGCCCCCGCGAAGGCGGGGGGACCTCCCGAATCACCGCCGAAAGGATGGAAATAAGGGCCTTCACGGACGGCCGAGGGGTCGTTCGACACGCCCGGGTTTTACAACCCGGCCGGCTCACTTCGGCTTCGCTCAGTGCAGGCGGGATGACGCTGAGTTTAAGTACTTCATCGTGCCAACAACTTCAAAAAAATTACCATATAGATGACAACACCCCCCGGGACTCCCTCCCTGGCCGAGCTTACCTCGCGCGACCCGTCGCACGACGTCCTCCGCCACACCACGCGCTCCCTCCAGCCACTCTTCGAGCCGCGCACCGTCGCCGTCATCGGAGCCACGGAAAAGCCGCACACGGTCGGGCGGACGCTCGTCTGGAACCTCATCTCGAGCCCGTTCGGCGGCACGGTTTTCCCCGTGAACCCTAAGCGACCGAGCATCCTCGGGATCAAGGCGTACCCGACGGTGGCGGATGTGCCGGCGCAGCTGGACCTCGCCGTCATCGCCACGCCGGCGCACACGGTGCCGGGCGTCATCCGGGAGTGTGTCGCCGTGGGGGTCAAGGGGGCCATCATCATCTCCGCCGGCTTCAAGGAGCGCGGCCCCGAGGGCGTCGCGCTCGAACAGGAGGTGCTCGCCGAGGCGCGTAAGGGCGGCCTCCGCATCATCGGCCCCAACTGCCTCGGGGTGATGCACCCGCCGTCGGGGTTTAACGCCACCTTCGCCAGCGCCACCGCCCTGCCGGGCTCGGTGGGGTTCATCAGCCAGAGCGGCGCGCTGTGCACCTCGATCCTGGATTGGAGCTTCCAGGAGAATGTCGGCTTCAGCGCGTTTATCTCGGTGGGCTCGATGCTGGATGTGGGCTGGGGGGATCTGATCCACTACCTCGGCGAGGACCCGAAGACGCGGAGCATCGTCATCTACATGGAGTCGATCGGCGACCCGCGCTCGTTTATGTCCGCCGCACGCGAGGTGGCCCTCAGCAAGCCAATCATCGTCATCAAAGCCGGCCGGACCGAGGAGGCATCGAAGGCCGCCTCGTCCCACACAGGCGCCCTCACAGGCAGCGACGAGGTGCTGGACGCCGCGTTCCGGCGCTGCGGAGTGCTCCGGGTGGAGAGCATCGCGGACCTCTTCCACATGGCGGAGATCCTATCCAAACAACCCCCGCCGAAGGGGCCGCGCCTCACCATCGTCACCAACGCCGGCGGCCCCGGCGTCCTGGCCACCGACGCCCTGCTCGTCAGCGGCGGGAAACTCGCGACGCTCTCGGACGCCGGTCTCGCCCGCCTCAACGAGGTGCTGCCCGACACCTGGAGCCACGCCAACCCGATCGACCTCATCGGCGACGCCTCGCCCAAACGCTACAGCGACACGCTCGCCATCCTGGCCGACGAGAAGGAGAGCGACGGCACGCTCGTCATCCTCTCCCCCCAGGCCATGACATCGCCCACGGACACGGCGAACGCCATTGGCGCCCTGGTGCAGGCCAGCAAACAGCCTGTGCTGGCCAGCTGGATGGGCGGCGAGAGCATAGAACAGGGCGAGAAGCTGCTCAACGCGATGGGCATCCCCACCTTCAGCTACCCGGACACGGCCGCACGGATGTTCACGTACATGTGGCAACACGCCTACCGGCTCCGCGCCCTGTACGAAACGCCCGACTTCCCCGTCCACCCCGGCGAGGCCGCGCCGGCTTCCGACGCCGCCGGCGCGCTGATCGACGCCGTCCATGCCGACGGCCGCGCGCTCCTGAACGAATACGAATCCAAACAGCTGCTGGCCGCCTACGGCATCCCGACCGTCCCGACCCACCTCGCCCACTCGGCCGACGAGGCCGTGGCCCATGCCGGCGCCCTGGGTTACCCCGTCGTGCTCAAGCTGCTTTCCAACACCATCACACACAAAACCGATGTCGGCGGGGTGCAGCTCAACCTGGGCGCCGAGGCGCAGGTCCGCGAGGCGTACGAAACCATCCGGCGGGGGGTGACGGAGAAACACGGTGCGGCGGATTTCCAGGGCGTGACCGTCCAGCCCATGATCCCCCTGAGCGGGTACGAGCTGATCGTGGGCAGTACGATGGACCCGCAGTTCGGGCCGGTGATGCTGTTTGGCACCGGCGGCTCGCTCGTCGAGGTGTTTAAGGACCGCGCGATCGGACTGCCGCCGCTCAACACGACGCTCGCGCGGCGGATCATGGAACGGACGCGGATCGACAAGGCGCTGAACGGGGTGCGTGGCCGGCCGCCCGTGGACCGCGGCGCGCTGGAGCGGCTGATGGTCCGCTTCAGCCAGCTGGTCGTCGAACACCGCCGCATCAAGGAGGTCGAGATCAACCCACTCCTCGCCAGCCACGAACGCCTCCTCGCGCTCGACGCCCGCGTGGTGCTCCATCCACCCGGGACCGACCTCGCCGCGCTCCCCAAGCTGGCCATCCGCCCCTACCCGCAGCAGTACGTCGGCTCCTGGGCGCTGTCCGACGGTACCCCCGTCACCATCCGCCCGATCCGGCCCGAGGACGAGCCGCTGATGGTCCAGCTCCACCGCGACCTCTCCGAGGAAAGCGTCTACTTCCGCTACCTCCAGAGCCTGCCGCTGGCGCATCGGACCGATCACAGCCGGCTCGCCCGCCTCTGTTTCATCGACTACGACCGCGAGATCGCTTTCGTCGCCGAGCGCCTCAACGCGGAAACGCGCCGGCCCGAAATCTTCGCCGCCGCCCGCCTCAGCCGCACGGCTCAACCGGGTGAGTCCGAGATCTCGATCCTCATCCACGACGATTACCAACACCGCGGCGTCGGCTCCGAAATCCTGCGCCGGCTGCTCGACGCCGGCCGGCAGGAAGGCCTGCAACGTATCGTCGGCCAGACCCTCCCCGAAAACCACGGGATGAAGCGCCTCTTCGAGAAGCTGGGCTTCACGGTGAAGTACCTGCAGGATGAGCGGATCGTACTGGCGGAGTTGTCCTTATAAATTGTCATCCCGAGACCCTCAGCCCTGCTTCGCCTGGCTTTCTATTCGAGCATGAACGTATGGTTAGATGACAATATCGTCAGTTCCCATATCCCGAAGTCATCCTGAGCGTAGTCGAAGGACCTCCCGGACGATCGAGAGGCCCTTCGACTGCGCTCAGGGTGACTCGATTTTTTTGGTGTTTCGCTATGGTGCCCGGTTTTCGAGTACGCGTACGGTGGTGAGCTGTTTTACAGGAATTTACGTCCATTATCGAACAGAGTGTTCATTAGCAACGCAGTGAGGGACCTCCTTCCAATGTCTCGCGCCCTACCCATCCTCTACCACCCCGATTATCTCCGCTACAACTTCGGGCCGGCGCATCCCTTCACGCCCGTCCGGCAGGAGATGCTCTTGGACCTGTTCGCCGCCTTCGGCTACCCGCTGGAGTGCACGGCCCCGGAGCCGGCGACGGATGAGGACCTTCTCCGCGTCCATTCCCCGGACTACCTCCGGGCCGTGGCCTCGGCGTCGGTACTGGCCTGGACGCCGGGGATGATGCGGTACGGTCTCGACACACCCGACGTCCCGATCTTCCCGGGGATGGACGAGGCGGGTCGGATGCTGGTCGGCGGCACCCTGGAGGCGGCGCGGATAGTGGCGGATGGGAAGGCCCTGCGGGCGCTCCAACTTGGGGGCGGACTGCACCACGCCTTCCCGGCGCGGGCCTCCGGCTTCTGCGTGTACAACGACCTTGCGGTGGCGATCGATTACCTCTGCGACCGCGGCCTGCGGGTGGCGTATATCGACATCGACGTGCACCACGGCGACGGGGTCCAGTGGATGTTTTACGACCGGCCGGAGGTACTGACGATCAGCCTGCACGAGTCCGGCGAGTACCTCTTCCCCGGCACCGGGATGGAGCACGAACAGGGCACAGAGGCCGGCCTCGGCGCATCGATCAACATCCCGCTTAACCCGGACATCACGCCGGCGGCCTACCTCGCCCGCTTCGAGTCCGTCGTCCCGACGGCCCTGGAGGCCTTCCGACCGGATGTCCTCGTCGTCCAGGCCGGCGCGGATGCGCATTTCAAAGACCCCCTCGCGCACCTGTCGCTCACCACCCACACCTTCGAACGCCTCCACCGGCTGCTGGTGGAGTATGCGGATCGCTACGCCGGCGGACGGGCCGTGTTCACCCTCGGCGGCGGGTACGACCTGGACGCCGCGGTGAGGGTCTGGGCGATCCTGATCCATGTGCTCCAGGGCCGGGCGATCCCCGAACGAATGCCGGAGGCATGGTTGGAGCGGTGGGGAACGGGGTATCCGAGGCGGATGTCGGGGACGTTGCATGACGGGAAGTAAGCCGATAAGCCGGAGAGTTTTGTCAAGCCGTAGCGGAGAGACCTCCCAACGCGTTGTCATCTCGACCAAAGGCCCGATTTCTATCGGGCCGAAGCGGAGAGACCTTCCAACGCGTTGTCATCTCGACCAAAGGCCCGATTTCTATCGGGCCGAAGCGGAGAGACCTCCTGAATGAGGCACAGTGCCATTCTGAAGGAGGTTTCTCCGTTGCGTCGCCGGCAAGCCGGCGTCTTCAGTCGAGATGACATGGCTTTTTTTGACATTCGCAGAGCGGACTCGAGTTACAACGATACAATGCCCGTCTACCCACCCCTCCCCATCGACCCCATCCTCCCCGCCCTGCGCGAGGCGATCAGCAACCATCCGAGCGTCGTCCTCCAGGCACCGCCGGGGGCCGGCAAAACCACCCGGGTCCCCCTGGCCCTGCTCGACGCCCCGTGGCTGGTCGGCCGGCGCCTCGTCATGCTCGAACCCCGCCGGCTCGCGGCCCGCGCCGCCGCCTACCGGCTGGCGGAGCAGCTCGGCGAGGAGGCGGGGCAGACCGTCGGCTACCGGATGCGGCAGGAGACCCGCGTCAGCCGGCAGACACGTATCGAGGTCGTCACCGAGGGCGTCCTCACCCGGATGCTCCTCGACGACCCGGCGCTGGAAGGCGTGGGCATCGTGGTGTTCGACGAATTCCACGAACGCAGCCTCCCGGCGGACGCCGGCCTGGCGTTCTGCCGGCAGGCCCAGGAAGTCCTCCGGCCCGACCTGAAGCTGCTCGTCATGTCCGCCACCCTGGACGCCGACGCCCTCGCCGGCCACCTCGGCGCCCCGGTCGTCCGCTCCGAAGGCCGGATGTACCCGGTCGAAACCTTCTACCTGGGCCACGCCCTGCGCGGCTTGCGCCCCGAAGTCCCTACCGCCGAGGCCGTGCGCCGCGCCCTCCGCGAAACCGAAGGGGACCTCCTCGTCTTCCTCCCCGGCACCGCCGAAATCCGGCGGACGCAGGAGCTGTTGGTGGAGGAGATGGACGGCGTGGAGGTCCTCCCGCTGTTTGGCGACCTCACCCGGGAGGAGCAGGACCGCGCGCTGCGCCCCGCCGCCCGCCGCAAGGTCATCCTCGCCACCTCGATCGCCGAGACCAGCCTCACCATCGATGGCGTCCGCGTCGTCGTCGACGCCGGCCTGATGCGGGTGCCGCGGTTCGACGCCTCCTCGGGCATGACGCGCCTCGCCACGCTGCCCGTCGCCCGCGACGCGGCGGACCAGCGACGGGGCCGCGCCGGCCGGCAGGCGCCGGGGGTTTGCTACCGGCTCTGGTCCGAACACGAACAACAGCACCTCGCCGACGCCCGCTCGCCCGAAATCCTCGAGGCCGACCTCGCCCCGCTCGCCCTCGACCTCGCCGCCTGGGGCGCCGCCGACCCGTCCGAACTCGCCTGGATCGACCCACCCCCGGCGCCGGCCTACGCCCGCGCCCGCCAGTTGCTGGCCGACCTCGATGCCCTCGACGACGCCGGCCGCCTCACGCCTCTCGGGCGCGACATGGCCGATCTTCCCACCCATCCCCGCCTCGCCCACATGCTCCTCCGGAGCCCCCATCCCGCCATCGCGGCAGACATCGCGGCGCTGCTAGAGGAGCGGGACGTCCTGCGGGGCCAGCCCGGATCAAACGCGGCCGACCTCCGGCTTCGCCTCGAACTCCTGAATATCCTCCGCGCCGGCGACCGCCTGCCGGCCTCCTGGCACCACATGACCGTCGACCGCGGCGCCATCCACCAGGTCCTCCAGAACGCCAACCGGTGGCGGCAGCGGCTGAACGTCAACCGCCAGCCCTCCGACCCGGCACTCGCCGGACTCGTCCTCGCCCTGGCCTACCCGGACCGAATCGCCCAGCGCCTCGCCGACGGCCGCTTCCGCCTCCGCGACGGCCGCCGCGCGATCCTCGACGAACGCGACCCCCTCGCCAACGCCGACTTCCTGGTGGCCGCCGCCCTCGACGGCCGGCCCGAAGGAGCGCGCCTGTTCCTGGCGGCGCCCGTGACGCGGGAAGAGATCGAAGCGGTGCTGGGTGGACAGGTGGACACGGTGGACGAAGTCGTGTGGGATCGAGACGGCGAGCGGGTTGTGGCGAAACGCGTGCGCCGGCTGGGGGCCGTCGTGCTGGGTGAAAGCCCGCTGCCCGATGCCGCACCCGAGGCCATCGCGCGAGCGCTCCTCGGGGAAGTCGGCGCACGCGGCCTCCACCTGCTCAACTGGACGAACGAGGCCGAGCGCCTCCGCGCGCGCATGGCATTCCTCCACCACCATTTCCCCGACTGGCCGGATGTCTCCACCGAAACCCTCGCCGGCACCCTATCCGACTGGCTCGGCCCCTTCGTCCCGAACGTCCGCCGGCTCGATGAAATAAAAAAGATCGACCTCGTGCCCGCCCTGACGGCCCTGCTCGGCTGGGAGCGCCAGCGCCGGCTCGACGCCCTCGCCCCCGAGCGCCTGGAGGTGCCCAGCGGCTCGCAGATCGCGCTCGACTACAGCGACCCGGCCAAACCCGTCCTGGCCGTCCGCCTCCAGGAGGTGTTCGGGATGATGGAGACCCCTCGCCTCGCCAGCGGCCAGGTGCCCGTGACCATGCACCTCCTCTCGCCGGCCCAGCGCCCCGTGCAAGTCACCCAGGACCTCGCGAGTTTCTGGCGAGATACCTACTTTGAGGTCCGCAAAGACCTCCGTGGCCGCTACCCGAAACACTACTGGCCGGATGACCCGTCGCAAGCGGAGCCGACGCGGAGGGTGAGGCGGGGGTGATTGGCGATTAAACGATTAAACGATTAGCGATTAGCGATTAAGGAGGTCGCTCCACACATCCAAAGACGAGTGCTCGCCCAGGGCGCAGAGTGGTGTTTTTAACGTATCCGCTTGTCATCCCGACCGGAAGCGACGGCGCCAGCCGGCGCTGGAGTGGAGGGACCTCCGTACGGATGGCTCCATAACGGATTGACGCGGCGTCCGCTTCGGGAGGTCGCTAGACGAATGCTCGCCCAGGGCGCAGAGTGGTGTTTTTAACGTATCCGCTTGTCATCCCGACCGGAAGCGACGGCGCCAGCCGGCGCTGGAGCGGAGGGACCTCCGTACGGATGGCTCCATAACGGATTGACGCGGCGTCCGCTTCGGGAGGTCGCTAGACGAGTGCTCGCCCAGGGCGCAGAGTGGTGTTTTTAACGTATCCGCTTGTCATCCCGACCGGAAGCGACGGCGCCAGCCGGCGCTGGAGTGGAGGGACCTCCGTACGGATGGCTCCATAACGGATTGACGCGGCGTCCGCTTCGGGAGGTCGCTCAGCTGCCGCATCGGCTGGCGCCGCTGCGTTCGTTCTGTTAGATTATTTCGTTCGTTTTTTCGAGTTTTCAGTACGGGTTCGAGGGAAGGCTTAAGTCTACCGTTCGTTCATGCACACGATAGTGATGCCTATCGCGATACCAGACCCCTTCCTTCGGCGGCTTGAAGCTAAATAGACAAACCGACCTCTCCGCAGGTCACTAACAGACTCAGCTCGTAGCCTCCTGCGAACCCGCTCGCTCACCTAGACCCCCCCGATTATGAACTACATCGGAATCGATCCCGCGGCGGATTCGTTTACGTTCACCCGCTACATACCTGATTCGAAGCTGGCCGGAAACTCGAGTACCTTTGACAGTCATGCCGACGGTATAGCGCAGTTCCTGGCCTCGCTTGAAAAGCAGGGCTGTACGCCCGAACAGACGGTGATGTGCATCGAGAATACGGGTGTATACTCCGAATTGCTCTGCTACACGCTCCATCAAGCCGGTTTCCAGATCCTACTCATTGAACCGATCAAGATCCACCGGGCGCTCGGGCAAGGCACGGCCAAAACCGATCCGCTCGATAGCCTTAAGATCGCCGAGTATGCCTACCGCTTTCGCGATAAACTCAAGCTCTGGGAGCCTCATGAGGCCATTACAGAGCAAATCAGGGTGCTTTTGAGTACGCGAGAGCAGTTGGTCAAACAGCAAACAGCCCTCTCCAACGCGCGCCAGGCGCTCCAGCGCAAGTACATCCAGACACCGGCGGCCAATGCCTCGCTCGATGTCATGATCCAGCAGGCGAAGGAGCAGATCAAGCAACTTGAACAGGAGATCAAGCGCCTGATCAAGCAGCATCCCACGATGGCCAACATTGTCAATCTGATCGTGAGCGCACCGGGCGTCGGAATCCTTCTGGCTGCTCACCTGCTCGTGATCACGAAGGGGTTCTCCGAGCCGATCACCTATCGGCAAATGGCGGCCCAGTTAGGCATCGCACCTCTGGAGCACACCAGCGGAACGAGCGTGAAGCGAAAGCCCCTATCCCGGGGATACGGCCCCAGAACGATGCGAAAACTCCTGCACCTGGCCGCGCGCTCCGTGGTCACCCATAAGCGCACCTACCAGCTTTATTACCATCGCAAGCTCGCCGAGGGCAAGCCCAAAACGCTGGTCCTCAACAATGTGTCCAACCAGCTGCTACGCGTACTCTGCAGTATGTTAAAAAACAAAAAACCCTACATCGATGGCTATGTCTCGGTCTACCCGAGGCTCCTTGTCTCTTGACTAAGTCATAGACATCGCGATGACAGTGCGACTATTTTTTCACACCACTCGGCGACAGATCCAAGCCTGTGACTACTCGGTAAGCGTGATCCCTTTACAAAACGACCTTTCCTCACCGAGCATGCTCTGGCGCCATCGACACCTCGTACCCCATCTGACTCATCCTATGCACATCCCGGCGCTCGGCCCGAATAAATAGATCTCCGTGGTAGGCCGGGCATCCGTCGCAGCCGCGGCAGGTCGGCTTTCCGATCCAGACATGGTCATAGATAGCGAGGTCGGCGTCGGCCAGTTCCAGCAGCAGGGCATCCACCGTTTCACCGACGGGAGGGGCCGGCACGCATTGTTTACCCACCGAGACGACTTTTTTCATCCAAAGCGTCTGTGGATCACCCTCGACGAGGCTGCCGGCCGGGTAATGAATCCCCGCACATCCAGCCAGAAATAATACAAGAAGTCCGTATCGCATCGTCGTGTCGCTTTTTGGGATACCTGCTTACAGCGGCCTATCTTCGGGAAAGATCCACGAACAGCACAGCGAATCGTGAGAACTCCCGCGTCAAAGGGGCTGCCCTGAGGATCACACCCGCATGAAAAACACCTCCTTTACCCCCCGCTCCGCCGGCCTCGTCCTCGGCCCCGCCCTTTTCATCATCCTGCTCTTCTTCGTCCGCCCGGAGGGCCTTTCACCGGAGGGCCAGGCCGTGCTGGCGTCGACGGTCTGGATCGCCATCTGGTGGATCACCGAGGCCGTGCCCATCGCCGTCACCTCCCTCCTCCCGCTCGTCCTCTTCCCCCTCACCGGCAGCCTCAGCCTGAACGCGACGAGCGTTGCGTATGGCGACAAGTTCGTCTTCCTGTATGTGGGCGGATTCATCATCGCCATCGCCATCGAGCGGTGGCGGCTACACCGGCGGATCGCGCTCGCCATCATCAGCGTCATCGGGACCAACGCGCCGCGCATGATCCTCGGGTTCATGGTGGCGACGGGGTTTATTTCCATGTGGATCTCGAACACCGCCACGGCCGTCATGATGCTGCCGATCGCGATGGCCATCGTCGCCCAGTTCAAGGATCATCCGGGGACGCCCGAGAACGAGACGGCCCTTTTTGGCAAGGCGCTGATGCTGGCCGTCGCCTACAGCGCCTCGATCGGAGGGATCGCCACGCTGATTGGGACGCCGCCCAATCTGGTGCTCGCCGGCGTCATCCGAGAGACCTACGGGGTCGAGATCACCTTCGCGCGATGGATCGTACTCGGCCTGCCCATCTCCATCATCCTCCTTGTTTTGTGTTGGGCCTACCTCACCCGCGTCGTCTTCCCGCTGCGGCAAACCGCCATCCCCGGCGGCCGCACCGAAATCCGCGCTCAGCTGCGGGCGCTGGGACCGCTTACGTTCGAGGAAAAGATGGTGCTGCTCGTGTTCGCCGGCACCGCCCTGGCCTGGATCACCCGCTCGTTTCTGCTGGTGAGGTTCATGCCGGCGCTCGACGACACCATCATCGGCATCGCCGGCGCCATCGCGCTCTTTTTGCTGCCGGCGTCACGGGCGCAGGGCGGCAAGATCCTCGACTGGGAGACGGCCGTCAAGCTCCCCTGGGGCATTCTGCTGCTTTTTGGCGGCGGACTGGCCATCGCCAACGGCTTCCAGGCTACGGGACTGGCCCTGTGGATCGGCCAGCAGATGACCCTGCTCGAAGGGGTGTCGCTCCTCGTGTTGCTGATCGTGGTGGTGGCCAGCGTCAATTTCCTGACGGAGATCACGTCCAACCTCGCGACAACGGCCATGATGCTGCCGGTGCTCGCGGCGATGGCGCTCTCGCTGGACGTGCACCCCTATATCCTGATGATCGGCGCCACGCTGGCGGCCTCCTGCGCCTTCATGCTGCCGGTAGCCACCCCACCAAACGCGGTGGTGTTCGGATCGGGTTATGTGGGGATGGCGGATATGATCCGCGCCGGCTTCGGACTCAACCTCATCTCCATCGTCATCGTCACCCTCATCGTCTACCTGTTCCTCCCGGGCGTATGGGATTTTTCACCCGATGCGTTTCCAGATACCTTCCGTTCTCCATAAAATGACGATCCCCTGCCCGCCGGGATACGGGAAGGGGATCGGCTCGCCGGGGAGGCAAGGAAAGAGGCCATGCCTGACCGCCCACTGATCATGGGATGCTTCAAAAGGTGGAGAGGGTTCATCCGCCGAAACGAGGCCCGGCAGGCAGTGCGCCCGATGCTTGCTTCCGGGCGATAGAGGGCCGCATTCCCATGTGCTGATGAACGCGTACATAACGTAGCCAAACTCCGGGGGGCCGGCAATCGCACGAAGATGTGGTTTTGACCGGAAAAATCGTGCGTAATGTCTCCGAATATGTGAGTTAGCCTCCAGTCAGGCCTGTATAATACGATTGGCGTCATACATTGAACCCCGAACTCCGAACCCGAAACCGCCATGCGCGTCTCCCGCCGCCGCTTTCTTCAGACCACGAGCGCCACCGTCGCCACCCTCGCACTGTCCAGGGCGACCTTTGCCGCTCGTTTCGCCGCCAACCCGATCGGAATGTGCGACTGGAACCTCGGCCGCTCGTGCGACCCGGACGACATCCCGAAGGCCAAAGCCGCCCACCTCGCCGGCATCCAGGTAAGCGTGGGTACCCGGCCGGACTTCATGCCCCTCCGCATCGACGCTGTGCGGGAGCGCTACCTGGACCTCGGCCGCGAACACGGCATCACGTTCCCATCCGTCGCCGCCGGCAGCATCCTCAACCGGATCCCGCTGAAGTCCGAACCTCAGTCCACCGTCTACGTCATCGACGCCGTCGAGGCCGCCGCCGCGCTTGGGTCTTCCTGTGTGCTGGTGGCGTTTTTCGGGAATGGGGATCTGCGGCTAAAGGACAGCCTCGGCGAATTTCGGCGCATCGGCGAAAGCGCTTTTAGCGTCTACGAACTCGACGCCCCGGGGGTCACGCGGGTCGTAGAGGCACTCCGCCAGATCACGCCGCGGGCAGAAGACGCCGGCGTGGTCCTCGGCCTCGAAAACACCCTCACGGCCGAACAAAATCTGGAGATCCTGGACCGCGTCGCCTCGCCGATGGTGCAGGTCTATTACGACGTGGGAAATTCCACCGCCTACGGATACGACGTCCCCACCGAGATCCGCCTGCTCGGTAACGACCGGATCTGCGAGATCCACATCAAGGAGACCCTCGGCCTGGAGGATCCGATGGGCGCGATGCTGGGCGGGCCGGCTCAACACGGGGTCAACTTCGCCGGCGTGGCGGACGCCTGCCAGGAGATCGGCTACGACAAGTGGTTCATCCTCGAAACGAGCGGCCGCGACGAGCGCTTCCAGGAAGACACCCGCGCGAACGTCCGCTTCATCCAGGATCGCCTCACCTGAGCCGCGTCCCCTACTTCTCTACGATCTGCACCACGACGTGGCCTTTCACGCGCAACATGCAGGCCAACCGGTGTTCGCCAGATTTTAGCTTACACACCTCCGAAATCGTCCACCCCTCCTCATCTTCGTCCAACGCGTTCAGATGCTCGGCGCCAGACACGATGCGCACCGGGTCGTAGCCACACCGACCGCTCTCGCACTCGTAATTGATCGGGATATTATGCTGGCGCGCCGTGCTCAGGACGGTGCCGGCAGCCGACATCGGGAACGGGCCTCCTTTACCCAGGAAGGTTACAGCCGGCGCGTCCGGAGCGGCGACAGGCTTCGGTGACCCGGCTGGCGCCATGGATTCGGGCGCCGGCTGGACCGGAACGCTGGCGGGTGCCGGCTGGATAAACGAGACCTCCTTCGCCGGCTCGCGCTGACGCTCGCTGAATCGGAACAGCGACTGCCCGAGCCGGATCACTTCATCATGCCGGATCGGATACTCCGCTCGGATGCGCAGGTAGGTGCGGTTGAGGCTATTGAGATCCTTGGCCGCCAGCTCGCCCCCCTTCACCTGCACCGCCAGATGCCGACGCGAGAGCATCCGGTCGTCGGCGGCGAGTACAATATCGGGGGCATCGCGCCCGAGGACCACCGTGCCCTCGGAGAGCAGGTGCCGGCCGACCACCGTCCCGTTGTGGTCGTAGTGCAGGCAAAGCCAGCCGTTCGGTTGCCGGTTAAACACCAGGAACTGCCGCCCCAGTTGGAGCAAATCGCCACTCGAGAGCGGGCGCAGTTCGCCGGCCGTCAGTTGTAGGAACGAACCCGCCTTGCTGCCTTCGTCGCGCAGAAAAAAGCCCTTCTCGGTGTTCCGGATCGTCGCGTGACGGTCGGCCATGGACCCTTCATCGGAGACGACAATCGTATTGGAGTCGGCGCGGCCGATGGGGGTGTCCGCGCCCAAGTTCAGCAGGTACTCGTCTTCCTCGACTCCCGCGAGGGTGATGCGGACGAGCCGCGGCGCCGCTACTTCGCGAGCCGTGTCGTCGTCCGCCGGCCGCAAAAACGACGCGCTCTGTCGCACTTCTTCCGGGATCGCCTCGCTTTCGCCCGGTGTGGCATCCTCGACGAACCGCAGAGCAACATCGATTTTCGAGCGGCCATCCACCTTCTGCCGGATCACCTCCGCGATGAACACGCCGTCGCGCAGGGCCGCCTTGATGTTGCCGGCGCGGCGCACCTCCCGAAACGTCGTGGCGTCGGCGCGATGGTCGTCGGCTTCGAGATAGACCGGGCTCAGAATGTCACCGATCATAAACACATCGGGCACCTGCGTTTCCAGCAGCGGCGTCACCGCCATACGCCGTTTGCCCCTGGCCCCGCCCTCCACCATCGTGATCCCCAGACTCTCCAGGAACGCCTCGGGGATGTCCTCGCCGATGCACGCGATACACTGCGTCTTCGGAAACTCCAGGTGCGTCGTCTCGATCGACCGGCCTTCGATGAGCCGGCGATCGACTCGAATCGACACATACTCCTGTCGGTCCGGCCCCACCAACACGGCCACGGGCTCGCTATGCGGGTAATACCGGATATTGCCGTTGCCCAGGTAGGCCTCGAAAAACACTTCCGACAACGCGCGGGACACCTTCGGCATGCTATTGCCACGGTACGACCAGTAGACCGGACACGCGTCGCCAGCGGCGGCTTTGGCGTTTGAGATCGCGATGACCGCTTCGGCAGCCGATGTCCCGCCGCCGATCACACACGCCGGCTCGCCGATATAGGTCTGCGCGTCGTCAAGCCGATACGTGATTCCTGCTGTGTCGCCGGGGATGTCGAACCGCCGGGGCACGCCCCGGCCGATGGCCAGAACAAGATGGCGCGCGGTGAACGTCTCTTCCAGCCGAGTCCGATGATTCCAGGTCTTCGCACGAATCAATCCGCCGGGTTGTTTGCTGATGCTCGTGAGTTCCAGCCCGATTTTTGTCGGGATCGCATGCTCACGATACAGGCCCTGCCACCGGCTGCACATGTCGTCCTTGTCGATCGGGCCAAACTGTAGCGCCGCCACGAGGGGTCCGCCGGCGGGGAACTGCATCTGGTCCCCGCCGCCGAAATGGGGCAGGATCAGCTTTTCCTTGGCGTAGTCGCGAATACGCTTCATCAGGTCATCGTAATCGAGGACCAGGACGGAGAGTCCGAGCTCGCGCGCGCGAAACGCCGTAGCGGTGCCGGCCGGCCCACCGCCAACCACCAGTAGATCCAGTACCTCAGGGAGCTCCATGCGTCGCTATCCGTCTTCGTGTGGGGTATAATCCGATGTGATGGCCACGCCGGCTCAGCGCAGCACCGCGGTCGCTTTTGGCCCAAAACGAAGCCGGGCGCCAACGGTCAAACGGGTGGGCTGGCTGATCTGGACATCGTCGACATACGTGTGGTTGCTGCTCTTGAGATCGATGATCTCGACGCTCGAATCGGTGACGATGAGCTCCGCATGCCGCGTCGACACAAAACTGTCTGCCACGACGATGTTGCACGCCTGCCCCCGGCCGAGGACGTATTTGCCGGGATTCAGCGTCAGGCGAGATTCCTTTCCATCGCCCAGACCCAGCTCCAGAACAAACGGGATCGCCGCGGGCTGGGCAGTGGCTGGCGGCATGGTATCCTCGTTCATGCCGGGCAGGTCCGGCAGCGCCGCAGGCTGGGCAGTGGCTGGCGGCATGGGATCCTCGTTCATGCCGGGCAGGTCCGGCAGCGCTGCGGGCTGGGCAGTGGCTGGCGGCAGGGGATCCTCGTTCATGCCGGGCAGGTCCGGCAGCGCCGCGAACGATTGCCCCATGCTGGTGCGCATCCCCGGATCGTCCGGTCCAAAGGAAGCAATCCCCTGGGACGGAAGGACGGGCGGACTGCCCAGCGTAGTTCCAGTGCCGCGGCTCGAAGCGGGAAGGGGCGGGCTGCCCGGAGTAGTTCCAGTGGCTCGGCTCGCGGCGGGACGGGCGGGAGT